>Ga0187770_10000849_pt1 | contig 15557 bp, 12 predicted proteins | sample 0116_SJ02_MP02_2_FD_133154 | JGI IMG/M metagenome (GOLD analysis project Ga0187770, IMG submission 133154) | Tropical peat soil microbial communities from peatlands in Department of Meta, Colombia - 0116_SJ02_MP02_20_MG | ecosystem: Environmental > Terrestrial > Soil > Wetlands > Peat | place...
ACGCGATCGGCAAGGCGGTCGATGTCGTCGAGGTGGTCTGCCGCCGGTTCCTGGAGGGGCAGGTGAGTGTCGGCGCCATCGCGATCGACACCGAGCGCCTCGTGAACCGGGAGGGGCGCGACGCGAACGTCTCGTCGATCGCGATCCCGCTCAGCCGGACCGGCCCGGCCCCGGGGGCGGGGGCGCCGTCGTCAGCACTCCCGTCGGCGTCGTCGCCCCCGTAGGCGGGGACGCCAAGCCGCGCCGTACGACCCACGTCCCGGCCCAGAGGTCTCCGAGCCGCTGCCGCTCCGCGGTCGCGGCGATCAGAACGATCGCCCCGGCCCCGAGGAGCCCCACCACGCCCCCCACGAACGCGAGCACTCCGGCAAGCGCCTCGAGTCCCGTGGGCAGCGAGATCCCTCCGTAGGAGGGCGAGGGCGTGGCTCCGGTCTTCATGCCGATGGCGAGGGCGATCGCGAGCCCGATGCCGACGACGGTGAGCAACGGCAGGACGGTCGAGTTCCGAACGAGCGAGGAGAGGCCGCTCGGGAGCTCGAACGAACGGTCCCGGACCTCGAGTCCGAGCCAGCGCTTTCCGAGGGTGGTCCCGAGGAACGTCTCCGTGAGCACGAAGTAGAGGAACGCCCAGGAGATGAAGCCGAAGATGGCGGCGTTGAACGCGACGTTCGAGAGCGCATCGTCGAGGCTACCGGGAATCGTCCGAAGCATGGCGAACCAGACCAGCACCGCCGGTGCGGTGACGAGCGCGAGGTCGAGGAGGAACGCCTCCACCCGGGCCCCGATGCCCGCGAACCGGGAGAGTCCGAGGTCCCGACCGACCCAGACGAGCCAGCGCGCCGTTCGCCACGACCGGAACGCTTCCCGGCCATCTGTGGTCCCGGCCTCGGCGCTCGAGTCCAGGTTCGCCTGGTCCGAGACGATCCACCCCGGGACCGGAAGGTCCTGCCACGGACGGTTCTCGGGAGCCGGTGGGAGTCCGAGGAGGCGTCGCGCCTGGGTGGCGGCGGTCCGGCTCGCCCCGGCGGAGTCGTGGAGCGATTCCGAGAGGTGGCCGTCGAGGCCCGAGCGGAACGCACGGACCAGCTGCGTGGTCGGCGATGCGGCCGGCGCTGGGGTCGGCGCGCCGACGGGGTTCCACGTCGTGTGGCGCAGCCGGTACCCGAGATACGCCGCCCCGAAGGCAATGAACCCGGAGAGATAGACGAGGTCGAGCACTCCGGCCCCGCCGATGGTGTAGACCCCCGACGGCCCGGTCCCGTAGAGGGGAGGTTGCCGCAGGAGGTCGGCCCCGAGGAGCACGCCGAAGGTGGTGCCGAGGAACGCGGTGGGTATCGCGAACGCGTCCTCCTGGGGGAAGAGCCGTCCTGAGAACGCGACCGCGATCAGCCCCGCGATCACCGGGGGCACGAGGAAGATTGGGAACGCTTCCGTGATGCCGACCCCGGGGATCGCCGCGGAAGCGGCGAAGGTGCCGAACAGGACCCCCGAGGTGAGGACGAAGAGGAACGCCACGCGTCGAGAGAGCGGGTCCGCAGAGACGAGGGCCGCCCCGCCGACGACAGCGGAAATGGCCACCACTCCGAGCAGGACCACGAAGTCGTTCCCCACGTAGTTCGTGACCCCGAGGGCGGCCGCCATCGCGTCCGATGCCCCCGCGGTGATCGGAAGGACGAACAGGAAGAGGAATCCCCCTTCCACGAGCAGGAGCAGAAGGTAGCGGCTCAGGGACCGGGAGCGGGGCGGGGCCGCTCGGCCGAAGGCCAGGAGTCCTACGAGGAGCGGAAACAGCGCCCCGGCGAGGCTCACCGCGACCCAGTCCGTGGAGACGGGAGCGATCGGCAAAATCCCGAACGTGGCGAGGAGCGCCCCGGGAAGGAGTAGCCAGAACGACCTCCGACCGAATCCGATGCTCTCCGCGAACGGCTCGTGCTCCCAAGCGACCAGGAAGAGGAGCGCCCAGAGTAGGCCGGGAAGGGCGAGCGAGATCGTGTCGTCGGCGATGTCGGTCGAGAGTTGGATCAGGTCGACCACGGACGAGGTACGCTCCTTCGACGGGGACGCCCCCGAGGGCCAAGCAGGGCCTAAACGTTTTGTCGCGGGTCTCGCATCGCATCGCCATGACGCCATCCCGGCAGGAGAAGGATTCGCTCGGCCCGCGCGACGTGCCCGACTCGGCGTACTGGGGCATCCAGACGCTCCGGGCCAAGGAGAACTTCCCGGTGAGCGGCCTTCACGCGTCGAAGCACCTCATCCGGGCGTACGCCCTCCTCAAGCTCGCTTGTTGTCGGGCGAACGTGGAGAAGGGAGGCCTGGATGCCGAGCGCGGGAAACTGATCGCGCAGGCGGCGGAGGAGATGGCCGCGGGCCGCTTCGACGGCGAGTTCATGGTGGACGTCTTCCAGGCCGGGGCCGGCACCTCGACCAACATGAACGTGAACGAGGTGCTGGCGAACCGAGCGCTCGAGCTCGCCGGGAAGCCTCGCGGCAACTACGAGTACATGAGCCCGAACGACCACGTCAACCGGGGCCAGTCGACGAACGACACGTATCCCGCGGCGGCCCAGGTGGCGGTACTGTTCGCCCTGCGCGATCTCAAGGTCTCGCTCACGACCCTCGTCGAGAGCCTGCGGCGCAAGGGGGAGGAGTTCGGCCGCCTCCCGAAGTCTGGGCGTACGCACCTCAAGGACGCCCCGCCGATCTCGCTGGGGTCGGAGTTCCGAGCCTACGCGGTCGCCCTCGAGCGAGTCACGGAACTGCTGCCGAGTGTCGAGACCGGGCTCGCCGAGCTCCCGCTCGGCGGAAGTGCCGTGGGTACCGGTCTCAACTCGGTCGTCGGGTTCCGCGCGCGCGCCGTCGAGGAGTACGCACGGTTGAGCGGCCTTCCCCTCCGGGTGGCGCGGGACCCGTTCGAGACGATGCAGAGCCGCTGGCCGCTCGGCGCCGCGTCGGGCTGGCTGCGCACGCTCGCCCTCGAGCTCATCCGCATCGCCAACGACCTCCGGTTGCTCTGCAGCGGTCCGGCTACGGGATTCGACGAGATTCGCCTTCCCGAGATCCAGCCGGGGTCGTCGATCATGCCGGGGAAGGTCAACCCGTCGGCGGCCGAATGCCTCAACCAGGTGGCGTTCCACGTGGTCGGCGCGGACACCGCGACCGCGCTCGCGGTGCAGGGCGGGCAGCTCGAGATCAACGTGATGATGCCGCTCGCCGCGTTCGAGGTCCTGTTCGCCGCGGAGATCCTGACGAACTACCTACCGGTGTTCGCGCGCTCCTGCGTGGACGGGATCACCGCGAACCCCGCCCAGCTCGAACGGTACATGGTCAAGTCGGCGGCGATCGCGACCATCCTCACCCCCCGTCTCGGTTACATGAAGGTGGCCGAGGTCATCCACGAGGCGGAGCGGACGAACCGGCCCGTGAAGGAGATCCTCGTCGAGCGGAAGCTCCTGACGCACGAGGAGGTCGAATCGCTCCTCGGCGACGCCGCGCTGCTCAAGCTCACGCAGCCGGTGCCCTAGGGGGTCGGAGGGCCACCGACCGGGTTAAGTCCCCCTCTGGCGTCCACGGGCGCACGTGATGGCAACCATCGAAGAGACGGCCGTCGCGCTCGGCAACCAAACGAGCGAGGAGTTCCGCAAGGCTGCCGAGGTCCTCGGAAAGGTCGGGCTGACCCAGTACGAGGCGCGGGCCTACATCGCGCTCGTGGCGCGGGGGCTTGGGGACGCCGCGACGCTCGCGACGGCCGCGGGGATCCCCCGCACGAGCGCCTACAAGGTCCTCGAGTCGCTCGCCGAGAAGGGGTACGCGAAGCCGACCGGGGGAAAGCCGATCCTGTTCCGCCCGACGCCTCCCCTCGACGTCGCCGAGACGCTCAAAGGGGCCATCCAGGAGGTATTCGAGAAGCTCGCGCTGCTCCATCGGGTCGTCGCGGAGCACGGGGAGCCGCAGCTCGTCTACCTGCTGAGCGGTCGGGAGAAGGTCCTCCTCAAGATCGGCGAACTGCTCGACCAGTCGACCGAGGCGTTCATCCTGACGACCCCCCAGCTCGCCGACCTCCGCGACGAGCTCGGAAAGAAGATCCAGCACGCCGTGAAGCGGGGGGTCCATGTGACGTTCATCACAACGCCCCTCCAACGGATTCCCGAAGGTGTCGAGTTCGTCCCCCGGGAGAACCTGCGCGCCACCGAGGCCCTCTCGGACGGGGCGCACGCGCTGCTCGCCGCCCCCGGCCTCGAGGCGTGCGGCTTCACCGACAACCCGATCCTGATCGCCCACCTGAAGCAGTTCCTCGAGATGGTGCTCGAGAAGGGGCCCGACGAACCGGCCCCGTGACGCGACCGCCGACCTCCCGGCGCCGGGTGCGTCATCCCTCTCCGGCCGAGCGGGTCCGCCGTCGCCTCGCCGCCGTAGCCGGGACGCGCCTCGCCTCGGAGATGCCGAACGGCTACCATCGTCTCGGACGCGTCCTCGTCGTTCAGCGCCCCGAATCCCTCGCCCCGTACGACCGGCTCACCGGTGCGGCATGGCAGGAGGAGCTCGGGGTGGCGACGGTGCTCGTGAAGAGCGGTCCCATCGAGGGGGAACTCCGAAAGCCCCAGCTCCGGACGATCGCGGGGGAGTCGACCGAGACCGAGGTGACCGAGCACGGCGTACGCTGGAGGTTCGACGCGGCCCGCGTGATGTTCGCCGCCGGGAACCGGACGGAGCGGTGGCGGGTCGGCCGGTTGGTGCAGCCGGGCGAGTTCGTGGCCGACCTGTTCGCGGGCATCGGCTACTTCGCGATCCCCGCGGCGCTTCCCGGCCGCGCCGCGCGCGTGTGGGCCGTCGAGAAGAACCCGGTCGCGCTTCGCTACCTTCGCGAGAACGTGGTGGCGAACGGCGTGGACGAGCACGTCGTGATCGTCCCGGGCGATAACCGGACGGTCTCGCTCCCGCTCGGGACCTTCGACCGGGTGCTGCTCGGATATCTTCCGAGCGCTCTTCCTTGGGTGGGACGGGCGGTCGAACTCATCCGCCCCTCGGGGGGATGGGTTCACGTACACACGGTCGCCGACGTGCGGGCGGCGCTCCCCGAAGCCGCGCGGACGGTGGAGGAAAGGGCCGCGGAGGCCGGAGCCTACCCCACCGAACCGAGCCGGGTCCGAATCGTGAAGCCGTACGGCCCGGGTCGGAATCACGTGGTGGTCGACGTCCGGCTCGCCCGACGCTAGGCAGTGCGGGCGAGGGGAACCCGACCCTCGAGCGTCTTCATCGCCGCCGGGAACGCGGAGGCGAACCGTTCGACGTCCTTGGGCGGATTCGAGAACGAGACGCGGACGAACCGGTTCCCGTGGGTCGGAGAGAGATAGTTCCCTGCCCGGACGAACACGCCATGGTGCCGAAGCATCTCGTCCTGCACGGCATCGGGGCTGACCCCCGTCGCGGCGATGTCGATGACCATCATGTTCGCGCGGGACGGATAGACGGGCAGCGAGGTGCCCGGGACGCCCGCGACGACCTCCTGGATGCGCGCACCGTTCGCGCGCGTCTGGCGCACGACCGCCCCGATCCACTGCGGCTTGGAGCGGAGGGCTGCGAGCGCCGCCGCCTGGGCGAGGACGTTCACGCCGAGGTCGTTCGTGTTGAAGCGGCCGATCGTCGCAGTGAGTTCCCGCGACGCGAAGAAGCCGCCGAGGCGTAGGCCGGCGAGGCCGCAGTTCTTCGAGACCGACCAGACCGTCACCGTCTCATCGGGGGCGAACTGCGCGGCAAGGGCGTGGCCGTCCGAGAAGTCGCGGTACGTCACGTCGTTGATCAGCGTCAGGTGGTGGTCGTGGGCGACCTCGGCGATCGCTCGCACCTCGTCGCGCGGGTAGCCCGAGCCGAGCGGGTTCAGCGGGTCGATGAGGAGGATCATCTTCGTCCGGGGCGTGATTGCCTCCCGGATCCGGTCGGCGGTCAGGCGGTACGGGGGTGCGTAGATGTCGAGGGTCTTCGGCTTCGCCCCGCACAGTTCGATGAACCGGTGGATGATGAGGTAGCTCGGGTCCGAGGCGATCACCTCGTCCCCGGGCGCAAGGAGCGCCCGCGTCGTCATGTAGAGCGCCTCGGTGCCGCCGCCGGTGACGAACGGGCTCATCCCGGAGAGGCCGAAGTCCTTCGCGACCACCTCGAGGAGCTCGGGGTCGCCGGTCGCGAGCGGGTAGCCCTCGTACCGTCGTTCCCGAACCGCGCGATCCACCGCCGCCCGGACGATCTCGGGCGGGACGAGGTGGTTCGTGTTCTGGCTCATCCAGGCGATCTCGTCGTGATGCGCATGCGCGTAGCGGAACGCGTCGGAGGCGGGCGTCGACACGCGAAGAAGACCGGGGCCCCGCGCTTAACGGCTTCGTGTAACGGAATCGCCGGCCTCGGCGAGGAACGTGGTGACGATGCCGCCGGATTGAGGGCAGAGCCGGAGGCGAGGGAAGCCGCTCTGCGCGAGCAAGGTCTGGAACGATTCGCGGCCGGGGAGCGAGCGCAGCGACTGGGGAAGGTAGCGGTACGGACCCGCACTACCCACCGCTCCTCCGAGCCAGGGGACGACACGGTCGAAGTAGGCGTGGAACAGCCGGTTCACGGTGACGGACGACGGTTCGGTGATCTCGAGGGTCAGGAAGACTCCGCCCGGGCGCAGCACCCGTCGCACCTCCCGAAAGGCGGCCGACAGGTCGGAAAGATTCCGCGCGACGAAGGCGTTCGTCACGAGGTCGAACGCGCCGTCGGAGAACGGGAGCTGGAGCGCGGTCGCCCGGGCGAAGTCGAGCCGGGCGTGTTCGGGGCGGTCGGCCGAGTGGCCGGCGGCGCTCTCGAGCATCGCCCGGGTGAAGTCGGCTGCCACGACCCGTGTCCCGCCATAGTGGCGGGCTACGAGGCGTGCGAGCTCTCCCGTTCCGCACCCGATGTCGAGCACGCGCGCGAGCGGTCCGGGTCGGCGGAACCGGTCGAGGTCCCACAAGGCCCGGGGCCTCCACAGGAGGTCGTTCCCGAGCGACGCAACGTGGTCGAACCACTCGTAGCCACGGGCGATGTGCGTGAACATCCGACGCACGTCCCGCTCGAAGGTCGGGAGCGACCGGTCGGGGAGGGGAGACCCGTCCGACGCGCTCGGAGCGCCACCGACCCCGGTCGACATCGGCTCGGCCACCCGCGGCCCCACCATAACGGTGGGGGCTAGGTGTCGGCGGCGATCGACTTCTCGAGCTGGTCGAGACGCTGGGCGAAATCCGGCCGGAAGTTCGAGACCCCGCTCTCGCGGGCCTCGACGAGCCACCGTCGGGCCTCGGCCTTCTCGCCCTTCGCCGCGGCGAGGTGGGCGAGGCGGAACAGCATCTCGGAGATCTCGGCCGCGATGCGGAGCTCGCGCGCCTTCGCGAGCGAGATCTTGTAGTGGGCCTCGGCCGTGGTCACGTCTCCCTCCGCTTCCGCGATCATCCCCTCGGTCATCGCGAGCTGTTGGTCACCGAGGCGGTCGCCGATCGGCCCGAGCACCTGAAGGGCGCGGGCGAGCGCGGGCCGGGCGAGGTCGGGATGTCCGAGCTCGGCCTGCCATTGTGAGAAGTTGAGGTTGCAGTACCCGATCCAGATCGGCGAGCGGGAGCGGTCGGCCGCTTCGATCGCGTGGGTCAGGTCGCGGATCGCCTCTTGGGGCCGCCCGATGTGGTACTCCGCGACCGACTGGTTCATCAGGACGCGGGCGCGGGCCCCGAACTCGCCGGCGGTCTCGAACAGGTCGGCCGCGCGGCTGTAGAGCGCGAGCGCCGGGTCGATCTGGGTGGCCCCGACGGGGTAGAGCGTGTTCGCAAGGTCAACGAGCGCGTGGCCGAGTTCGAGCGGGGAACCCTCCTTCTCGGCGATCGCGACCGCGGCGCGCTGGTGACTGACCGCGCGGTCGAACTCGCCCCGGCGCCAGTCGACGGTGCCGAGCACGCGATGGCCGGCCATCAGGTCCCGCGGGGTCCCGACCTTTTCGAGACGCTCGAGCGCCTCGGTGGAGAGCGCCTCGGCGGACTCGTACTCGCTGCGGGTCTGCCGTGTCTGGGCGAGGGCGAGCAGCGCCCGCCCGAGCTCAAGGTCGGCGTTCGGCTGTCCCCGGGCGAGCGCCACCGCTTCGGTGAGGATCTCGTCCGAGCGGGGAAGCACGCCGAGTTCTTCGAGCAAGCGGCCCTGTTCGGTCAGCAGGCGGACCTCCGCCCGTGGGTCCCGGTCGGGGCGTCTACGCTCGGCCTCCAGCGCCCGAGCGACGTGAGCGACCGCGGTTTCGAACGCGAAGTCCCGGGTAGCGGCCCGGGCCGCCTTCACGTTGTACTCGACGGCCTTCGCGTCCTCCCGGCCGAGGTAGAAGTGGCGGGCGAGCTCGGAGTCGCCCGTCCCGGGTTTCCCCTCGAGGGCGCGCCCGGCACGAGCGTGCAGGATCCGCCGGCGGGTCTCGGTGAGGCCCGCGTAGATGTTGCGGCGGACCGGCTCGCTCACGAACTCGTAGACTTCCCCGCCCTTCTCGCGGACGAGGCCGTCGTGGACGAGCCGGTCGAGGCTTTCCGTGACGCCTTCCTCACCGGCGCCGGCGACCGCGGCGAGGCTCGCGAAGTGGAACTCCTTGCCGAGGACGGCGGCGTACGTCAGGACCCGGCGTTCGCGGTCCGCGAGCCCCCGAACGCGCTCGAGCAGCATCTCCGTCACGCCCTGCCCCGCGCCCTCGAGCGTCTTCGTGGACGGCGCGTAGCCGGTGGCGGTCCGGACGAGCTGTTCGACGAACAACGGGTTCCCGTCGGTCTGGGCGTGCCAACGGCGGACGTCGTTGCGGTCCGGGCTTCGGCCGCCCAGGATCCAGCGGATGAAGTCCTCCATCTCGACCACGTTGAGCGGTCGGATGGGGACCGACAGGACGTTCGCCGCCCCCGAGAGCGTCTCGACCGCGTCCCGGGTGCGCTCGGGGAGGTCGGCCGACTCGGCGAGCGTCGCCACGATCGCAATCCGCCGCTTCGGGAACTCGCTCGCGAACAGGCGGAGGAACTCGAGAGTGGAGCTGTCCGCGAAGTGGAGGTCGTCGACGGCGATCAGCATCGGGCGGTCTTGAGCGCGTTCGATCAGATGCTGCTCGAGCCGAGCGAACATCTCCTCCCGTCCCGTGCCCAGTCCGTCGACCACCGTGAGCGCGGTCGGCGCAAGCGTCTGGTCAAGGTCAGCTCCGGCGGCGCTCGACGCCCTTCCCATCGGGGCGGCGGCCCGGCTGGTCCGGCCTTCCCGGACCGGGGCTCCAGCGAGGACCGTGCGCGGAGGCGCCCAGGAGGCGGACGCCATCTCCTCGGCCGTCCGCTCCGACTCGAGAAGTTCCCGGAGGAGGGAGAACGCAGGAGGAAGTTCTTCCGGAAGCGCGCGGCCCGTGAGCACCGTGAAGCCCCGCTTCGCGGCGCGTTCGACCACGGCGTTCAGGAGTTGCGTCTTACCGATGCCGCCCGGTCCGATGAGCAAAAGGCCGGTCCCGGCCCCGTCCTGGGTCCGTTCGAGGAGCCGGTCGGTCTCCTCGAGGATTTCCTCGCGGCCGAAGACCGGAAGGGGGTTCGCACCACGGGAAGCACGAGAGGGGATCATCGTGGAAACGAGCTCGTTCGTCCCTTAAATACCTCGTCCGCCGCCCGGGTCGCTGGGGTCGGCGGGCGCCGGGGTCTTCGCCGGGGCGCTCGCGCCCGGCGGGGACGACGGTGCGAACCCCAGCTGCGCTCCCAGCTCGAGGAACTGGCTCGCCAGGTAGGGGCGCAGTTCCGCGAGCCCCAGGTCGGAAGCGACCGTGTAGGCCCGTCGGGCGCCTTCGAGGTCCCGGGTCTTGTGGCGCAACCGGGCGAGGCGGAAGGCGGCCTCGGCCTCGTCGGCGGGGAGCTCGTGGTGACGGCAGATATCGACCGCCGCCTCGTACGCCCGCTCCGCCTCCTCCCAGAGACCCCGTCGTTCGGCGATCGACCCCCGGTTCACCTCGACCCAACCGCGACCGAGCTCGTCGGAGGTGTGCTCCAAGAGCCGGCTGACCTGCTCATTGTCCCGCTCGGCATCCTCGATCTGGCCGAGCGCGAGACGAAGCTCGGCGCTCGCGACGAGCGCTCGGGCGGCCCCCCGGCTGTCGTGGGCGACGGCCGCGGAGGTGGCGGCCTTCTCGAGGTAGTCGAGGCCGTCCTGCGGCCGCTCCTCGCCGACCGTGACCCCGAGGTTGAGGTAGGCGCGCGACAGTTCGTCCTCGTCGCCGGGTCGCTGGAGCCGCTCGAGCGCGCGGTCATACCAGGCGAGGGCGTCGTCCCGGAGGACCGGTCCGAGTTCCGCGAAGACGTTCCCGATGTCGATCGCAAGACTGCCGAGGGGACGCGGGTCGTCGGACTTCGCGAGGAGGTCGAGGGCGATGATGCACTCGTCGAGCGATTCCCGGTACTCGGCCCGCCGGAACGCGATGCGGGCGAGAAGGCGGTGCGACTGGGCCGTTCCGACCCGATCGTGCGCGTCGTCGAACAGCCGCTGCGCCTCGGTCGCCCGCGTGACGGCGGTGTCGAGGTCCAGGGTCTCCCGGGCCACCTCGGCCCGGGAGAGGAGCAGCCGCGCGCGAATTCGGGGCGACTCGGTGCCGAGCCGTTCGAGCGCTTCGGTGAACCGCAGGTCGGCCTCCCGGAAGTTCGCGAGCGAGTAGTAGAGGTCGCCCAACGTCTCGGCGACCTGGGCCTGCTCGCTCCAGTGGTCGCCGGGAAGCGACGCGAGGTCGAGCAGTACCCGTTCAAGGTGGTGCGCCGCGACCTCGGGCTCCCCGGCGGCCCGGGCCGCCTCGGCCGCCCGCCGGTTGTACTCGTACGACTTCGCGGTGACCTTTCCGAGGAAGTAGTGCCGACCGAGCTCGGTGAGCACGGGCAAGGTCGGATGGGGGTTCGACCGCTCGAGCACCTCGCCGATCTTCCGGTGCAGTACCCTCAGCCGGCTTTCGGTGAGCGAGCGGTAGATGCGCGCCCGGTCCTCTTCCTCCGCGAACGCGAAGCGTTCGCCCCCGGCCCGCTCGACGAGGACTCCCCGGTGGACGAGCCGCTCGATCTCCTCTGCGAGCGTCTCTTCGTCCATCCCCATGGCGCCGAGCAGAAGGGCGAAGTCGAACTCCGAGCCGATGGCGCTCGCGTAGGCGACGATGCGGTGTTGCTCGGGAGTGAGCGACTCGAGGGAGCGGCCGGCACTCCCTTCGGGGGGGCGCCCTCCCGGCCCGCGTTCCGCCATCGCCTTCTCGCTAGTCGTTCCTCGGAATTAAACACCTGCCGATGAACTCGCCCCGACCGCCCTCTCCCGTCCCTCGGCGCTCCCGCAAGGGTTATCTAACGCCCCCCAGGTCGGCGGCGCACCATGGCCATGGCCGCGCCCTCCCCCGCTCCGACCCCGCTCTCGACCCCCCGCGTGCGGGAGATGTCGATCACCCGGAAGGCATCCTTCTGGGGGTTCGCCTGCTTGGTCGTCCTCGCGGTCGCGTTCTATGTGTGGTGGGGTGTCGCCTTCGGGGTCTGGGTCGACAACGGCGTCTACGCCGTCACGATCACCCTGCTCCTCTTCGGCCTTGCGGGGATGTGGCTCGTGCTCCCCAACCCTCCGGCGCCGCCGGCGCCCCACCCGTAACTCATCCGCCCAGAATCCTCAGAGGGGACGGCCAGCGAGCGCCCAGCGCACGCCGCTCTTCGAGCCGCACGCGACGCACGCCTCAGGGGGATCGAGAGTGAGCGGTAGTTCGCTCTCGGGGGTGCCGAGAAGTCCGCCGTCGAGCGCCGTCTCGACCGCGTGACCACACTCCTCCTGTCCGCACCACCCGACGAGCGCCACCCGCGAGAACCCCTTCAGTTCCTCGAGGGAGCGGACGACCCGGAACTCCTCGCGGTAGCTCGCGACCGCCCGGTCGGTGAGCGCGCGGTCGAACTCCTCGAGGCATCGGTCGACGTCCTGCTCGAGGGTTCCGAGCGCGACGGTCTGCTTGCGGCCGAGCCGGTCGACCGCAGTCGCGGTGCGGGAGGTCGCTTCCCGCCGGCCGATCTCGAGGCGGAGCGGTACCCCCTGGAGCTCCCACCGATAGTACTTGGCGCCGGGTCGCTCGTCCCCGGCGTCGAGGTGGACTCGGCGACCGTGCGCGGCGAGCCGCTCGACCACCTCGGCCGCGGTCGACTCCGGACCGGGACCCGCGCCGGCGCTCGGGATCGGCACGACGATGATCTCGTACGGGGCCACTGCCGTCGGGAAAACCGCCCCCTTGGCGTCCCCATGGACCGCCACGATCGCTCCGAGGAGCCGCTCGGAGAGGCCGAACGTCGTCTGGTGGACGAACCGCTGGGCCCCGTCCGCGTCCTCGTACTGGATCCCGTAGGGAGCAGCGAAGTTCTCCCGGTAATGGTGAACGCTTCCGATCTGGAGGGTCCGGCCGGCGCCGACCGGTATGTCGAACGCGATCGAGTACGCGGCCCCCGGGAACTTGTCCCAGTCGGGTCGGCGGACCGCCACGTACGGGAGCGCGAACGCCTGCGCCATCTTCCCGAACGCGTCCAGGTTCGAGCGGACCCGAGCGTCAGCCGTCGCTTCGTCGACCTGGCAGGTGTGTTCCTCGAAGAAGTGGATCTCCCGCACCCGGAGGAAGGGCCGGGTGGTCTTCGTCTCGTAGCGGAACGTGTTGACGATCTGGTAGACGTTGAGCGGGAGGTCCCGGTGGGAGCGGACCCAGAGCGCGAAGACCGGGTACATCGCGGTCTCGCTCGTCGGGCGCAGGACGAGCGGGATGTCGAGGTCTGAGACGCCCCCTTTCGTGACCCAGTAGACCTGGGCGTCGAACCCCTTGATGTGCTCCTTCTCCTTCGCGAACTCGTTCGCCGGGATCAGCGCCGGAAACTCGACCGGGGAAGAGCCGGTCGCCTCGATTTCCCGGACCATCACCTCGTCGAGGTGGCGCCGGGCGAGGAAGCCGTACGGCGTCCAGACGTTCATCCCCTTCACCCCGTAGCGCTTGTCGGTGAGGTTCGCCGCATCGACGACGGAAAGGTACCAGTCGATGAACGCGGCCTTCTTGTCGGGAAGTTCGACCATGAGGAGGGGGGAAAGGGGGACCCCGGGAGTATAAGGGTATAGCCCAAAGGCCGCACGGTTTTGGGCGGCCACGCGCCGCTGGGCAGGGTCCCGGGAAACGCCTCGGTCGAGATGGCCCGACGCACCCAAAGTCGACACCAGTCGACGCAAGTTGTTAAGCCGAGGTTCGACCATGCAATTCGGGCCATGCGCCTCGTCGTCTGCATCGACCGCGACGACGACCTCGGCCGCAAGGCCTCGGTCGCCGGGCCGGTCGTCGGCCGTGCCGGGCTCATCGACGCTGCGGTCCGGCTCGCCACCGTCGACCCGGAGGACTCCGACGCGAACGCGATCTTCGCGTCGGTGGCGCTCCTCGACGAGCTCAAAGGCGCCGGCGAGGAGGCCGAGGCGTGCATCCTCACCGGCTCGCCGAAGGTCGGGATCCTTTCCGACCGCAGGGTGGCGGACCAGTTCGACCACGTCCTTGCCGACGTGCACGCGACCTCGGCCTACCTGGTGAGCGACGGGGCCGAGGATGAGTACCTCTTCCCGATCCTCGCCTCCCGGGTGAAGGTCGACGGGGTCCGTCGGGTCTACGTCCGCCAGAACGCGAGCATCGAGTCGACCTACTACACCATCGTGCGGGCGATGAAGGACCCGAAGCTCCGGGCGAAGACGATCCTTCCGTTCGCCCTCGTCCTCCTGATCCTCGGGATCGCCGCGGCCGGCGGCGTCCTCCTCTGGGGGGTGATCGGCCTCGCGATCGTCCTCGGCATCTACCTCATCTTCTGGACGTTCGACATCGACGAAGCGCTCATCGACTCGATCCGTTCGGCGTCCACCGACATCCGTCAGGGGTCCGTGGCGTTCGGGTTCGGGCTGTTCTCGATCGCCCTCATCGGCGCGGGGTTCCTCGAGGGGTACAACGCGTACACCTCGAACCTCAACCAGCCGGACATCAGTCGGATCCTCCTCTTCCTGCAAGCGGGCCTCTTCTACTGGATTCTCGCGGCCCTCGTCTGGGAGAGCGGGCGCGCGATCCGCCGCCGGTTCGCTCGGGGTCGCTGGCCCCGCACACTCGCCGTGGCGACGGTCTCGATCGTCGGGATCGGCTGCGTGAGCTACGGGATTGTCTTCCTCATCCGCTACCTCGAGAACCAGTCGCCGGTCCCCCAGCTCGTGCTCGTGATCGGGCTCCTCGCGATCGGGTTCGGGCTTGGCATCGGGGCCGGGGTGCTCCAGCAGTACTTCCGGTCGGTCGCCCGCCGGGCGATGCCCGACCCGACCCCCTAGCGGCGAAGGGTACCGCCCGAGTTCCCGCGGGGCTGTGGATCACCGAATCGGGACGTACTCGGCCACGCGTTCGAGGTCCGCGAGCGGCACCTCAAGCCCGGAGCGGGAGCGCAGCGTCTCGCGGACGGTCGCCACCCCCCGGCCGTACTCCACGGCACGAGTCGCGAGGGCCGCGAGGTCCTCCCAGTAGTTCCACGGGAAGACGACCCAGACCCACCCGGTCCGCGGGATCTCCTCGGCGTAGTACGTCGGGACGAACTTCGAATGCGCGATGTGAAGGCACGCCGCGGACTCGAGGCGCGTCGGGTGCTGCGCCGCGACGTGCGCCACCGCAAGCGAGAGGCTCTCCCCCGTGTCCGTGATGTCGTCGACGACGAGCACCTTCTGCCCGTCCACCGGGCCGCTCAACCCCTCCGTGAGCTGCGCGGTCCCGTCCGGGGTCGCGGTGACCCCCCAGTGTTGCGCGCGGAGGGAGACGATCCGTCGCACTCCGAGCCGGTCGCTCAGGAGACGGCTCGGCACCCATCCGCCGCGGGTGAGGGCGACGATCGTCTCGGGGACGGCGGAGGCCGTCCGGATCCGCTCGGCGAGCCGGTCGGCCCACCGGTCGACGTCCGCCCAGCTCGTGAGGCGACAGCGGGGGAGGTCGGCCATGCGAGAGGCCGAACCTCGCCCCGCCCTTTTCCCTTTTTCCTCTCGGTCCTACGGGTAGATGCCCCGCACCTTGATCGCGTCGACGACCCGCTGGATCGCGAGCACGTAGGCGGCGGTCCGGTTGTGGACCTTGCGCTCGACGGCGGTCTTGTGCACGTCGTTGTACGACTGGACCATCACCCGCTCGAGGCGCTGGTTGACCTCGGCGAGGGGCCAGAAGTACCCCTGGATGTCCTGGGCCCACTCGAAGTAGCTCACGGTGACCCCGCCCGCGTTCGCGAGGATGTCCGGGAGGACGGTGATCTTCTTCTGGAAGAAGATCGAGTCGGCCTCCGGGAGGGTCGGGCCGTTCGCCGCTTCGGCGATGAGCTTCGCCTGGACCTTGTCCGCGTTCTTCGCGGTCAGCTGGTTCTCGAGCGCCGCGGGGACCAGGATGTCCACCTTGAGCTCGAGGAGCTCATCGTTCGAGATGGTCTTCGCGCCGGGGAAGCCGACCACCGAGCCGGTCTTCGCCTTGTGCTCCTCGAGGGCGTGCG
>Ga0187770_10000850_pt1 | contig 15556 bp, 14 predicted proteins | sample 0116_SJ02_MP02_2_FD_133154 | JGI IMG/M metagenome (GOLD analysis project Ga0187770, IMG submission 133154) | Tropical peat soil microbial communities from peatlands in Department of Meta, Colombia - 0116_SJ02_MP02_20_MG | ecosystem: Environmental > Terrestrial > Soil > Wetlands > Peat | place...
GCGAGCGCCGCGGCGCGCCTGAGCGCCGCGTTGGTTCCCTCGACCGCCTCCACCGCCGCTACGGTCCCGTCGCGGACCGCGACGGTCTGGCCGATATCGAAGCGTCCGATCTGACGCGCGACGGCGAAGGCGAGTTCGAGATCCTTGAGAGCCGGCTGGCTGGGCTGGGGGCCCGCTTCGAGGCCCGGATGCGCCAGCAATTCCCCGACCCACGGAACGGGATCGATAACCGGGATGCCTTCGCTTTCGATTTCCGCGGCTACACCGCGCAACACCGCATCGTCACTGAATCGCCCGATTCGCGCGAGCATCTTTAGCGCGCGCGCGTCGGGGGCGAACGAGTCCGCCAGCCGCGCGCGCGAGATTCCTCCCGCCATCGCGGCCTCGGTGACGTTGGCCGCCTTGAGAACCCCGATTATGCGTTCGAGTTCGCCGACTTTGATCCAGGTGATTTCGTCCACCTCGGCTTCGAGCGCAGGGTCGGATTCGCCCGCGTGCGCGAGCGCGACGACCGCAATCCCGCGCCGGCGCGCGCCGCGGGCAACCTCGATGGGGAAGACGCCGTTGCCGGCGATCAGACCGAGCTTATTCACGCTCGCGGCTGACGACTCCGCGTTTGGAATTCGCGATGAAATCCGCGAGGCGGCGGACCTCCGCGCACTCGCCGTGCTCGCGCAGCACGTTCTCCAACGCTTCCTCGCGCGGGAGCTTGGAGTAAAAGAGCGTGCGCATCGCGGCCTTCAGCACCGCGATCGTTTCGGGCGAAAACCCGCTGCGCTGCAGCCCGACCACGTTGACGCCGACCAGATGCGCGCGGTCGCCCGCCACCCTGGCGTAGGGCGGCACGTCGCGCTCGACCTTGGCGCCGGCGGCCAGAAACGCGTGCGCGCCAACGTGGCAAAACTGCTGCACGCCGCACATCCCCTCGATGGTTACGTGCTCATCGAAAATACAATGGCCCGCGACCTGCGTCGAATTGGTGATTATGCAGTGGTCGCCCACGATGCAGTCGTGCGCGATGTGCGTGTAGGGCATCAGCAGGATGTGATTGCCCAGGCGCGTGACCATCCCGCCGACCTCGGTGCCGCGATGGATGGTGGTGAATTCGCGGATGGTGTTGTCGTCGCCGATCTCGAGCGTGGATGGCTCGCCGTGGAACTTGAGATCGGGAGTTGCGGCGCCGACCGAGGCGAACGGGAAGATGCGGTTGCGCCGCCCGATCGTCGTGTTGCACTCGATGACGGTATGGGCGTCCACGATCGTGCCGGCGCCAATCCGGACGTTAGGCCCGATAACAACCGCGGGCCCAATCTGAGAGCTCGTGTCGATTTCGGCGCTGCGATCGATGATCGCGGAAGGATGAATTTTACCGGCTATCGGATCTTCTCCTCGACTTCCATCGCGGACAGCTCGGCCTCCGCGGCAACTTCATCGCCCACCCGCGCCTCGGCCTGCATCCGCCAGAGCGGACGGTGGTGCTTGATGATCTTCACTTCAATCTTCAACTGGTCGCCGGGAACCACCCGGCGGCGAAAGCGGACCTTGTCCAGTCCGGTCAGCATGAACAGCCGCGCCGGGTCGGCGGCGCTCTCCTTGAGAGCCAGGATCGCGCCCGCCTGCGCCATCGACTCGACGATCAGCACCCCGGGCATCACCGGATGCTCCGGGAAGTGGCCGGTGAAGAACGGCTCGTTGAAGGAGACGTTCTTCACCGCGAGCAGGCGGCCCTTGTCCAGTTCCAGGACGCGGTCGATGAGCAGGAACGGGAAGCGGTGGGGCAGAAGCCCGAGCACGCTGCTCAAGTCCGTAATTTTCCCGTCTTCGGCCACAACAATCGCCGGGAAGGAGCGCCCCTTCGGGTTACTTCGAAATACTCGACCGTTTGGTGGCCCCGCCGCCGAAATCGCCCGGCGGCGCGGCGCTGGCCGCCGCCTCGGAACCCGGCTCCCCGAGCGTGCCGATCCTCACGTGCTTGGCGTTGTAGTTGCGGATAACCTCGTCGGTGATGTCGATGCCGGGCGCGCCCCACAGAATCGATCCCTTCTCCATCACCATCGTGAAGCCATCGCGCTCGCCGATCGACCGGATGACGGTCGCAAGATCGTGAACGATCTTGCCGGTGATCTCGTTGTCCTTGCGCTGAAGTTCGTCGCGGGAATCCTTGTAATCGCGGTCGAAGTTGGTGGCCTTCTTCTGCAGCTCCTCCTGGAGCGACTGGCGCTGGTCGGGCTGCATCAGCATCCCCTTCTTCTCGAGCTCGTCCCTGAGCGTCTGGACCTCGCTCTGCTGCTTTTGCAGGCGGGAATCGAGCACCTGGATGCGGCCCTGCATATCGGCCTTGGCCCGCTTGCCGGCATCGCACTCGTTGAGCGCGCGCTGCACATCCACGTAGGCGAATTTCTGTTCGGCGCGTGCGGGGGCGGCCACCGCGAGTGCAAGAAGAACCGCACCGATGATCAACCGCTGTCTCATTGCCTTGCAACTCCTCCGTCGTATGGTCCGGCGGGCCCGGGGCCGATGCGCTCCGGCGGGAACCGAAGCGCGGAAGGCCGCCGACAAGCCGCCGCCCGCCATTAAAGCCGGTTTTACCCTTGCGGCGCTAGAGCGGCGCTCCGGCTCCGATTTCGAACACCGTGCTCAGATCGGATGGCCGCGGATTGATCGGCCGCGCGAGATCGACGGCGAGCGGGCCAAACGGCGACTTCCACCTGATGCCGATCCCATACGATGCCTGCAGTTTGGTCGGGTCCATCGAGTCGCTCAGCCGGAAGGACTGGCCCGCGTCGGCGAAAATGACCCCGCGCAATCCCAGTCCGGTAAGGATCGGGAAGGTAATCTCGTTGCTGAGCAGCAGTTCCTTGCTTCCCCCAATGTCCTGCACGCTAATCGGCTGGCCCGCCGCGTTGTAGATGGTCACTTGCGGGCCGAGCGAATAGAGCTGGTAGCCGCGCACGTCCGCGCCGCCGCCAACTCCGCCCGGGAAGAAGCGCTCGTAAAGCGGCAGCTCGCCGGCGCTGCCGCTGCTTAAGTTGGTGCCGATGCCAAACGTAACGCCTTGCGAGACGACGAACGTGCCAAAGGTCTCACTGCGGATGAACGGATAGAAGTAGCGCCCGTGGAGCACGCCTTTGAGAAAGGAGTTGCCGCCCCCGAGCCCTCCGATTTCTCCGTTGAAGCTCAGGATAGAGCCGGTGCGCGGATCGGTCGGATTGTCCACCGTGAACCGTCGAAAGCTTGGCAACAGCTCGGAGGTCTGTGTGTACCCCTTGTAGCGCAGGATTTGGTAGGTCGTATTCGCCGGGAGGTTGGTGATGCCGACGCTCTGGAACTGGTAGCCCAACCCCACGACCGTATCCTTGAGCGAGATCGGTCCCAGGGTTTTGAAGCCCAGCTCGGTCAGCGGATAGGTCGAGTTGATCTGGAACCCCGCCGCGGCCTGATCGAAGCTCAGCAGAACGGTCTTGTTGTCGAACAGGCTGAGCGCGACGCTGAGCGGGATGTCGAGGAACCAGGGCTCGTTGTAGGTAACGCTGTAGTTCTGGAACAGGAAGCCGATCTGCGCATTCAGGATCAGCGACTCGCCGCCGCCGAACAGATTGGTGTTGCCCAGAGTGAAGTTGCCGAACAGCGACTGGAAGCTGTCGAACCCGCCGGCCACTTGAAGAGTTGCGGTATTCGCTTCGCTGACCGCGACGTCGAGATTGATCTTGTCGGGCTGCGTGGCGGGCGCGGTCGTGAGGCGGGTATCAGTAAAGAAGCCGAGCCGGTCCAGGCGCGTTTTCGACTCGCGAATCGCCTCGGCGGAAAACGGCTCCTGCTCCTGGATCTGGAGTTCGCGGCGGATGACCTTGTCGGAGGTCTTGGTATTGCCCGAGATATTGATTCGGTTAACCAGCACCTCGCGGCCCGGATTGATGTAAAAGACAACGTCGATGATCCGGCGGGCCTGGTCGAGCCGCGTGCGCGGATCGACGTTGACGTAAGCGTAACCGCGATTCAGATAAAAGTCCGACAGAACGAGCTCGTTGTGGTGGAGGTCCGAGCCGCGGAAGCGCTCGCCCCGCTTGAGCGTGATCAGGCGGGCAACCTCATGGTGCGGGAACTTGAGATTCCCGCCGAGCGCGATTTTCCCGACCTTGTAGACCGGCCCCTCGTCGATCGTGATGTTGATCGTCATCGAGTCGCCGACCCGCTCGATCTTAGGCTCGGCGATTTGAGCGTTGAGATAACCGTTATCGTAGTAATAAGCGGTCAGCCGGTCGCGATCGTCCTGGAGCTTCTTTCGGTCGAGCGCGCCGGCTCCGGTAACCCAGCTATAGATCCAGTTGTACGTGCTCGTCTCCATGATGTTGCGCAACTGGAACGTGTTGAATGCCTTGTTGCCGTGGAACTCGATCTTCCTGATTTCGACCTGCGGACCCTCGGTGACGCTGAACACCGCGGTTTCGGTGTTGTCGGGCTGCAAAACCTCGCGAAAAACGATCTTCACGTCCAGGTAGCTCTTTTCCTCGTAGACGCCGGTGAGGTCGTTGATCGTCTCCTTCACCTGGTTGGGATCGAGGATCGAGCCGGGGTGCACTTTGACGGCCGCGATGACTTTGTCGTCGGTCGTCCGGATCGCCTTCATCCCCTCGAGCTTGACGTCGGTGACCTGCGGACGCTCCTTGACGACGTAGACGAGCAGGACGCGGCCGTCGGGAAGAGGGATTTTGCGCGCGGCGACTCCCGTCTCGAAGAAGCCCATCCGAGAGATCGACTTGATGTCCTCGCTGACCTTGGCTTCGTCGAGCGGCTCGCCGGCCTTCTGCGAGATGTGGATGCGGATGGCCTCGCTTTCGACCCGCTGGTTACCCTCGATGCGAATCTCGGAGACGATCGGAGGGCCCTGGGCGAATGCCAGCCCGCCCGCCAGTAGCATCGCCACGAGCCAGAGGAACGACTGGATCAAACGCGCACGAGCGCGTCCCGCGTTGAGTTCTTTTGCGGTCACCCGAAAACACCGAAGGCGGCGAACAAGCTAGCCAATGATCGCCGCGCGTGTAAAGCGCCGGCCCGCGAGGCCTCCGCTTGCGGCGGGCGCGCTCACGGCGACGGCTCGTCGAAGAGCTTGCCCTCGCTGAGCCTTAGCGAACGCCCCATGCTGCGCATCAGGCGCTCATTGTGGGTGGCAATCACGAGCGTGATCTTGAGTTCGCGGTTGAGCATGTGGAACAGCTCGTGAACCTCATCGGCGGTATGCGGATCGAGGTTGCCGGTGGGCTCGTCCGCGAGCACCAGTCGAGGTCTCAGGACCACCGCCCGCGCGACCGCGACGCGCTGCTGCTCGCCGCCTGAGAGTTCGGCGGGCCGGCGATGCAGCTTATCGCCCAGGCCGACCAGTTCCAGGATCTCGGTGGCGCGCCGCTCGGCTTCCCGGTCCGCCATCCGCGCGATCAGCGCCGGCATCATCACGTTCTCCACGGCGTCGAAGTCGGCCAGCAGGTAGTGGAATTGGAAGACGAAGCCGAGCTTTAAGTTCCTGAACTCCGCGATCGCCGCGGGATCCAGTGCGAACAGGTCGCGGCCCTCGAAATAGACCTTGCCCGCGGTCGGCTCCTCGAGACTTCCCAGCACGTGGAGCAGGGTCGATTTGCCCACCCCCGATTGTCCGATAATCGCGACCTCCTCGCCGGGGCGCACCGTGAGGTCCAATCCGCGCAGGACGTGAATCTCGCGCTCCGCATCGTGGAACGTCTTGACCAGCCCGCGCGCCTCGAGCAGCGGCGGTGCGGCAAGCGGCATCTCGACGGCGGCGCGCGCTTGGGATTCACTCATAGCGGATCACCTCGACCGGCGAGAGCGAACGCGCGTGGAGCGCGGGGTAAAGCGCCGCGATCAGGCACAGCGCCAAAGCCGCGATCGCAACCACGATGAAATTGATCGGATACAGGCGCACCGGCACGGCGCTTACCATGAACAGGTCCGCCGGGAGATGAATCAGATGGTATTTCCCGATCGCCCAGGCGGCCAGGAATCCCGAGCCGACCCCCACGATCGTCCCCACCAGCCCAAGCGCCGCGCCCTCGCACAGAAAGATCGCGGCGATCGATCCCGCGCGCGCGCCCATCGCGCGCAGAATCGCAATTTCCTTGCGCCGCTCCATCACCACCATCACGAGGGTTGCGATGATGTTGAACGCGGCCACCAGCACGATCAACAGCAGCACCATGAAGTAGGTGAACTTTTCGAGTTGCAGGCCCGAGAACAGCGGCGCGTTGGCGACCGTCCAGTCGGTCACCCGGAAGCCCGGGCCCGCGATCGCCGCGATACTGCGCGCAATCTCGGGCGCATCGAACATGTTGGTCAGGCGCAACTCGAGTCCGCTCTCGAGCTGGGGATCCTCCGCGAGGAGCGCGCGGCCATCCTTGAGCGAGACGAAGATCAGCGACGAGTCGAACTCGTACATCCCGGAGTAGAAGAATCCCGCGACGACGTATCGTTTCAGGCGCGGCGCGCCGATCCCGCCGCCCATGCTCGCCGGCGAAACCAGCGTCACCACATCGCCCGGCTGAAGCCCGAGCGAAAAGGCGAGCGTCTTGCCGATTATCGCGCCGGGAAGCTCGGCCACGTGTTTTGCGCCGCCGTCGGCGATTTCGACCGGATGCATCTCGTCGAGCGACTCAAGCCGTCCATTCGCAAGCGTGTTCTTGAGTTCGGTGAGCACCGGATTGTCGCGCGCGATCACGCCGCGCAGGATTCCGCCTGATACATAGCCGGGAACCCCCGACGGCGTGTTCGATACCGCCATCACTTGCGACGTGACGAACGGCGCGACCGCCTCGACCCCCGGCATCGCGGCGATGCGCCGCTTAAGTTCGGCCGAGTTCCACACCGCGCCGTCACCTCGCTCGACCGTGACCTCGGGGGTGAATGCGAGCAGGCGATTGCGGAGGTCCTCCTGGAAACCGCTCATCACTGAGAGCGCGAGCGATGGAGCAAAGGTGCCCAAGGTGACGCCGGCCAGCGAGATTAGGGCGATCAGCGACACGAATCGCTCGCGGCGGCGCGCGCGAAGGTAGCGGATGCCTATCAGGTACTCAAATCGCAACGGATGCTGGTCCTTGCCGCCGCACGAACGCCATCAGCCGCGCGGCGCGGCGCGAAAAGGCGGCATTTGGGTGAATTTCATTTGAATTCATAAGGCCGGGCCATCGTCTGACAGTCGATCATACTCTCCCTTGGGATTATGGCTTTGCAACGACCTCGTGTTGCACTTGACCGCCGCGCTGCCATAAGCTCGCGCGGAGAAGCGACATGGAGGTGGCCCGGATGAAGCGCTATTGGATGGCGGTGCTGGCGGGAGCGAGCGTGATCGTCGCTCTGCGCGGCGCCTCGATAGCGGCCGACCATCGAGCCGCGGTGCCGCCCGATCAGATCACCATGAATTTCCAGAACGTGGATATCCCCGTTCTGGCCAAGTTCATCAGCGAGATCACCGGAAAGAATTTCATCGTCGATGAGAGCGTGCGGGGAAAAGTCACGATCCTTTCCCCCACCAAAGTCACCCCCGATCAGGCCTACCAGCTTTTCCAATCCGCGCTGCAAATCAAGGGCTACACGACCCAGCAGGTCGGCAAAGTGATCAAGATCGTGCCGTCGCGCAATGCGCGGTCGGCGGCCGCGCTTACCGAATCGCAGGCGCCGCTCGAGACGCGCGGCGATGAGTACGTGACCCGGATGGTGCGGCTGAAGAACGTCGATGCGGCCTCGCTGGTCAACGTGATCCAGCCGATGATATCGCACGACGGGATGGTCGCCGCCTATCCCGATGACAACACGCTCATCATCACCGACGATGCGGACAACGTGCAGCGGCTCCTCCAGATAATCGGCAGCCTCGACATTCAGGGGACCCAGCAGAGCATCAAAGTGATTCCGCTCAAGATGGCATTCGCGGCGGAACTTGCGCCCGAGATCGAAGCCCTGATGGGCTCGCGCGGCGGCGGTACATCTTCGGCGGGCGGCGGCATGCCGCAGCGGCCGGGAATCGGCGTCGCCGGCGCACCCGGGGTCGTGGCGGGCGCGAACTACAAGGTAATCCCGGACGAACGCACCAATTCGCTGGTGTGCCTCGCGGCGCCGCTCCAGATGAGGCAGATCGAGGAGATCGTCGCGCAACTCGACATCGAACCGCCCATTTCCACCGCGCGCATCCACGTCTACCGGCTCAAGAACGCACAAGCGCTCGAAATGGTCCAGGTGCTCAATAACCTGATTAACGGCGGCGGCGGACCGGGCACGTTGATGCCCACCACGGGGCGCGGCTCGCTTGGGCGGGGCAGCTCGCTCGGAACGATGAACGGGTTCAGCAGCGGATTCGGCGGGATGGGCGGCGGATTCCCCGGAATGGGCGGCGGATACGGCGGCGGCGGATACGGCATGATGAGTTCGATGGGCTCGTCCTCCTTCGGCGGAGGCGGATTCGGCTCCTCGATGGGCATGAGCCGGACATCCTCGACGGCCGCCGGCACCGCGGGCGGCACCGCATCAGCCAGCGGCGGCGGCAAGAACACAGACTTCGCCGCGCGCGTGAATATCACCGCCGATCCGGCAACGAACGCGATGGTGGTAAGCGCCGCTCCGCAGGACTGGCAGACGCTCCGCCAGATAATCGACGAACTCGATGTCCCGAGAGTCCAGGTCTTTGTGCAGGCGATAATTATAGAGGTGAGCCAGGAACGCGCCCGGGACATGGGCGTGAATTTCCAGGCCTCGACCTCCATCAGCGGCAGCACGCTCGGCCTTGGCCAATTGAATTTCGGACAGCTTCAGAACGCGATCGGAAATCCGCTTGGGCTGACGGGGCTCGGACTCGGGCTCGCGTCGGGCAGCATGTGTAGTATTCCTACCACCCTCGCGAGTGCCGCCACTTCCACGACGGGCGGCACCTCGGGCACCAGCAGCAGCAGCATAACCGCGCCGTGCGATCTTGCGCTGATCACCGCGCTCCAGACCGATACCCACACCGACGTACTTTCGGCGCCGACGCTGCTGACTGCGGACAACGAGGAGGCAATGATCGTGGTGGGTCAGAACCTCCCGTTCGTCGGGTCGGCGGCCGCCAACGCAGGACTACCCGGTCAGATCTTCAACTCGGTTGAGCGGCAAAACGTCGGCATCACGCTCGACATCGTGCCGCAGGTTTCCGAGGGCGATTACGTCAAGCTCGACCTCTACGAGGAGGTCTCCAACGTGCTCGGCAACACGGTGAATAATCCGCTCGGGCCGACCACGACCATCCGCTCCGCATCGACCACGATCCTCGTGCAGAACCATCGCACCGCGGTGATCGGCGGACTGCTCTCCAGCCAGGATGCGCAAACCAACGAGGGCGTGCCGTTCATCTCGACCATCCCGGTAATCGGCAACCTGTTCAGCGACAAGAGCCGCGATCGGCAGAAGGACGACCTGCTCGTCTTCCTGACGCCGCACGTGGTGCGCAATCGCGCCGAGTTGCGCGCGCTCTCGCTGGATGAGCGCCAGAAGTTCATCAGCTCGCTCGGGCACAAGGAGATGCACGACATGCCGGCGTCGCAGATCCGCGAGCTCTACAAGCCGAGCTTCTCGATCGCGGTTCCGCCCGAGGCCGACCTGGGCGCATCCACCGGCTCGCTGCCGCCCACCGGGCCGGAACCTTTTGCGGCGCCGTCGTCGAGCAACCCGGGCTCGGAGGATACTCCGTTCAATACCGAGGAGATCGGCCCGAGCAGCATGAAGGGCAAAGGCGCATCGGCGCCCGCGGTCGCATCGGCCTCATCCGCTGCGAGCGAACCCGATCCGCCAGCGGCGGCAGCCGCGGCCAGTTCGGCGCGGGCGGCCGACCCTTTTAAGCCCGGAGCGCCTGCGAAGCCCTGACCAGACAACGGGCAATACTGCGTCAAATCGGGTTGCGTTCGCCTGGCAGGATGTTGAGAAAAGCGAGAACCTCGCGGTTCGACCACCCTGCGGTCTCAACATCCTGCGTAAAAGATGGCTTCTTTCCTCTATCATCTCCCCCGGTCTTTTCCGGGGGAGATAAGAGAGGGGGAGCAGGCTGTGATTTATCACCAGCCTGCTAGAGGGCGCCGATGCCCCGGCAGATAGGGCCTGTCCCCGCTCGAATCGAGTACACAGGCGTGGCGGGCATCGTGGCGATGTTGCGCGCGATGTCGCTTGAGCGCGCGGTGCGCGTCGGTGCGCGCCTGGGGACGATCGCCGCGGCGTTGGACCGTCCCAACCGGCCGATCGCGATGCGCAATCTCGAAATCGCGTTTCCCGAAATGGACCGCGCCGCGCGGCTCGAAATCGTCCGCGGCGTTTACCGCAATTGGGGCCGGATGCTCGCCGAGTGGGCGCACATGGGCTCGCTCAATCGCACCAATATCGAGCGCTACGTCAAATACGAGGGCAGGGAAAATTGGGACGAGGGGCTTCGGCTCTCGAACGGGCGCGGCGCTATCGTGCTCACCGCGCACTTCGGCAACTTCGAGCTGATGAACGTCGCGCACTCGATCTATGGCAACCTGATCGCGATCGTCCATCGCCCGCTTCGAAATCCGCTAATCGATGCGGCCGTGTGTGCGGCGCGCGTGCGATTCGGCAACCGGATCATCGAGCGTAAGAACGGCGCGATGGAGACGATCCGGCTGATGCGCAAGAACTGGCATATCGCGGTCGCGCTCGATCTCGACGTGCGCGACGGAGTATTCGTCGATTTTTTCGGGATGCCCGCGTGCACCAGCGAAGGGGTCGCGCGGCTGGCGATGGCGACCGGGGCGCCGATCGTTCCGTGCTTCATGATTCGCGATGGGGCAAGCACGCGCCATACGATTGCGATTCAGCCGCCGCTGGAACTCGTCCGCGGCCGCGATCGCGACGCGGCCATGCGCGAGAACACTCAGCGTTGCGTCGCGGCGATCGAGAAAATGATCCGGCTGCATCCGGATCACTGGAACTGGATCCATCGGCGATGGAAAACGCGCCCGCCCGGCGAGCCGCGATTCTATTGATGCCCGCCCCGGTCCGGCGCGAGCGCGTGGCTGAGCGCGCTCAGGCAAAGCCCGGTGCCGAACGGCGCCGCCCCGACCTCGATCGAATTGTAGAACGCGAAGTCGCCCGGCGGCGTCTGCTGCGAGACGCCGGTGAATTCGCCCGCATCGTTGATCTTCGCCGCTATCGCAGCCAATGCGCTTTCGTGCGCGGCGCGCGCGCGCTCGATGTCCAGGCCGGCATAGCGCGCGGTCACCGCCATGCCGAGCGCATCGGCAAATCCGGCCGCAGCCGAAGTCTCGAGGTATGAGTCGGGCCGGTCGATGACCGTGTGCCAGAGCCCGGAAGGATCCTGCAGTGCGATGACGGCGCACAATTGACGGACCAGCGCGCGTTGGACAAGGTCCGTCTTCTCGCGATACCGGTCGTGATATCCCTCGCTTTCGACGATGGAGATTACCATTGGCGCAGCGATCGAAAACCAGCTATTGCCGCGCGCCCACAAGCATGGCGAGTGCGTATTTTTCTCCGCGTAGGCGACGTGCCACAGGAGATCCGTCGCCGGATCGGCGAGATTTCTCCAGTGCACGATCAGTTGGTCGAGCGCGCGCTCGATCAGCGGCGCGTCGGCGGTGAGCCGCCCGAGCAGCGCCATCGCCGGCGCCGTGAAGTGGCTCACGTCGACCCATACCTCGAGCGCGGGAGGGTGCGGCACGATCGCGCCGTCGCGGGTGCGCGTCGCCCTGGTCTCGAACGCATCCACGATCGCGCGAGCATAATCGAGATACTCGCCCCTGCCGGTGCGCAGGTGGAGATTGAGCGCCGGCAACGCTTCCGCCGCCCAGAACCAGAACCATCCGGCCAGCGCCGGCCCCGCCGCCAGTTTCGGGGCGAACCATCGCTCGACAGCCTTTGCGGGCGCATCGTCGTTAAGCGCCTCGGCCGCCGCCAGCAGGCCGTCGCACAGAATCGCGTCGCCCCAGTGTGGTTGCTTCGTGAGCAGTTCGCGCGACGCGTGACCCGCAAGCCGCGCAAGCGATCGCCTCGCGTCATCCTTGTTCATATTGCTCAGCGGTTTGCGCAGCGAAACTCGGCTGCGCGTGCGCCAGCAGAATCTGTCTTTCCTGCGCCCGGCGCGCGGGTGATATAGTCGAATCGCGGATGCACCTATGGCTCTTATCAAACCAAAAGAACCAAAGATCAAGGGCGTCAGTGAGGTCGGCCGTTACGCGATCGGCGTCCAGTGGACCGACGGCCACGACAGCATCTACCCGCTCGATAATCTAAGGCGCTATTGCCCGTGCCTGGCGTGTTCGGGAAAGGTCGCCGGTGAGATACCGCCCGCCAGCCAGCGGCTTCTCCAACTGACGCGCCTGGGCGAACAAGCGATGTTCCTGGAGTGGGCCGACGGCCACGAAACGATCTACGCGACGGGCCAACTTCGGGACATCTGCGGATGCGCACTCTGCATCGGCGAGCCGGAGCGCCCGGTTACCGGCCGCTGAGCGCGAGTTTCATCCCCGGAGCGTTTAACGACGATTGCCAGGAGCGGTGCGCCCGAAATCCGGGAGTGCCGCCGGTCGGATTCAATTTGAGCCGCGCTGGGCGCCGCCACTTGCGTGGTGAGCCGCGCGCTCGTTCACAGCTCGCAGGTTATCGCGCGCGACCGTGAACGTCGGGTCCAGCTCGACCGCCTTGCGAAACGCGATTGCCGCCTCATCAGGCCGCGCGAGATCGAGCAGCGCCATCCCCTTGGCGTTCTGAAGCTTTGCGTCCTTCGGATTCTTGATCAGGCCCCCGTTTGCAGCCATCAGCGCCGATGCCGGGTCGCCGACGCGCAGATAGATATCGGCCAGTTCCTTATAGTTCGCCGGCGACGGATTTATCTGGGTGGCTTTCACGTACATGTCCACCGCGGTTGATGGGTCGCGCAGCAGGCCATAGGAGAAACCCAGGTCGACGTACGCCGAATCGTTTCGCGGGTCCACGGCGAGCGCATCGCGCAGCTTGTCGATCGCGCGGCGCACTTTCTCGGTGTCGAGCGGATCGCTCCGCCCGGCCTGGTTTATCAGGACCTCGGCCTCAGCCACGATCTTGTCTGAGCGCTCGCGCGCCGCGCTCGACTGCGATGCTTCGACCGGCGTTGCGATGGCCGCCGTCAGGATGGCCGCGCCGACGACCGCCGCGAACATCCACTGGCGTGCGGCCATTGTCGCCATCCGGATCATCGATCGTCGGGAACGAAGGCCCTGATCAGCGGCGGAACAGGTGCTCGCGCAGCGCGTCGAGCTGGCCCTCGGCCTCCTGCTCGAGGAGCGCCTGGTCGGCCGAATCGCCGAAATACTTGACCGCGAGTACGGTCAGCGATGCGAAGGTGAGCAGAATCGCGATTTTCGAAAGCATCTTGGATCCACCCTCAGATATTCAGGGTACCAGTTTGACCCGCCCAAGCGAAGCCACTTCGGCACAGGCTAGTGATCTAATTTCGTGAATCCGGTTTTGACTGACGCCTATCTCGGCGAGCGCGACCAAACAGGTAATGCAGCACGCGGAAAAAGGAGTCGGTTCGACTCGTCGATATGGCCCACGTATCGCGCGGCAACTCGTCGCCTCGGATTCGGCTGCGAAAATGCCAACGTCCCAGTCGTTTGAATTTATCCGGCTGCTGCCGTGACACCCTGAATCGGCTCCTGAATCGACCATAGCCGATCAGTGACGCCAGCCGCTATCGCGGGCGCAACCTGCAGTGTCCGATGGATGCGTACTGTAATGCGAAAACGATAACGCCACAGGCCCCGCGAAAGAATTGGTTGTCTTGGACGAAACCCCGCGATTAGTATCCCCTTTGTGCCCCGGGATTCATTCGACCGCGAGATCGATTACCTGCGCATCTCGGTAATCGACCGGTGCAACCTTCGATGCGTCTATTGCATGCCGCTCGAAGGGGTGCGCTTCCTGCCCGGTCCGGAGTTGCTGACGCCGGCGGAGATCGAGTCGGTCGTGCGCGCCGCCGTGAGCGTTGGGTTCCGCAAGTTCCGGCTGACCGGCGGCGAGCCGACGCTAAGGCTCGACTTGCCGGAAATCGTCGAGCGGATCGCGTGCGTGCCGGGCGTCGATGGGATCGCGCTCACGACCAATGCGCTCCTGCTCGGGCAACTCGCCTGCCGGCTGAAGGCGGCCGGCCTTGCGCGAATCAACGTCCATCTCGACAGCCTCAACCCCGCAACGGTCGAGAAGCAGATGCGATGGGGCAGTTTCGAGAAAATCTGGGAGGGAATCCTCGCCGCCGAGGCGGCCCACCTAACGCCGATCAAGCTCAACGCCGTCGTCGCCGCGGGCTACAACGAGAATGACGTGGCCGATCTCGCGCGCCTCACCCTCGATCGAGGCTGGCACGTGCGGTTCATCGAGTTGATGCCGCTTGGCGGCGGCGAATGTGCGACGCTCTCGGTCAAGCGTTACGTCTCGAACATCGAGACCCGCCGGCGCATCGAGGCGGAGCTTGGAGCGCTGACCGAGATCCCGTCGTGTGATCCGGGCGACGAGGCGCGCAACTTCCGCCTTGCCGGGGCGCGCGGCGTCATCGGCTTCATCAGCCCGGTAAGTGAGCCATACTGCGGCACGTGCAACCGCATGCGGCTGACCGCGGACGGCAAATTTCATCTGTGCCTGCTCAACGACGATGAACTCGACGTTCGCGCGGCGTTGCGCTCCGGCCGAGGGCACGAAGTGGAGGATGTCGCGCGGATCTTGCGGCGCGCGGTCGATGCCAAGCCCACCGGCCATCATTTGCTCGAAGGCCGCTCGACGCGCGACCGATCCATGTACCAGATCGGTGGGTGATTCGCGGCGTTCGTGCGCGGATTTCGTCTCGGGCGCTGATCCAACCCACGCTCCGGCGCGGGGCCTGAGGCGCTTGCACAGTTAGATTTGGCGGAGCGAATCGATCACGCGCTCGACGAGCACTAAGATCGCCATCGTGCCGTCGAGCCGGATCACTTTGCACGGCAGCGATGCGAGCCAGGCCTCATGGCGCGGCCGACTTCGCCCCTCGCGCGTTCCCAGCTCGTACGCGCCGGCCCATTCGAGAAATTCGAGGTAGGGCCTGTGGCGCGGAGCGCCGGGCAGGATCAGATCGCCGAACATACCAGCCTCGCGAATCTTGAGCCGCTCGATTCGAATCGCGGTCGGAACTTCCAGATACACGACCAGGTCGAGCATCGGGATGACCGAATCCGCCCACTCGCCGATCGATCCGGACAGGACCCACGTGTCTGCCCCGGCGATCGCTTCGTGAAGCATCCTGCGGCGCTCCTCGACTTCGCGCGCAACTTCAAAGGGCGGATTGCTCGGGACCCAGTAGAAATCGTCGCTATCCAGATGCTGGCAGCCGAGGCGCCTGGCGAGCGCGCGGCCCAGCGTCGTGGTCCCGGAACCTGACGCTCCGGTTACATGGATTCGCGTCGAGTTAGCCACCAGCCGCTTGGAGTATACCGCCCGATGCGGCGGCGGCGCAGACCGTGCGGCCGCCGAAGTTGAAGCGTCTCTA
>Ga0187770_10000851_pt1 | contig 15555 bp, 12 predicted proteins | sample 0116_SJ02_MP02_2_FD_133154 | JGI IMG/M metagenome (GOLD analysis project Ga0187770, IMG submission 133154) | Tropical peat soil microbial communities from peatlands in Department of Meta, Colombia - 0116_SJ02_MP02_20_MG | ecosystem: Environmental > Terrestrial > Soil > Wetlands > Peat | place...
AGTTTCGCCGATCGGCCCGAGAATCGCGCCGAGCACCATCGGCGATATCGGATATTTGAACTTCTCGAACAGATAGCCGAGTACGCCGAATATGACGATCATCCAAACGTCCGACATATCGTTGCGATTGGCATAGGCGCCGACCAGACAAAACATCACGACAATCGTGGAGAGGACCCCCTGCGGGATCGTCAGTACTTTCACGACGACACGGATCCAGAAAAAACCGACGAGACACATACCAACGACGCTGGCGAACATCGAGGCCAGGATCGTATAAACCATCAGCGACGACGCGGGATCCTCGAACAGCATCGGCCCCGGCTGTACGCCGTGGAGCAAAAAAGCAGCGAGGATGACGGCGGTGGCGCCGCTGCCGGGAAGGCCTAGAGTGAGCAGCGGAATCATGTGACCGGCCACCGAGGCGGTCGCACCGATCTGTGGGGCGACGATGCCCTCCGGAATTCCGGTGCCGAGCAGGTGACGGCGGCGGCCATATTGCTTCTCGATGCCGTAGGAAATGAACGAGGTGATCGTGGCGCCCGCGCCCGGTACGATACCCAAAAGGGTGCCGAGAACAGTGCTGCGGAACAGCGTCGTCTTGATCGCCAGAAGCTCCCGTAGCGACGGGAATCGCGTTGCGACGTTTACCTTGGCGTCCTGCGGATTGTCGATGCGGAGGCCTTGGCCGATGCGCGCAAGTACTTCGCCGAGCCCGTACATGCCGACCAGCACCTCTACCAGTTGAACGCCGTCGCGCAGAATCGGAATGCTGAACGTGAATCGTTCGGTGCCGTAGATACTGTCGATGCCGATGGTCGCCACGAGCAGCCCGACGCACAGGCTGATGACGGAATTGACCAGCGATTTGCCCGCAAGCGCGACGACCGTAGTGAGACCGAAGAACACCGCGGCGAAATAATCCGGAGAATCGAATTTCAGCGCCGCCTCGCTCATCGGGCCGGCGAGAGCCACCATGACCGCCGACGAGACGAGCCCCCCGATCAGTGCTGCGATCAGCGCCCAGCCGAGCGCTTTCGCCGGCGCGCCGCGCTTGGCCATCGTGTAGCCGTCCCACAGCATCGGCACGTCCATCGGCTCTCCGGGAATACGATAAAGAATGGCGGTGAAGCAGCCGCCATAGGTGCCCGCGAAATAAATCGCGGTGAGCAGGATGACGGCCGGCTCAATCGGCATCTGATAGGTGAAGGGCAGAGCCAGCACGACGCCCATCACCAAACCGAGACCCGGCATGATCGAGACCGCCATGCCGACCAGCAAGCCCACGAACAGCATCAGCAGATCGAACGGCCGAAAAACCTGCAAAAACCCGTGGGCAAGATTGACGATGACCACGCCGTACTCCTAGTGCACGCCTATCGCGGCCATGAGCGCGAAGGACAGACTGTCGAATGGCGCGACTCCGACCGGCAGCGCCACATAGACCACGCGCATGAACAAAAACATGAAAGCGAACCCAATCGCCACGCTCAAAAGCGCCACGTGGGACAGCCGCCGGTAATGGCCGAGATACATCAGAGCGAAACTGTAGACGATGGTGGACAAAAAGAACCCGGCGAACGGCATGATGACGAGGTAGCCGACGGTAGTAGCGACCGCGAGCCAAACGAGTGACGGGTAAATCTCCGGCGGCCGCAGCAAAGCTTCCATTTCCTCTTGCTCCGCCGTTTCGTCTACTGTGTTGCCGACGGATTTGCCGCCTTGAAGCGCGCTCGCCGCGATGCCCCAAAGCGCCGCCGCCAACATCAACAGCAGAATGAGCTTCGGCCACGCACCCGGACCGATCCGTCCCGAAGCTTCTTCGAATTCGAAATTCGCCGCGGAATAATAGAGAAAACACCCGGCAGCGAAGACGATTAGATAAGGCAGCGCCGCGCGGCAACGCTGCCTCATCGTAACCGTATCGTTGGACATCATTCGCATCGTACGGCTCATCATCGGCCGATCACCAGTCGATCATCATTGCCGGTTGCCTCGCTTGCGTCATTTGGACCCGGTCTGCATGGAGGCCAGGATGCCCTTGGCCTGGCCGAGCCACGAATCCATGAAGACGCGCGCTTTATCCATCGGCACATAGCTGTCCGGATCCGCATATTGCTGATCGAGATAGGTCTTGAATTCCGGATTTTGCGCGACCTTGGCCAGCGCATCAGCAAGAATTTTTACACGCGCCGGATCGGTGCCGGCTTTGACAACGATGGAGCGAAACTGCGGCAGCGTCACGTCGTAGCCCAACTCCTTCGATACCGGCACGTCGGCGAATTGCGGAATGCTCAGCCGGTGCGGATAGAAGAAGATGAGCGGGCGTATCTTGCCGCCGTCGAAATAACTGCGCACATCGCCGGTTTGTTCATAGAGCACGTCGGCATTGCCGCCGAGGATCGAGGTGTAGCGCAATTCCGGCTCGGCGTAGGGTATGGGCTCGAACTTGAAGCCGTCCCGTTTGTTGAGAAAGGTTGTCGTAATGTCGTCGGCACTACCGAAGCCGAGCACCGCAACTTTGAGCGTCTGCTGCTTCGCCGTCGCGGCGAGATCTTGCCAAGTCTTCCACTTGCTCTGGGTATTGACCCAATAGCCGGACGGCTGCTGGATCATAATCGCGAGCGGAATGACCTGGTCGGCGGTGAACCCTGGATGGGGACCGGCCAGCAATGAATAGGTATCGCCGATCAACACCGCGAGCGAATAGCCGTCGGCCAGAGAATTGAGAAGCTTGCTGATGCCGGTCTGTCCGGTTGCACCAGGCACATTGAGTACCGGGAACGAGACACCGAGGTCTTGCGACATAGTCTTGCCGGCGGTGCGGGCCAGCAGATCGGCGCCGCCGCCGGGACCCCACGGCACGATGAAATTGATCGGATGATCGGGAAACTTTTCTTGCGCTTGCGCAGCGCCAGTGCCGGCCCCAAGCGCCGACGCAAGCGTCAAAGCGAGCGTCAATGCCAACGAACAAGGCCACAATGGAGTCCTCGCGATCTCTTCGATCTTCGTCATCGTTTGTTTCCTCCCTTTGCCGCCGTTCATGCAGCCGCAGGTCATTTCTGGTCTCCGGCCTGATCAAAATCTCATTCATTGAGACTTATAGTTTTAAAATTTAATACCACCGGACAGGTTCCGCGACAACGACGGCAGGACAGTTAAAGCCGCGCCATGTGCGCCCCGAAGGTCGCGCGACCAAAGGCGCAAGCACCCTTTGCGCCTTCGCCCGCGAACAGCGTCGCATTGCACCAGCGCTTGTGAGCGGAACGGAATTGGTCCAGTGTTATCGCGCTGCACTTGGGGTAAATGCCCCGAAGGGAAATGCGATCGATTCGATTTGCCAATCGCGGCAGCGAGGGCGGTCGAAAAAATAAGTGCGAAGCGACGGGAGGGACAAAGTGGCGCCATCCACAGTGAGTCACGAGAGTTTATCAGCGCAGGAAAATCTCTTGGCGCGGCTCGATCGCGTTCCGGTCAACCGGTACATATTGTTCCTGGTCGGACTACTCGGCGTCATTTGGATCCTCGAGGCCTTCGACATCGGTATCATCGCGCCGGTTCTCTTCCTCTTGAAAAACGAGTGGCATCTCTCGCCAAGCAGCACCGGCCTGATCGGCAGTGCTGGGACGCTCGGAATCGTTCTCGGACTGCTTCCGGCAGGACGGCTGGCCGACCGCTTCGGCAGAAAGACGACTTTGGTCGGCGGCATCGTCATTTTCAGCATTTTCACGTTCGTCGCCGCTTTCTCGAAAGACGTCACCGCGCTTGCGATTTGCCGTTTCATCGCGGGGCTCGGTCAGGGCGCGGTCTTTCCCGTGCCCTATCTGCTGCTTTCCGAATTCGTCAACAAACAATGGCGCGGCACCGCTGTCGGCTTGGCTAATTCACTGCTCGGCTTTTCCTACGGCTTGAATACGCTCGCCGGCGCGCTCATCGTCGGCCGCATGCCGGACGCTCAAGCCTGGGTGACGCTGTTGATGATCGGCGGTGCGCCGCTCCTTATCGTGCCTTTCATCATCAAATTTCTCCCCGAGTCCCCGCGCTTTCTGTTGAAGGTCGGCAAGATCGAAAAAGTGAAGACCTTTGTCGAGAAGCTCGAGAATTTGAGTCACGTGCCGCACGATGAAAAGCTCGTCGATCCAGCCTCGCTCAAAGTCCTCGAAGCGACGGCGGGGCGCCGAGTCTCGATCATGGATTTGTTTCGTCCGCCCTACTTGATGCGCTGCTTCGTAGCCTATCTCGCGCTGCTATCGCCGTTCGTCTGCTTCTACGTGATCACGATTTACGGCCCGTCGATCATTCAGCGTATGGGCGCCGGTAAGGAAACCGCGCTGTATTACACGTCGGGCCTGTTGTTCTTGACGGTCATTTCGACCGCAATCGCAGGCGCCGTCGGCGACAAGATTAGTCGGCGCTGGGGGCTCGTCATCATCATGACGATAACGGCGATTGGACTCGTGGCCTTGGGTGCGCCGTTGCCGCGCGCTGGAATCGTCGCTGCCGCGATCGTGGTCTGGAGCTTCGACTATGCCGGCTTTCCCTTGGCGAAGCTCTACATGGCCGAACAGTTCCCAACCCGCTTGCGCGCCACCGGATCGATGCTCGGCGAGAGCATCACGCGGTTCATCGGCGGAGTGGTGCTCGTTTATTTGTTCCCGATCATGAGTGCTGCGATGGACGCCTCGATTTTGTATCTGATCCTGGCGGTGCTGACGGTGCTCTGCATCCTGCCGATCTGGATTCTCGGTTTCCAGACGTCGGGCGTGAGCGTGGAGCAGACCGGCACGGACCTCGCTGCACTCGCCAAGATGGAATCGCAGAGACGATGAGGCTTACGCGTTACGCCGGCTCGATGACGAACAGCGTCCGGCCATACTCGACCAGCTCGGCATTTTCGGCACCGATTGCGACGATGCGGCCGTCATGCTCGGATGCGATCGTGGTGAAAAGCTTCATCACCTCGATCAGACAAAGCGGCTGGCCCTTGCGCACGATACTGCCGACCTCGACGAACGGCGGCGAGTCGGGCGCTGGCGCGCGATAAAAGGTGCCGACCATCGGCGCCACGACTTCCACTTGATGCAGGGCTTTTGCCGCAGTCTTTCCTGCGACCTTGGTTGATGCACTAGGCCCGCCGCTCGGTGGCGCGCCCGGCGCAGGTACAGGCGGCCGGATTGGCGCGGCCGGCTGCGGCGGCGCCGGTGCAGCGATGCCGCGCGAGGCGCTGGCCGGGGCGTCGTCTTGCGTCATGTGAACGACGCCGGTGCTGTTTCGCCGCACCACGAGCTTCACGTCGCCGGTGTCGACGATCAATTCGTCGCACGAGCTGCCGTCGATGATTTTCAGGATTTCGGCGATTTCGTCGTAACTCAAGGCCACGGCGCTTCCCCGCTACGGCTTGATCTGCTGCCGCCGAACTGATCAGCGGGATCGACGGGCGTTCTCATGCATTTCATCAAAAATCAACTCCAAATGTCTTGCAATACGATTTTTCGATGCCACAGTCACGATAGCATTAAAACAGCCGGTTCGGGCAAAGCACGGCCTTGTCGGGAGGAGACGACGTTTGCGTCGCGTATTGATCGCCAATCGCGGAGAGATCGCGCTTCGCGCCATTCGAACGTGCCGCAAGCTCGGACTCGAAAGCGTGGCAGTCTATTCCACGGCGGATGGGAACTGCTCGCATCGATGGGCCGCCGACCATGCGGTCTGTATCGGACCGCCGCCGCCGAAACTGAGCTATCTCAACGTCGCGGCATTGATCGAGGTCGCGTCGGCGCTCAAATGCGACGGGGTTTATCCCGGTTATGGTTTCTTGGCGGAAGACAGCGCCTTCGCAAACCGCTGCGCCGAAGCGGGGTTGACGTTCATTGGACCGACGCCGGACGTCATCGCGCGGATGGGCGACAAGGTGGCGGCACGGCAGACTGCGGCGTTATTAGGCATCCCCGTCGTGCCCGGCTCCAAGGAAGGCTTCGCCTCGACGGCGGAAGCCAAAGCGCACGCGGACGAAATCGGCTTTCCGTTGCTCCTGAAGGCCAGCGCGGGCGGTGGCGGCCGCGGCATGCGCGTGGTCGCCGACGCTCCATCGTTTGCCGAGTTGTTTGGTCAAGCAACCGCCGAGGCCGAAGCGGCATTCGGCCGGCCCGATATTTATCTCGAACGGTTCTTCCCGCAAGTCCGGCACATCGAGATCCAAGTCTTCGGCGATAAACACGGTAACCACATGCAACTCGGCGAGCGCGACTGCAGCGTGCAGCGGCGGCACCAGAAACTCGTCGAGGAGGCGCCCTCGCCCGTGCTGACAAGGACAACGCGGCAAGCGATGGCGGATGCCGCTCTGACACTCGTCCGCGCGATCAATTACGTCAACGCCGGCACAGTCGAGTTCATCTATGACGTTGCCAGCGGCAGATTCTTTTTCATTGAAATGAATACGCGGATACAGGTTGAACATCCGGTGACGGAGATGGTGACCGGCAACGACCTGGTGGCCGAGCAATTTCGCGTGGCGGCGGGCGAGCGGCTTTCGCTAAAGCAGGCGGCGGACAATGCGCCGACGGCCATCGAGTTTCGCATCAATGCAGAGGATGCCGCCCACGATTTCCGCCCCTCGCCCGGCGTGCTCAAGCGCTGGCGGCCGCCGAACGGCAAGGACATCAGGCTCGACAGCCATGTCTACGAAAATTATGCGGTGCCGCCCTTCTACGACTCGTTGCTCGGAAAACTGATCGTCGCGGGATACGATCGCGCCGCTGCAATCGAGACGGCGCGCGTAGCGCTGGAAAGTTTCGACGTTGCCGGCATCGCCACCACAATCGATTTTTATGCCGAACTCGTGCGGCAGCCGGAATTTATTCGCGCCGAAATTCACACCCGTTGGGTGGAAGAGCAAATGCGAGCGCCGGTGCATTGATGGGCAGAGGCAAAACCATACGGCTGATCGATGTGACGCTGCGCGACGCGCACCAGTGCTTATGGGCGACGCGCATGACGACTGCGATGATGGCCGACATCGCGCCGCGTCTTGACCGCGTAGGTTTCGAAGCGATCGATCTCGTCGGCGGCGCGGTGTTCGACGTGTGCGTGCGCTATCTGCGGGAGGACCCTTGGGAGCGCATGCGCATCCTAAGCGGCTGGGTGAAACATACTCCGCTCATCGTCATGACACGCGGCCAAAGCCTGTTCACCTTCGAGTTCTTCCCCGACGACATCGTCGAACTAACTGCGGAACGGATTTTCGCAAGCGGCATCCGCTATCACACGCCATATGACGCGCTCAACGATATGCGCAACATGGAAGTGCCGGTACGCGCCGCCAAACGCGTCGGACTCTATGTTGCCGGCGGCGTTGTCTATACGCTAAGCCCGGTCCATACCGACGATTACTATGCGCGCAAGACGCGTGAATTGATCACGCTCGGCGTCGATGCGGTATTCATCAAGGACCCGAGCGGGCTACTTACGCCTGAACGCGCGCAGACGCTGGTGCCGGCGCTCAAAGCCACCTGCGGTGTGGTGCCGCTGCAACTGCATTCGCATTGCCTAACCGGGCTCGCGCCGCACACAGCATGCCGTGCGATTGAGCTTGGCGCCGATGTCGTGCATACCGCAACTTCCACCTTGGCGAACGGCGCGTCGCATCCGGCAACCGAAACCTTCGTGCGCAATGCCCGCCGCGCGGGTTTCGAGCTCGCGATCGACCTTGCGCCGGTTGAAGAAGTCTCCGAGCGGCTACGCTACATCGCCGCGCGCGAAGGCAAGCCGGTCGGGCGCATCGCCGAATACGACGCCTTTCATTACGAACACCAGATGCCCGGGGGCATGGTGTCCAATCTGAAGTCGCAGCTGCAGCCGCTCGGCATCGCGCATCGGCTGCCAGAGGTCCTCGAAGAAGCCGCACGCGTGCGGCGCGACCTCGGCTATCCCATCATTGTTAGCCCGTTTGCGCAGTTCGTGATGACACAGGCCGTGCTCAACGTCATGGGCAAGGAGCGCTATGCCACGGTGCCCGATGAGGTGCGCAAATACGTGCTCGGCTGTTACGGTGAAATCGCCGGCCCGATCGAGCCAAATTTATACGACCGGATCACCAAAGGCGCGGAGCCGACCACGGCGCGGCCCGGCGACCTGATCGAACCGGGCATTCCACGCGTCCGGCGGGAGCGCGGTCCGTTTGCCTCGGACGACGATCTCTTGCTTGCGGCGTTCTATTCGGATCGTGAATACAAGGCGCTGAAGGCAGCGGGACCGATCAGTATCGACTATCCGCTGGCCTCAACGCCGCTCATTACGCTCATGAAGGAGCTTGCTTTACGGCCGAGCATTCGCTCCTTTCATTTCATCCGGCGGCCGGCACCGGCACGATCATGACCACGCCCGCGATCATCACCGTCGCGATCACCGGCGCCATTCCGCGCAAGGCGGACACGCCGGCAGTTCCTGTCACGCCGAGCGAGCAGATCGAATCGACACATGAGGCCTTCGAAGCCGGTGCCAGTGTCGCGCACATCCATGTCCGCAACGAAGACGAAACGCCAGGTTCCGATCCGGCGCTGTTCGCGCAGGTCCAGGAGGGCATCGCCAAGCACTGCCCCGGCATGATCATTCAATTTTCGACCGGCGGCCGCGGCCGCGAGCAGAACGAGCGCGGCAAGATGCTTTACCTTAAGCCGGATATGGCGTCGCTTGCTACCGGCTCGGTGAACTTCCCCAAGCAGATCTACGAAAACCCGCCGCAACTCGTCGAGGATCTAGCGCTTGCTATGCTGCAATACGAAGTCAAGCCGGAGATCGAAGTGTTCGACGTGGCGATGCTTTACAATGCCAAGGCGATGGCCGACCGCGGCCTGCTCAAGCGGCCATGCCAAGTCCAGTTCGTCATGGGCATTGCCAATGCGCTACCGGCGCGGCGCAAATTGCTGGAGTTTTTGATCAACGAACTTAAGGAAATCATGCCGGACGCCACATGGTCCGCTGCAGGCATTGCGCGGCACCAGCTTGAGGTCAACCGCTGGTGTCTCGAGCTTGGCGGTCACGTACGAACCGGGCTTGAGGATAACATCAAGTTCGACAAGGACCGCCTCGCTCGCAGCAATGCCGAGCTGGTGGCGCGGCTCGCCGGGCTATGCGGTGAATATGGGCGACATCCCGCCAGTTGCGCCGAAGCCCGCGATCTATTGGGACTGCCGGTCGCCGAAAGTAGGATCGTCTAAATGATAAAACAAGGGGAGAGGACAATGCAGCAAATGAGCAAGGCGGGCGACAGCGAACCGACCTCGATCAGAACGATCGCGTTTGCCAGCGCAATCGGCACAACGATCGAATGGTATGACTTCTTCCTCTACAACACGATGGTCGCGCTCGTGTTCAATAAGCTGTTCTTTCCAAGCTCCGACATCTTAATCTCCACGCTGTTGGCCTATGTCACGTCATTCGTGGGATTCCTGTCGCGGCCGATCGGCGGCGTGATCTTCGGGCATTACGGCGACCGCATCGGGCGCAAGACCGTGCTCATCCTCACCGTGCTGATCATGGGCATTGCCACATTCCTGATCGGATTGCTGCCGACTTATGCGAGCGCCGGCGTCTGGGCGCCGCTTATGCTCCTCGCGTTGCGTGTCTTCCAAGGCATCGGTATCGGCGGTGAATGGGGCGGGGCCGTGCTAATGGCAGTCGAGCATTCTCCCGGCGGCCGGCGCGGTTTTTACGGCAGCTGGCCGCAAATCGGCGTGCCGGCGGGTCTTTTGATCAGCGCAGGTGTCGTCAGCCTGCTGTCGTTTCTGAACAACGACGATTTCTTCTCCTGGGGATGGCGTATCGCCTTCCTGCTCAGTGCGCTGCTTGTCGTCATCGGCGTCTATATCAGGTTGCGGATCATGGAGACACCGGCGTTCAAGCAAGCGCAGCAGGAGAACAAGATCGCCCCGGTACCCGTGGTCGACCTGTTCCGCACGCATACCAAGAACACCATCCTCGGACTGGGCGCACGCTATATCGAAGGCGTCACCTTCAACATCTATGGCGTGTTCCTCATCTTCTATCTCACCAACATACTGCACATGTCGCGGCAGGTCGCGCTGGCCGCGGTCATGATCTCTTCGGCGATTATGATCATTCTGCTGCCGATCTGCGGCCGATGGTCGGACCGGTTCGGACGCCGACGACTGTTCGGCGTTGCTGGATTGCTGATTGGAATCGTGTCGTTCCCGGCATTCTGGCTGATGGGAACGCAGTCGCCGATCCTGACGATCCTGGCGGTCGTGGTGCCGTTCGGAATCGTCTATGCGGCGGTGTATGGGCCGGAGGCGGCGCTGTTCTCGGAACTGTTCGACACGCGGGTGCGCTATACCGGCATCTCGTTCGTCTATCAGTTCTCCGGCATCTACGCGAGCGGGTTGACGCCGATCATCGCCACCGCGCTTTTGCCGTTGGGTGGCAATCAGCCCTGGCTGATCTGCCTCTACATCCTCGCGGTCAGCATCATCAGCGCGCTATCGGTCTATGCCATGACTGATCGGCACAAGAGCGACATAACCGCCGACGTGACCATCAAGCAGGGTCTGCAGCCGCTCGGCGGTTGACGCTGTAATTGCCGGTGCGGCGCGATGGAGCTCAACCTTAAGGATCGCGTCGCGCTCGTCACTGGCGGCGGGGCCGGAATCGGCGAAGCGAGTGCGCGGGCGCTGGCGGCGGAAGGTTGCAGTGTCGTTATTGCCGACCGCGATGGCGCGGCCGCGGAGCGCGTTGCCGCATCGATCGCCCCAGATGGACGCTCAGCCGTTGCCGTGACCGTCGATGTCAGCGACGCTGCCGCCGTGACCGCGGCTTTTACCGAGGTCGGCCGGAGAGCCGGCGCGCCGCACATCCTTGTGAACGCGGCCGGTTTGTTGTCGACCGGATCGGTCGCGGATTTGCCGGCTGCCGAATTTGATCGAATCGCGCGCGTCAATATCGACGGCATTATCAATTGCGTGAAAGCGGCGGTACCGGCGATGGCAACGGCGCGAGCCGGCCGGATCATCAACATTGCCTCGGTCTCCGCCATGCGTGGCGGCGGCTCGGTCGGCAATACGCTTTACGGAACGACTAAAGCCGGCGTCGTGGCGCTGACCATGGGACTGGCGCGCGAACTGGGTCCGAGCGGCATTACGGTCAACGCAGTGGCGCCGGCAATCGTCGATACCGCCATGACTCATGTGGCGCTGACGGATGAGGCACGACGACGGATCTTGCCACGCATTCCGCTCGGTCGCTTCGCCACGACCAGCGACATTGCAGATTTGGTGGTGTTTCTCGCCTCGGCGCGGGCGAGTTTCATCACTGGCGCGACCATTCCGGTGGACGGCGGCATCCTCACGACGTGACTGAGGCGCGGCTTAATCGAGTCACTAGAACGCAATCGTTTCGAGTTGAATCGATTGCGGCTCTAGTTGTTGATGGGCATGATCTTTTCGGAAAACCGGTTTGCACCCCGGATCGGCGTCCGGGGCAGGCTTTTTCCGGATCATGCGCTAGACGGTCGCTAGAACCACCGCGCAGGCAGTAACGATATCCTCAACGCTGGCGCCGCGCGATAGGTCGCTGATTGGACGTGCAAAGCCCTGCAGGAACGGACCGATCGCCCTTGCGCCGCCGAGCCATTGCACAAGCTTGTAAGCAATATTGCCGGAATCGAGATCTGGAAAGATCAGGACATTCGCCTGGCCTGCCACCGCGCCAAACGCTTTCACTTTCTTTTCCGCCACCGCGGGGATGACAGCCGCATCGGCTTGCAGTTCGCCGTCGACGGCGAGCGCCGGCGCGCGCTCGCGCACGAGCTCGACCGCGCGGCGCACCTTGTCGACGCGGGCATGTTGCGCGCTGCCCTTCGTCGAAAACGACAGCATGGCAACACGCGACGCTTCGCCGAGCAATTTTTCGGCGCTGCGGGCGGACGCGATCGCGATGGCGGCGAGCTGCTCCGCGCTCGGATCGGCGTTCACAGCGCAATCGGCGAATACGAAGCTGCGCGGGCCTTGCTCCAGGAAGTTTGGAACCACGATCAAAAAATAGCTCGACGGCAGTGCAATACCCTCGGCAAGCCCTATCGTCATTAGCCCGGCTTCAATGACGCGCCGTGTCGCATTAGAGGCGCCGGCGACCATTGCGTGCGCATCGCCCTGGCGTACCATCATGCCGGCAAAGTAAAGCGGCCTGCTCATGAGACGAACACCCATCCCTGAGGTCATGCCTTCACGCCGGCTCGCGCAAGCGGCGCCGTAGGAATGCGCGCGCGCATCCGTGCGCGGATCGATGATTTCAATTCCATCCAGCGCGCCGCCGGCGCTCGCTGCGGCTTTGGCGAGAGCGTCGGCTGCGCCAAGCACGATTGGATGAGCGATTTCCCGTTCAATGAGACTGCGCGCCGCGGCAAGTACGCGGGCATCTTCACCCTCCGGCAGAACGATCTTGAAATGACGGTCCCGTGCTATATCGAAGCAGCGCTTGACCGGATTCATGTTGATCTCAGTGGACAAGCGATTAACGGGTAGCGAACAAGGCGCGTATGGGGCCATCAATGACCGAAACAAACGAGCCGATCAAGATTCACCGCGGATTAAAGGGCGTCTATTTCGATCGGTCGCCATGCACGTTCATCGACGGACGGATCGGTGAACTGCGCTACCGCGGCTATTCAATCCACGACCTCGCTGAACATTCGAGCTTTGAGGAGACGGCCTGGCTGTTACTGCGCGGGGAACTGCCGACTACGGCACAACTTGCGGAATTCGATGCTCAGCTCAAATCCGCACGCAAACTGCCGCCTCCGATCTTTGACATAATCCGTACCATAAAGGCAGCGCATCCGATGGACGTACTCCGCACAGCCGTGTCCGCCCTCGCCGCTTTCGACCCGGAGACCGCCGATAATTCGCGCGAGGCGGTCATCTGCAAAGGCACCCGCTTGACTTCCCAGGTGCCGATGATCGTCGCCGCGCACGCGCGGCTGCGCGAGGGCCTCGAACCGGTGGAACCTGATAGAGAGCTTAGTCACGCCGCCAACTTGCTCTGGATGCTCAAAGCCGAAAGACCGAGTGCAGAAGCCACGCAACTGATCGACCGCGATCTCGTGCTGCACGCCGAGCATGGCTCGAATGCCTCGTCCTTTACCGCCCGCGTCGTGACCGGCACAGAAGCCAATCTGCACGCCGCGATCACGGCGGCGATCGCCGCTTTGTCGGGGCCGGCGCATGGCGGCGCTGCCGAGGATGTGATGAAAATGGCCGAAGAGATCGGCGACCCAGCGCGCGCGCAGGATTATGTCCGGGCCAAGCGCAAGGCCGGCGAAGCTGTTACAGGCTTTGGCCATCGGGTGTACCGTGCGGAGGACCCGCGCGCGCGCCACATGCGGGCTGGTGTCGAGCGATTATCCAAGGAGCTCGGCCAGCCGCGTTGGTATGAGATCTTGCAGGCCGTTGTTAATGCGATGGCGCCGTATGCGCGCCACGGCGTTAACGTCAACGTCGATTTCTATTCCGGCGTGGTTTATCACCTGCTCGGCATCAAGCGCGATCTGTTTGTGCCGATTTTCGCCATTGGCCGCGTCCCTGGCTGGGTGCTGCAGGTATTGGAGCAGCTGGAGAGCAACATATTGATTCGGCCGTTGACATTGTACAGCGGGCCTGATGCGCGTGCTTACGTGCCCCTCGAGCAACGCGGATGAGGCCGGACCGGAAATGCGGGATGAGCGTGTCGACTTCATCATTGTAGGAGCAGGCTCCGCCGGCTGCGTGCTAGCCAATCGGCTCTCGGCAAGCGGGCGCTACCGCGTAGCCCTGCTCGAGGCTGGCCCGCGCGACAATAGCTTCTGGATTCACCTGCCCATCGGCTACGGCAAGACCATGTGGGACGCCAAGCTGAATTGGCGTTTCTACACGGAGCCAGAGTCGAATATGGACGGCCGGCGAATCTACTGGCCGCGCGGCTGCGTGCTTGGCGGTTCAAGCTCGATTAATGGGCTCATTGTCGTGCGCGGCCAACCCCGCGACTACGACCGCTGGCGCGATCTCGGCAATCCCGGTTGGGGCTGGAGCGACGTGCTGCCGTATTTCATCAAGCTCGAGGACAATCCCGAGTTCGGGCAAGATCAGCTGCACGGCACGGCTGGACCGCTGCGCGTCACCAGCATCGCGAGGCGGCACCCATTAATCGAAGCTTTCGTCGCCGCGGCGGAGGCTTGCGGGGTTCCGCGTACAGCCGATTTCAACGGCGCAAGCCAGGAAGGCGCAGGCTATTATCAATTGACGACGCGCCAAGGCTGGCGTGTCAGCGCTGCCGACGCCTATCTGCGCGAGGCCAAGGGGCGCAACAACCTTGAGATTTTCACCGGCGCGCATGTTGCGCGCGTTATTGTTGAGAACCGCCGCGCTACCGGAGTTGTTTGCCGCATCGGAACGCAATTGCGTCAATTGCATGCCAAGCACGGAGTCATCCTGGCCGCAGGCGCCGTGCAGTCCCCGCAACTGTTGATGCTATCCGGCATCGGACCTGCCGAGCATTTACGGGCTTATGGCGTTCCGGTTGTGATCGACCGGCCAGCGGTCGGACGCAACTTGCAGGACCATCTCCAGGTGCGACTAATCTATCGCTGCAGCAAGCCGATCACGACCAATGACGCGCTCCGCTCGATTAGCGGCCGCGTTGGAATGGCCGTCGAGTGGCTGCTGCGCCGGAGCGGACCATTGGCCATCGGCATCAATCAAGGCGGGCTGTTCACCCGCGTGCTGCCGGAATCGCAAACACCCGATATCCAATTCCATGTCGCCACCCTGTCGGCCGACATGGCGGGGGGCAAGGCGCACGAATTTTCCGGATTCACATTATCGGTGTGCCAGCTGCGGCCCGAGAGCACCGGATCCGTCACACTTGCTTCTGCCGATCCATTCGCAGCGCCGAAAATTCACGCTAATTATCTTGCAGCCGAAGCCGACCGGCGATGCACCACCATGGCGGTCGCTTTCGCCCGGCGGCTTGCCGCAACGGCGCCGCTGTCCGAGTACGTGGCCGAGGAGATCCTGCCCGGTCCGAAATGCGCCGCGAACGACGACCTTCTCGCCTTCGCCCGCAAGCACGGCGCCACCATTTTCCATCCGGCCGGCACCTGCCGGATGGGCGGCGACGGAGATGCAGTAATCGATCCGCGTTTGCGCGTGCGCGGCGTCGAGGGGTTGTGGGTCGCGGATTGCTCGATCATGCCACGGCTAATCTCAGGCAACACCAATGTTCCGGCCATGATGATCGGCGAAAAAGCGGCAGACATAATCTTTGCGGATAGTCCTGGATAGAACTGCCTTTGGCTTTCGTAAAACGACTTGACCGCATACGATTGGTGAAAACCGGGTCCTTCATCAGGCGGGCAGCACTTTGCCCAGCCGGGGGTCGTCCCTGTTGAGGATTAGTATGCAGCTTACGCATCGCGACGTTAAACGGATCCTTGCAATGCTTGACAGCGCCGCATCCGTTGCTGAACTCGAGTTTGTCCATAATGGATTCCATTTCCGGTTCATCCGAGAT
>Ga0187770_10000853_pt1 | contig 15536 bp, 12 predicted proteins | sample 0116_SJ02_MP02_2_FD_133154 | JGI IMG/M metagenome (GOLD analysis project Ga0187770, IMG submission 133154) | Tropical peat soil microbial communities from peatlands in Department of Meta, Colombia - 0116_SJ02_MP02_20_MG | ecosystem: Environmental > Terrestrial > Soil > Wetlands > Peat | place...
AATTGGGTACAGCGCCGATGGAGAGCGCAGAACTCTTGAAAGAGGCCTTTTCCAAAGGACAGGAGTTCGCTCGTTTACTCTGCACCTAACGAGGGGATTGAGGTCTTTAATCTTGATGTTTAGGAAAAATCAAAAGGCACGACCCTACTCAATCCTATTGAATTTTTTTTAGTTGTATGGGGACATCTTCCATTCTCACGTTTTCCCAACAAAGGGAGATTGTTTGAAGGGTCTGGATATGCTAAATTAAATCTTGATGAGAAAGAGTTTTCCCCTCCACGGGATTTTCGGAATTTTTCTTCTTGTCCTTTCTGAGATCCTCCTCTTCAAAAAAGTCGATCCGTTCTACAGTTGGTTTTACTGCTTTGCCTGGTGGTCTTATATCCTCACCATTGATGCGATCATCTATCGCTTAAAAGGAAACTCGCTCATCCTCAACCGAACCAAAGAATTCTTTCTGATGATCCCCTGGTCGGTTTTCATCTGGCTAATTTTCGAGGCAGCAAACCTCTCTTTAGAAAACTGGTACTACATCAATCTCCCTCATTCCACTCTTGAGCGGTGGCCGGGTTATGCAATCGCTTATGGAACCGTGCTCCCCGGACTATTTGAAACCACTGAATTGCTTGAGTCCATCGGGCTTTTTGGGAAATCAAAGATCAAAAAGACTGTCATCTCCTCAGAAGGTCACTCCGTTGTCATCCTCTTAGGGACCATTTGCCTCGTCTCCTCCGTAGTCGCCCCAGAATACCTCTTTTCTCTGATCTGGGTCGGATTCATCTTTCTCTTGGAGCCCTTTAACTATCGCTTCGGAGGCAGATCTCTCTTGAAGGATCTGGAGGAAGGAAGTCCGCGGAAGATTTATCTCTTGCTCATCGCTGGGTTGATCTGCGGCCTTCTGTGGGAGTTCTGGAACTTTTGGGCTCTCTCAAAATGGGTCTATACGGTTCCCTTTTTCGAAAATAGGAAGGGATTCGAAATGCCTTTTCTCGGCTTCTTAGGCTTCCCCCCATTCGCCATCCAGGCCTATGTGATGTACAATTTTGTCTCCCTATTCCGCTCCAAAAGGGGATGGGAGGAATCGACTTATCGTCTCGACCTCGAAAAGAAGACAAGGCCTCTCACCGTCGCCTTAACTGCGATCCTGATCGGAAGTTTCTGTCTTCTCATCTTCAGAGCAATCGATCTCAAAACCGTTGACTCTTACTATCCCCGTCTCAAGGATGCATACTGGATCGAACCTCAATATCGAATGGAACTTCCAAAAGTGGGGATCACTACCCTCGACGATCTTCTCTCAAAAAGCAGAGATAAGGATGAAAGGGATGAATTGGCGCTCCGCCTTCTCATCCCGAAGGAATTACTCATCCAATGGATAGAAAAAGCCCAATTGGTTCAGTTAAAGGGACTGGGGGTTGAAAATCTTCGACTATTGGAAGGAGCGGGGGTTCATTCGGTCACGGATCTTGCGACGGAAGACCCGGGAGGACTTCATCAGAAGATGGACGGGGTTTATCAGGGAAAACCGATCCCCAAAGAGACAAAAATAAGGATTTGGATCAGGGAAGCACAAAAGAAAATCCAGAGTTCGCCCTCAACCATGTGAGGTTCAGGGCTGCCATGCACCCCACGTGGTGCATGGCGGAGTGATGAGTTCGGAGCTAAGAGTTAAAAGAATAAGACTTACATTGGTAGTTTATGGTTCATAGTTTATAGTCCATGGAGTCGAACATGAAATATGGAGCGATGAATTTTCCAATCAAGCCTCTGCTGAACGAGATCGAGGAAATCGGAGAATTGGGCTTCGATTATGTGGAATTAACCATGGATCCACCCGAGGTCACCCCACAAAGAATTCTCGCACAAAAACGGGCAATCCTCGAACTCCTGAAACGCTACGAGATGGGAATTGTAGGACACCTTCCAACCTTTGTTTGGACATCAGACCTTTATGAAAGTTTGAGGAGGGCCTCCCTCCAAGAGAACTTCGAAGCCTTGGAGGCTGCGGCAGAATTGGGAATTGAAAAGGTCGTGCTTCACCCGGGTTACATCACAGGATTAGCCAAATTTCTCCTGGATCGGGCAAAGGGATATGGAATGGATTCGATCGAAGCCATTTTGAAGAAGGCGGTTAGCCTCAACATTACCCTTTGCATCGAGAATATGTTTCCGCAGGCCCACTTCCTTTTCCAGCCGTACGAATTCCAATCCTTCTTTGAGGCCTTCCCGGAAATTCGCCTCACCCTCGATATCGGCCATGCCAATCTGGGAGGAGGAAAAAACAAGTCCTCTGAGTTTATTCAGCGCTACGGTTACCGAATCGGCCACGTCCACGCGAATGACAATTTTGGAAAGGAGGATAGTCATCTTCCCATCGGCGCTGGAATCATCGATTTCGAGAAGATTATGAAAGAGCTCAAAGGGGCTCAATATGACGAAACCATCACCCTCGAAGTCTTCTCCAGGGATAGAGATTACCTCAAGATCAGCAGGGACAAGGTGAGACGAATGTGGGATGCCTTATAATTTCGGATTGCGGAATGCGGAATGTAATAGCATAGAACAAATCGTTTTACAGACTTTCTAAATGCCATACACTAGGCGTTCTGCCCTCTGCCCTATTACTCTGAAAGCCTCAGCAGGGTGCCGGTCCTTCTCGCCCGATGAAGGACGATCTTAAAGAGGAATGCCTCGAGGATCAGATAGACCCCTATCAAACCGAAGCCCCAGCCTAAGCAGTTTCCAGATACGCTTTTGAATCCATAAAAAGACCGGAAGTACTCCAACAGATAAGTGAGCGGGATCGCCCGGGCAATAACGGGAAGGGGGAATGGAAGGATGGAGACAGGGTAGTAAATCCCACAGACTAAGTAGAGCAGACTGACGACGGACCAGGCTGCTACCTCTGCATTATATCCGAAGACGAGGACAAGGATGCAGACGCTGACGCCAATCAAAGCGGCTGTGAGAAAGAGGCCTAATAGGAAAAGACAAAGAGGAAGGATTCCTGGCCGTAAGAAATCGAAGCCGAAGGCCAAGGCACTGAATATCGAAAGCAGTAAGAAGACGACGAACGACCGCATCACACCGATCAGCCAGGATCCGGAAATCAGATGGAAAGAGCCGATGGGAGCAATAAAGGTGTGTTTGAGGGCCTTCGACCAGAGGTCGTAAAGAAGGACATAAGCGACGTCGATCTGGCAGACCTGAATCACGCTCATGGAGATGATGCCGGTGAGGATGAACCCGGACATGTTGACATCCAGTTCAAGGAAGGTCGTTAAAAGTCCTATTGAAAAGAAACCTACGACCGGCCAGAAAGCGATCTCAAAGAGACTGAAGATATTGCGCTTCGTGATGATCCAGTTCTTAAAGACGAAGGCCCATATCCGAATCAGTCCGTTTGGCAAATTCGATAAAGACATCTTCCAAATCCGTTTGCCTCAGGGTGACCTTTCTGATCTCTGCCCCTCCTTGAGAGAGCACCGCCACTAGGGAGCCCAATCTTTTCTCCCCATCATCCACAACGATCTCGCAGAGATTGCCAGAAATCGAGTAATTGATGACACCGTCGCCCCGGAGGATGTCGTCCTCTGAAATTCTCCCTTGAAATTCGATCCTCACCACGTCTCCGACGCGGACCATTTGTTTTAGGGCTTGTGCCGTGCCTGCGGTGAGGATCTCCCCTGCCTTGAGAAAAGCGATCCGGCCACAGAGGGTTTCTGCTTCTCTCATATTGTGAGTGGTGAGAAGTACGGTCATCTTCCTCTCTTTTTGGATCGAGCGTATCTCCTCCCTAATTCTGGAGGCCGCATTGGGGTCGAGGCCGACCGTCGGTTCATCCAGAAAAAGGACTTCCGGATCATTCAGCAGACATTTCGCCAAAGAGAGCCTTTGCTTCATTCCTGTGGAGATACGATCAAAGAGCACGTTTTGATGCTCTCGCAAGTCCAAAAGACCAATCAATGCATTGACCTTCTCCTCTCGCTGTCTTCCCACCAGGCCATAGAGCATTCCGTAGAAATGAAGATTTTCCTTAACGGTTAGGCTCCACAGGAAATTCGCATTCCCGCTCGAAATGTTTACCCTCTCCCTGATGCGAGCGCCATTTGCGAGGGCATCAATGCCCAGAATGTGGACTTTCCCTCGATCCGGGAGGAGTAATGTGGACAGAATGGATAGCAGGGTCGTCTTCCCCGCGCCGTTAGGGCCAAGGATGCCAAAGATCTCTCCTGCATTCACACGGAGGTCGATGCCCTTAAGGGCTTCTGTCCTTCTTTTCCCTCGCCAACCCGTTCGGAAAGTCTTAAAGATTCCCTCTGCTTCGATTGCGAATGCCATTAGCCTTACTTCCCCAAAAGTTGACAGTAGGATTCAAGGGGTCCAGGGTTCAAGGACTCAAGTGAACTTCTGAAGAATTATGTGAGATATTTCAGCGTCAAACGCTCGACCCCATGAACCCTCGAATCCTCGAACCCTTTTTAAGAACAAAGTATATGATGGAATCAGTGATTTGCCAAATAGAAAGTTAACCGGGTGTGTTATAATAAATCCAGTGGAAAAATTCATCCAGATCATCGGGGCCAAGTCTCACAATCTCAAAAACATTTCCTGCCGGATCCCGAGAGGGAAGATCACCGTCATCACAGGCATCTCCGGTTCGGGCAAATCAACCCTTGCTTTCGATACCCTTTTTGCCGAAGGGCAGAGGCGCTACATTGAATCCCTATCAACCTATGCCCGGCAATTCTTAGAGAAGATGGATCGTCCCGATGTGGAGGCCATCCACGGCATCCCTCCTGCGATTGCCATTGAACAGAGAAATACAGTGAAGAATGCCCGTTCCACGGTTGGGACAGCGTCTGAGATCTACGACTACCTGAGACTCCTCTTTGCCAAAATAGGAGAAGTCTTCTGCCCTGAATGCCACATCAAGGTCTCGGGAGACACCGTCGAGGGCGTTGTAGAACAGGTATTGAGTCAATACCCTGATAAAAAAATTCTGATACTCAGCCCAATCCCTTTGGACAAAGCCGGGGATGCAGAGCCCAAGGTGAAAGATCTCGTTAAAAATGGATATTACCGGATCTGGGAGCAAGGAGAGGTTCTCGACCTCACCGCCCTTCCCTTCTCGAATATCCGGGATCGCACTTCCCTCTCCCTCCTTATTGACCGCCTGATCTCCGAAGAGAAGAATAGATCGAGGCTGTCCGAAGGGATTCAGAAAAGTTTCCAATTGGGGAATGGAAAAGTCGAGGTGATCGGTGAGGATGGCGAGAAAATGGCCTTTCGTCGAAGCTTCTCTTGCAATCGCTGTGGGAGGAAATATTCAGAACCAGAACCCCTCCTCTTCTCCTTCAACAGCCCGATCGGCGCTTGTCCCACCTGCCAGGGATTTGGCAGGATCATCGGAATCGATTGGCAGAAGGTCATTCCGGATCCGAGAAAGACATTAAAAGAAAAACCCTTCTCCCCTTGGAACACACCTGCCTATGAAGACCTTTACGAGTACCTTTGGGAGGCTTGCAGGCGACATCGCATTCCAACCCAAAAACCTTTTGAAGAACTCAGCCCGGATCAAAAAGAGATTCTGCTCAACGGAAAAGGAGAGTTTATCGGCCTGAAAGGTTTCTTTGATTGGATGGAGGGGAAGCGATATAAAGTCCACTACCGGGTCTTTCTCAGCAAGTATCGAGCCTATACCCCCTGTCCCATCTGCCACAATACCCGTCTCAAAAAAGAGGCCCTCAACGTTCTCCTGGCCGGAAAGAATATCTTCGAGTTCTGTGATCTTCCTATCTGGGATCTGCAGATGCGATTCAAAGACTTGCCGATCGATGATTTTCAAAAGAGAGTGGGACAACGGCTTCTCAAAGAGATCAACGATCGCATCGGATTTATGGTGGATGTGGGTTTGGGATACCTCACCCTCTCCCGTCAAACCCGGACGCTCTCCAGTGGCGAGTATCAGAGAATTACTTTGGCGAGGGCATTGGGATCTGCTTTAACCGATACCCTTTATGTGTTGGATGAACCGAGCATCGGTCTTCACGCGAGGGATACCCATCGCCTCCTTGAAGCTCTTCAGAGTTTGCGGAAAAGGGGAAATACAGTGGTTGTGGTGGAGCACGACCCAGATATCATCAGGGCAGCGGATGCAATTATTGATCTCGGTCCCGGCGCCGGAGGACAGGGAGGCCACGTCGTCTTTCAGGGAGGAGTTGAATCCTTACTGAAAAACCAGGATTCCATTACAGCCCGATGTCTGAGGGATGGGATATCGTCAACCCAGAATTGGTCTTGCAGGAAACCTAGGGGGTGGGTCTCCATCCACAATGCCCGGGAGCACAATCTAAAAGGCATCGATGTCAGAATCCCCTTAGGTATGTTGGTCTGTATCACCGGTGTTTCTGGGGCAGGAAAGACCACACTGGTACACAACATTCTTTACGCGGGGGCCAAAAGAAATGGAAACTCAGGATTCGACAAAGGTGCTTTTGACTCCATTGAGGGTCTGGACCAGATCGATGATCTCATCTTGGTAGATCAGTCGCCTATCGGAAAAAGCCTTCGATCAAACCCGGCCACCTATGTCAAGGTCTTTGGTGAGATTCGAGACCTCTTTGCCCACACCAGGGAATCGAAGAGGAATGGATTCAAACCCCGTCACTTCTCATTCAACACGGAGGGAGGCCGATGCGAAGTCTGCCAAGGCGCTGGCTTTCAGGTGCTGGACATGCAATTTTTGGAGGATGTGATCGTCACCTGCGAGGCGTGCCAAGGGAAGAGATTCAAGGCCGAGATATTGAAGATTCGATACCGTGATAAGAACGTCTCAGATGTGCTCAACATGACGGTGGACGAGGCCCTCTTATTCTTTCAAGGCCATGACCAGATTGTGTCAAAACTCCAGATCTTCAAAGAGGTGGGTTTGGGCTATCTCACCCTCGGCCAGTCCACAAATACATTAAGCGGGGGAGAATCACAACGGTTAAAACTGGCCCAGTACATAGGCCAAACCCGTGAGGGAAGCAGCCTCTTCATCTTCGACGAACCGACCACTGGCCTCCATATGGCCGATGTCAAGCTCCTGCTGATCACCTTCGAAAAACTTATCTCTCGCGGCCATTCGGTCATCGTCATCGAACACAACATGGACCTGATTCGATTCGCTGACCACATCATCGACTTGGGCCCTGAAGGTGGAGAGGAAGGAGGAAGGATCGTGGTGCAGGGCGATCTCAAGACGATCATGGCCTCAAAGCAATCTTACACCGGGCAGTTCTTGAAACAACGTCTTCAAAAAGATTAAGTTCAAATGTCAAAGCCCAAATGTCAAATCAATGACAAATGTCAAATTGAAATAAAGATTTTTTTACCATTTGGATTTTGACATTTGTTTGACATTTGGATTTTGGAATTTGACATTCATATTTCCGTGCGCTGCTTGATGCAGCTCAACATCTGCTCCAGCCGGGTCCGGTCAAATCCGACCATCACCTCGTTGCATGCTGCGATCACCGGAACACTCCGCGCTCCCGAGATTTTCACCATTTCATCTAATGCGGCGCGGTCCTTGGTCACGTCGAAATCAGTGAATTTGTATCCTTTCTGCGAAAGAAACTCTTTCGCCATCTTGCAGTAGGGTCAGGTGGGTGTCGAATAAATCTTAATCTCTTCTGCTGCCATGACAAATCCTCCTTGTCCTTATTGATTTAAACCCTCTTTATCATTTTTACACACATCCCATCTGAGTTGTCAATCAATCTTTTTAAGAGCTTTGAAAAACTAATTTTCGCTCTCTGATTACGCAGATTTTAAAAAATGATTTCTCAGAGATTCCCTGGCTTTTTCAGAAATCTCTTTTTCCTTTCCGGAGAATTGGATATAATGTCCTGAATCTTCCCGCTATCCCTTCCCTCCCCCGAGACGAGACATCAGAGTGAGGGGAATCGATAGAGTGCTGATGAGATGATGAAATCTAGAGACCTTCAAGAGGCTGCAGAGGACTTCCGTTACCTCCTCAACCGGGGATATCCGAGGAAGGGGACTCTGGAGTTGGTTGGGAACCGATATTGCCTGACTTATGATCAGCGCCACCTCCTTCATCGGGGAGTCTTTTCGAATGTTGATTCAGAGTCGAGGCGGAAGAAAAAAATTCGAATCGAAGGTGTCCGAAACAAAGACCTTATGATCGATGGCTATAATGTGATCATCACGATTGAAGCCGGCCTATCAGGCCGCCCTCTCATTCTTGCAGATGATGGCTTCATCAGGGATATCTCCGGTCTCTCCGGCAGATTTAAAAAGACGGAGAAAACGGAAAAAGCGCTTCAATTGGTTTTGGGTGTTCTCAAGAAAGCGAAACCCTACCAAACCCTTTTCCTCTTCGACGCTCCGATCAGTATGAGTGGAAAATTGGCTCAGGAGGTCAGGGCTCGGTTGAATAGAGAGGACCTCCTGGGTGATGCCAGAGCAGTCAAGGTCCCAGAAAAGATCCTGAATGGATTTCGAGGAATCATCGCCACCAGTGATACAGCAATCATCGATCAATCTGAGAAAGTGCTTGATCTGGCTGGTGATATCCTGAAGAAGAGCGGAACCCTTAAATCACTTTTCTGTTGGAAGAAAAAAGGGCATCATAAAGATCGATAGCCGGGACATTTTCGTGCTGCCGGGGGGCTGAAAAACTTGACCTCTCGAGATGGAAATGGATAAACATGAAACCTATCGCTGGGTGATTCTGACGGTTGTCTATCTATCCATCCTTGCCTTTACTCTGATCTTTCAATCCATCCCTCCCATCCTTCCCTTTATTATGTCTGAACTCCGCCTTACCTATGCCCAATCCGGCCTCTTAGTGAGCCTCTTTTCCTTACCTGGCCTCTTCATCTCCCTTTTAGGCGGATTTCTCGCAGACCGTTATGGAATGAGGCCTTTAGGAGCAGGCTGCTTTTCACTCATGATCGGAGGCACCCTGCTTGTGGGATTGGGAGCGAACCTGGGGATTCTATGGTTGGGAAGAATTGTTGCCGGGATTGGGGCCCTCACCCTTTCCGTCTTCCTTCCCAAACTACTTTCCCAATGGTTCAAGGAGGGCGAGTTAGGTTTGGCAATGGGGCTATACAATACGGGCGTCCCTCTTGGGTCGATCATCTGTTTCGCCCTCTTCGGAAGAATGGGAAGTATGTGGGGTTGGCGCGTCCCTATCTTACTTACTGGTTTCTATGCATTCATCATAGGCCTCCTTTTTTTAATCTTTTACCGACTCCCCTCTTCTCACGAAATAGAAAAGAATAAACCGGTGAGCCTGTACGGATCTCTGAAGGAGATGGGATTACCCATCTGGTGCGTGGGTTTTTCCTGGCTCTGGTTCAACGCTGCCTTCATCTCGTTCGCCACATTTGCACCCAGTCTTTTCTTGCAGAAGGGGTATACGATCGAGCAGAGCGGCCTCCTGATCGGAATTCCCCTCCTGGGTTCCCTTTTTCTGAGTGCACCAACAGGATATCTCGTCGACCGATTTAGGCATCAAGAATGGCTTATTGGAATGGGAGGAATGGGATTGTCCATCTTAACATTTTCCCTCAACTTCACCTCCTCCTTCCTCCCCCTCATCGCCTTCATGGCAATCTTCTCGGCATTGATCCCTTCTCCCATCTATTCCCTTCCTCCGGAGATATTGAAACCGGAGAATGTGGGATTGGGATTTGGTATTATCTCCACCTGCTCGAGCATTGGCCTATTTGCTGCACCTTATTTTGTCGGAAAGGCCAAGGATTTCACAGGCTCCTACCATTGGAGTTTCATCATGATCTCGCTCTTCTTTCTCCTCATCGTGATCTCTATCTTCTTGACCTACCGCTCCAGAAATAGATTGAAAAATGATGAGTGGGGAGTTAGGAGTCCGGGGTTAAGAACCTAAAACAAAATAAGAATCGACCTCCCGAAAAAAATCTTGACAACTCTAATCCCTTGACGTATAAAGAGGTATATAATTTTGGATACAGTATACAGAATATTCGTAATGGAAAGGAGGGGCTTGTGGAAAACGTAACGGGAGGAATACGAGTCACCAAGAGGAAATCACTGCGCGAAGAGGTCTATGATTCATTGAAGAAGTCCATTCTTCATGGAAAGTTGAAAGCTGGGCAGCGTCTGATCGAAGAAACTTTGGCCCATCAGATCGGGATCAGCCGCACCCCTGTTAGGGAGGCGTTCCACAAACTGGAACGGGATGATTTGGTCACCCGACTCCCCAAAGGAGGATTCGCCGTCAGGGAATTTACCAAAGAGGATGTAGAGGAAATTTTTGGCATTCGGAGCGCCCTCGAAAGTTATGCCGCTTACCTCGTCACCTCCCATATCACTCCGGAAAAAATCTCCGTCCTGGAGAAAAAAATTGCGGAATCGGAGAAGGCCCTGGAGAACGGTGATGACGAGAAGGTTGTCCAGCTCCATACCGAATTCCACGATCTCCTGTATAAATCCTGCAAAAGCAAAAAGCTTTCTGAGATGATCAATAATTTTCGCGACTATTTTTATCGCTACCGGACTGCCCTGCTTCATACGAAAGACGGCTTCAGTTACGCTGTCGGAGACCATCGACAGATGTTGGAGGCGATGAAGAAGAAGAATCCAAGATTGACGGAAAGGCTTGTGCGAAAACACTTGGAGAGGGGGAAGGAGACCGTCCTCAAGGAGATTAATGAAGGCAGGATGGCTCCGTAAACCCTATGCGGAGAAATCTCAGTTCCAGATTTCAAATACCATCAATGTCAAATTACAAAACCTGGATATGTTTGAAATTTGAATCTTGGCTTGGGTTCGACATTCGAACCTTGGAATTTGACATTTTATTTGATCTACCGTGGGGAGCGAAAAGGTGGAAAAGAGGATTCGTATCTTAGTCGCAAAACCTGGTTTGGACGGCCACGATCGGGGCGCCAAGGTGGTCGCTCAGGCTCTTCGGGACGCAGGGATGGAGGTGATCTACACCGGCCTTCATCAGACCATCGATCAGATCATTAACACAGCCATCCAAGAGGATGTGGATGTCATCGGCCTTTCCATCATGTCAGGTGCCCATCTGCCGATCTGTGAGAAACTTGTGAAGAAAATGCAAGAGAAGAAAATCGAGGACATGATCCTGGTGGTCGGCGGTGTCATCCCTAAAAGGGACATCCCTAAGTTGCAGAGAATAGGGATTGAGGGGATATTTCCAGGAGGGACCCCTTTCGACGAGTCGATCCGCTGGATCAAAGAACATGTCAAGACAAGATGAAAAAATGACAAATGTCAAAGCTCGAATGTCAAATTTTTGATTTTGAACTTTGGTATTCATTGGGCATTTGGATTTGGACATTTGAACTTTCCATTTCCAATTAAGGAGCATTTATGGGTGTCGCAAAATATATCAAAAACGAAAAGGACGAAGTTCAGGATGTCATCCTCCAATCGGGTATCCACGTCAAACCTCTTTATACACAAAAAGATTTGGAGGAAATCGGCTTTGACCCTGTCAAAGATCTGGCACCGCCTGGAGATTACCCTTTTACTCGCGGTATCCATCCACAGGGGTATCGGAGCCGGGAGTGGACCACCCGGCAATACACAGGGTTTGGAACACCGAAGGAGACCAATGAGCGTTTTAAACTGATGATCTCTCACGGCCAGACCGGTCTCAACGTCGCCTTCGACCTCCCCACACAGATGGGGCTTGATTCCGATGACCCACTGGCTGAGGGAGAGGTCGGAAGAGTCGGCATGGCAGTCGACTCACTACGTGACTTCGAGGTAGCCTTCCAAGGCATCCCTCTCGACCGAATTGGTGCCGGCCTCACCATCAACGCCGTGGCAAGCATCATGCTGGCCATGTTCCAGGCAACAGCAGAAAAATATGGGTTTAAAAAAGATCGAGTGAGCGCCACCCCCCAAAACGATATTCTCAAAGAGATGATCGGACGGGGGGCATGGATCTTTCCTGTAAAGCCAGCCGTCCGCCTCATCGGCGATACCATTGAATATGCGATGAAAGAACTCCCCAGGACCAATCCTGTGAGCGTCTGCGGTTATCACATTCGTGAGTCAGGCTGTTCTCCTGTCCAAGAAATCGCCTATGGCTTCCAAATTGCCAACGCCTATATCGAAGAGGTCCTACGCCGTGGGCACCAAATTGATGATTTTGTCAGAGGCTTCACCTTCAACCTGAACGTCTTTGGAAACCTCTGGGAACAGATAGCTAAATTCCGCGCGGCCAGAAAGCTCTGGGCCATCAATCTAAAGGAGCGCTATGGAGCCAAGGACAATCGATCTCTTCTCCTTCGGGGCATCTTCGGGGGTGGGGGATATGGAATGACCAAGGCCCAGCCCGAAAATAATATCATTCGGGGCGCCTATTATGCCCTTGCCGCTGCCTTAGGCGGAGCACAGACCACGGCCCTCTGTTCCTTTGACGAAGCCTACACCATCCCCACCCCGAGGGCAGCCCTGCTTTCCCTCAGGACGTTCCAGATTCTGATGGAGGAGATCGGGTTGAGGGATACGGTAGATCCCCTGGCCGGGTCTTATTTTATTGAAACCCTCACCAAGCAGATGGAAGAAAAGATTGTGGAGGAGATGAAAAGGGTTGACGAGCTGGGGGGAATGATCAAGGCGGTTGAGACCGGCTATGTCCAGAGGGAAGTGGCCAGGCAAGCCTATGAGTTTGAGAAGGGGGTTCAAAAGGGAGAACTGATCAAGGTTGGGGTGAACAAATATACCGAAGGCGAAGAGATGGAGGTTGAACTCCATGAATACCGTCAGGATTCGGTGGAGGAGCAGCTTAAACGGCTTAGGGAGGTCAAACGGGAAAGGGACAATCGGAAGGTTGCTCAGTTGTTAAAAGATCTTGAAAAGGCAGCGCGAGACGAAAAGAATATCATGCCTTATCTCTTCGAATGCTGTAAAGCCTATGCAACTGTAGGAGAGATGACCAAGGTATTCAAGGAAGTCTACGGAGAATTCAAAGAACCATCTATTTTTTAAAAGACACCTAACCATGCAAAATTAGCAGTGCAAAGTTAGCATTTCTCCTTCATTGATAACTTTCCATTGCTAATTGACTATTTTGCAATGATCCTTTGGAAGGAGGTTGAGATGGCATTCACAATGTTTGGTCGGACAATTCGGAAGATCGGCGTGATCGGTTCGGGCAATATCGGCCCGGATATTGCCCTCCATTTCAGTCAAAACCTCTATGCCCACGGCGTCCCTGTCGTCGTGGTCGACATCGTGCAGGCTGCTCTGGATTCCGGTTCAAAAAAAGCCGAATCCAAGATGGCGAAGGCTGCTGAAAAAGGGATCTTTAAAAAAGAAGTCGCCGATGCCATTTTCAAGAGCATGCTCTTTACCACTGACTATGGCAAAATCGCCGACGCTGACTTTGTGATTGAGGCCGCTTTTGAACGAATGGATGTAAAGCGTAAAATCTTCGATCAGTGCCAGGCCGCATGTCCCAAAACTGCAATCTTTGCTTCCAACTCTTCCCATATGGAGCCGGAGGAGATCTTTAAAGACATGAAAGATAAAACCCGATGCTTGGTGATCCATTATTTCTTTCCTGCGGAAAGAAATATCTTGTTAGAAGTTGTTCCGGGCAAGGATACCGATCCCAGCCTTACAGAATATTTAATGAAATTATACGAATTCATCGGGAAGGCTCCGATCAAAGTCAAGAGTCGCTACGGGTACGCTGTGGATCCGATCTTTGAGGGCCTTTTTGAAGCTGCGGCATTAACCGTCCAAAAGGGACTATCGACTGTGAAACAGGCAGATGCGATCGTCCAGAAAGCTCTCGGAATGGGTGTGGGTCCGTTCACTGCCCATAACCTTGCAGGGGGGAATCCCATTACTCAGCATGGCCTCAATGAGATGAATGCAAAGAATATCATGGCCTGGTACCGGTCCCCTAAGATCCTGGACGATCAGGTGAAATCCGGAAAACCCTGGGAGGTGGCGGCAAGAGGAGAGGTGGTTGAATATACCCCTGAGACTTATAAAGCCGTTTCGGATAGAGTCATCGGAGCTTATTTTGGAATGATCTGTGAAATTGTTGATAGTGGTATTTCCAATATCGGCGATTTGGAACTCGCCATGGATGTCGGATTGGTCCTGAATCCCCCCTTCTCCATGATGAATAAGATGGGGGTGAAGAAGGCGCATGAACTGGTTGAATCCTATGCCAAAGAGAATCCTGGATTCAAAGTGGCGGAAATTCTCAAGAAGCAGGCAGCCTCGGGAAAGCCATGGAAGATCCCGGTGGTAATCAGAGAGGACAAGGGTGATGTTGCCGTCGTTAAGATTCGGAGACCAAAGGTTCTCAATGCGCTCAATGAGGATGTTTTCGGACAGTTGAAAGAAAACTTCCTCGACATCCAAAAAGATCCAAAAATCAAAGGGGCCGTTCTGACCGGGTTCGGGACAAGGGCCTTTGTTTCAGGTGCAGACATTGGAATGCTGGCTGCTCAAAAAACAGCCAAGGAGGCAGAAGAGGCGTGCCTCAACAACTACACGATCCTCAATCTCATCGAGAATTTGGGCAAACCTGTGGTCTGTGTCATGAATGGACTTGCCTTCGGTGGCGGCAATGAAGTCGCCATGGCCTGCACCGCACGCATTGCCAAAAAGGGGCAGAAGGTCTTGGTGGGTCAACCCGAGCCAAAGCTCGGTTTCATACCGGGAGCGGGCGGGACCCAAAGGCTTCCAAGATTAATAGGGATAGAGAAGGCTTGGCCAATCCTCCGAAATTCGAATCCCATCTCTTCATCTGAAGCTAAAGAGATCGGCTTGATTCAGGAGGAACTGGAGGGCGATCTCATCGAGGCCGGCATCAATTGGGTGAAAAATATCCTCTCGGGAAAAGTCAAAGCTCCTTCAATCCCAAAAGGCCCGATTCCGATACCCTCGAAACTTCCAGAGGTCGATATCGGACATCTGAGCCGAAAGATCGATTCGCTTTTGCAGAGGGCAATCTTAGAAGGGGCAAAAATGACCCTTGAAGACGGATTGAAACTTGAGGCCAAGATCTTCGGTGAGTGTTTCTCTACTCAGGATAGGAATATTGGAATTGAAAACTTCATGAAAAACGGGCCGAAGGTCAACGCAAACTTTGTTCATAAATGAGCAAGGAACGCTGGAATAATGGAATAATGGCAAACCCACTATCCCATGATCGCAATATACCAGTCGAATGAGTGAACAACGGTCGGGATCACATCGATCGGCGCATACCTGCCCAGATATCGAATCACCGAAAAGGCAATTAACGAGGCATGGGAAAGGCCAGGAGGCCGAGGCAAGAGAACGGTAGGATATTTTTGATGAGGACAGATTTACCATCCGGATGTCGAAGGAATTGAAAGCCGTCAGAATGCATTTTCTTGAGAACGACCCGGTCCTCCATGATCCCGTTCTTCCGTTATCTCAGGGATGGGTATTGTCGTGATAAATATCGGTGATTGGATAAGAAAATGGAGTTTTCTTCAACCTCATAAGAC
>Ga0187770_10000854_pt1 | contig 15535 bp, 17 predicted proteins | sample 0116_SJ02_MP02_2_FD_133154 | JGI IMG/M metagenome (GOLD analysis project Ga0187770, IMG submission 133154) | Tropical peat soil microbial communities from peatlands in Department of Meta, Colombia - 0116_SJ02_MP02_20_MG | ecosystem: Environmental > Terrestrial > Soil > Wetlands > Peat | place...
ACATCTCGGACTTGGGGAAGATGGTGATTAGGCAGGAGAGTTCGTCTTTCCTGGAGGCGACCCAGGCCGCGTAGGTGCTGTCCTTGCCTCCCGAGAACAGTGTGCCAACGCGCGTTTCAGTTCACCGGGAAGTGACCCGGTCTCAAGCTATTAAATAGACGGAACTGGGTCGGAATTTCGATGTTGTCTGCCCTCCTCACACGGGGGGTCTCAGATTAGTCTGCTTCTTAGTGCATAGCCGTCTCAAACGCTAATGCCTTGTTCGGCATGAATCGAGCCTCCCTACTGAAGTGAAGTGCCCCTGCCATGTTACAGAGGTTACAGATGTTACGGAGATAGGAACACCCCCTCCCCCGTCCTTTTGTTCTAGTATCCGCCCATGACTAGAATCCTCCCGTGTCCAGCCGCCACCTCCCCTTGGTCTCTCATGGCCGCCACCCCTATGTCTGTGTAGAACACAGGCTCCGTCGGCACCGGCCACCTCGGTCACGTAACAGTCGGGTCGCCTTACCGTGCCACAGATGTTACAGATGTTACGGGAAAACAGAAACCCCCCCTCCGGGCCCCCTGACGGAGTGGGAACCTGCGACCGCCTCGTCTGACGAACCGGCCAGGATAAACCAGGCGTGAGACCGTCCTCTAGACTGACAACGGCCTAACCCTCATAAAAGAGTCAAAGATGCCGAACGTCAGGAAACGGGCTATGTTAGACTCGCTCCGCGAAGGTTTGCAGAATGCGATCTCCAAGGTTCTCAAGTCCAACGTCGTTGACGAGAATGTCACCAAAGAGTTCGTCCGCGACCTGCAGAGAGCCCTAATCCAGTCCGACGTCAATGTCAGGATGGCGCTGGAGGTCACCGAGAGGGTCCAGAAGCGGGCGCTCGAAGAGAAGGCACCGGGAGGTGTGACCAAGAAGGACCAGATCCTTTCCATACTGTATGAGGAGCTTGCCCGCCTCCTTGGGAACGAGGGGGGCCTGCGGCTCAGCAAGGAGAAGACCAACGTACTTGTCATGCTCGGCGTCCAAGGGTCCGGCAAGACGACCACGACGGCGAAGCTTGCCCGCCTCTACACGAAGCGCGGGTTCAAGGTGGGAGTGGTCGCTGCTGATACGTTCAGGCCGGGGGCGGTCGCCCAGCTGAGGACGCTCGTCGCGTCGTCGGGGGTGGAGGTGTACAGCGACGAGAAGGAAAAGGACTCGGTGAAGATTGCAAAGGAAGGGAAGAAGCAACTCGAGGGGACGAAGAATCTGGTGATCATTGACACGGCTGGGAGGCACAAGGAAGAGAAGGGACTCATTCAGGAGATGAAAGACGTCGTGAGTGGCGTGAAGCCGGACGTCACGGTTCTCGTCATCGACGGAACTATAGGCCAGCAGTGCTACAACCAAGCTCTGGCTTTCCACCAAGCGGCTCCTGTGGGGGGCATAATCGTCACCAAACTGGACGGCGCGGCCAAGGGGGGCGGTGCGCTTGCCGCTTCCGCTGCTACCGGCGCCAAGATCTTCTTCATCGGCACGGGCGAGAGAATCGACGACCTCGAGGAGTTCGCCCCCACCAGGTTCGTAGGACGCCTCCTTGGCATGGGAGACCTGAAGGCCCTCATGGAGATGGTGAGAGACGCCGAGGTGGTCGTCGACGAGAAGATGACCCAGCGTGTGATGTCAGGGAAGATGACTATGAACGACCTGCTGCTCCAGTTCGAGCAGATGAAGAAGTTTGGGTCGCTGAAGAAGGTCCTCGAGCGAATACCGGGGTTCTCCGGGCAGGTCGACGTGAAGGAGCTTGACAAGGCCGAGGACAGGGTCAGTATCTACAAGTCAATAATCCAGTCGATGACCGGCGAGGAGAAGACGGACCCGGAAATCATCAACTCGTCCCGCCTTAGGCGCATAGCGAAGGGCTCGGGGCGCAGCGAGAAGGACGTCAGGGAGCTCCTGTCCAGGTACAAACAGATGAAGACCCTAGTCAAGACGAGTAAGGGAAGGGAGCTCAGACAGATGATGCGGCGGATGGGCGAACAGTAGGGTGCCGCTGGCACTGCAGACCTACAGGCTCTGCAAGAAGTGCGTCGAGCGTCAGGGTGCAGAGGGTGTCGCGTTCGAGACTGTCCGGGGGAAGGACTGCTTCGTGTGCAGAGGTGCGATGGACAGGACTACGAGGATGTCAGAATTGGCCGGGCGCACGGCGAAGCGCTACCAGTTCCACACATTCGCAGTTGGAGTATCGGTTCCGGAGGGAGTCCAAGAGAGGGAAGACGAGCTCAGATCGGAGCTGAAGCTGAAGGGGAATGAGACCATAAAAACACAGGCCGCGAAGTTGGTGTCGGCTCAGGTCTCCCACAGGCTGGGAAAGCAGGTGGACAGGCAAAGGCCCGACCTGACGCTCCTCGTTGATTTCGGAGCAGGGACCGTGACCGTCACGACGCGGCCAGTCTACTTCTATGGGCGGTACACCAAACCCATTGGGGTTTCGCAACGGAGGTCATTCTGCGAACAGTGCCGCGGCGCGGGGTGCAAGAAGTGCCACTACACAGGTTTCGAGCGGAAGCCCAGTGTGGAAGCCGCACTGAGAAGGAAGTTGGCAGTCTTCAGCGGGAGCCAGAAGATGACGTTCACCTGGCTAGGGAGTGAAGACCGGGAGAGCAGGGTCTATCCGCCGGGGAGACCCTTCGTGGCCGAGGTGAAGAATCCGAGGAGGAGGGCGTTTCCAAAGAAGTTCGGTGCGCGGCTCAAAGAAGGGCTGGTGTCAGTGTCGTCGGGTAAGACCCTCCCTTCGAAGCCAATCCATCTGCCAGCATTCAGGTTCTTCACCAAGATCAGTGCAACGGCAGCATCAAAGGTGACCCCTCAGGGCTTGGCGGAGCTGAAGTCGAGGTTCAGGCGGGCCGCGGTCCGGTTTGACAGGCCTCACAACAGGCCGACAGTCAAGACTGTCTACAAGGCCTCGGCTCGTGCGAAGGGGAGGAGCCTCTTCATAGAGGCTGAACTCGATGGGGGGCTCCCGGTCAAGAGGTTTGTAAGCGGAGAACTTGTTTCACCTTCGGTGTCGGAAGTCTTAAAAACTGAAGTCGGTTGCCGCAGCTTCGACATCTGCGGGGTCAAGGAAATAGGAGCATTCGGATTTGCCGAAATCACACGGGGCGAGGAGAAGAACTAGGTCCCTTCTCAGGTCGTCTGCAAAGAAGGGGTTGAGCAGCCTGCTCGTAGATTACTCGCCGAACGACAAAGTGGTCATAAAGATCGACCCGGCCCAGGTGAAGGGGATGCCCCACAGGAGGTTTAACGGCCTCGTGGGGACAGTGACCGAGGTAGGTAGGAGAGCCGTGACTGTCAACGTTAATGTGGGGAACAAGGTGAAGAAGCTCGTGGCCAGGAAGGAACACGTAGTCCGCATGGAGGGGAACTGATGTCAGGGAAGACCGAGAAGAAGCTCCTGACGATCCCAGAGGCGAACCAAATCCTAGCAAAGATTGATGTTGAGAAGGCGGACCAGATACAGAAGAGGACACTCGACTACACCACCAAGTTCGCCAAGGCTCAGGCCGAAGCTGCGAAGAGGCTACGGAAGGAGCTGGAGACGGAGTGCGGCCTGAGTGAGGAGGAGGCTGTGGAGTTGGTCAACATTATGCCCAAGTCCGTAGAAGAGCTCAGGACATTCACCTCAGGATGGAGGAAGCTCCTTTCGACCGACACCCTCGAGAAGATACTGAAGATTCTGCATTCAAAACCGTAGGACTCCCAATCGTTAAATAGCAAGGTAGCCTAATTCACACAGGGGAAAGCATGTGACATACGAATTGGATATTGCGATTCTCTTCTGTGCCGAGAGGTTCCCTTCAAGTTAGAGCGATTCACATAGGAGCTGATTCTAGGAAATGATGCCTGCGGACAAGAAGTACGAGGAGTACGCCTACGTGCTCGATTTCCTGCCTAGAGGAAAGTCTGTCGTGATTAAGGGGCGGGAGGGTCCAATGGTCCAGGCGATAGGGGAGGAGCGGCTCACCCTTCTTGAGCTACTGGCAATGGAGAACCAAGACTTCGAGATTGGGGAGAAGGCCAAGATAGGCAAGGAAGGAAGGGAGAAGATTGTCAGCGTCCTCGGGAAACTGACCTTCGAAGAGCTATCTCCGGAGGCCAAGTCTTCCCTGCCAGTGGTTGTCGAGAACTTGGTGAAGGGGAATGAGAATAGGTACGTGGCCTACTTCAACGACCTGCAGCCCCTGACCCCGAGACTGCATGGGCTCGAGCTCATCCCAGGCATTGGGAAGACCTTCATGAAGGAAATCGTGGACGTGAGAGAGAAGCAACCTTTCACGAGCTTCGATGACATCCAGAAGAGAGTGGGACTAAGAGAGCCCGCCAAGATGATTGCTAAGCGGATAGTCGAAGAGCTCGCCGGGGACTCGAGGGTCAGCATATTCGTCAAGAAGTAAATGAAGAGGCACAGACTCGGGCAGCACTATCTGGTCGCCAAGGAGGTGATCCACAGAGTCGTGTCCCTGGCCGACATCAAGCCCGCAGAGAGCATCCTAGAGATCGGAACCGGAAAGGGAGCGCTGACTCGGGAGCTTGTGAGGCTCGGGGCGTCCTACGTGGGGTATGAAATCGATCGGCAGAATTTCGAAGAGACCACGAAGGCTGTCCGAGGGACCGGCGCCCGAATCGTGCTTGCAAACGCCTTCGAGGAGACCCCTGAGTTTGACGTTCTCGTCTCAAGCCTGCCCTATTCACAATCGGCCACCTTCGTTCGGTGGCTAAGCACCTTCCGTTTCAAGCGAGCCGTCGTGATGCTGCAGGAGGACTTTGTCGGCAAGATTAGCTTGCCCCCCGGGAGTAGAGATTACAGAGGAGTGTCGGCGTTATCGCAGATCTGCTTCAAGATCAGGGTGCTGGGCAAGGTTGGCAGGGCGGCGTTCTCTCCACAGCCGAGGGTGGGCTCGGTCATTGCGTCATTCGAACCGAAACGCCAAATCACGAAGGAGGAAGGCCTAAACATATCCCGCCTGTTCTCCCTCAGGAGGAGGCTGGCCGACTCGGCGCTCGCCGAGCTCGGGATGATGCAGGGTGCGAGTTTCGGCCGGAGAAGAGTCTACATGCTCAGCCCCGAAGAGGTCCATTCTGTCTGTTCTCCGCGGCCTCAGTGAGGGCTTTATCATCCGCAGGCTGAGGACCCCCGTGCTTCCGAAGGGGGTCTCTGTGACACTGGTCGAGCCCAGGGGGCCCGTCAACGTGGGTCATGTAGCAAGACTCGTGCTGAACTTCGGAGTCGAGAAACTCTACATGGTGGAACCCAAGGTTGACCTATCTGTTGCCGCGGTCTACGCTTCGCACGCCGCCGGGGTACTTGACAGCGCCATCGTCACGAACTTAGAGAGGGTGCGAAGGGAAAACGAGCTCCTTGTAGCCACCACTGCAATCAGAGCGTCGAAGAAGTCGAACGTCATCAGGAGGACGGTGGGGCCCGACCGCCTGCACGAGATTCTGTTGACGGCGAAGAGTTCGTCCCTTGTGTTCGGGAGAGACACCACTGGGCTGACAAACAGGGAGATCAGGGCATGTGATGTCACTCTGACAATCGACACTTCGCCCGCATACAGGGCGCTAAACATTGGACATGCAGTGGCCATTGTCCTGTACATCGCTTCCCGAGGCGGCCAGGCTGGAAAGGGGGTCCAGAGCAGGGTGTCGAGGGAGATCTTCGCCGGGAGCTTTTATGAGCTCGCTGAGGCTTCGAGGCTCCCGAAACATAAGACTCGAAACATGTTCGAGGCCGCCAAAAGGATAGCCGCCTCATCGGGGGTCACCGATGCCCAGCTTAACCTCCTTTCAGGAGTCTTCAGGAAAGCAGTTGCGACAATGAAAGAAAATCAGGAACGGGGCTCGAACACATAGACAGCCCGCCTCACCCATCGGGTGCTCTCGAACGATAGCCTGATGGGATATTCGAACCCAGCTGGGCCGGGCTGGAATAGCCTGAGACCCAACCTCCTGGCTTCGAGGGTCAAGGTAACTTCATCCCCGTCCATGGTCTGGATCACCGGTACGACCACCACGATCTTCCCCTCTGAGCGTATTGATTCAGCCATAGAAGCGAGGGCGTCGTCGTACACATTGGCGGACTGTGCAATCATGGCCCGGGCTGTGGCCGTTTTGGGCCTAGCTTCTAGTCTGGGGAGCAGGAGTGGTTCTGTGACTATAGCGTCCACCTTGGTCCCTCGGAGTATCCGTGACAGCTCCCTGGCGTCCCCTTTCCTTACGTCGTATCCCCTGTCGGTGACACCGCCTATGGACCAGCGGATGTTCTCCCGCGTCTCTTGCACCCTCGAAGCCCTGCTGTCCAAGCCGAGGCATCGGAGGGATTTCCCGTATGCCTCGACCAGGATAGTCCCTGAGCCGCAGAACGGATCGAGGAGCGTCTGGCCTGGCTTCAGCCCTGCAATGTTCACCAACGTGCGTGCCAGACGCGGGGAGAGAGCGATGTCTGGGTGTGGGACCGGTTTTTGGACCCCCCTCTGTTTCATGGCCACAGAGTCCGGCACCCAGGCTGTGGGGCCGACGGCGAAGCCTCCGTGGTAGGGATAGGCGACGACGTCGAGAGCCTTCCTGTTCAGGACCTGCTCGGATAGGAGCTCGTTCCTTTCGGGCCTCAGGAGCCGCACCTTCTTCAGGCCTGCCTCCCTTATTCTGTCAAGGACGGACCTGACGAGGATTTCGTAGTCATCCTCTCCGATTTCGTACCCGCTCAGGGAGAAGTTCGACTTGGGTTCCAGGTAGGACATCATAAGGTCAACGAGGGCCGTCACGTCTCCGGATGGTGAGTCCAGAACAGATGTGACAGGACCGCACTTGTGCGATCCCGAGAGCTCCGCGATGTATTTCGGCGACAGGTGGTCGACGTGAAGGACGGAGACCCTTTCGCAGGGGGCTTCAGCCCGCTTGACAGCCCTCCCAAGTACGGCGCACGCTTCGAGGACAGATAGTCTGCCGAACGCGAGAACCAGAGATATCTCATCGGTCTCGAGAACCTTTGGAGGCAGGACGAAGGGCATCTTCGGCCCTCGCCAGGCCCTCGTCAGACTAGAACTTATGGGTCGCAAGCTCTGTCAACGCGTCGACTTCCGAATCTGCCTTAGTGGCTCCCGCGTCGCAAACATTGGGGGACAGCCACTCCGCTGCCCTGTCTGTGTCAGGACTTGGGATAGGGAAGAACTCGCCCCCAAGAATGTGATAGCCGCACCCTTGGTTCGTCCGTTCTGCTTCTAATGCCTTCGGGGACTACTTCGGTCCCGCTGTGCTTTGGATCACGTAGAGTGAAATATGATCCTTCGCATCCCTAGTGATGGGCGTCCACCCATCGAAGGTCCACTCGTAGGAGACGACGCGGGTTCCGGGCTTGAGCTCGGCAATCAGCTTCGGCTCGAGCCTTAGGTTGGTCCCCTGGGAGAGGAAAGTTGTGACGATCGTCGCTTCGCTGAGGTCGACATGGAAGAAGTTTCCCCAGATGATCCTGGCCCGCCCCTTTAGGTGTAGGAGAGAAATCATGAACCTGGAGAAGAGAACGCGGAGTGGGTCGGCTTCCACACCGACCGCTTTCGCGTGGTATCTTCTCGCAGCTTCCACCACTATCCTTCCATCCCCTGATCCAAGGTCGTAGATTACGTCAGACGGACCGGCCCCGCTCATTTCGAGCATTTTCCTGACCTTCCTGCGTGACGTGGGCTCCCATCCCGCGCCGAGGGGTGCCGACCAGATAACGAAGACCCCGAAGGCAAGTGTGAAGATAATGATCGCCCACACCCAGGCCGAAGCCATTGCCAGCGAAGAACCGTGGGGAGGGGAGAATGAAAACAGTTTCTGTGAGTTGTCCCCACCAAGAGCCGATTGATCATGGTCCCAGAGCCCCAGCCATGACTGTGGGCGCCCTCAAGAATGGAGAGCTGGCGAAGTACCACGATATGCCTTATTCTTGGGAGGTCACGACAAGGAGCGTTGGGTGCTAGTCGACCCGGTGAAGTGGCATGGGATTTCAGCGGTGTCTGTCGGCTTTGGGACAGGGATGCCCGTCCGGCGGATGGTGGGGGGAGTTCGACTGATTGAGCGTGGTGTGAGAGAAGTGATGCTCGTGCTAGCGAGACAGCAACCCAAAGGGGTCGAGTTTATGGATCTTGAATATGGTCGAACGGCTTGAAGCTTAATTAGGGGTCTCGGAAGCGCGGACCCTTCAAGGCGTCTAGACATGCACGGGAAGAACTATCGAGAGCAGAAGGGGATGTTCTATAGCAAGAAGTTCGCTCCTGGCGCCCCGAACCCCAAGGTGGCTCGTTTCACCACAGGGAAGTACAGGGACGACTACGACTACATGTTCAAACTTGTGTCTGAGGGGAGGGTCCAGATTAGACACAACGCCCTTGAGGCTGCGAGAGTGGCAGCGAGCAAGAAGGTCGCGTTGATTGGTGAAGAGAACTTCTACCTCAAGGTGGTGACCTATCCGCACCTGGTCCTCAGGGAGAACAAGATGATTGCCACGGCAGGGGCAGACAGGCTCCAGGAAGGCATGAGAAAGGCGTTCGGTAAGCCTATCGGCCTTGCCGCACGGGTGGACATTGGAACGACCGTCCTCGAGCTGAGCCTGAAGGCGGAGAACTTCGAGAAGGGGAAAGAAGCGATGAAAGCTTCATCTACGAAGCTCCCCATGAAGACCCGGATGGAAATCGTCAAGCTGGAGCACCCGGTGGCGCCAGCCCAGGCCAGCGCTTAGGAACGGACGCAACTGGAGTCTGTTGGCGCTCCGCAGGAAGTATATAACGGGGTCATGCAGGCCGAGACAGGAAATCAAGGTACTGGAGGTTAGTTTTGTGACAGTCAGGATTGATGAGAAGAAGGTCTTCGAGATAATGGAGGCCAAGAAGCCCAAGGTCGTCCTTGTGAACGCACCTGGGGGGTTGCTCAGGCAGACTAAGGAGCTGATGGATCGGGTGAAGGAGAAGTATGGGGTCACCAGCATCCTCTCAGGGGACAGCTGTTTTGGGATATGCGACACGGTCGACGACGACGTGGAGAAGCTTCAGGCCGACTTGGCCCTCCACATTGGTCACAACGCGGCCGTAACAGAGGTGGGGGACTACACCTACCTAGTGGACGCCGTTGACGACGTAGAGTTCGGCGATGTAGTCGAGACCGCAGCGAAGGTCCTGGCCCCCTACAGACACCTAGGGCTCGCCACCTTCAGCCAGCACCTGCACCAACTCAGACCCGTGAGGGAGAGGCTCGAAGCAAAAGGGTTCCAGGTGATGGTGGGCAGTGGGAACAACCTAATGCTCGAGGGGCAGGTTTTCGGCTGCGACTTCTCGACGGCCTACCCGATCCGGGACCAAGTCGACGCCTTCGCTTTTCTAGGAGAGAGTGAATTCCACGCTGTTGGACTGGCTCTGGCCACCGGGAAACCGATTTTCATGCTCGACCCGTACATGAACGAGGTGACAGAGATGGGGCAGGCGGCAGAAGAGAGAAAGAAGAGGGCCGTGCTGGCAGTGTACAAGGCCCTTGACGCCCGCGTCTTCGGTGTCATAACAAGCCTGAAGGAGGGGCAGAAGATGCTCGAGAGGAGCCGGTGGATTACGAAGCGACTCGAGATGAACGGGAGGAAGGTGATTCAGCTTGCGATGCGCGATGTGACCGCGGAGCGGCTCGCACCTCACAGAGAAATCGAGGCGTACATACAGACGGCCTGCCCGAGAATATCCATTGACGGGTTCACCTTCGACAGACCTGTCCTTTCGATACCCCAGGCAGACGCTTTAGTGGCGCTTATTGAGGGGAGGGAGGCGGGGGAGTTCCTCGAAAGGCCGAAATGGATTGAGCTCACTGTGGGACTGATTAAGAAATGAAAGAAACAAAAGCGAAGGCTACCCGCGCACTCCCCGGAGACAGGCTGGCAGTGTCAGAGGAGTTCCTGCCTGGCCCCAATACCTACGACGACTCCGGGCTGATCAGGGCGCTCCGAGCCGGTTCGGTCTTCAGGGACCCCAAGAATATGGAGATATCAGTCAAACCTGCAATCGAGCCGGATATCATTAAGGTGGATGACTGGATAACAGGGCAGGTCGATGCGGTTCAGGCCAATTCGGCCAATGTCCACATCTACTTCCTCAATGGAAAACCAACTTACAAGGACTTCTCGGGCATGCTTACCCTAAGAGGGCTTTCCGGGGGCGGTCGCGGGGCACGACGGACGACCCCCGTCAAGATGGGGGACGTCGTCCGGTGCAGGGTATTCAGCTTGGTCAACGGAATTATACACATGACCATCGAAGAGCCCGATATGGGTGTGGTCTACGCCCTCTGCGGCAACTGCGGAAAGCCACTCATGAAAGGGAGCGCCACCCGAGCCAAGTGCGACGAATGTGGGAACGTGGAAGAGAGAAAGCTGGCCAGGGACTTCGGGACAACCCCCATCGAACCCTAGACCGCCCGCTGAAACACTTGACTTGAAACGAGTCTCGCATCAGTTTAATAACAAGAATCAGAGGGGCGCTCAGGCAAATTGCAGGTCCAGACAACCACCGAAGATGAGAAGGGCCTAACTGTCGAGATTACGGGGGAGGACTATTCGCTGGCTGAAATCGTCCACCATGAGCTCCTCGAGGAGAAGAGCGTCACCTTCGCGGGCGTGCTCCCTCCCCACCCTCTGATCAAGAAACTTGTGCTTAAAGTGAGAGCCCAACGCGTAAAGCCCGAGAAGGCTTTTTCCAACAGTGTAGAGAGAGCGGTGGAAACCACCCAAGAGCTCCTCGACGGCGTCAAGAAAGCCCTGGGCGGTGGGTCTGCCTGACACTGAAATTCTGCCCGAAGTGCGGTACGCGTCTCAAGCTCAAGCAGGTCAAAGGGGCGAAGGAAGTCACAATCACGCTCGTCTGTGACAACTGTGGTTACTCCAGCAAACCTCCGACCCAGACAGTCAAGCAATCGACTGAGGAGGAGCTCTCTAACACCCCTCAGATCAAGGTCGTCGGGGACAAAGAGGCCAAGCTCAATTCACTCCCTACCACGAAAATCGAGTGCCCGAAGTGTGGTCACAACGAAGCCTTCTGGTGGTTCCTGCAGACCAGGAGTGGAGATGAACCACCGACACAATTCTACAGGTGCGCCAAGTGCAGCCACACCTGGAGAAGCTACTCGTAGTGCGATCCGGTTTCGAATTTTTCGAGAGGCCCCGTCATATTCTGGGTTTCGGGTAACCTAGTCCCCCGGCATAATCCCATGGTGGAGTTCTCGGCATAACTTCCTCTCTTGCCGGACTGAACGTTTTCGAGCCCCTCGACTGGGATCTTGAGCGGGTCGGCTGCGAGCCCCTGCACCCCATCGCTAAGGAATGGTGGTTGTCCGGTTCGAATGAACAGTCCGCGTACACCAAATGGCCATGGAGTGCTAGTTTGATGGTGGAGTTCAGACATCGTCCCTGGTGAAGACTTCCACCGCATCGCCCCCCGCAATGAGAATGTCAGCGCTTGCGGCGGGAATTGAGGCAATGTCGTCCGCTTCGAAGGGGCCGTAGCGCCTCATATCCAGCCCCACAAGCTCGTTGATGCGTTTGACGAACCTCACTGTTACGCTCCTCTGAGACTCGCTGACGTGGGCGAACTCGACGAATGAGGGCTGGCCAGAGGCGACGGCGTCGACGAGCGTCTGGAAGCGCTTCTGGAACTTCTGCTCCGCCGAGCAGACGTACCTCTCTTCTGGGAGGAGCTGCAGAAGGGCGTTTTGCTGCATTGCCTTCTTCGTCCTTAGCTGTAGCAGTTGCCTCACCATTGATGCGATCATCCTTAACTGGGTGGTGATGAGGCGGACAGACACCTCCGAAGCACCTGAGCTTGCCGACCTTTTCAGCTTCTGGCTGTAGGTTGAGAGGCTTGAGTAGAAGTCGCTGGGGAGCGGCGTAAGAGATTCGGATGCTGACTCGGAGTCGAGCCTCCTCTTCAGGTTTTCAAGTGTGGTTTCAGACATTTACAGAACCTCCCCCAGGCCCCGAGTCAGTATTAGTACCGCCGCGTACGTAGGTAACTCGGCTATTTCCGGCTTGGGGAACGGGCCGAAGTCCCTATGCCTCATCCTGAATCTTGGATGGAATTCGACCCTGATCTTGACGGGCTTGTCGCTCAGTACTACCGGATCCTCCTGAGGGTCGAAGCGCTCAGCGGAATCAATCCTCTTCTTCAGCATCCCTGTATCCCCGTGTAGGGTTCCTGAGAGCCTGAAAACACGGTGGATATCGGTCGTCACGGAGGAGTCCACCATCGCTCGCTGTGCCGATATAGCCTCTGAGACAAGCTTCTGAAGTGTGCCGGTGTAGTTCTGGAGGCGTTCGCCCACGTATCCGGTGATTCTCCTGCTCCAACCTGCCCCCTGGGGCCCGGTCGGGGGTCTGTGCCTGAGGGACGACGCCAGTGTCTGGTTCGGAGGAAGTGCCGAACCGCGCACGTACTCGGCAATTTCCCCTCGGGCCGCCTGACTCAGCAAGTCGAACCTCTTGTCGAAGACGTGCAGATGGTATCCTCTGTTGCCTGAGAAGTAGAGCCGGATCGCCTTCTGGTCCACGCCGAAGTCGTTCACAAGGAAGCCAATGACTCGCATGGCATGGTCCTTGGCCGCGTCGAGACAAATCTCACACTTGCCGTGAAACTCAACTGCCGGCCCTCCGCACTTTGTGCACTTCGTGGGACGGGGGAGTTTCCCCGACGAGTGGCATTTCTCGCAGTACCAGAGGTCATGGCCTTTCTTGCATTCGGTTGGGATGTCGGTCGCATCTATGTCGAAAATTAGCTCGGCTCCTAGCCACCCCTTCTCCTCGATGGGTCTGGTGGGATACTCGTAGCGTGCGTTGGAGCAGTAGACCGATGATGGGGACTGCTTGAGAATCTCGGCCAAGGCTTCCCCTTTGCTCTTGAAGGATAGGTGCCTAATCATTCCTCCCCCAAAGGGAAAGTAACCGAATTCCCTCGATTCGACCTCCTCGGGGAATTCTATGCGATCGGCGCAACGGAAGTAATACTCCCTGTAAGCTGATTTCAGCCACGCCTTCGTGCCGTCGTTCAAGCGCAATCTGTTCCCCTGGTTGCGGGCAGATAAGGCATCCGCAAGATTTTGGGCGCCAAGAGCTGTTCCTCGTTCCTGCTGCATGCCTGCGATGAAGAGGCCAGACCATCGGGCCTCTTCGCCGTCGCTTTGCGGAGGCCTAGCCGACGGCAGTCCCTTTGAACGGCGCGCCTATGGGTCGCTGCCCCGGCATGGGCGCCTGGTGGTAGCAGCCCGGGGACCGCAGGATGCACCGCGGCGCCTGTTGGGAACGCCAAGGCCTGGGCATTGAGTCAGACCTTCGACCGGTTCAGGCACTCAAAGACAATCTCTCCTGCCTTCACCGCAGATTCACGAAGGGTTTCGGCGTCAACTATCGGCGCCGCCTCGGTGACGTTGTCACTCACAAGAAGTAACGAAGCTGTCTTCACCTTCCTGAGCTTCCCTAGACCGAACAGCGTGGCACACTCCATGTCTATGGCAATGTAGCCTTCCCTCGCAGACACCCTGGCGAAATCCAAGTCTTCTGCGTAGAACGCGTCTGAGGAGAAGACCGGACCAGCGTAGTACGTTTCCCTCCGTTTCTTCACAGAATCCTTCAACAGTTCTGTGAGTTCGCGATTAGGCTTCGAGATGATTTTCCCAGCGAAGTACTGACCGAGGGTCCCTCCTTTGTATCCGGCTCTGGTCACGATCACCATATCTCCAATCTTCATAGGTTTCAGCAGCCCACCGCAGCTGCCCAGCCTGACGATCGCCCTTGCTCCTAGCATGACCAGCTCCTCTGTGACGATGGCTGTCGACGGACCGCCGATCCCGTGGCAGGCGATTGTGACGCTTTTGCCTTCGTATTGACCGGTGTAGGTCAAGAAACCCCTGTTCTCGTTTACCAGCCTTGGGCCTCTTAGCAGGTCAGAGAGCTGGACCACCCGTGCAGGGTCGCCTGAGATGACAACCCTCTCGGCGACATCGCCCGGCTTGGCCTTGATGTGTTGAGGTTCCAACTAGACCGAACCTGTTGTTACAGGCGCGAATGTGTGATTGGTCGCTATAAGTCCTCCACATCCGCTGGGTTCAATTTAGAAGCTGTGGCTGTGGCAGTGAGCGGGCTTCGCATTGCCATTTGGTATGTTTGTTCCAAATGTGTCCTTGGTTAGGTTTCCTAGGAGAGGAAAGGTGTAATCAGTTTCATGCCAATGGGTGCTCTTTACGGATAAGGCTGCCAACCCTTATTATCTAATCCCTAAGAGCCTGAACGAAGGCTGTTATCAGTTGTTTCTGGCAAAAACATCAAGTTCCTCCGAGTGGAAAGCGATAGCCGCGGCCGTCAAAACCCTCGTCGAGGAAGCGACGTTCGAAGCGAATAGCGAATGTCTCGCGTTCAGGGCAATGGACCCGTCCCATGTTGCTCTTGTCGACCTGACCATGCCATCAACTAGCTTCCAGGCCTACGAGTGCTCGAAGCCTTTCAAGTTCAGTGTGCGAGTAGAGGACCTTGTCAAGCTCATCGGCAGGTCGGATACCAAGGATTCGGTCGAAATCAAAGAGACCGAAGAAGATGCGATTGCAGTCACATTCCAAAATGGGTACAAGAGAGAGTTCACAATTCACCTGATAGAGAGCACGGCGGGTTCGGCTCCACTCCCCAACCTCGAGTTCGAAACGAAGGCGACGATGACTAAGACGATAATGGAGAAGATTCTGGGCGATATGTCAGTGGTGGCAGATCAGGTCACCATTCAGGCTTCGAAGGAGAAAATCACATTTAGTGGAAAGTCTGATATCGGCAAGGCCGAAGTCGCCTTGGCCAAGAATGACGCGGATGTGCTGAAAATTGAATCCACTTCAGAAAGCAAAGCCACTTTCAGCATCGAATACATCAATTCAATCCTGCGCGCCCTTGGCGGGGTCGCTGATACGGTCGAACTTTCTTATTCCACAAAGAAGCCACTCTTGCTCAGTTTCGCCCTCAACTCGCAGGGCGCTCGTCTTCTCTTCTATCTCGCACCGCGCGTGTCGGAGTAAGCGAGCTTTCCGGCCAGAGCCGGTATCCGCCAAGAAGACACCTGCAATTCAGCTATCGTTTAGCTTCTTCATTGTCGTGTAGAGGCGGTCGAGCTTTCAAAGTGTTCCGGAGGGGCGATTTTTCTTTTACCATGGAGCGGGTTGCCATCGACTTGATTGATCCTTTCAAGTTCGCGGATAGGGAACACCGTCGTAGTTAGGATTGGTGATCGGAGACTCTCGAATCCGTAAATATACAAGGGAACCAAAATTCGATGTAACTTTGAAAGAAAGGTGGGAGCGTTTAGTCTATCTTCTGCTGTTGCCGCTCTTGTTCCAATCCCCTGCTTTGGCGTGGCACAGGTCGGGTTCGGTTTCGCCGCCTTCGGAGTTTCCGTTCGTCTTGCCCTCTGGCGATTTCGTGTATTTCCCTGTCGAAGCGTTTCTGAATTCGACTAT
>Ga0187770_10000855_pt1 | contig 15529 bp, 12 predicted proteins | sample 0116_SJ02_MP02_2_FD_133154 | JGI IMG/M metagenome (GOLD analysis project Ga0187770, IMG submission 133154) | Tropical peat soil microbial communities from peatlands in Department of Meta, Colombia - 0116_SJ02_MP02_20_MG | ecosystem: Environmental > Terrestrial > Soil > Wetlands > Peat | place...
CATTCAGTTCTTTGACGATCACTTCCGGGTCGATGTTGTGCATCAGAGCCCCAAAAGAGATGGACTCCATATTCATCCCGGGACAGGTGAAACAACCTTGACCAAAATATTTCTGGACGACCTTGATCGCCCCGGGGTTTGTCTTCAAGACATCTCCAATGACCATATCCTTATTGAATTTTTTCTCAGCCATCTTCTTAACCCTCTTTAATTTAAGTATAATATCTCTCTGGGAAGAGCACTTTGACCAAAGTCAATTCCTAAAATTCTTTAGAATCCTTCCAACACCCTATCTCCTCATCTCCCTACCTGAAATAATGATACAACATATCCAAACGGCCATGTTTTACCAGGTAAACTCCCGAAAACTTCATGACCTCCCTGATCTTTGCCTTATACTCACCGTGGTAACATTGAGTTTCACACTTCTTGCACATAGGTTTGGGATCATGAGGGCATTTCATCCTCATGGTCAAACCGTAAGTGAGGAGCCGTGTGCAATCATGACAGAGGGAGATTTCCTTCTTCTCAATTTCCTTGATGTCGAAGCGTTTGAAAGAAAAAGGAGTTTTTACTCCATCGTGATTCTCCCTGCAGAAAACCGACACAAATTTGGTCAGCGTCCTGATGTCCTCCTTTTCTTTCTTTGAGATATTGTCCCGCTGGGACATCGCCAAACTCCTCTCCATCGAACAACCCTCCTCTATCTATTATCCCGAAAATAGAGACAATTCCTTGACCCAAGTCAAGAAAATGATAATCGCGAGGCTGGACGGAGAAACATCAACCCGTTGAAGAACCTTCCGCTTGGAGTGTTTCAGGGATAGATAAAGGCACGATTTGTCTGAGGAACACCCCTCTGAAGACTCAGGAATTCCATTCTACGCTGCGTCACGAATCGCTGCACGCGCTTTCTCAACAAGCTCTGATGGAATCTCTTTCATATTATGCGCTGTTTTTGCATGCTCAGCGGCCTTCTTGAATATCTCTTCCTCTGTTTTGCCGCGGATGATATAGTCGCAGTCTGCCCCGACATCTCTGCACCGAAGTTCTTTTTCAGCTGCCTGCATCGAACGGATATATTCGCCGGCTCTCTGTAATTCTAATTTGAACTGTTCGTAATCCACCTGCAGACCATTGATGTAAGTGCTCCAGCCTGCGCTTGACTTTGCAAAATGCACAGCATCTTCAATCTCGGCATCCGTCGCCCCATTCAGTTTTGCCGCCTCTGTATGGAAAAGCGTGCAGTACCGGCACTTCATCACAGCAGCGATTGCAATACCAATGAGTTCACGGTATTTTTGAGGAATGGGGCCTTCATCAAGCTGTACCCGCTTGAACAGTTGCCACTCCAACTCCAAGGATGAATCAGGAACCAGCTTAAAAAAGCTGGGCACAAGCCCAAACATTGATTCGATTTCCTTATAGACTTCCTGCCGATTCATGACCAACCCCTCCTTTCCTTTTTAATTCCCCCCTTTGTAATAAATAGATGTTCATTCCTCTACAAAAAAGCAAGGAATGTGAAAAATTCAACAATTTCACCTTTTCTTTTTTTCCCGGATAAGTTAATAATGATGATCCTTACAGACAGGGGAAACAGTCTATGGATTTCTTTTTCGAACCAAAGGGAGTGGCAGTCGTCGGTGCTACTCCAGAACCCAATACGGGTGGCCACTATTTAATAGCGAATGTAGCCCTCAGCTACAAGGATCCCGTCTATCCTGTCAACCCAAAATATGATGAGATCCTCGGCCTGAAGTGTTATCCCAAGGTTACGGATATCGACGGTCCCTTAGACCTCGCATTAGTCTTTGTCCCTGCCCAGGTTGTCCCTCAAGTTTTGGAAGACTGCGTCGCAAGACGCGTTCGGGGAGCGATTCTGGAATCGAGCGGATTTGCAGAGGTAGGACGTGAAGGCAAAGCTTTAGAGGATCAATGTCTTGCCATCGCCCGCAAGGGAGGGATTCGAATATGGGGGCCTAATTGCATGGGCTTGATCGATTTTTCCAAACGGTATGTCTTTTCCTTTATGATCACTGAAGCCTGGCAAGCATCGATCAATCCGGGTGGAGTTTCCCTCGTCGTTCAAAGTGGCTTACTATCCGCAGGCTTCATCACGACTCTGATGAGCAACAAAACTCTGGGACTGGCAAAGGTATGTTCCATAGGAAACAAAAGCGATGTTGAGGAAACCGAGCTTCTTGAGTATCTCTTAAAAGACCCGGCCACGAAGGTGATCGGTCTCTACCTGGAATCTTTCGTCAACGGCCGGCGTTTTTTTGAACTCTCTTCGTCTTCCCCCAAACCCATCGTGGTGCTCAAGGGTGGCAAGAGCTCTTTAGGCGCTGAGGCCTCAGCCAGTCATACCGCTTCCCTGGCAGGCAATAACGATCTGAGCAAGGGAGCCCTGCGGCAGGCAGGCATTCATCAAGCAGACGACTTTTTTGAAATGGTGGATATAGCCCGGACCCTCGAAAAGAATTTCCTTTTGCAGCAGCCGCCTGAGGGAGAGGCGAAGATTGCGATTCTTAGTTACAGTGGTGCCGCAGGGATTGTCACGACGGATCATATGGTCGCCAATGGCTTGACCCTGGCCTGGCTCTCCTCCAAAACCCATCAACGGTTGGAGGAGTTATCCCCTTCCTGGATGCCTATTAAGAACCCGGTGGATTATTGGCCTGCAATGGAGAAACATGGGCCAGCCCGGGCTTACAAGCACGCAATCGAGGTTCTTCATGAAGCCCCAGAGGTGGACGGCATAATCGTCCATCTCTTTGCCGGATTTGGATTATGGTTTCTGGATATGAAAGAAATCATGTCAGGTGTCAAGGGACGCCAAAAACCCATCCTCTTCTGGCTGATTGGGCCGGAGAAGGGGCGAGAGGCCACCAGATTGGCCCTGGAGGAAGACGGCTGGCCGACTTTTTATGAGATCCACCGGACGGTCAAGGTGATGGCCAGCCTTTTTGAAAAGGTCAAAAAAGAGGGAAAAAGCCGAGGGGAGCCCCTCCATCAATTTCCAATCACCGATTCATTAAACGAGCTGAGCCGCCAGGCGGATGAGCGGAAAGTTAGAATATTAGACGAACATGAATCCAAAAAATGGCTGAAGGCCTTGGGTCTGAAGGTGGTCAATGAAATTATGATAAAAGATCTTGACGAGGCCATCAGAGCCGCTGAAGAGATCGGTTATCCGGTCGTCCTAAAGGGAAGGGTCGAAGGGCAAGTCCACAAAACCGAGGCCGGCCTGGTTAAATTGAATCTATGGAATGCGGATCATCTCAGAAGAGCGTATCAAGAGATGGTCGGTCTCAGGGCTAAACCCCGATCCCTCCTCGTGCAGCCCATGCTCAACGGTGATCTTGAACTGATCGCAGGAACCATCCGAGACCCCCAGTTCGGGCCTGCTGCCATGCTTGGGCTGGGGGGAGTTTGGACCGAGGCTTATAGAGACGTCGTTTTCCGGCTCATTCCTCTAACTCAAAAAGACGTGTTTGAAATGGTGTCGGATCTGAGGGGACAGGCTCTGCTGAAAGGATTTCGAGGTTCAAAACCGGTGGATATGGAAAGCCTTGCCGATTGGATGTTCAAACTGGGGTGGCTTATCGCTGCTTTTGAAAAAATCGATCAGATCGATGTTAATCCCCTCTTGATTGTTGATGGAGAGCCGGTGGCAGTGGACGCCACGATTATTCTTCGGTAGTCTAAATCAACAAATTCACAATGTTCTCTATCGCGAAATTCCATTTCCAGGGATTGGATTTTCCACGTACTCCGCATCTATTCCTTATGCCTTTCCAAAATCTTTCCCCATTATTTTCCAAAGAGTCTCTTCGATCTCAGGGGATAGCTTAGGTGCCGTCTCCCCTTCCTTTCTCTTGATTCGAAGCTCGTACATGGTTTCAAGCTGAGGAATGAGATTCTTCAGCTCCGGGGTTCTCTCCACTTTCTGGTTTATCAAATTCCGTTGCTCGGCAGCCCTTTCAAAATCTTTTTTGTCAATGGGGATGTGATAGAGCAGATTCAGAAGTTCCATGAGGCGCACCTTTCCCATATAGTCCTCTTCCAGCACCACATACTGAGGCAGAGAGACGATCAACCAAATCGTTTCAATGTCAAGCTCCGGTGCTCTCTGGGTAATCAGACCCGTAATGCTCGTCGGACCTTGGTAAGTGCTCGGCTGGGCTCCCGACCTATTCAGATCCTTTTCTGTTTCTCTTCCAATTGCTCCTCCGTTCACAATGAAAGGCTGGGTATGAGGAACCACATCATACATACTCCCTAAGAGACAATATTTCTTTACCTTGAGCGTTTTGAGAATCCGCAAAACAGAATCTACATAGACCTCAGCCAGAGCATGAGGTTCAAGAAGGTGAAGAAACAGAAGATCATTTCCTCCTTCTCGTTTAGCATAGCGAAGAATCGCATTGGGAACTGAAATTCGGCGAATCCCAGCTTCATAGTAAAGGGTTGGACGATAGCGAGTGAAATCGAAGAAATGGCCGGGTTTAGCCAGTCTGGCCAATTCCTTGGCCTCGAACTGCGCCTCCAATCCATTCAGGATCAAACTACCAACATTATTCACATCTATCCAGGGCCGCAGGATGGTAAGGACATAAGGCTCGTTCAATTCTGGAATCGGTTCATTCAACTCAAAAGCACCAATTTTCATTTTATTCTCCCTCCGGTAAAAGCTCTAAATATTATTATAAAAGAATTCTAATACTTTCGGGAATAAATTTTTGGTTAAGTAAGGAATTGTGTGTCGGTTCTTGAGATTTAGAATTATCAGGATTAAAGGTTGACCCCATTTGTCCTTCTTCTATATAATAAAAATCCAATAAATACTTTGTAGCACAGGACCTTATCGCCGTCATTGAAAGGACATAAAGGGTTACACACCATAGGGTGATTTAATGGGCATGTATTAATTTCTAATTGCCCAGCGTTGAAATGGTCGAGAAAACCTTGTGAGTCACCGATGCACTGGAATTATCTTGCTGCGGTCACCGCTTTCATCTGGTTTGCGATCATGCTTCTTCCCTGGCGGCCATGGGATACACGTGAATTTATGGATTCCACCTCGGGGTCTCCCGAAGATGATTTAAGCGACATCACAGCAATCATTCCTGCACGGAATGAGGCAGAACTAATCGGAATGACCTTGTCAAGCTTGCAGGCCCAAGGGCGCGGTCTTGCGATCGTCCTTGTGGATGACTGTTCTACGGACGAAACTGCCACCGTAGCACAAGCCTTGGCCGGAAGGAATTTGCGCATCCTATCTGGCGAACCTCTGCCAGCAGATTGGACCGGGAAATTGTGGGCACTCGAGCAGGGATTTCGCTATGTCAACACCCCCCTCACCCTATTAATTGATGCCGATGTGGAACTTAAACCGGGGATCCTCGGGGCGTTGCGTCAGAGATTGAAAGAAACCCCTGTTCATTTTATTTCCCTGATGGCCCAAATGCGGATGGCCAGTTTCTGGGAACGGTTGTTGATGCCGGCCTTTGTCTATTTCTTTAAAATGCTTTACCCTTTCCGGCTATCCAATTCCACTTTCTCCGGTGTGGCCGCGGCTGCCGGCGGGTGCATTTTATTAGAAACTCGACTGATCCGGGAAATCGGTAGTTTCAAGGCTATCCGCAATGAGTTGATCGATGACTGCGCTCTGGCGAAGCATGTCAAATCGCACGGTTACAGAACCTGGATTGGTTTGACTCATTCGGTTCATAGCCTGCGATCTTATGACCGTTTGGTAGGTATTTGGAATATGGTGGCCCGCACGGCCTTTCGTCAGTTGCATTACTCAGCAATATTCTTAGCAGGAACGACGACGGCAATGGTAATGATGTTCTGGTTGCCGGTTGTGGGATTGTTCTTTCCGGCTGCCACTGCAAAGGCCATTTCCGCTGGAGCCCTGGCGGCTATGATCTTGAGCTATCTGCCAACCCTTAAATTCTATCATCAGCCCAGAGGGTGGGCAGTAGCTCTGCCGCTGATTGCCACGCTCTACCTTGCCATGACTTGGTCGTCGGCGATTCGCTTTTGGGCAGGAGCAGGATCACCATGGAAGGGCAGATTCTACACAAAATATAAAAAGGTCTAATGCCAAGAGAAGGACAGGTCCTCTATCAGGAGGTCAGACAAGGGGGATACCCTTTCAAATGAACATTGGCTGCCGTCGATCTTATATCTTTAATCCGGAGGCCATCTCTTCCAAAACCTCACGGTTAAGGATAAAAATTTTATTCTTCCTGACATCGATGACTCCTTTGCCCTTCATCTTTGCAAGAGTCCTCGAGAGGGTCTCACTGATCGTCCCGAGCTTTGAGGCCAATTGAGTTTTGCTCAAATCGAGTTCCACTTCCCTAAGACTCTTCCCTTCCTTCGACTGTTTCAATGAGAGATCGATCAGATATTTTGCGATTCTGGAGGAAACTTCTTTAAGAGAAAGCTCCTCGATCAGCGATGCAAACCTTCTGAGGTAATGGGAGAGGGTGACAATCATGTTGACGCTGAGTTGAGGATTCTTCTCAATCAACTGGATGAACTCTCTCTTGGGAAAGAAAAGAAGCTGACAGTCGCTCAGGGCCTCGGCAGAGGCCGGGTAACTCCCTTCGAGGAAGAGGGCTGCCTCAGCAAAGGCATCCGGTGCGGAGACCACGTGCAGGATCTGCTCCTTACCTTCGGGTGAAATTTTATAGAGCTTCACCTTCCCTGATAAAATAACATAAAATCCCTTTGCTTCCTCCCCATCAGAGAAAAGGATTGCCTTTCTCCCAATCCGTTTAGTCATCCCGATAGCCCTGATCTTTTTCAGGTCTTCTTCTTTCAGCCCGGCAAAAAGCGGACATTGTCTCAGGTCGAGCGACATGTCAATCCTCAAACGTCTCTTTTTGAAATTTGAACTTTGGAATTTGAGTCTCCTCTTTTTATGAACCTACCGTCTTTCTTCTCTTTTTTCAAGAAAAAAGAGGCATCCTCCTCCCATCAGAAATATTTCTTAAATAATTTCAATTAGATGGACCATCACCCACACCCTCAAGTCTCTCGTCCCCTCAGAATTACACGCCTCCCATGCTATTGAAATAATGCAGGGATTGTGTTAATTTGGGGTGTTATCTATTAATAGGAGGAAGATTTTTTGAATTCCCTTTATAAAAATCTCATCTTTTGGGGGATTATCTTTGTTGCCATGATCCTCCTTTTCAACCTTTTTTATGGGAAACCCCGTCAAACGGTTTTAGACAAGAATTATTCCGATTTCATCTCTGCGGTGCAAAACAATCAGGTTCGCGAAGTGGAAACCCAGGGCAGAAACTTAAGCTGGAGAGATAAAGAGGGTAAACGGTTTAAGACCTATGCACCTGAGGATCCTGAAATGATTAAAATCCTCAGAGAAAAGGGAGTTGTCATCGAAGCAAAGAAAGAAAGTGACACTTCTATCCTGCAAATCATCATCTCTTGGGCTCCGATGATCCTTTTGCTCGGTGTCTGGCTCTTCTTCATGAGGCAAGTTCAGGTCGGTGGCGGAAAGGCCCTTTCCTTTGGAAAGAGCAAAGCCAAAATCCTGATGAAAGAAAGGCACCAGGTAACCTTTGAAAATGTGGCTGGGATTGAAGAGGCAAAAGATGAACTTCAGGAGATCATTGCCTTCCTCAGGGATCCCAAGAAATTCACCAAACTGGGAGGCAGGATACCCAAGGGAGTTCTTCTCATCGGTGCCCCTGGAACGGGCAAAACCCTCCTTGCCCGGGCTATTGCGGGAGAGGCAGACGTTCCCTTCTTCAGCATCAGTGGCTCTGATTTTGTTGAGATGTTTGTCGGAGTTGGTGCTTCCCGCGTGCGTGATCTCTTTCTCCAGGGAAAAAGAAACGCTCCCTGCATCATCTTCATCGACGAGATTGATGCGGTTGGAAGGCATCGAGGAGCTGGTCTGGGTGGGGGCCATGATGAACGGGAGCAGACTTTGAACCAACTTTTGGTGGAAATGGATGGCTTTGAATCGAACGAAGGTGTGATCTTGATCGCTGCTACGAACCGACCTGATGTCTTGGATCCCGCCTTGCTGAGACCGGGTCGTTTCGACAGGCAGGTGGTCGTGCCTGTCCCTGATGTGAAAGGAAGAGAAGAAATCCTGAAGGTTCACTCTAAACCAACGCCATTGGCTGACGATGTCAATCTTGCAGTCCTCGCCAGAGGGACTCCTGGGTTTACGGGTGCCGATCTGGAGAACTTGGTGAACGAGGGGGCTCTCCTGGCTGCTCGGCTGGGGAAGGATCGGGTCGAGATGGTCGACCTCGAACAGGCCAAGGATAAAGTCCTGATGGGGGTGGAACGAAAATCCATGATCATTCCGCTGGAAGAACGGAGAGTTACAGCCTATCACGAGGCGGGCCACACCTTGGTGGCCAAGATGATTCCTGGAACAGACCCCATCCATAAAGTGACGATCATCCCAAGGGGCCGAGCCCTTGGCCTCACCCAGCAGCTTCCCATAGACGAAAAGCACACCTATCCAAAGGACTACCTCCTGAACAATATCACCATCATGATGGGAGGGAGAGCTGCTGAGGAGTTGGTGTTGGAACGTCAAACCACTGGTGCGGGCAATGATATCGAGCAATCGACAGAGATTGCCCGAAAGATGGTATGCGAATGGGGGATGAGCGAAAGACTCGGACCCCTTGCCTTTGGTCGAAAAGAGGAACAAATCTTTTTAGGAAGAGAGTTTGCCCAGCACCGAGATTATAGCGAAGATACGGCTCGTTTGATCGACAATGAGATCAGGACCCTAGTCAACGAGAGTTATGAAAAAGCAAAAGATATCATCCAGAAGAATATGGCCACGCTTCACCGACTGGCCAACTCCCTTCTCGAAAAAGAGGTTCTCGACGGGCATCAGATCGATCACATTATAAAGGGTGACATGGTTTCGTTTGGATGAATTTGATTCGATGCCTTCACATCACCAATGCCAGAGAGGCGATCCATCAGATGGGAAGGGTGGGAGTGGATGCGACTGGCATAAAGTTGATGAAAGGGAAGACCCTCCATTTCAACCTTAGGGTGGAAGGGATCGAACCCCGAGCCGCCAACCTCCTCAAACAAGAAATGCTCTCTTTGGGTGGAGATGCCGCCCTTGATAAGAGGGGGCTTGATTGCAGTGCCCAACAGACAGAGGCCATTCTCATGGGCACTCAAAAGCAATTCGAAAAACTGATTGACAAATTGAGTCCATACCAGCCCCTTCACGCCCTCGGTCATTCCTTAAAGGAAACGCTTAAGAATATTTCTAAGACCCATTATTCAATACGTTGCCGGAAGCAAACCTTCACCTTAGGAAAAAGAACTCTCCTCATGGGGGTTCTCAACGTCACACCGGACTCCTTCTCAGACGGAGGCCTTTTCTTCGATAAAGAGAAGGCGATTGCTCAGGGGTTGAGGATGGTTGAAGAGGGAGCGGATATGATAGACATCGGTGGGGAATCGACCAGGCCAGGTTCAAAACCCCTTGGGTTGGAAGAGGAACTCCGCCGGGTCATTCCTGTGATCGAATCCCTTTCGAAAGAAATAGGCATCCCAATATCGATCGATACCTACAAATCGGCTGTAGCAAAGAAAGCGATTGAGGCTGGGGCTGAAATAATAAATGATATCAGTGGGTTAAAATATGACCCGACCCTTGCTAAGGTGGCCGCAAAAGAGGATACTCCTCTCATCCTGATGCACATCCGAGGAACTCCTGAAACCATGCAGAAGGATGTCCATTATGAGTCCTTATTCTCTGAAATACTTCAATATCTAAGTGACTCCATTCAAACGGCAGAATCTGCTGGATTAGACCCACAGCAGATCATTATTGACCCTGGAATTGGTTTTGGAAAAACCCTCGAAGATAACCTGCTCATAATAAAAAATCTCTTTGAATTCCGAGTACTCGGAAAACCCATTCTATTGGGAACATCCAGAAAGAGTTTCGTAGGAAAGATTCTCGATGCAGATGCCAAAGACCGAATAGAGGGAACCCTCTCAAGCATTGCTATCGGGGTTCTCAATGGTGCTCACATCATTCGATGCCATGATGTGCTCCAGGCGAAAAAGGCGATTGCGGTTGCCGATGCGATTCGGATGGTGGGGATCCAAAAGTTCAGAGTGAGGAGTTCGGAGGAAATGACCAAAACTTGACCTTTCGGACTGAAATATGGTAAGCCATTTACAAAATCTCACACAGATTTCAGCATTCTTCTCTCTCTATGAGACAGGGGACATGAGGTTAGGGACGGTAAAATAGAAAGATGACCCGAAAGTTATTCGGTACAGATGGAATCAGGGGAATTGCCAATGTGGACCCGATGACCGGGGAGCTGGCCATGCAGCTCGGAAGGGCCATCGCCCACCTCTTTAAGGAGGCTAAGGGAAAGCATCGGATCGTGGTGGGAAAAGATACTCGCCTTTCGGGATATATGTTGGAAACGGCTCTGGCTTCCGGCGTCTGTTCCATGGGAGCAGATGTGATGTTGGTGGGGCCACTTCCGACACCGGGCATCGCATTTATCACGACGAGTATGAGAGCCAATGCCGGTGTGGTGATCTCAGCCTCCCACAATCCTTATTACGACAACGGAATCAAAATCTTTTCGGAAAACGGGTTCAAGCTTCCTGACGAGATGGAACATCGGATCGAAGAACTGATCCTATCGAACCACCTCCATTCTCTTCGACCCACGGCCAGCGAGGTGGGAAAAGCGCACCGGATTGACGATGCGGTCGGTCGATATGTCGTCTTTCTCAAAAATACCTTCCCTGGCAGCTTGAACTTGGATGGGCTTCGTATCGTCGTAGATTGCGCCAATGGGGCCGCCTATCGTGTCGCACCCACTGTCCTCGAGGAATTAGGGGCAGAGGTGATACCGATCGGAGTCGAACCCAATGGGGAAAACATCAACGCAGATTGCGGCTCCCTTTACCCAGAACGAATTAGTCGCCTCGTCCTTGAAAAGGCAGCAGACATTGGGATGGCCCTGGATGGGGACGGTGACCGAATCGTCTTTGTGGATCGAAGAGGGAGACAGGTGGATGGAGATCATATCTTGGCCATCTGCGGTCTCCAACTCCTCTCAGAAGATCGGTTAAAAAAAGGAACTTTGGTCACCACGGTGATGAGCAATATCGGGCTCGACCGGACCATGAAATCAGTAGGGGGAAAAGTCGTCAGAACGCAAGTGGGAGATCGTTATGTCGTCGAGGAAATGGTCCGAGGGGATTACAATTTGGGGGGGGAGCAATCCGGCCACACAATCTTCTTAGATTACAACACCACCTGTGATGGCATCCTCACGGCCCTTCAGGTTCTTGCCATTATGAAACGGAAGGACCGGCAATTAGACGAATTAGCAAAAGTGATGGAGCCTCTCCCTCAGGTGCTTTATAACGTACAGGTCAAAGAGAAGAAAGATCTTTCCAACTTTCCGGAGATCAAAGGAAGGATCGAAGAGATCGAGAAGTCACTGGGGCAAGACGGGAGAGTTTTAGTTCGCTACTCTGGGACAGAGTCCCTCCTTCGGATTATGGTTGAGGGTGAGGATGAAGCGAGACTCCATCGGTTTGCTCAAGATATCGTGGACTTGGTGAAGAAACACCTTGGAAGAACAGAGAGTGGGTGATAGGGAGACATGGAGATGGGGTGAAACATTATATCAACCGTGTCATACTGTCACGCCTTCTCCGCGTCACCGCGTCATTCTTTTAGAGGGGGGAATCATGGCAAGATTAGGTGTCAATATCGACCATATTGCTACGGTGAGACAGGCTCGAGGAGTGATGTATCCAGATCCCGTCACCGCCGCTGGGATAGTGGAATTGGCTGGAGCAGATGGAATTGTTTGCCACCTGAGGGAGGATCGACGACACATCCAGGATCGAGATCTTCGACTCCTCAAAGAGGTCGTCCAAACTCGATTGAATTTGGAGATGGCCGCCACAGAAGAGATGATTCGAATTGCCTTAGCCACCAAACCAGACATTGTCACCCTCGTTCCGGAAAAGAGGGAGGAACTGACAACCGAGGGAGGACTCGATGTGATCAAATCCCATCAGCCTCTCAAAAAAGGGGTCCAACGGCTCCAAAAGGGGGGGATTCCCGTGAGCCTTTTCGTCGACCCCAGAAAGGATCAGATCAAGGCCTCCGAAGAAGTGGGAGCCAATTCGATCGAAATCCATACCGGTCATTACTCCGATGCGAAAAACGCCGCCGAGGCAGATGAGGAACTCAAAAAGATTCTCGACGCAGTGGCCGAGGCTTCTCACCGTAATCTCCAGATTGCTGCAGGGCATGGACTGAATTATGTTAACGTCCAACGGATCGCCGAAATCAGGGAGATCGAGGAACTCAATATTGGCCATAGCATTATCGCTCGGGCCGTCTTGGTGGGCTTGGATCGAGCTGTCCGGGAAATGATCGCACTCATCAAAAAATAGCTGAGAGCTCAAAGCTGAAAGCAAATCCTTTGAGCTTTGAGCTTTGAACTTTGAGCGGAAAGGGTTATGATCGTCGGGACGGGCATCGATATTGTGAACATCGAACGAATCAAAGGCCTGATGGCCCGATGGGGAAATCACTTTCTTGATCGAGTCTATACAGAAAGGGAAATCGTCTGGTGTCAACAGCGGGCAAGACCCCCAGAATGTTTTGCCGGCCGGTTCGCAGCAAAGGAAGCCTTTCTCAAAGCAATTGGACGGGGACTTCGAAACGGGATCCAATGGACGGATATCGAAGTGGAAAACGATCCCATCGGGAAACCCCATCTTTTCTTTCATCAGAGGGCAAAGGAGGTTCTCGAAACCCTCCGAATCCAGAAAGCTCTACTCACCCTCTCCCACGACCGACCATTCGCCGTGGCCCACGTGATATTAGAGGGAAGAAACGATGAAGGTAGCAACCGCTGAACAGATGCAAGAATTGGATCGAAAGGCCATCGAGGCGTACAAAATCCCGGGAATCGTCCTGATGGAAAATGCGGGAAGGGGGGCCGCAGATCTCATTTCCAGCGCCTTTCCTGATCTCCAGAACAGAAAAATAGCGGTCGTCGCTGGAAAAGGAAATAATGGGGGCGATGGTTTCGTGATCGCCCGACACCTATTCAATCACGGGATTTCGGTGAAGGTCTTCCTGCTCACTGATCCGAAGGCTCTTCGAGGCGATTCCGAGATCAATTATCACATTTTCTCTCGCATGAAAGGGGAGGTGATCCCTATCCCCTCCTCTAAGGACTACCAAAAACTGAAGAAAGATCTGGAGAGGTTCGACCTCTTGATCGACGCCATATTTGGCACAGGGCTCGATGCCGAGGTCAGGGGTTATTACCGGGAGGTGATTGACCACCTCAATACCCTCCAAAAACCTATCGTCGCCATCGACATCCCTTCCGGGTTAGATGCGAATACCGGCAAACCACTTGGCACAGCGATCCGGGCCTCCCTCACCATCACCTTTGGCTTGCCAAAAATTGGTCATCTCGTCTCCCCGGGGTCCGATTATGCAGGAACGTTGAAGGTCATCGACATCAGTATCCCCAAGAGGCTGGTGGAGGAGGAGAAGATCCAGACGTATCTTTTGGAAGATGAAGAAATCAGAAGATGGCTCTCCCCACCCCGACGGCCGGACACCCACAAGGGAGATTATGGGCACCTTCTTGTCATCGCTGGATCGGTCGGCAAGACCGGAGCAGCGGCGATGGCGTCTGAGGCCGCTCTCAGGATGGGGGCCGGTCTGGTCACCTTGGCCATTCCAAAGAGCTTGAATGCAATCATGGCGGTGAAACTGACCGAAGTCATGACAGAACCTCTTCCGGAAACCCCCAAACAGACACTCAGCCTCCGAGCCTTCAACTCCATTCTTCGCCTGTGCGAAAACAAATCGGCGGTCATCATCGGTCCTGGCATCGGAACCTTCAAGGAAACGCAATCTCTCGTCCTCAAACTGATCAAGACATTGAATCTTCCGGTTGTCGTCGATGCCGACGGGTTAACCGCTTTGGCGACGCAACCCAAATTCCTCCCTGTCGCGAATCGCTCATTGATCCTCACGCCGCATCCAGGAGAAATGGCAAGGTTGATCCAATCTGGAGTCAAGGACGTCCAAGAAGATCGGATCGGCATCAGCAGAAACTTCTCTCAATCCCGTCAGGTTCATCTCGTCCTCAAAGGACATCGCACTTTGATCACGACTCCCAAGGGTGAGGTCTTCATCAACCCGACGGGCAATCCTGGAATGGCATCAGGCGGAACAGGAGATGTGCTCACCGGGATGATTGGCGGGTTGATCTCTCAAGGATTTGAAATTCTTCCATCCCTTCAGATCGCCGTCTACCTTCATGGATTAGCCGGGGATAAGGTGATTTCAGAAAGAGGAGAAAAATCCTTGGTTGCCACGGAGATCATCGGAAAGATCCCCACCCTTCTCCAAGGGAGGACTTGATACTTCGCGGCGTCCAAAACGGCCCGAAAGGCGGTGATAAAAGAGCCTTTCAGCATCGGCTCTGACCAAGTCCGGCCTTTCGGCCCGAGAGCCGAAGGGTTGATTTTCACTTCTTCTTCATTTAATATTAATCAGATTTTCGTCGCCTTAGAGAAAGTTTCCCTCCAGAAGCCTCTCGTCAACAGAGGCTTTCGGGAAGGACGAGGGAAGATGTAGCCTTTCAAGTACCTTGCCGACCGCGCGGCTCTACCGGGTGCAAAACCGCAGACGTTTAGCAATGGATCACGGTCCAAGCAGTTTAACGGAGATTTCAATATGGATATGAGGAGTGAGATCAAAAAATTAGCCCGTGTGGAAGAGCGCCCTTATCCTTTTTTATCCCTTTATCTCAATACCAGATGGGACGATGAGCAGCAACGTGAGCGCATTCGCCTCTTTACGAAGAATCAGTTGAAGAGGATCCATGACCAACTCAAAGACCGGGAGGACTGGCGAAAAGTCTTTATCGCGGACGAGCAACAGATCGAAAGATTTGTCGAGGGTTTGGTTCGCCGGGTCTATGACGAGGAGGTCAACGGGATCGCCATTTTTTCCTGTAGCGGTGCGGGAACTTTTCTCACCTATCCCTCGATCGTTCCTTTCGAGAACAACTGCTTTATCTCCGATCTCCCCACCCTACAACCCCTTGTTCGACTCTCCTCGCAGTATCAGAACACGATAGTTGTCATGGTGGAGACGGATTCTGCCAAATTGTTTGAGGTATCCTTGGAAGGCATGATGGGAGAGTCTTTCATCGAAAGCTATGTCCCGGGCCGTCATGATCAAGGGGGATGGGCCCAGATGAGATACCAACGCCATATCAAAGATCACATGAATAGACATCATAAGGAGGTCGCCGACACACTCACCGAACTCTTTGACTCTGGCAAGAAAAGGATCATCCTCATCGGACAGGATCGGATCATTGCCAACTTCAAGGCCTTTCTTCCTGAACGGGTTAGACAGCAAATTGCGGATACCTTTTCCATGGATTTTTCTGAAGAC
>Ga0187770_10000856_pt1 | contig 15526 bp, 15 predicted proteins | sample 0116_SJ02_MP02_2_FD_133154 | JGI IMG/M metagenome (GOLD analysis project Ga0187770, IMG submission 133154) | Tropical peat soil microbial communities from peatlands in Department of Meta, Colombia - 0116_SJ02_MP02_20_MG | ecosystem: Environmental > Terrestrial > Soil > Wetlands > Peat | place...
CTGAAGAAGGTAAACCTAGAATGCGGGGGGAAATCGGCTGACATCATTTTCGACGACGCCAACCTGGAGGCGGCGCTTCCAAGCGCCATTTGGTCCATATTCAGGAGCGCGGGTCAGTCCTGCAACGCGGGTTCCAGGCTTCTTGTTCAGAAGACCATCTACAGCACGTTCATGCAGGGCTTCCGGGAGGCAACCGCTAAGATCAGGATCGGCAACGGTCTGGACCCCTCGACAGAAATGGGTCCCGTGGTCTCCGAGTCACAGCTGAACCGCGTCCTGGGATACATCAAGTCCGGTCAGGACGAAGGAGCTCGCCTTACCGCCGGTGGGAAGCGGCTCCTACAAGGGGACTACTCGAAGGGATTCTTCATACAGCCCACCGTCTTCGAGGGTGTTGAGAGGGACATGCGAGTCTTCCAGGAGGAGATTTTCGGGCCCGTGCTCTGCGTCCTCCCGTTCGAGGACGAAGAGGAAGCCATATCGATCGCCAATGACACCAAGTTCGGGCTGGCGGGGGACGTTTGGTCCCGTAGCCTCACTCGGATCATGAGAGTTTCTCAAGGCATCAGGACAGGGACGCTCTGGGTGAACCGTCATCTCAACCCTGGCCCCGAGGTTCCCTTCGGTGGCTACAAGCAGAGCGGAGTCGGGCGAGAAACAGGAATGGAGGGGTTGATGGAGTTCCTCCAGACAAAACACATCAGCCTGCAGCTGACCGACTCGTTCGAGCGCGTCCGCCGGTGACAAATAGTTAGACTACTTTCCTCCAGATCGTTTGACTCGGACCCCGCGACGGTCGAGTTCTGAGAGGAGCTTATCCACCCTCTTTCCGCGGATGGCGATCTCGGGAGGAATGACTCCCTTCCCTTTGACCTCCCCCGATCCCAGCATCTGTGTGACTATGGAGGCGGTATAGGCTGTGGTCTTTCCCATTGAGCTTACGGCGTTCTTTTCATCGTACCTGTCGATCATATCGTAGACCACTCTCCCCTTCATCCCCTTGGCGATAACCCTCATCACAGTCATGTCTCGAGGGTCGCCTTCGGCAAGCTTCTTCCCGAGCACCGCCCATGACACCTCCAGTGGGGATACCTCGACGTCCCCCACCCTGACCCTCTCTCTGGAGAGAAACCCCGACTCCATAAGCAGGCCCATCTTCTCGGCGTGCCCAGGCCATCTGAGTGTGATTTCGTCGAGGGTCTTCATTCCCTTCATCGTATACACGAGGCTTGCGAGCCCGTCGGTGCAGAACCCCTCCAGCTCACCTATGGGAGCGGGGAACTCGTAACTCTCAACCGTAGAGAACGGGCGGACCTTCAGGAGCTTGCCGTTCCTGAACACGCGAGCGTCTTCGATGTATTCCCTCAGGAGCCCCACTATGGAGAAGACAAGGCGGTAGTCGAAGGGTGGAAGCGGCTTTTGCGGGAGGCCCCCGACGAGAATGTGCCCTTCGTCCCCTCCGCCAATCATCTCCAGCCCGTGAGCTAGAAGCACTCCTCCGAGACCAGGCGCAACGCCGCACCCCGGTATCAGCACACCTCCTGTCTTCCTAGCCCTGGCATCGAGGGTCATCTGCTCATCTTCGAACGCTATGTTCACCATCCTGGCCCCTGCTTCCACCGCGGCTACATCCGAAGGGTGGACGATTCCATGGGGGAGCGCAGAAGCCGCGACATCGAACCCCTTCAGGAACGAGACCACCCCCCTCCTGTCCTTTAGATTGAGGAGCTCCGTCGAGAGCTTCTTCCCCGGGGCTCGCCTCTTCACACTCTTCAGCCTCTCGGGGTCGATGTCTGCGACCACCACCGAGTCGACACCTTCAGATCTTGCGAGATCCCACCCGATTACAGAACCCATCAGACCGGAACCAAGGACAGCAGCTCTCATGTGGGCATGCCCCGTTTGGCCAGCTTAAGAGCTAATGTCTACACATCTTAAGTAGGGAAGGAGGTCGGCCTGAACCGTGAGCCTTCGGGATTCTCTGAACCGCCCGGTCTCGGTCTACATGTCCTCTTCCTTCGCTAAGGTGTCGGCCACTGACTCCGTGGCCGAAGCCGCGAGGACAATGCAGAAAGCAGACACTACCGAGGCAATGGTAGTTAGCGGCTCGGTCCCGCAGGGAATCGTCACCGAGCGGGACATCCTCTACAAGGTCGTGGCCGCAGGTTCGAACCCTACTGAGGTCAAAGTCAGGGACATAATGAGCTCACCTGTGCACACAGTGGACGAAGCCTCCAGCGTAGGAGAGGCAATCGCTGAGATGTCGAAGCTGGGTATCAGGAGGCTCGGGGTAACCAAGAACGGCAAGCTGGTCGGCATCATCACTCAGAAGGCGATGATTACTGGGAAGGCGGATCAGAACATCCCGCTGCCGGAACTGGCCTACCCGGACAGATTCACTTGCCCCTACTGTAACGCAGTGACGAAATCGAGGGAGGAACTCTCAAAGCACATCGACCGCAACCACATGGGGGGGCCCGGCCTCCTCCAGGGTGACAACTCGAAATGGTAGGTTACGCAGCGCAGAAGATTTCCATCGTCTCGCCAATCCAGAGTATGCCCTTGCGCATGTTCTCCAGCTTCAGGTTCTCGTTAGGTGCATGAATTCCTCCGTCCATTGCGGAAACACCAATGTCGACTGACGGCATGTTGTACCTACGTGTGAACAGGTAAAGGGGCCCGGTCCCAGGCGATCCCAGCTCAACGATTGGCTTCTTGCCGTAGGTCTTCTCTGCCGCCCTTATGGCAGCCTGGGCAAAGGGGTGCTTGTAGGAGGTTCTGGCAGCCGGTTCCATGCTCTCCAACTGCATCTCCACGTCCTGGAAGCCGTTGCTGTTAAGGAACTTCCTAAGCTTCTTCAAAAGGTCCTGAGGGTCCTGCTCCGGCACCAGCCTGAAATCAAGCCTCACGTGTATCTCCTTGGGGAGGACCGTCTTGGATCCAGGGCCCGTGTAGCCCGACCAGATCCCGGCTATGTTCCCGGTGGGTCGTTGCACCAGTGCTTTTTTCGCTTGGTCTTCCCCCATGCCCCCTAGGAAACTGTCTGCGCCGTATGTCTTCAAGAACTCGCTGCCGTCAAAGGGCTGCTGCTGAAGCACACCAATCTCGTCTTCCGCCAGATTCGTCACACCGTCATACCACCCCGGCACCCTGATCATCTCGTTCTCGTCCTTCAGTGTGCTGAGGAGCCTCACCATCCTCCATGGAGCGCTCGGGAGGACCGCTGCGTAGCTGCTGTGTGCATCCTGCGACAGGGACTTGAGTATGAATTCGACATAGATCATCCCCTTCACACCAAGCGTCACCATGGGTGTCCCCTTAGCATCCACAGTGCCATACTCCCAGACTACCGCATCCGCGTTGAAAAGGTCGCCGTACTTCGAGATGTAGTCCCCGAGATGGACGCTTCCCGTCTCCTCCTCCCCCTCGAAGCAGAACTTCACATTGCATGGAGGTTCCCCGGCAGTCTTGATGTACGACTCCACGACCTTCAGCCTCGAGACGAGCTCCCCCTTGTCGTCTGACACTCCACGGCCGTAGAGAACGCCGTCCCGGATCTCGGGCCTGAACGGAGGGGACTTCCACAGCTCCAGTGGTTCTTCAGGCTGGACGTCGTAATGGTTGTAGAACATTATGGTCTTCGGAGACTTTGTCGACCTTATTTCTCCGTAGACCAGTGGTGCAACGCCGTCGATGCGAAGGACCTTGGTGGTTGCTCCGGTCTCCTTGAGCATCTCCTCAACCAGCGAAGCACACTCCTCGATCCCCTCCTTCCGAGCCGAAACGCTTGGCTGAGATGCCAGCCTGATTACTTCCTGGGCGAACTCGTTGATATGTTCGCCAACATACTTCTCGAATCTTGTATCGACCATGGAGAACACCGCTTGGCCCGGGTCGGGCCTTACAGAAGATAAACGTTAGAGGCGAAGGTGTTACCGGGGCTTGTACCTCATAAGCAGGAGCGAATTACTGACAACGGACACGGAACTAAGCGCCATGGCCGCCCCGGAAAGGAAGGGGAGAAAGGAGTAGACTCCGACCCCGTAGAGGGGGATCAGTAGCCCCGCCGCGATGGGGACGAGGATGGTGTTGTATCCGAAGGCCCATGCGAGGTTCTCCCTGATCTTCCGCATCGTGGCCCTGCCTATCCTGAGTGCGTCAACTGCGTCCGTCAGCCTGTCCTTGACAAGAACCATCCCCCCTGTCTCCTTCGCCACGTCGGTCCCGCTGCCGAGGGCCAACCCCAGATCCGCCCTTGCCAGAGCGGGTGCGTCATTTACTCCGTCACCCACCATGGCCACCACCCTCCCACTTGCCTGCAGCCTTTCCACTTCCTTCTCCTTCTCCGCAGGCAGGAGTCCTGCTCTGAACTCTTGGACTCCCACCCTTTCGGCTATCGCCCTTGCCTCCTGCTCGTCGTCACCTGTGAGCATCACCACCGAGAGGCCCATGGACTTCAGCTCGCTGATCGCTTCCGCAGCCTCAGGCTTTATGGAATCTCCAACCGCAATCGCGCCATAATCGCCCCCCGAGGACACGTAGATCACGGTGTTCCCCTCTGATTGGAGCTTGTCCGCCTCCGCCTTGCGATCCCACGTCGCGGGGATGCCTGCGAACTCCCTCCTTCCTACCCTTACTGTCATTCCACCGATTCTTCCCTCCACCCCCATTCCGGGAGTAGAAACAAAGTCCCTTACTTCGGTCAGCCCTAGTCCTCTTGTTGTCGCCTCCTTCACGATGGCCTGACCGATGGTGTGCTCCGACGCCTTCTCCACGGAGGCGGCCATCGCGAGGGTTCGGTTCGTGTCCTGCCCGACGACACTTGTGACGGACTGCTTCCCCTCCGTTATGGTCCCGGTCTTGTCAAGAATCACAGTGTCTACGTGAGCCGCGGCTTCTACTGCCTCCCCTCCCTTCACCAGAATGCCCCTCTTCGCTGCGTTCCCCGTCCCCACGAGCAGGGCTGCTGGAGTGGCTATACCCAGCGCGCAGGGACACGCAATGATGACCACTGACACGAAAATCAGCACGGCGGTAGAAACTGGGACGCCCCCGACGTATCTCCACCCCAGCGCAGCGCCCAGCGCAACCAAGATAATTGCAGGGACAAAGTACTCGGCGACCCTGTCCGCGAGCCTTTGTATGGGTGCCCTTCCGGCCTTGGCTTCCTCCACTAGTTTTCCTATTTGGCCCAGGACAGTATCCTGGCCAACTGCGGTGCACTTCACGACGAGCATTCCTCCCGTGCTGATTGAACCGCCTATCACTTGGCTCCCTGCCTCTTTCCTTACGGGGGCGCTCTCCCCCGTCAGAAGCGACTCATCGGCTTCCGACCCACCGCCCTGCACGACGCCGTCCGTCGGGATTCGCTCTCCTGGCTTCACTTCTACAACATCCCCAACGATGAGACTCTCCACGGGCACGTCGGCGACTCCACCATCCCGTACCAGGTGGGCGACCCTCGGCGTCAGCTCCAGGAGCTTCCTCGCCGCGTTGGAAGCTCTCTCTTTCGTGAAGTGCTCCAGCAGCCGCCCGCACAGTACCAGCGTGATGATCACGGCCGAGGCGTCGTAGTACACCCCCTGGACGCCGAAGAACGAAGGCAGAAAGGTCGCGAGAGCGCTGTATCCAAAAGCAGCCGTGGTCCCCACCGCGACCAGGACGTCCATGTTTGTCGCACGAGTCCTAAGGGAGTGGTATGCCCCGCGGTAGAACCTCGAACCGACGTAGAACTGGACCGGCACTGCGAGGAGGAATAGAACAAGGCCGTTCGACTGGGGCTGAAGAATGGGAGCGTAGGTCAGCACGAGGATCGGGACCGTCAGAATGACGCCCAGGGAGACGGTTGACTTCAGCTTGCCCAGCTCCTTCTGAGGCATGGTGAATTCCAGCCTACAAGCCTCACTGCAGAAGTAGTAGGTGGTGCCCTCGACGGTTGCCTTCAGCGCATCCGGCGTCTCTGCTACGCTCATACCGCAGACGGGGTCCTTCGCCAATCTCTCAGAACCAAGTCGACCCCCGCCGATGTTAAATCATTCCCCGCAAGGACGCCGGCCAGGAACCATTTCCAGCCTCCTTTCTCCGATCTCTGAAGAAACCTCTAAATCCGTAGACGGTAACGACAAATCTCATGCAAAGGGACCCCGTGTGCGGCATGATGGTCGACGAGCGCAAGACCCAGCTGAAGTCAGACGTCGACGGCAGAACCTTCTACTTCTGCTCCGCAGGGTGCAAGGCCGCCTTCGACAAGGACCCACATCGCTACGTTCACTAGCCAAGCCAACACTACCGGGAACTTGCTTCATCCTCAACGTTCGCCTGTAGGCTTAAAGCCGAATCGACGGACGCCTGAATGAATAAGGTTTGATCCGCGCCCCCCTGATGACAGGAGCGTCAGCGAAGTGAGCAGACACCAGCCGGTGCTGAGGGGGCACCGAAATGACGTCGTGGAAGGCCTAGGAAGGGCACAAATACGTCAATTGGGCCACACGGACCGTTTGCGCGAGCCCAAGGAGGATTCTTCCAAGAAGGCTCTTGAGTACTCGAAGTTCTACGGAGGCAAGGTCGCGGTCGCACCCAATGTGCCGGTCAGGTCGCTTGAAGACTTCTCCATCTGGTACACACCGGGAGTCGCCGCAGTGTCCCGAGCCATAGCTGCTGATACTGACCTCTCGTTTGAGTACACGGGAAGGTGGAACACGGTCGCCGTCGTGACGGACGGGAGCAGGGTGCTGGGGCTCGGCAACATCGGGCCTGAGGGTGCGCTCCCCGTGATGGAGGGAAAGGCCCTCATCTACAACTACCTGGGCGGGGTCAACGCCATTCCGCTCCCGGTAAGGGCTGAGACTGAGGACGGACTGATCTCGTTCGTAAAGGCTCTGGAGCCGTCTATGGGAGGCGTCAACTTGGAAGACATCGAATCCCCAAAGTGTTTTGACATTCTGGAACGGCTCCGCTCGGAGATGGAGATTCCCGTGTGGCACGACGACCAGCAGGGGACAGCCGGCGTCACGCTCGCCGCGCTCTTCAACGCGCTCGAGCTCACCGGCCGCAAGCTCAGAGGTTCGAAAGTGGTCCTGTTCGGCGCGGGGGCTGCCAACATTGCCGCGGAGAGGCTTCTTGTTCAAGCGGGCGCCAACCCCAAAGACCTGATTGTCCTCGACTCAAAGGGCATACTGGAGCCGGAAAGGGAGGACATGGACAAGCTCATGCTAAGGAACAGGTGGAAACACGACATCGCGCTTCGCACCAACGGGGACAGAATCTCGGGGGGGCTGAAGGAAGCCCTGGACGGCGCGGATGCGCTGGTCGCTGCCGCGGGCAACGGCCCAGACTTGATCAAACCGGACGAGATACGCGTGATGAACAAAAGGGCCATCGCTTTCTTCCTTGCCAACCCGGTGCCGGAGATGCTTCCTCCTGCAGCCTTGGCTGCAGGCGCAGAGATAGTGGCGACCGGACGCTCTGACTACCCGAACCAGGTCAACAACAGCCTCCTTTTTCCAGCGATTTTCCGCGGGGCGCTGGACGTCAGGGCGAAGACCATCACCGACACCATGGTGATAGATGCCGCGATGGAGCTGGCCGCATTCGCGCGGGAAAAGGGGATCAACAGGAAGTACATCATTCCCACCATGATTCAATGGGAGGTTTTCCCCCAGGTTGCGGCCACGGTCGGGCAGGCGGCCGTTAAGGAAGGCGTCGCAAGACGGAAGCTCTCCAAGAAGGAATCCCTGGCTGCTGCAACGGAGACGATAGAACACTCCAGGAAGGTAATGAACGCGCTGAGAAGGGGCGGGATAATCCTTGACCCGCCAGAATAGGCCTAAATCGGGGACGGGCACACCCGATTACTCGGCATTGCAGATCCGTCGTGCGAGAAAAGAGGACTTGGGCGCAGTCGCGGACCTCATCGTCAGAACGAAGAGATTGAACAACGAGTTTGACCCTCTCTTCGCGGTAGTCCCCGATGCAAAAGCGAGGGCAGAAAAGCACGTCACCGGTTCAATCGAGTCGCCGGAAAAGTTGCTGCTCGTCGCAGCGGAGGGATCGAAGGTCGTGGGGGTATTACGGGCGGAGATGCGGGAGCGGCTCTTCTATGAGCCTCACAGGGAAGGGTTCGTCACAGACTTCTACATACTCCCCGAATACAGGAGGAAGGCTCTCGGAAACGAAATGATCCAGAGAGCGGCGACTGAGCTCAAGCGGATGGGGGCGCAGATAATAGTCGCAGATGTGCCCGCTCAGAATGAGATAGCGAACAGATTCTACATGAAGCGCGGCTTTAGGTCCCTTTCAAACCTGGTCGGGAAGAGCCCCTAGTGGTCATGGAGCGAGCCGAGGTTCTGGCGAGATTCCTAGAACCGTCATACTCCTGCATCAGGAGATGATATTGCCAGCCTTCGCATGAGAGTGGTTCTGAGACCTCGCGCTGTACTCTTCGTCAGGGGCAGCTTTCAGAGGCATTTCGGCAGCCCAGCGAATCTGGATATTCAGCCCTCGGCCAGACGTTTACCCCGGTTCGTCGTTTGACGTTCCGCTCCTTCGTCAGTTGTTTTGCGAGGTTGTTTCAGTCAGGTTGGTAGCCTTCCTGCGAGCAATCAGCCATAAGAGAACGTACTCTCCTTACCATCCGGGTTGACAACCGAAACACGGGCGAAGTTTGACATCAGACGGGCATCTTTCATCATCGTGGGGGTATTGCTCGTTCTCTTAGCCGCCTTCTGCGAGTGGCTCATTCGGACTGGCTACCTTCTACCCGCATTGCTCGCGGTCGTTCTCCCGGCAACTGTCGGGCTCGGGTTGCTCATAATCGGAATCAGAATGGCCTACTACGACGATGCCAAGCAGAACGAAACAAAGGGAGTGGACAACTAATTGCGTGATAGAACGTCGTTTGGCTAGTACTTGGTACCGACGCTCCCCACGAGCTTCCCGTTGTCGTTGACCTCCATGGTCGTCTCGAAGGAGCGAGCGTCCTCCAGCGAAATCCCCCCTGTGGCCTGCCACTCCCTGAAGGAGGCATCCTCGGCTACCTCTGCGCGAAGTTTGTGATTAGATGTTGTTGCGAATGTCTTCACCCGTCCTGTGCTGTCCCTGCCATCGACCACGACTCTCAGCAGTTCGGGGTTCTGGCTCGAGAATTCTACTTCTCTGGTGTACCTCTTGTAGAGCCTTCCCAGCAGGTACCCGAAGATCGGGGACCAAAGAAGCATCATTAGGACGGTAGCAACCCCTGACTCCGAATCGAAGACAAATCCGGAGAGGTTGAGGAGAAACAGGCTGAGACCGATTACCGCGGCGAAGATCAGGCCTTTGACAGTTATTCCAAGGCTGGGCAGCGAGTCGTAGTATAGACCAAAAACGCCCGCGTAGATCAGCGTAACGAAAAATGCGAAGGACGCCATGAACGGAACGTCGAATGCGACCACCGAGTTGAAGCAATCAAGTGCGCTCCCGTTCACATTCGGGGTAAGGGGGCAAGATTGCGGGTAGGATTGGCTTATCGCATTCAGAGCTGAATTCTGGAGCGCATAGAGCAGGACCACATTGAAGATGGCGATGCCCCCGACGTATAGGATTCCACTGAGCGTCCCCGCCTTTACTCCGGCAAAGAAAGAACCCAACTTCAGGAGATCCTAGGCGTTCAGGGCGGCCAGAACCTCTGCCTCATGTCCCTTAGGGTTCACCTTCCTGAATATCTTCTTGATCTTACCATCTGCGCCGATTACGAACGTCGACCTCTCCGTTCCCATGTACTTCTTCCCGTAGAGGACTTTCTGTTTCCATGTGTCGTAGAGTCTGTGCGCGACCCCGTCTTCGTCGCTGAGGAGAGTAAAGTTAAGCGAGTACTTGTTGATGAACTTGGCATGAGAATCCAGCGAATCCTTGCTCACGCCGAGCACCACCGCGTCGAGCCCGTCAAACTTCGGCATGTTGTCCCTGAAGCCGCAGGCCTCGATGGTGCAACCGGTGGTGTCGTCCCTGGGGTAGAAGTAGAGGACAACCTGCTTCCCCTTCAACGAGCTGAGCTTCACCCTTTTTCCTGTCGACGCAGGCAGGGTGAAGTCGGGCGCCTTGTCGCCTGCCTGCAGCCCCTTCGCTACCTGACTCACATTTGTCCTCGACAAGAAGCCCCCAAAAAAGGTTAATGATTGAGCCGGCCGCGGCCCCGAGAGCTTTGTCTTTCGACGTCCATGTGCACCCATGGACACGGGCCTTCATGAAGAAGAATGGACCCATAATGAAGGCATGTGACTTCTTCAAGCTGGACGTCTCGGAGCTTCCCGCTACTACGGATCAGCTCCTGGACGAGATGGCCGAGGCCGGCGTGGAGAGAGCGGTGATACTGGGCCAGGACACCCATGCCACGCCGAACCCTGCGTTCAAGGGCTACACTCTTCGTAACGACGAGGTGGCCAGGATAGCCGAAAAGTCCGGGGACAAGCTAATCCCTTTCGCCGGCGTTGATCCCAATGCCGGAAGGGCGGCCGTGGCGGAGCTGAGGAGGGCAGTCAAAAAGCTCGGAATGCGGGGGCTGAAGGTCCACAGCAGCGCCAACTCTGTTTACATCAACGATAGGAGGCGGATGTATCCGATCTACGATTTCTGTCAAGAGGCAGGAGTCCCAGTGCTCTTTCACACCGGCACCACGGGGCTAGGTAGCTGCGAAATCAAGTACAGCAAAACGGAGCTCGTCGACGAAGTCTGCCAGAGCTTCCCAGACCTCAAAGTGATCATGGCCCACTTCGGATGGCCTTGGCCGGAGGTTGCAATCGCAATTGCGTTGAGGAACCCCAGCGTTTTCATCGACGTTTCGGGGTGGAAACCAAAGTACATCCCCCAGAGCGTGCTCCCCTACATCAACGGGACCCTCCAGGACCGATTCCTCTTCGGCACCGACTATCCCATGCTCAGGCAGAAGGAGTGGCTCGACGACTTCAGAACGAACCTAGCGCCCAAGCTCAAGCCGGGTGTCGGCGATAAGCTCCTTTCCGGCAACGCGAAGAGGCTAATTTCCGTCTAAGGCTGAATCAGCTGCAACTTCAGAGACTTCCTTCCGTTATACCCCTCGTTTGGCTTGTGCCAGAATGCCACTTCGGGCTCGCCGTACCTCCAGCAGAGCATGACGCTCTCCCCGTACTTTTCAGCGGGGAAGTCCACGAGGCCATAGTCCAGGTCTTTCACTTCTACACCCAGGTCCTCGAGCTCTGAGACCTTCCTCTTCATGTCCTCGACGAGCGCATCAAGTTGAGCAGCTTTCTCTGCCACTTCTGCTGTTCTGAACCCAAAGAGGTTGTACTTCTCGATCTCGTTGTGAATCTTGGTTACGACTTTCTTCTTTTCGATAAGCTCCTTCATCTTCGGCTTGATGTCAGGGAGGAGCTTTGATGCTTCCTGCGGCGTGAACAGGTGAACCTCATGGTCTTCGAAAGCCGTTTTCTGATTCGCCCACGCCGTCGTCGTTTTTTCCCATAAGAAACTTCAGACTGTAATTTTGGTGACCAACGGTGATTATCCGATTGACCCAAAAAATTACCTTTGAACTCAAACCGGGCTGCCGTCCAAGACACTCCTGTTATCGTTAATAATTCGCCGAAGCTGCCGGCATGCGATGTACACGCGGCGGGGAGACGGGGGCGACACTTCCCTCTACGGGCCGGGACGGGTGCGTAAGGATGACCCTAGAGTCGAAGCGTACGGAACGATCGATGAATTGAACAGTGTCATCGGGGTAATAATCGCTGGCTCGGATGATCGTTTACTCGCCTCTGCCCTGAAGGAAATCCAGAAGATGTTGTTCGTTGCGGGAGGAGACGCGGCGACAGAAATAGGGGGCAGGCAGAAGGTCCCCCGTATCGGCCGGTCCGACACCAAACGGTTGGAGGAGCTGACTGACGAGCTGCTTGCGAAACTCCCGCCCCTAAACAACTTCATTCTCCCTGGAGGCTCCTCCACAGGTGCGACGCTTCACGTCGCGAGATCGGTTTGCAGGAGGGCAGAAAGGCGCATCGTCACGGCCTCGAAGTCTAGGGAGATGAACCCGGAGCTCCTCCCATTCTTCAACCGTCTCTCCTCCTACCTGTTCAACCTCTCCCGCTGGGTCAACAGCCGGGCGGGAAAGAAAGAGGACGTCTGGAAGGCCTAGAACGAACGTGCTCAGGCGGCGCGATTGTAGTCTGTCACTTCACGAGCTCGAAAGCGGTGGCAATCCCCTGACCAACTCCAATGCACATGGTCGCCAGCCCATAGCGCGTCCCGGTTCTCCTCATCTGGTGCACAAGGGTTGCAGCTAGCCTAGCTCCACTGCACCCCAGAGGGTGGCCAAGAGCGATGGCACCTCCGTTGGGATTGACCTTCTTGAGGTCGAATTCGGGCATCTCCTGCACGCACGCCAGAACCTGAGCAGCGAACGCCTCGTTCAGCTCTACGATTCCGAATTCGTCCATGGCCATGGCCAAGCGCGAAAGCAACTTCCGCGTGGCATAGACCGGGCCTATTCCCATGTAGTTGGGGTGTACCCCGGCCGTGGCCGACCCGAGTATCCGGGCAATCGGCTTGACGCCGAGGCTCTCAGCCTTCTGCTTCCCCATCAACAACACCGCCGCCGCGCCGTCGTTGATGCCTGAGGAATTACCAGGAGTGACGGTTCCGTCCTTCTTGAAGGACGGTTTCAGAGTGGCGAGCTTCTCCAGCGACGTGTCCGGCCTGGGCCCTTCGTCTTCGCTCACGCCATTCGGGCTTTCGCGTGTCTTGACCGGCACTGTTTCAACCTTGAACCTCCCACCCCTGGTCGCGTCCACCGCCTTCATATGAGATGAAAGTGCAAACTCGTCCTGGGAGGCCCTGCTGATTTTGTACTTGTCTGCGAGGTTTTCCGCTGTCTCACCCATGGCCAACGGCGGGTATTCGGGAAGGAACCCTGGGTTGGCGAAGCGCCATCCGATGGTGGTGTCCACAAGAGCGGCGCCCCCCCTCCCGAAGGCAACCTCTGGTTTGAGCATCACCAGCGGCGCTCGAGTCATGCTCTCCACACCCCCGCCGATGAGAATCTCACCCTCGCCGGCTACGATGACCCTTGCAGCCGAGTTGAGCGCCTCCAGTCCCGACCCACAGAGCCTGTTCACCGTCGCTCCTGGCACCGAGTAGGGGATGCCAGCAAGGAGCAGGGACATCCGCGCTACGTTCCTGTTGTCCTCCCCTGCCTGATTCGCACAGCCGAAGTAGATATCATCAATCGAGGCAGGGTTGACTCCCGACCTATCAAGGACAGCCTTCAGCACCAGCGCCCCTAGGTCGTCTGGGCGGACGGACCTCAGAATCCCACCGTACTTCCCAATGGGGGTCCTCACGGCTTCGACAACTACTGCCTCGTCCCTCATGGGTGTCGCGGGAAGGTCGGGTGCTTATCTTCTTTTGCTGAAATGCGCTCCATCTTCGGGCGGCTAGTCCTTCACGATTGTCTCCTATTGGCCGGTGAAGCTCGGTTCCCTCTTGTCGAAGAATGCCCTGACTCCCTCTATGTGATCCTTGGTCCTCCCGGCGATGTCCTGAAGGTACATCTCGTACTCAAGGGACGACTCGAGGTCTACCACTACTGCGCGATTTAGAGCGCGCTTGGTCAAGCCCATGGCCTTCGTCGGACCCTTCGCGAGCCGCTCCGCTATCTTGGTTGACTGGGCCTTCAGGCTCTCATCAGGGAAAACCCAGTTAACCAAGCCGAGGCTCAGCGCCCTCCCAGCGTCAATGGGCTCTCCGAGGAGTGCGACCTCCATAGCTTTCCCGAGGCCCAGGATCCGGGGCAGCCAGAAGCTCGTCCCTGAATCCAGTACCAGCCCTGCTTTGACGAAGGCTTCGTGAAAGGTGGCCCTGTCCGAGGCCGCCCTGAGGTCACATGCGAGAGCCAGCCCCAATCCGGCTCCAGCTGTGACGCCATTAACCGAAGCAAGGACCGGCTTCTCCATTCTTCTGATATTTTGCACGATAGGATTGTATCTCCTCTTCACTACCTCCCCGAGACGCATGGGTTTGCCGCTCTCGTACGTCGACCTGTTCATGCTAAGGTCCTCCCCCACAGAGAAGGCCCTCCCCTCGCCTGTGAGAACGAGACATCTCGCCTCTGCCGATTTCGCCCCATCCTTCAGCGCGTCAATGAGCTCGTCCCCCATCTGATCGTTGAAGGCGTTCAGCTTGTCCGGCCTGTTCAGGGTTATCCACAGGACGCCGTTCGATAACTCCGTCTTGATCGTCTCGTAGCCCATCTACTTCCCCTTGAATACAGGCTTCCGCTTCTCAACGAAGGCGTTCATCCCTTCCTTCTTGTCCTCGGACGCGAACAGTAGGAAGAAGAGCTCCCTCTCGAAGTCTAGGCCATCGCTCAGACCCATCTGGAAAGACTTGTTGACTGCCAACTTTGCCATCCTCACCGCCACCGGCGACTTCGACGCTATGTCGTTCGCAACCTTCTTCGCCTCTTCGAGGTACACCTCCTTCGGGACGATTCTGCTCACCAACCCTAGAGACTTCGCCTCCTCAGCCCCTATCCTGTTCCCGGTGAGTATCATTTCCATCGCCTTGGACTTGCCTACGGCCCTCACCAGCCTCTGGGTCCCTCCCCCTCCAGGCATGACTCCGATGTTTATCTCCGGCTGGCCGAATTGAGTCGTCTCAGAAGCTATGAGGACGTCAAGGCTCATTGCGAGCTCGAGTCCTCCCCCCAGGACGTAACCGCTCAGAGCACCCACCATAGGCTTGGGGTAGCTCCCCACTTTGTTCCAGAAGGGAGCGAAGTGTCCGGTCATCGCCATCTCCACAGGAGTCTTCTCCGCCATGTCCTTGATGTCCGCCCCCGCTGAGAAGGCCTTCTCGTTGCCTGTAATCACGAGGCACCTCACTCCTTCGTCCTTTTCGAACTCGCTCAGGGCCGAGCTCACTTCTTCCACCAGCTTCGGGTTCAGCGCGTTCATCGCCTGCGGGCGGTTCAATGTTATTATCCCCAGCATCCCTTCCTTCGAAACGAGGACTGTCTCGTAATCCATAGGTCAAAGGCCGGGCCGCGATCGTATTAATGATAGCGTCCTGCTTGCGCTACAGAAAAGTGCTTTGGAGGTGGCTCACTTCGTCTTTGTCGAACCCGGCGAACTCCACTCGTAGAAGCCTTTACCGCTCTTCCGCCCCAGCATCCCTGCGCGTACCATCTCCCGAAGGAGGGGACTTGCTCGATACTTGCTATCTTGGAATTCGTTCATGAAGACTTGCGTGATGTTGAACGTGGTGTCCAGACCCACGTAGTCAAGAAGCTGAAGGGGCCCCATGGGCCAGTTGAGCCCAAGCCTGACAGCCTTGTCGATATCTTCGGGGTCAGCTACGCCCTCGTGGACGAGGAAGGCAGCCTCGTTCAGTGCGGGGACAAGGATCCTGTTAACTATGAACCCAGGGGAGTCCTTCTTGCACAGAACAGTCTCCTTCCCGAGCCTTCCCGAAACTTCCTTGACGCGCCCGACCGTTTCGTCTGATGTCCTCTTCC
>Ga0187770_10000858_pt1 | contig 15514 bp, 13 predicted proteins | sample 0116_SJ02_MP02_2_FD_133154 | JGI IMG/M metagenome (GOLD analysis project Ga0187770, IMG submission 133154) | Tropical peat soil microbial communities from peatlands in Department of Meta, Colombia - 0116_SJ02_MP02_20_MG | ecosystem: Environmental > Terrestrial > Soil > Wetlands > Peat | place...
CGAGCTCGGCTTTCCGGACACCGGCGCGATGTGGCGGTCGAAGTACGACATGGAGCCGGAAGCGTTCTCGCGCGAGGTCGACCGCCTCTGGTCGGAGGTCGAGCCGCTCTATCGGTCGCTCCACGCTTTCGTGCGACGTTGCCTGCGCGAGCATTACGGAGAGGACCGGGTCTCGTCGGGTGGACCGATCCCCGCCCACCTGCTCGGGAACATGTGGGCGCAGGCGTGGGACGGGGTGCTGCCGCTCCTGTCGCTCCCGCCGGGGACGACGGACATCGACCTCACCCCCATCCTCGTGAAGCGAGGGTTCACCCCGACCGAGATCGTTCGCGTCGCGGAGCGGTTCTTCGTGTCGCTTGGGTTCGACCGGCTCCCCGATTCGTTCTGGGAGCGTTCCATGTTCGTCCGGCCCCGCGACCGGGAGGTCGTCTGCCACGCAAGCGCCTGGGACGTCGACGCGGTCCACGATGTTCGGCTCAAGATGTGCATCGAAATCACGGGAGAGGACTTCATGACGGTGCACCACGAGCTCGGTCACAACTACTACCAGCTCGCCTACGCGCAGCAGCCGTTCCTGTTCCGGGAGAGCGCGCATGACGGGTTCCATGAGGCGATCGGCGACACGATCGCCCTTTCGGTGACCCCCGAATACCTCGCGCGGATCGGCCTCCTCGACCGGGTGCCCGACCCGGACGGCGACATCGCGTTCCTCCTCCGACGCGCGCTCGAAAAGGTCGCGTTCCTGCCGTTCGGTCTCGTCGTCGACAAATGGCGGTGGGACGTCTTCTCGGGCGAGGTGAGCCCCGCGGAGTACAACCCGTCGTGGTGGGAGATGCGGCGCCGCTACCAGGGCGTGGTCCCTCCGACCGACCGGAGCGCTGACGAGTTCGACGCCGGGGCGAAGTTCCACGTTCCGGCGAACGTTCCCTACATGCGTTACTTCCTCGCCGACATTCTCCAGTTCCAGTTCCACCGGGCCCTCGCGCGCGAAGCCGGGGTCTCGGGACCGCTCCACCGCGCCTCGATTTACGGGTCCAAAGAGGCGGGTCGTCGTCTCGCGACCACCCTCGAGATGGGGATGAGCCGCGACTGGCCCGATGCCCTCGAGGCGCTCACCGGCGAGCGATGGATGGAGTCGACCGGGCTCCTCGAGTACTTCGCCCCGCTGAAGCGATGGCTCGACGAGCAGAACCGATCGACCCCGGTGGGATGGTGAGGTCGCGCCGGGGCGGCCCCCTCGCCCTCGAGCATCGGCGCGTCGTCCGGGCGCTCCGCGCCGGGGCGGCGCCGTCGGGCATCGCGTCCCTCCGAGACTATCTCGGTTCTCCCGTTCCCGTTCTTGGGGTCAGCACACCTCGGTTGCGGGCCGTGGTCCGCGCGACGGTCGACCGCTTGGCTGAAGCCCCGCGCTCTCGGGCGCGGTCGCTCGCCCGGTCGCTCTGGCGCGGGAGGACGTTCGAGGAGAGGATGGTCGCGATCGAGCTGTTGGGGAGCGCGCCGCTGGCGGCCGACGAAGGCGCCTGGCGACTCGAGACCCGTTGGGTCGACTCGGCCACCGGTTGGGCACTCTCCGACAGCCTCGCGGCCGGGCCCATCGCGGACCAGGCGGCGGCCCACCCCGAACGGTTTCGAGAGCTTCTTCGATGGACCCGGTCCCCGAACCTCTGGCGGCGACGCGCAGCCGCGTATGCGCTCCGGGTCTGGGTGCGGGCGGGAGACCTCGACCGGCCGTTCGAGCTACTCGAGCGTCTCCTCGACGACCGGGAGCGGTGGGTCCAGCGCGCGGTCGGCACGTGGCTTCGCGAATGCTGGAAGAAGGACCAAAGTCGCACCGAGGGATTCCTCCGAAGGGAGGTCGCCCGTCTGGCTCCCGTCACGATCTCCGTCGCGACCGAGCGAGCCTCGAGGAAGTTCCGGGACGAGCTGCGCCGGCGGGCGCGCTCGGGGAACCCGATGACCCATCGGGGGCGGCGAGGGCTTTAGAGCCGTGCCATCCTCCGGGGCTCGATGCTGCTGGGGCACGACGAGGTCGTCCTTCGGAGCGCCTACGCGGTCGCCGATTCCGGGGACCGGTCGGACGCACCCCCGAAGGGACCGGGGGTCCTGTACGTGACCAACCAGCGCCTCGTCTTCGAGGCGCGGGTCTCCCGACGCGGGATCGGCCGACGGGCGAGCGGGGACACGGAGAGCCAGCTGGACGTTCCTCTCGACCAGATCCGGAACGTCTCCGTGCGACGCGTTCGGGTCGGTCGTCCGCGGCTCGTCGTCGAGGTTCCGCACGGCCGCCCCACGTTCGACGTGCTCGAACCGGACGGCTGGGCCGGCACAATCGCCCAGGCGAAGCGTGCCTACCCGCCGCCGGCGGCCGCCTGGAGAACGGTCCACACGATCGAGCGCCAGGTCGTCAAGATCCGATGCCGGTTCTGCGGATCCCTCGGGAACGAGGTGGACGGACGGTGCCCGTCCTGCGGGGCTCCGCTGTAGCGCGGCCGGTCAGAACGGGAGCTCCCGGAACAGCTGCTCGAATCCCGAGCGGGTCCAGGAGACCGCGACCGAGCCCGTGATCAGCGCGATTCCGACCCCCATGAGGCCGAGGGGAACCGAAAACCCCGAGGGGTAGAGGAGCGCGACCGCTCCCGGGATCAGGATGGCGAACAAGAGCGCCATCCCCGATCCGGTCGCGACGAGCATCCCGCCGGGTCGCAGGAACTGCGGACGCGGTCGCTCTTGGAAGTCCGAATACCGGCTCGCGAAGGCCAGTCCCCAGAACGTGAGCACGACGGACACGGTGACGACCAGCAGTAGGACGCCAAGGAACACGGCCGGCGGCAGCCCGAAGAAGAGACCGACCACGACCGAGAGGCCGAGCGCCACCACGATCGACGGCACCAGGACGAACGCGGCCTTCGCCCGGAGCACGATGCGGGGCGAGAGAGGGAAGGCGTAGAGCAACTGGAGCGCGCGGCGCTCTTGGCCGATCGAGGTGCCCGCGACGAGCAGCGAGAAGAATCCGGCGACCCAGCCGATCCATACGACCGATACCGGTCCGCCGAGCGCCCCCCCCTCGGCGACCACGAGGACGACCAGGACGACCGGGATGACCAGCGTGGGCAGCATCTCCCGACGCCGAAGGAGGCCCTTGAGGTCCTTCGCGACGAGCGCGGACTCGGCGGCGGAGAGGCCGAACAGGGCGAGCAGCGGGTTCCGGGCGGCGTAGCGATGGGCCTCGAGGCGGACCTCGGTCGGGGTCGGAACCCAGTTCCGCTCGCGAAGGTCGACCGCGAGATAACCGAGCGCGGCGATGAACGCGAGCTGCGCGACCGCGAACCCCGCCCCGACGTTCAGGTTTCCTCCCGCCCACTGCGTGAGCGACTCCGTCGACCAGAAGAACGGGATCACGGCGGTGACGACGGCCACCGTCGAAAGCCGCTGGGCGATGCCGATGAGGAAGACCGGGTTGAAGGCGAGCTCGAGCAGGAGGATCACGAGGACCAGGACGAAGGCGCGCAGGACGAGGTTCACCTGTCCGCGGCGACCGGCGGTGATGCTGCTCGTGCGCTGCGTCGCCGCGCGAACCATCTCGACGAGGATGGCCCCCTCGACCAGCGCGGCGACCGCGAACGCGGCCGTCGCGGCATAGAGCGGGACGTTGCCCCCCAGATACGCGAACGGCAGCAGGCCGCCGAGCGTGAGCGCGACCGCCGGCGAATACGTGTACGCGATCGCGCTGACCGAGGCCCCGAGGTACTCCCCGGGCGAGATCGGTAGCCAGTTCGCCGCGTCGCTGGCCGCGAACTTGGCCGTCGTGGTGAGCTCGAACATGAGGCCGGCCACCAGCACGACCCCGACCGCGATGAGCGGTACGAACGGGAGGAACGAGGACGTCAGGGAGGCGAGCTGACTTGCGGAGAGATGGCTCTCGTCGAGGCTCACCGTCGCGAGCCCGAGCGCGGTGAGGAACAGTCCCCCGTCGATGAGTCCGATCAGGGCGGGTCGGCCGAAGAAGCTCTTCGGGTCCGACCCGCTCCGGCCCGAGCGGAGCTGGGACGCGATGAGGGTGTCGGCGATACGCCGGACGCGGTGCAGGCTCATCGGGCTCCTACCGGCTCAGGGCGTCGACCACGTCCCGGAGGTCGCCGGTGCCCGTGAGCGCCAGGAACACTTCCTCGAGGTCGCGGCCGGAAAGCCCGGCGCGGTCGCGGAGCGCCGCCACCGTTCCCGAGGCCAGGACGTGCCCCCGGTCGAGGATCACGATGCGGTCGCAGATCGCCTGAGCGATCTCGAGTACGTGGGTGCTGAACAGGACGGCCACCCGTTCGTGGGAGGCGAGGCTCCGCAGCAAGTCCTTCGTGATCCGGGCCGACCGCGGGTCGAGCCCGTTCAACGGTTCGTCGAGGAGGAGGAGCTTCGGGTGATGCGATAGGGCCGCGATCAGCGCCACCTTCTGCTTCATCCCCTGCGAATAGCCGCTGATGAGCGAGTTCTCATGGCCGGCGAGCTCGAAGCCGGTGAGGTACTGCTGGATCCGGTCCGCGCGGGTCTTCGGGTCGAGCCCGTACATATCCGCCACGAAGTCGAGGTACTCGGCGCCGGTGAGGAACTCGTAGAGCGCGGGGGATTCCGGCACGTACCCGACCTGTCGCTTCGTCGCCTCGGGATCGGCCGCGACGTTTCGTCCGAACAGGCGGATCTCCCCGGTGTCGGCCTGGACCAGCCCGAGGATGGCGCGCATCGTGGTCGACTTGCCCGCGCCGTTCGGCCCGAGCAACCCCACGATCTCGCCGGAAGCGACCGAGAAGCTCACCGCGGCGAGTGCCTGGACGTCACCGAACGCCTTGGAAATCCCGTCGACCTGGAGCGCCGAACCCGAGGCGCTCGCCGGGGCGCCCCAGCCCGGCGTCGGTGCAGGGGCTCCCGACGGAAGGGCCGCCATCGACGTCACCGAAATGCGGGGCACCGCTCATTAACCCGAGGGGAGCGCCCGGGCCGCGGCCGGGGGCTCTCCCGGGCGACCTCATTCCGCGTGCGGTTCGAGGAGGGACCGTGAGTCCCATCCGTTGTCGACCCACGAGTGGACGCCGACGGGAGTGGCCGCGAAAAAGGTAAGGGCGCCCGGAACGGCCGCGGCCGAAGGTCGCAGGGCGCCGAGTGCATGGGACAAGAGTTCGTAGGCGGCATCCTCCGATTCCTCGTCGTCGTTCGAACGGTCGTCTCGCACGTAGACCCGGAGGACTCCCCGATCGATTCCGAGAAGAACCGGAGCAGACCCGTCCCGCCGAGCCCAGGCGAGGAGCCGGCCTTGGGGCCCATCCACCACCCCGACCCACCGCAACGACCCAAACCAGCGTCCCGAGATGCGGCCAAACACCGTGTCCGAGAGAGACCCGGGTGGGAGGTCGACGTGAGCGATGGCGCGGAGCCCCTCGAGGCTCGCCGTCGGTTCGCTGCTCCGTGTCCCCACCGCACGATACCCGTCGCGCGACCGCTCCACCTGCCCTTCTCGCTCGAGGCGTCGGAGCGAGCGGGAGAGCGATTCGGGGTGCGCCCGCAGGGCCCGACGCAACCCGTTGAAGGCAATTCGCCCCGGGAGGCTCTGAAGCGCGGAGAGCACGCGCTCGTCCAACCCTTTCGGGGACTCCCACGTCGCCTCGTCCCGTGAGGAGGTCATCGCAAGGAAACACGCCGCGGCGCACTTAGCCCGTCGGTAACGGCCTCGTTACCTGGTCAACCGCATCGGAGCGGACGAGAGTGTGACCGGGCCTCGGAGAACCCGGTCAATATCCTCGACCCCGGGGTGCGTGGATCGGGAACCCAAGTTCCCGGAGAATGGAATGAGCGACAACGAGGGAGAATGCGTTTCGTGCGAGCCGAACTTCGGACCCTGGGTGTGGTCCGCCTACCGCGCCTACAACGAGCTTCTCCGCGAGAAGGTGAAGCAGCGGTTCGACGCCCAGGAGGGACCCTGGTTGGACAAGGTCGCCGACCTCTTGGTCGAGGTCGTGAACGCGCGATGGGAAGGCGGCCGGAAGAAGGAGAAGGAGCTCGAAGAGCTGTACGGCCGGCTCGAAAAGCTCCTCTCGGAGTAGGTCGGATGGAGATTCCTATCCCGCTGCATCCGACGCCGCGCCCGCCGTCCGGGCCCGAACCGATGGTGCCGGGTCGACGCGTCGGCTGAGCCGGACGACTCTCGGCGAACCCCTTCCCGACCGTTTTTCATCGGGCCGAGGCGACGTACTGGGATTTCCACGGGTGCCGTCCGATCTCCCGCGAACCCCACTTTTCGAGGGTCGGAGGGCTATAAGGGGCCCCGTGAATGATGGAAAGACGATGCTCGCCGACGCGTTCGGCCGCGAGGTCACCGACATCCGCATCAGCGTGACCAAGCGCTGCAACTTCGGATGCATCTACTGCCACGACGAGGGCCTCGGTCCGGTCGCTCGACCCCGGACGCCGCACGACGAGGAGATGGCGCCGACCGAGGTCGAGCGTTTGGTCGTCGTCGCTCGGGAGCTGGGAATTCGCTCCGTCAAGTTCACGGGCGGAGAGCCGCTCGTGCGGTCGGACCTCGAGGAGATCGTCGGCCGGACCGTCCGCCAGATCCCCGATGTGTCGCTCACCACGAACGGCTCGCTGCTCGAGCATCGGGCGGAGTCGCTGCGGGATGCCGGCCTCAAACGCGTGAACGTCTCCATCGACACGACGGACCCCGCGGAGTTCCGATCGATCCGAGGGGGCTCTCTCGCTCCGGTGCTCCGAGGGGTCCGCGAGGCGCTGCGCGTCGGACTGAAGCCGGTGAAACTCAACACGGTCGTGTTCCGCCGGACGGTGGGCAACATCCCGGAGATGATCGACTTCGTCGGCTCCACGGACGGACTCAAGCTCCAGCTAATCCAGTTCATGCCCGAGCTCGTGGACCATCGGCAGTGGCTCGTCGACATGCGCGGCGTCAAGCAATGGCTCGAGGATCACGCATCCCACGTCTACCTCCGCGAGATGCACCACCGGCGGGTGTACGTCGTGCGGGGCGCGGAGGTGGAGGTGGTCGACCCGGTGTACAACCGGGAGTTCTGTGCTCATTGCCATCGCATCCGAGTCACCCACCGCGGAGAGCTGAAGGGCTGTCTCAACCGGAACGACGACCTCGTGCCGACGCGAGGGCTCGATGACGCCGCGCTCCGCGCTGCCTTCCGTCGCGTCATCACGACGCGGGTGCCCTACTACGGAGGATACGTGAAGAACGTCCCGCGCCCGCCCCCCGGGGCAGCCCGGCTCACCGAGCTGCCGATGGTGCCCCGGTCCGGCCCGGAGTAGCCCGACCCCCTAGCGTCGAACGACCGATTGGCGACCTTCGATGGGATTATCTCCGAGACACCGTACCGATCCGCGGCGCGGGAGTCGAACGATGACCGTCGATTTTGTCCTGAAGAGAGTGCCGAGTCTTCGAATCGCGTCGATCCGGTGGACGGGTCCGTACAGCGAGGCCGGCATCCGCCGGCGGTTCGCCGAGGTGGAGCGATGGGCGCGTACCCGGCGGCTTCGCCCGGGGCGATGGGTGTTCCGAGAGCCGGGCGCGCGCCAGTGGGAGGTCGGCATCGAGGTTCCCGCCCGAGCACGATCGGAAGGCCGGGTCAAGGTCCGCACGCTCGCCGCGACCCGGGTGGCGAGCGTGACGTTCGACCCGGAGGTCGTCTCACCCCGCCTCGTCTATCATGGCCTCTCGGACTGGGTGCGCTGGCGACGGAAGGAAAAGAAGATCCGGTCCGTGCTCTCCTCGCGAGAGGTCTACCCGGGAGACCCCTGGAAGGACGCCCGGGCTTGGTCGAAGACCGAGGTCCAGTTCGTGGTCCGCCCCTAGCGGGACGCTGGGCAGGTAAATAATCCGGAAGCGCATCTCCGTCCCGACCTCAAGGACGGCATTCGATGGCGACCGCTCCCCCCAATCCTGGCGAGCAAGAATCGAAGGGACTCGATCGGATCGCGACCGGCGCGGCGGTCGGCTTCGCCGCAGCGATCCTCGCAATCGTCGTGCCGATCGCATTCCTGCTGATAGCCGCCTACGCCCCCGGCGGCTTCCTATCCCTCGATCAAAGTGCCTTCGTCACCGCGACCGTCATCCTCATTCTTGCGGGCGCGATCCTGTTCCTGTTCTCGCTATTCCTCTATCGCCGCGGGTTCGCGGCCCTTCGGAAGGTCGACCGCCGGTTCACGGCCGCGTCGCTCCTCTGCCTCATCGGAAGCCTCGGATTCCTGCTCGTCCTCGTCGCCGCGGTGGTGATTCTCGGGTCGGAGAACTCGCTCCTCTCCTGCATCCACGGCCATCCCACGCACGCTCTGACGTGCCTGCGTTCGGGCGATCCCCTGGGCGCATACACCGGGCTCGCGGGATTCTGGCTCGGCTGGCTCGGCGGGGTCGGTATCGTCCTCGGTCTGTGGGCGGGTTCCTCGCGCGTGCAGTCCCGGTCGATCGGCGTGGGGTCGGTCCTTTACGCGCTGCTCCTCCTCGCCCTCGTGGGTCCCTTCGTTTCGCTCGTGGTGGCGTTCCCCGGCGTGGAGTATCTTCTGCTGCTCGTGCCGATCCTCTCGGTCCTCGCACCGTTCTTCGTCTTCCATGGGAGCCGCCGGTTCGTGGTTTGAGATGGTCGACGGCAGCCCGGTCGCTGATCGGAACTCGGCCGATGCAACGTCGGTCCGACCGGCGGACTCCGGCCGATACGTCGGTCGTCGGGGCGGGGAGTGACCACGATGTCGTCCCGGCCGCCGGAACCCATGCCCGTCGGCGAGGTCGCGACGCTGGGAGGAGGTTGCTTTTGGTGCACCGAGGCGATCCTCTCCGAACTCGTCGGGGTCGCCCGGGTCGTCCCCGGATATTCTGGGGGCACCGTCCCGCAACCGACGTACGAGCAGGTCTGCACGGGTCGCACGGGCCACGCCGAGGTGGTCCAGGCGACGTTCGACCCGGCGGTCGTGAGCTTCCATGACCTCCTCACGATTTTCATGACGACGCACGACCCGACGAGCCTGAATCGCCAGGGCCACGATGTCGGGACCCAGTACCGTTCGGTGGTCTTCTTCCACTCCCCCGAGCAGCGCGCAACCGCCGAACAGGTATTCCGCGAGCTCGAGACCGCGCAGCTGTGGAAACGAAAGATCGTGACCGAGCTCGTGCCGTTCACCGCGTTCTACCCGGCCGAGGAGTACCACCGCGATTACTTCCGCCGAAACCCGGCGAGCGCCTACTGCCGGGCCGTGATCGAGCCGAAGGTGGCGAAGTTCCGAAAGCAGTTCGCGGCCCGACTGAAGCCGCGGTAGTCCCGAGCTCTCCCGGCCCTAGAGGGCCAGAACGAGGAAGTACGCGGCGAAACCGAAGATCACGATCGCGGAGCCCACGATGACCGCTCGCGCCAACCCGGGCCGACGCTCGGTGCCGCGATGCACGACCCACGGGAACACCACAATCCAGACCGCGATCGCTCCGAACAGCCCGACGAAGAGGACGAGACCGCCGAAGTACGCGAACGCGAGCCCGGCGGTGAGCCACCAGGCGATCTGGAACGGGTTCGAGAGCCCGAGGCCGAGCGCGCTCGAGTACGTGCGTAGCCCGGCGGTCGGCTCGGTCGTCGGACCGGCCGGCGTCCGTAGGAGCCCCACGCCGAGGTAGACCATCATCGCCGCGCCGATGAGATAGACCCAACGGAGCTCCGACGAGAGGTCGAGAACGGTCCGCAGGGTGTAGACGACCACCCCGAGGACGAGGTCGGCGCTCATCGCGCCGAGACCCGCCGTGATGCCTTCCCGCAAGGAGCGGACCGAACGAGCGAGGATGAACGCATTCATCGGCCCGGGCGGAATCGTCAGCGAAAAACCGAGAACGAGCCCGAACGCGAGGTCGAACAGCGGCGAGCTCATCGCGCACCCCTCGGTCTCGTCACGGCCGCCGAGCGAACGGCCGGTCGAAACGGGCGACCCCTTACGGAGGCGGCGGGGGAACCACCCGGGCCGCCACCGTGATCACGGGTGGGGTGGCGGGAGGTCTCCACGCCAGGGCCAAGATGCCGCCGAGCAGGGTGAGGATGAACCCGATGATGAGCCCGGCGAGGGCGACCGGAATGCTGACCAGCGCGAAGAGGATCGCGAGAATCCCCCAGAGCGAGTGAGCGGACGGAACCACGATCATGAGGACTCCCACGAGCAGCGTGAGGAACCCGACCAGGATCCCGAGCAGGAAGAGCCCGCTCCAGAAGCCGAACAGGGCAAAGATCGCTCCCACGAGGGCGAAGACCAACCCACCCCCCAGAATGAACAGTCCACCGATGATCGTCAGCACCCCGGCCCCTATCGGTCGCGGCATCGAAGGGCGAGAGGAGCGGGAGCACAAAAGGGAGCGCGTCGAGAGGCTCGCGACGGGCCGAGAATCGTCACAAACCTCAACGTATTTGAGTCGCGAGCGGCTCACGGGCACCGGCGAGGGCGCGCGTGAAAGGAATGTCGGGCCGAGTCGGTCGGGTCGCGGACCTTCACCGGAAGCCCGAGGTTCCGGGAGAGCGGGGCCTTCCGAAGCCATCGGTCCCGGAGGCGTTCGTATCGTTCGGCGGAGTGACGGGGGATTTCAACCGGTATCGACACGAAGAGAAGCAGGACGACCCGGTGATGGCGCTGCTGATCATGCCCCGGGAGACGCTCGTCGAGCTCGACCGAGAGGGCTGGCCGGTGCGCTCGGGAGACCTCGGGGAGAACCTCACGACGGAGGGGATACCGTACGACGCCTTGGTTCCCGGACGTCGGTTTCGTGCCGGAGAGATGGAGTTCGAGGTCTCAAAGGCGTGCACGCCGTGCGACAACCTCTACCAGCTCCCGTACGTGGGACCGGCTCGCGGTCCTGAGTTTCTGAAGACGATGCTCGACCGCCGTGGATGGTACGCGCGTGTGGTGCGGGAGGGGCGCGTCCGCGTCGGCGACCGCATCGAGCCAGTCGAGTAGGCGGGACCCCCGACGCGGACGGACTCCGGGTGCCGCGGGCCACCGCCCGGATTGCGCGGAAGCAAATGGAATCCGCGCAGGCTCACGACGGAACGATTCCGGCGCAGCGGCGGGTGGGGCACCCCAACGTTCTCGGAAGGTTTCTATACTCCCTTGCCTCGTCGCCCTCCGCTATGTCGACTTCGCCACCGGGTCGGAAGGCATTTTGGCTACTGCCGATCGTATTCGCCATCTGCGCCGTGATGGTCCTTCCGGGAGGGACCTTCGTCCAGTCGAGCGCCCATTCGGGAAATCCGATGGCGGAGGCCGCCGGAGTCTCGCCGTCGGCCGCCGCATCCGTACACGCTCCGCCACCGCCTCACACCCTCGTCGGAACCTCTTCTGCGACTTCTAACCCAGGGTCCTCCTTCCTTTCCTCTCCCGTTCCATCTTCGGCCGAATCTCAGTACACCGCGTCGAACTACGCGGGAACTTCGAATCTTGCGTCCGAGATCCCGGCGAACCTCCAGAGCGTCCCGTGGGTGCAGGACCTCCTCCACCCTCACGCGGGCGCAGCTCCGCTCGCCTCGGTCCCGAACCTCGCCTACCTCGAGCACCCCGATCACGTCACGTCGGACGGACTCGCCTACCCCGCCTACGCCGCCGCCCCGGCGCCGCTCGGAGTCACCGACTACGGTCTCGGCGCTACCGCGTACTCGTACAACGCCTCCTACATCAACGGCCAGGTGACGTTCACGGCCGCGCCGAACGTGACGCAGCCGGCCGCCACGAACGTGATCGCTCCGTCCGCGGACGCGGAGCGCCTCGGATACGTCGGCAGCGAGTACGAGTTCGGAATCCAGCTCAACACGATCGGCTCCAACCTCTCGATCCCGGGCACGTACAACGCGACCACCAACGACTGGTCCGGATTCGTATGGGCCCAGAACGTCGTGAACTGGAACGCCACGGGCCTTCACTTTATCCAGGACACGTGGAACTTCAGCCTCGACTCGAACGCCGGCTGGCAGTACAACTCGATCTACTCCGGTTGCGGTGGCAACACGGCGCACGCGAACTACATCCTCTACATCTACGGCGTCTTCCAGTGCTCCGAGGGGAACGTACCGTTGACGGCGGTCGACTACCCCGTCACCCTCTCGCTCTACAACAACTTCACGACCAACGCGCAGGACCGCTCCCAGCTCGTCTACGGTTACAGCATCTACGAGGCGGGAACCGGGACGACCATCTCGGGGGTCGCCGACACGGTCGTGTTCAACAACACGGAGCCGTCCTACTCGGCTCCCAAGGCGCCCTCCAACGCCCCGGCGAACATCGTCGACCCGTTCTCCGTCACTCCGACGTACGGCGAGGGTGCCGGGTTCCAGCAGGACGCTGAGATCGACATCGTGGGAGGGATCGAAGGCGACAACGGCGTGTTCGCGGCAATCAACGGCTCGGCCCAGCTGATGTACGCGAACGTGACCCATGACGTCTTCCAGAACGTGCCCTCGGCGTACAACTGGGGCACGGACACCGGCGAGACGTCGACCGGCATTGCCGACTACTGGACGCCGAGCCACGTGCTCGAGATCAACCAGGGCCCGTCGATGCTCTACGGCCTGTGGGGCGCCCAACCCCAGGCTTCCGTGCCGTCCGGCGACGTCCAAATCAAGGGCACCATCTCGCCCTCGTACGGTTTCGTCTTCGTCAGCAACAGTGTGCCGGTGCTCTACCCGTGGTCCGAGTCCGAAACCGACAACATGAGCTGGTTGCCCACCTCCGCCACCGGCGCCTTCAACACCTACCTTCCGCCGCTCGCGGCGCCCTGGACCACGACCTACTACGTCCAGGCGTTCGCGGACGGATACGCGGAGTACAACACCACCGTCACCGCGTCGACCACCACGCTCGCCATCTCGATGACCGCCGCGCCGGGCACGCTGAACGCCCCGCTCTACATGAACGGAGCTGCGCAAGCCTCGGCGCTCGCGAGGGCGCTCGGCGGAACGGGGACGGCTCCGTACCTCTTCGAGTACCTGACGGTGAACTCCAACATGTCGTTCGACCGATTGAACGATTGGGAGTTCCCGACGTTCGAGGTGTTCCAGAGCGAGGACGCGAACTCCGTGGTCGTGGCCAGCGTGTTCCTCGGGACCGATTCGAACGGCCCGAACGGTAACAGCTACATCTGGGACTATTCCGTGGGCGCGGCGTTCTTCTCCGCCCCCATGATGGTGTTCCTCGACCATCCCTACGTCACGTCGGGCATCGACATCTTTTCCGGCACCGGCGACCTGGTGGCGGACCAGGAACTCGAATCGTTCTGCCCGCAGGAGTGTCTCGGCGTCAACGGGCTCCAATTGTCGTTGTGGGACGACACGGATGCGCTGGTCACCGACGCCATTGCGTTCTTCGACTATCCCGGTATCTGGGTGGGCGACTCGTTCGACACCCAGGTCACCGACACCACGGTGTACTACGAGTACGGAGTCACCGACATCGGGTCCACGGGGACCGTGGTCTCCCACCTGCAAGACTACTCGGGCCTCGGGGTCTCGGCCGCCGGGAGCTTCGACTCGACCTACGAATGGATCAACGTCACCGATGGCGGCGAGGGCATCGAGACCGGCTCGGACCTCGGGTCCACGGTTCAGTCGATCTACGACATCAACGGAACGGTCGACCTGACCGTCATCGGGGAGAACGTCACGGACAACTCGCTCGGCGCGAACCTCACGTTCTCGCCCGGCACGACGATTGAGGATCTCGCCGTCGACGACACGGTCGCGACGGAGATTGGCTCGCTCGGCTTCCAGCTCGATGGCTCACCCGACACGGTGGTCTACAGCATGACCGCGATTGACGGCGGGAGCTTCTACGCCTGGAACGCAACGGACCTCACGTTCTACGGCCTCGAGATCCTCGGCGGGTCGAGCTTCTACGAGAACGGACAGGTCTACGCTTCGACGGACGTCACCTTCAGTGTCCCGTACATCTACGACGCCTACTACGAGTACGACGACGAGAACTACGGCGGCGCGGGTGTCGTCGGAGCGTACGACTCCGGGGTTTCCCTCCTGGACCCGGACGTCCAGCTGGTCTACGGGGGCATGGTCTTCGAGTATTCGAACGACGTCAGCGCCACCGACGCGGATTCGTTCGATTCCACGTTCGCGTACGAGCTGGACTACAGCACCGCCACGATCTCGGTCTCCGGGGTGAACGCGGAGGACGACTACATCGGGTTCAACCTCTTTAACTCGTATCCCGCGACGGTCACCGACGTCTACTCCTACGACGCAACGGGCATCGGAAATGACTACGGCGCGGGCGTCGCGATGTACAACGACACCGGGAACACCGTCACCACCGTCACCGCCTTCGAGGCGGTCGGCGTGCGGGTCGACTTCGGGGCGAGCGGCAACACGGTGAGCAATGTCGACGCGTATGGTTACGACGACGAAGCGGTCGCGGTGGGCGTCGCGCTCACGGATGCGGGCGCGAACACCGTCACCTTGGTGTCGGCAGCCGATACCGCGGTCGGAGTTCTCGTCAACCTCGCCGCCGAGGGGAGCACGATCACGAACGTGAACGCCGAGGACTTTGCGACCGGGGTCGAGGAGGTCGGCGCGCTGGCCAACACCATGACCGGGATCAACGCGACGTTCTACGCGACCGCGGTGGCGCTCGACCCGTCGGTGGGCGGGACGGTCTCGAACATCCTGGCGAACGAGTACTCCCGAGGCGTCTATATCGACGGCTCCATCGGGGTCAGCGTCACGGCCGTGACGCCGACCAACGAATCCGTCGCTATCGAGACCTTCGATGCGAGCGACCTCTCGTTCTCCGGGATCCGGGATGTCCCCGGATCGATCGCGGTCCTGGCGGTGGCGTCCCAGTTCCTGACGATCTCGGACATCACCGGGACCGGGACGGGAACGGCGATGAGCCCGTTCGCCTACGCGGCCGCCTTTGGCGTGCCCGCCGCCGCGGTGGACGCGGTCGGCAGCGTCGGGCTCACCATCACGGGCATCACCGTGACGGACTTCCCGGCGGCGATCTACGACTCGGGCTCGAGCGCGCTCACGGTGACCGCGGTCAACGCGACCGGTGGCTACTACGGCATCGTGCTGAACGGGACGCAGTACAGCGCCTTCTCGGGTATCGGCGCCTTCCAGGACTACCAGGGGATGCTGCTCGAGGACGGGGCGCAGTTCAACACGATTACCGGGAGCTCGTTCGTGGACGAATCGAGCTACGGAGTCGCAATCGCCTCGGGGACCGGCAACACCGTCTACAACAACAACTTCATCGGCGACAACGGTGCGACCGCGACCTACAGCCCCACCCACGTCCAGGCGCTCGCGGCGGAGGTCAACGACTTCTACCTCTGCACGAACTCCGGTTGCACCGCGGGCGTCGGGAACTACTGGGCCGACTGGCACACGTACGGGTCGAACGGCTTCCTCGCGCCGTACTACATCTCGGGGGCGAGCGTGGACGAGTTCCCGATCGGACCGCAGGAGACGTTCGTCATCTCGTTCAGCGAGTC
>Ga0187770_10000859_pt1 | contig 15486 bp, 16 predicted proteins | sample 0116_SJ02_MP02_2_FD_133154 | JGI IMG/M metagenome (GOLD analysis project Ga0187770, IMG submission 133154) | Tropical peat soil microbial communities from peatlands in Department of Meta, Colombia - 0116_SJ02_MP02_20_MG | ecosystem: Environmental > Terrestrial > Soil > Wetlands > Peat | place...
CCACCATGGGACGCGTGAGCCGAGCGGCCGGAAGGCGCTCTTCCGCGCTCCCGGCACGAGAGAGAAACCCGTGGCTGGGCAGGCTTCATAACCTCTCGACCTAAACGACGCCCGATGGGAGGGGCGATCGAGGTTCACGGGCTCGTCAAGCGGTACGGCGAGCTGGCGGCGGTCGGAGGCATCGACTTCTCGGTCGAGCCCGGGGCGATCTTCTCCTTCCTCGGTCCGAACGGCGCGGGAAAGACCACGACCGTCGAGATCCTCGAGGGACTGCGTCGGGCCACCGCGGGCGAGGTCCGCGTCCTGGGCCTCGACCCCTGGCGCGAGGGCCGGGAGCTCCACCGACGCATCGGGGTCATTCCCCAGGACTTCCGGTTCTTCGAGAAGATCACGCCGAAGGAGGCGATCGAGTACTACGGCACGCTCTTCGGTACCCGGGTGGACCCGATGAACCTCCTCCGCCAGGTGGAGCTCGCCGACAAGGCGAACTCCCGGTTCGACACTCTTTCCGGAGGGCAGAAGCAGAAGCTCGGCCTCGCCCTCTCGCTCACCAACGAGCCCCAAATCTGTTTTCTCGATGAGCCGACGACCGGCCTGGACCCCCACGCCCGCCGCGCCATCTGGGAGGTAATCCGCCAGCTCCAGCGCGAGGGACGGACGGTCTTCCTGACGACCCATTACCTCGAGGAGGCCGAACTGCTCGCCGACCAAGTGGCGATCATCCACCACGGGAAGATCATCGCCTCCGGTACGCCCGCCGAGATCATCCGTCACCACGGGCGACCCATGCGCCTCCGGATCCAGGCGGGCGAGGAGCTCGTGACCCTCCTCAAGTCCCAACTCGGGGTGACCGCCTACACCGAGAACCACCACGTCGAGGTGGAGCTCCGCGACAAGGACGACGCCCTACGGGTCCTCTCCGCCGTCGAGCAGAGTGGCCTCCCCTGGGGGGGCTTCACGACCGAACAGGACACGCTCGAGGACGTCTTCGTCCGGATGGTCGGCCAGATGGATGACGGGGCGCTCAAGACAGAGGGAAGCGCGTGAAGCTCTCCCACATCGGCGCCGACCTCAAGGTTGTCGTCCGGACCTACCTTCGCAACCCGGTCGCGCTGTTCTTCTCGCTCTTCTTTCCGATCATCCTGATCGCCCTCTTCGGGCTCATCTTCTCAGCGATCGGCACCGGGACCACCACCCTCTACGTCGTGAACGAGGACGTCACCGCCTCGGGCCACTTCTCCAACGTGAGCGTCGAGTTCATGAACGCCCTCAACCAGACGCACGTCGTCTCGGTCGACGTCGTCAACGTCTCTTCCTCCGACTTCAGCAGCTGGCTCGGCCAGAACGATTACTCGGCCGGTCTCGTCATCCCGCGCGGGTTCCAGGCCGACTTCTACGCGAATCGGTCGGTGAACGTCTCGTTGTACACGAACCCGCAGGACGCCTCGACCGGCGGAGAGGTCGCGGGGGCGGTGCAGGGAGTGGTGAACTACCTCAACCTGAACCACGCGTGCTACCCCCGGACGAACTGCTCGACCGTCGTCGGGGTCACCAACTTCAACGTCGGGAGCCAGGTCTACAAGTACATCGACTACCTCATTCCCGGGCTCATCGGGTTCTCGATCCTCACGAGCCCGATGTTCTCGATCGTCGACATCACCTCCTCCTACCGCAAGGACGGTATCTTCCGGCAGCTCTCCCTCACTCCGCTCACCCGGTCGGAGTGGCTGACCTCCCGCGTCATCTGGTACGTGCTGCTCACGTTCGTCTCGGCCGGGATCATGCTCGGGACGGGGGTGGGGCTGTTCGGCGCGCACGTTCGCGTGACCCTCGCGATGGTGCCGTTCCTCGTGGTCGGGCCGTTCTTCTTCGTCTCGCTCGGGATGCTGGCGGGCTCGGTGGCGAAGACCCCGGAGAGCGCGGCGCTGATCGGGAACATCATCACCTTCCCGATGATGTTCCTCTCCGGCACGTTCTTCCAGGTGTCGCAGTTCCCGTCCGGGCTCCAGATGTTCGCGCACATCCTACCGCTCTACTACGTCATCGACGGGATGAACCAGGTGATGCTGTTCTCGAACACGACGCGGGCCGTCTATGACCTCGCGGGGGTCCTCGTGGCCGGGGTGGTCGTCTTCCTCCTTGCGGTGCGGCTGTTCAAGTGGCGGGACGAGTGATGGCGGCGCCCGCCCCGGCCCCGGTTGACCCGAATGGCTTCCGTGCGCTCATCTCCCGATGGGCGACCGGCGTCGCGGTCGTGACGGCCCGGGACGGGACATCGGACGCCGGCCTCACGGTGAACGCGCTCACGTCGATCTCGCTCCACCCCCCCTCGGTCCTGGTGAGCTTGATGCGGGACGTCGACACCTTGCCGCTCATCGAACGGAGTCGACGGTTCGCGGTGAGCCTTCTCGCGGCCGACCAGCGGGCGCTCAGCGAGCGGTTCGCGAGCCCGGTCCCCTCCGCCGAGAAGTTCCGGAACCTTCCCCTCCACCGTGGGCCCGACGACCTCCCCCTGCCCGACGGCGCCTTGGGGGCCCTCGCGTGCCGAGTCACCTCGCTCACCCCGACGTTCGACCACGTTCTCGTGGTCGGAGAGGTCGTCTGGCAGGAGGTGGGTCGAGAGGCCCCACCCCTCCTGTTCTACCGTTCCGGGTACGGCGAACCGGACCCGGAAGGTCGTGTGCGCCTCGCCCCCTCGCGACGCCCGTAAGGGCCGGCCGCTGCCCGGCTACGCCGCGCACCGGCGTATCCGCGGCGTATCTCCCCTGAGGCTACTTGAACCGGCGGCGACAGAATAGAGTCTGATGACGCCCCACGCCGACCCCAACGCTCGGAACTCCGTCTGGCTGTTCATCGCGGTCGCACTGCTGCTGCTCGCCTCGACCGCGGGTCTCGCGGCCGCGACCCTCTCTTCCAAGGGAGCACCGGCTTCAGCCTCGGGCGGCACCCTCTGGGCAGCCGCATGGAGCTGTCCCTCCGGCACGAACGGCACTTGGGTCGATTCGAACGTGACGGCGGGGCCCGCCCCCCTGGCGGTCGCCTTCTGCGCCCACTCGAACGTGTCGGGAGTGAGCTACTCCTGGTTCTTCGGGGACGGGGGCCACACCACCGGGGCCTCCGTGACCCACACGTTCACCGCTCCCGGCGCCTACGATGTACGGGTCGAGATCGTCAACGGAAGCTTCAACGCCACCCTCTGGCGGTGGGTCTTCGCGACCGGTGGAGCGCCGGTCCCCCTCGACGTGAGCCTCTCGGCGACCCCGGCCGTCTCGGGGACCTACTACTCGATCGACGTGAGCGCGGGGATCTCGAACTGCGGGGGCTACTGCTGGATCAACTGGACCTACTCCAACGCGACCTTCACCTCCGCCCCGACGGCGATGAACAACCAGGGCGATTCCTATGAGTTCACGGCCGTCGTCCCGTCGCTCGGCAACTGGACGGTCTCGGTCACCGCCGGCGACCCGCTCGGGGACACCGGCAACGCCTCGGCCCTCGTCGACGTCTCCACCGCCTCCGACTTCCGGGTCCTGGCCATCGGCGCGACCCCCGCGAGCGGGCCGGCGCCGCTCGCGACCACCCTGTTCGTGAACTACACCGGGGCGGTCGGCAACGTCTCCGCCACCTGGACGTTCGGCGACGGCGGGAACGGGAGCGGTCTTCAGGTGCTTCACACGTACACTGCTCCCGGCAGCTACATCGCGGTCGCCCGCCTCGTCGATGGCGCGGGGGACGTCGCGACCGGTCAGGTCGAGGTCAACGTCACGTCGGGCACCTCGAACGGGAGCCGGGTCACGCTCGTCCTCAACCCGGTACGTTACTACGGGAACGCCCCGTTCACGGTCGAGCTCCTCGGAACGGTCTCGGGCGGGGTGCCCCCCTACCTCCTCGCCATCGACTGGGGGAACGGCCTCTCGCCCACCGACCTCCACCTTCCCGAGGGGGGCTTCGGATTCAACTACACGTACGCGAGCGCCGGCAACTTCACGGTCGTCGCCACCGCGACCGACAGCGCGAACGAGACGGCGATCGTGACGTTCTCGATCGGAGTCGGAAGCGGCAATCCCCTCACCACCCAGCAGCAGTTCGCGTTCACGTCAGCCCCCGGTGCGGTCGCCGCAGCCGCGATCGTGGATGTGTTCGGGGGGACTCCTCCCTACACGATCCAGTACGTGTGGGGGGACGGCGCGGTGTCGTCCGCAGCCAACGGAGGGCTCGCGGTCCACCTCTACACCGCTACGGGCCAGTACCGCCCCTACGCCAACGTCACGGACGCTTCGGGCTCGACCGCGACGGTGGTGCTCGGGGACGTGAACGTCACCGCTGGGAACGGTACCTCTTCGGCGCTCGGAGGGGGCGGGCTCCTCCCGTCCGGCGCCGGTGGCTGGGGAATGGTCTCCCTGGCCGCCGCCGCGGGAGTCGGCGTCGGGATTGCCTCCGCGGTCGCGATTACTTTCGAGGGCCGTCGGCGGGTCGAACGGAAGGAAGGCGAGCGAATCGCCCGGGCGCTCGAGACCGAGGCGACGACCGGTGACCCCGGCTCGCCCGCGCGGTCGTCCGAGGATGTAAAGCCGAAGTAAGGGATCGACGCCCCGATGCAAGTCCGCGGCACCGCCATCGCCAGCCTCGTCCTGATGGCGCTGGTCGTCGGAGGCACCCCGACGGGGTCCGTTTCCGGGGGGGCGCACCCCCCCTCGGCGGACGCGTTCACCGTCTCCCTGTCAGCGACCCCGTCGTTCGGGACGGCCCCACTGTCGGTCGTGTTCGAGGCGTCCGTCTCCTCCGGAAGCCCGACCTCCTACCATTGGTCGTTCGGGGACGGAACGACGCTCAACGGAACGAACGCGTCCTTCGCCGACCCCGAGCACGTCTTCGCGACGGCCGGCACGTTCACGACCCAGGTGAACATCTCGGAAGGGTCCGCCTACAGCGTAGGCACCATCCCCGTCCACGTGATCTCCGCCCCGCTCGGAGTGACCGTGTCCGCGCGCCCGTCCAAGGGCGTCGAGCCCCTCACCGTGACCTTCCGCGCCAACGTGACCGGCGGGACGGGGACCTACCTTTCCCTCAACTGGTCGTTCGGGGATGGCTCGACCGGCAGCGGTTTCGTCGTCCAGTACACGTACGAGCGGCCCGGGGACTTCTACGTCACCGTTCGGGTCGAGGACAGCAGCCGGGCGACCGCGTCCGCGGGGACCTGGGTCAACCTCACCGCCCCGGCCGACGGGGGAGGGACTCTCGGCTCGGTCCTGGTCTGGGCGTTGGTAGGCTTCGCGCTGGGCGTCGGGGTCGCGGTCGCGGTCGTCGTGCTCCGCTCCCGGTGGGGGCCGCCCTCGGCCCTTCCCGAACCCACCCCGCCGGCGCCCGCGACCCCTGTCGTGGTCGCGCCGGTCCTCGCGCCGGCGACATCCGGGGAGCTGCAGGTCCCCTCCGTCCGCGACGGGAAGGCTGTCCCGTCGCCGCCCGTGCTACGGCTCTCCCAGCGGATCGTGGTCCACTTGGCCGGCCAAGGGACCCTGGGACCGTACGAAGTGGCGCCCGTTACGATCACCCAGGGCGGCATGGCGGCCGCCCTCAGCGTGCGTCAGAACGGACTCACCAACGTCCTGCGACGGCTGGTCGCCGCCGGCATCGTGACCGAGGAGCTACGCCACGTGGTCGGCCAGCCGCGACGACTCAAGGTCTACCACCTGACGCCCCGCGGAGAGCTGCTGGCCCGGGAGCTCCGGCACCGGCCCCCACCGTAGCGGCGGGGCTCGTCGCGGCTCGGAGTCGAGGAACCCAGTTTCCTCGATTCGGTCGGATAGCGCGAGAAGTGGTGACGGCCTCGTAACCGCGGGGGGCGTGTTTTTAACCTCGACCCGGCGTAGAACGGCGATGACCACCAATCCCCGTCACGTCCGCCTCGCGATCCTGGGCAGCGGACCCGCCGGCCTCACCGCAGCGCTCTACGCGGCGCGCGCCGAGCTGCGGCCGCTCGTGATCACGGGGGTCCCCGCCGGCGGCCAGCTCCTCATCACCACGGAGGTCGAGAACTTCCCAGGGTTCCCGGAAGGGGTCCAAGGCCCGGAGCTCATCGAACGGATGCGTCAGCAGGCCGCCCGGTTCGGCACCGAGTTCGTGGACGACAACGTCACGAGGGTCGACTTCTCCCGCCGCCCGTTCACCGTGGAGACCGGGACCCACGGCGCCGTCCGCGCGGACGCGGTGATCGTCGCGACCGGGGCGAACGCGCGATGGCTCGACCTTCCGTCGGAGAAGCGCCTCCAGGGCCACGGCGTTTCCGCGTGCGCGACGTGCGACGGCTTCTTCTTCAAAGGGAAGGAACTCGCCGTGGTCGGCGGCGGCGACACGGCGATGGAGGAGGCTCTCTTCCTGACGAACTTCGCGACCCGCGTCACGATCATCCACCGACGCGACGCCTTCCGGGCGAGCCCGATCATGCTGCAGCGTGCGAAGAGCCACCCCAAGATCTCCCTCCTCACCGACCACGTGGTCGATGAGGTGCTCGGGGCCGACAAGGTCGAAGGGCTCCGTGTCCGGCACGTCCGGACCGGGGCGACGCGGGAGCTCAAGGTCGGGGGCCTCTTCGTCGCGATCGGACATGTCCCCTCGACCGAGGTCTTCCACGGCGCGCTCGACCTCGACCCGGAGGGGTACGTCCGGGTCCGGGACCATACCCGGACGAGCGTCGACGGGGTCTTCGCCGCGGGCGACGTCCACGACCGGCACTACCGGCAGGCGGTCACCGCCGCCGGCTCGGGGTGCATGGCGGCGATCGACGCGGAACGCTGGCTGGCCGTCCAGAGCCCGTCGGCACCGTCCGTCCCGGCCGAGCGGGCCCGGGTGTAGCGACCGGTTCCCGGGAACCCTTTAATACCGCCCATCCCGGTCCGACTCGAGGCCCTCCCCGTGGCGTCCAAGAAACACCTTCACATCGAGTCGTCCGGCCAGGTCTGCATCTACTGTGGGGCCTGCGTCGGGATCTGTCCGCTCAACTGTATCTACCTCGACGAGACCCGGATCACCTTCGACGAGAAGGTCTGTACCCGATGCGAGATCTGCGTCAAGGCCTGTCCGGTCGGCGCGATCGAGATCGGCTGAACGCGGAGGGAGAACGCAGATGGCGAACGACCTCAGGACGGACGTGCTGGTCATCGGCGCCGGCCCGGCCGGCAGCATGACCGCGAAGTGGGCCGCGAAGCACGGGGCGAAGGTCCTCGTGATCGAGAAGCGACAGGAGGTGGGCAGCCCCGTCCGCTGCGGGGAAGGGATGAGCAAGGACTGGCTGCCCGAGGTCGGCATCACGCCGGGCCGGTGGGTGAACCTCGAGGTCGAGGGGGCCCGCATCTTCTCCCCGAGCGAGAAGGTCTTCGAGATCAACGAGAAGGACGCCGGGAACGAGGTCGGCTACGTGGTCGAGCGGGACGCCTTCGACAAGCAGCTCGCGATCGACGCCGGCAACGCGGGGGCCGAGCTCCTCCTCAAGACGGCCGCGACGGAGGTGCTGAAGGAGCACGGGCGGGTGGTCGGGGCGAAGGTGAAGCACTTCGGTGACTCCTTCGAAATCCGGGCGCCGGTGACGATTGCCGCGGACGGCTTCGAGAGCCAGGTCGGCCGCTGGGCGGGCATCCCGACCAACATTGCGATGCGGGACATGGACACGTGCCTTCAGTACCGGATGACCAACGTCGATTGCGACACCCGCTACTGCGACTTCTTCTTGGGGAAGGTCGCCCCGGGCGGCTACGTCTGGGTCTTCCCCAAGGCCGAAGGGCTCGCGAACGTCGGCATCGGCGTCCAGGTGAGCCAGGTGAAGAGCCCCGCGGACGCGAAGACCTTCCTCGACCGCTGGATCGAGCACCACCCCGGCTACGCGAAGGGCAAGAAGATCGACATGGTCGGGGGCGGCGTATCGATCTCGGCACCGCTCAAGCAGACGGTCGGGGACGGGATCATGCTGGTCGGGGACGCGGCGCGGATGATCGACCCGCTCACGGGCGGCGGGATCGCGAACGGCTGCATCGCGGGAAAGATCTGCGGCGAGGTCGCCGCGGAGGCGGTGCACGCCGGGACGCCGACGAAGGAATTCTTCCAGAAGTACGAGAAGGGATGGCGCGCGCGCCTCGAGGAGAAGCTCTACCGCAACTGGCTCGCGAAGGAGAAGCTGGTCACGCTTTCGGACGAGACGTTCGACAAGGTGATCGACGTCCTCGCGGACGTGCGGCTCAAGAAGCTCTCCGTCCACAACATCCTCAAGGCCGTCCACGAAAAGTACCCCGAGGTGACGAAGGAGTTCGAGGCGTTCCTTTGAACCTCGAAGCTCCCCTCCGATGCCCGGCCCTCCGAACCGACCGCCCGAACGGAAGGAGGAAGCTCCTCCGGTCGCATCCGTTCCCGATCCCCCGGAGAAGAAGGCCCTCCGGCGCCTCGTCCCGACCCACGTCGCACTGCTCCTGGACTCCTGGAAAGGGGCGCCGAGCCCCGAGCTGACCGGGCCGTTCGCCCGGGCGGAGGCCGCGTTCGCGGCCGGTGAGTTCGGCGCAGCGTTGAGCTCCCTCGACCTCCTCTCCGTCCGTTTCACCGAGCCGAGGTGGCCGACCCTCCCGCTCCCATTCCGGCACCTGAGGGTCCCGATACCGGCTCCCACCCCGCCGCACTGGGACCCCGACCACGCCCTCTCCCCTCCCGACCGGGAGGCGAAGAAGGCCCGACGCGGCGCCGAGGAGCAGTTCGGGCTCGCCGAAGCGAGCCTCGCCTGGGCTGCGGCGCACGGCATCGCGACCGACGACCTCTCCCCGGCGCTCGCCGCGGCGAAGGAGGCACTCTCCGCTCCCGGCGTCTCCCCGCGGTTCTTTGAACATCTCGACGCCGTGTGGACGGGCCTCAAGCCCCGACTCCCCCGCCCCGGGTCGGGCGGCACTACCCCCAAGCCGACTGGGCCGGCCCCCGCCGAAGCGTGACGGAAGCAGGGACACCTCCTCCCAAGCGCGTCCGACGCGGGGAGGGCGAGGTCACCGAGTGGCCTCGAGGGCTGGTCGAGTACGTCCCGTCCGGGGTCCCGGAGGCGACCCCCGACCCAGGGGAGGACCGGACCCGCAATCGCCTCGAACTCGCGGGGCGGCTGATCGCCCTCCTTCGCTCGCAGGGCCAGCCGGTCGACCGCGAACTGCGGGAACTTCGGTCCGCCCAGGCGGCGTTCGATGCCGGCGACCGCTCGGACGCCCGGGACCGCGTGGAGCAGCTCCTCGGAGAGCTTGAACTCCGCGAGCGACTCCGGGACGTGGGGTCAACGGAGACCAAGGACCCCCTCGACCGCTGATCGTGCCTCCGCTCGGTCAATCCACCGAGCTCCTCCGTGGAGGACATTGGTCCAACGGAATCTTCGAGCGGCGGGCGTTTCAATCGGCGTCGGGTAGGTTGGATGATGCCGCGAGGGGGCCTCTCTCCGACCTCGATGGTCGCGCTCTCGTTCCTCGTGGTCACGGCGGTCCTCGGGGGGCTGCTCATGGTACACACCTACTCCGCCGCCCACTCGAACTGCACGGTGTACTCCGGGCCCGTTCCCTCCAACATCCCGTCCGGGGGACTTCACTACGATTCCACGACGGTGACCATCCCCGCGGCGGGGGGAGGGTGGGGGCCCCTCACCAACGTGTCGTTCGAGGGGGTAGGGTTCTGGTTCTACCCCCAGGCCTACTCCGCTGGAATCGCCATGATCGAAGCGGAGGGAGTAGAGGCGAACGCGATCGCCCTCTCGTTCGTCCTCCTCTCGAACCTGACCGGAGGCGATGCACTCCAATGGAGCGCACCGGACGGTGTCTTCTCCGTGAACTGGACGGGAGCGGGTCCCCTCACGGCGGTCCTCCGGCTCTCGGTGGCCGACCCTGCCCCCGTCTACGCCTTGCTACCGGTGGAACTCCCCACATCGCTCACGAACCCGGCTAACTCCTCCTGCTCCACCTTCCTCGGCGTTCGGTTCACCTTCTCGACCCTGGGGTACGGAGGGCCGGCCGGAGACGCCCTGAACGCCCGGGTGACCGTGCCCAATGGCACGGCCTACCTGCTCGGGGTCTGGCAGGGCACCGAGCTCGCCTGTTCGGTCAACCTTCCGGCGCCCGCACCCGACAACTGGACGTGCCTCGAGTCGGTGTCGACCGACCACGCGGTCGGGTTCACCTCGGATTACGGATGGGGTGTGACCTTGATGGTCCGAACCTCGTGACCCCGGTCGGGGGCCCCCCTCAGGTCCATCGGAACGTCCCACGGCCGGCGAGAGGGAGTGGCCCTCGGTTTGCAACCTTAAGGCGGTCCCCGGCCTGCGGGTGGCCCGATGAAAACCACGCCCAGGTTCGGTACGTTCTCCATCGTCGCCTGTGAACGGGAGACCGGCACGTGGGGGGTCGCCGTCCAGTCGCGCTTCATCTCGGTCGGGGCCGTCGTGCCGTTCGCGGAGGCCGGGAGCGGCGCCATCGCGACCCAGGCCCTCGCGAACGTGGCGTACGGCCCGGAAGGGCTCGCGCTCCTCCGCAAGGGGAAGAGCGCGACCGAGGTCGTCCATCGGCTCACGGAGGCCGACCCCGGCCGCGAAGACCGGCAGCTCGGCGTGGTCGACGCGAAGGGCGGATCGGCCGCGTTCACCGGCAAGAAGTGCATGGAGTGGGCCGGGCACGAGGTGGGGAATGGATTCGCCTGCCAGGGGAACATCCTGTTCGGACCGGCCGTGGTCCACGCCATGGCTCGGGCCTACGAGACGACCGCCGGCGACCTCCTCGACCGACTGCTCGGCGCGCTCGCCGCCGGCCAGCGGGAGGGTGGGGACCGACGGGGGATGCAGTCGGCGGCACTGCTCGCGGTGCGGAAGGGCGGCGGGTACGGGGGGTCGACCGACCGATGGGTCGACCTGCGGGTCGACGACCATCCGTCGCCGATCGAGGAGCTCAAGCGGGTCTTCCAGCTCTACGACCTCACGATGCTCTCGCGGGAGGATCCGGCGACCCTCCGGAGGGTCGAAGGGGAGGTCGCCGCGACCCTCCAGCACGACCTCCAGGTGCTGGGCTACTACTCCGGCCGGCTGACGGGGAACTGGGATGCGGTGAGCCGGGCCGCCTTCGTCCGCTTCATCGGTGAGCACAACTTCGAGAACAAACAGCGGGACGACGACTCGGTCTGGCCGTCGGTCGCCGCCTACCTTCGCGAACGGGCCGCCGCGGAGACGGCGCGGCGCACCCGCACGGCTCCGATCGTGCCGGGCGCCCTCGAGCGCGGCCCCGGCGCCGCTCCTCCCGGAGGTGTCCCATCGCCGCCACCCGAGAAGAAACGTCGGTCCCCGAAGTAGCGGTCGAGCTCCACCGGACCTGCCGGACCGGGGCCGAAGCGCGGGCGCTCGTCGCCGCGGTCCAGGTCGACACCCCGGACTTCGTCCGCCTCCGGGTCGACGGCAACGTCCTCAAGATCGGTGTCTCGGCCGCCTCCGCCGCGAGCGCGCGGGCGACCCTCGAAGACCTCCTCGCGTGCCTTCGGGCCGCCGAGAAGTCGATGGAGGAGACCGGGCTACCGGCGCAGGAGGCGAGCGACCGGCGCCTCGAGCAGCGGTAGCGCTTCCTCGACCCGGGCCACGAGCCCGACGTCGACCTCCCGAAACACCGGTGCCGACGGGTCCGGGTTGACCGCGACGACCGTTCCCGCTCGGCGGAGTCCGACCATATGATTCGCGGCACCGGAGACCCCCAGGAGCACGGCCAGCCGCGGGGCGAGGGCCCGGCCGGTGAGCCCGACCTGAAGCTGACGCGGAACCCACCCCGCATCGACCACGCGACGGGTCGCGGCCAGTCCCGCACCCCACCGATCGAGAATCGGCTGAAGGCGAGCGATCGTCTCGGGCCCGCCCACCCCCATGCCGACCGTGACCACCACCGTCCGACCCTCAAGGTCCGACGCCGGCGTGACCTCGCGCCCTTCCGAGAGTCGTCGGTTCACGGGAGCTGGAAGCGCGGCGCGGACGGTTGTCCATCCGAACCCACCCTCGCAGCCGTCCCCGGGCGGTGGTCGGAACAGCCCCGAGCGCGCGGTCGCGAGCTGGGGGCGTGTACGGCATCGTATCGTGGCGACCGTCCGATCTCCGAAGGAAGGTTTCGAGAACCGGAGGCTCCCGTCGGTCTCGGCGTGGAACGCGACCACGTCGCCGACCAGACCCAAGTTCCGACGGGCCGCCACCGACCCCACAACCTCCTGGCCGAACGGGTTCGCCGGGAAGATCGCCGCGTTCGCCGCCGGGCGCCGGTCCAGGATCGCCTCGACGGCCCCCACGACGAACGCCGGTTCGACGTTCTGTGAGCCTGCCCGGACTGAGTACCCGGCGAGCGCGCCCGCCCGCGCCAACCGGAACGTCGACGCCTCGTCGGGCTCTCGACCGACCCAGACCACCGAGGGCCAAAATCCCGCCAGCGCCCGGCGCACCTCCGTGAGGGTCGCCAGAGTCGACCCGTCCAGGCGCCCGTCGGGGCCGCTCGAGAGCACGAGCACCTCTCGGTCGGGCGCGAGGTGGGCCGGCGGGGACCCGATCACGTCCGGAGCCGGATCGGGACGTGCCCATCGCGATTCGAGATAGGCGACCCCCTCGGCCACCCGTTCTGCGATGGGGCCTCCCGCGAACACGCGAGGGGAGCGTGTCGGGGCGACCTCGGTGACCGCTTCCACGGAAGTGGGAGACCCCCGGGCCCCGACGAGGTCGGGCGAAAGGCTCAGGTCCCGGAGGGACCAGAGCTCGACTGCAGAGTCAGGAAGCTCAGCGAGAGCTTCTGGATCCGGCTTCAGTGGCTTCACGATCTTCTCCCCGACCGTGAGAAGCACCGGGGCGGGGACTCGGTACGATGCCCATCCCACGGGCGTGTCGACCGTCGCCTCGAACTCGACCTTCTCCCCCGCTCGCTCGAGCGACCGCAGGTGGGTGAGCACCGGCATTCCCAACAGGGTCGCGACCTCGGGGCCTACTTGGCCGGTCCCGCTGTCGGTCGTCCACGCGCCGGCGAGGACGACGTCATGCGGAATCCGCCCGATGGCGGCGGACAGCCCCCGGGCGGTCGCGAGAGTGTCCGAACCCGAGAACGCGGGGTCCGAGACCAGGACCACCCGGTCCGCCCCGACCGCGCGAGCTTCTCGTAGCACGGAGCGTGCCGCCGGGGGTCCGAGCGATATCGCGGTGACCTTCTCCCCCGGCCTTCGCAGTTCGAGTGCGACCCGGAGGGCGCGTTGGTCGAACGGGTTCAGGAAGAGCGGTCCGCCCTCGCGCTCGACCGTGTAGCGGGCTCGGTCGTACCGCAGGGTATCGAGGGACGGAACGACCTTGAGGAGAACGACGAACTCCATCGGGCTCTCGCTGTCGAGGTCGAACGGGCGGATAAGTAGGTCCGCCTCCTCGGTTCATCGTGAGTTCCCCTCCGACGGTGGCGGTCGCGAACCCCGTTCCGACCGGTCGATACGTGGTCGGGGTCGTGGTGACGGTCCTGGCGATCGTCAGCCAGTACTTCGTGCCGGAGACATTCCCCGCGACCCGGGTCGTCTACGGGAACCTGCCCGGGGACCTCTGCGTCGTCTACGGCCTGCCCATCCTTGCGTTCGCGGCTCTGGTCGGCCCGGGACCCCTGCGTCGGTGGAAGGACCGGATGGGCGAGGCCACATGGCAAGGGCTCCGCTGGTATGGAGGGATGGCCCTCCTCGCCCTGGCCGTCGTTCTCGGTCTCGCGGTCCTCTACTCGGTCATCGATCCGTCGGCGCTCCAGCTCCTGAACCGACCGAACCCGGCGCTCACGCAGGCCAAGTCCAACCCGTGGTTCTTCGTCGGTTTCTCGTTCGTGGTCGGTGCGTTCGAGGAGACGATCTTCCGCGGGTGGATCTTCGGCTACTGGATGGGACGGACCAGCTCCTGGGTGGGACCGGCCGCGTGGACGAGTGCCGTGTTCGCGGGGGTCCACCTCTACTACGGCGCGACCTACGGCCTCGCCGCGCCCCTGATCTTTCCCGTCCTCTTTCTGATGGGCTTCGCGTTCGCGGCCACTTACCGGTTCTCCGGTGGAAACCTGGTCCTACCGGCCCTGCTCCACGGCGAGAACGACGCGAGTGCCTACCTGACGCTCGTCTCCCCGGCCGCCGGGGACATCCTCCACTATGCCGTCATCCTCGTGGGAGGCCTGGTCGCGCTCATCGTATGGCTCCGGCCCACGGAGCCGGCGTCCGCCCCTCCGCCGCTGCCGCCCACCGGGTGACCGAGGGTGCCTCACACCGTGGGGTCGAGGATCAGCTCGACCCAGAGACCGTCGGGTCCCTCCCAGTACTCCAGAGAGGGCTTTCCCCGGTAGCGGATCTCGTGGACCTTCTTCGCCCCGGCCGCCTTGAGCCGCCGTCCGGCGGCCGGGAAGGAGCTCACTCGGAAGCCCATGTGGTCGAACCCCTCGCCCGGAATGAACTCGGTCGCGTAGGGGGAGCCCGGTGGATACCAGTTGAGCTCGACCCGCTGGTGGGATACCGGGTCTTCGAGGAGCACCCACTTTCCGCCGTGACCCATCCGACCGCGCCGGATCTCTCGCAAGCCGAGACCCTTCTCGAGGAATCGAACCGAGCGGGCGAGGTGAGTCGCTCGGAGACCCATGTAGTCGAGGTACATGGGGGGCGGATCCCCCTCGTATCTATACTCCTTCGTGGGGGCTTACCCGTCAGCATCAAGAAGGCCCCTCGCGTTCGCGACGGCCCATGCCCCCGAGCGACGAGAAGCTGAGGTCGATCCTTCAACGGGCGCGGACGGTCGCGGTCGTCGGGCTCTCGGACAAGCCCGACCGCGATTCCAACGAGGTGGCCCGATACCTGAAGGCCCAAGGATACCGGATCGTCCCGGTGAACCCGATGCTCACCGAGGTGCTGGGGGAACGCGCCTATCCCTCCGTGAGCGCGATCCCCCCCGAGATCCAGGTCGACATCGTCGACATCTTCCGTCGCAGCGACCAGGTCCCTCCGGTCGTCGACGAAGCCCTCGCCCGACGGGTGCCGGTGGTATGGATGCAACTCGGCGTCGAGCACGCGGCCGCCGCCGACAAGGCCCGCGCGGCGGGGGCGGCGACCGTTGAGAACCTCTGCATCATGGTGCAGCACAAGCGCCTTAACGTGCCTCCGGTGAGGGCCCGCTGACGGACGACTATGGCCGCTGCTTCCCCTCCTCCGGCAGTGCCTCCGGCCCCCGGCCCGACGACTCCATCCCCGGCGAAATCTGCTCTCGTCTCTCCCCCCGCCTCGGACCGCGTCGGCAGCATCGTCGAGAGCGGTGCCGTCCGCCGGGAGAGCGTTCGGGTGCTCCGGTGGTCGGTACGCGGTGCAGCGAAGGTGACTGGGGATGTCGACTCGGGCGACGTCTCGGTGCGCGGGGGCCTATCGGTCGGGGGGAAGCTCCGCGCCGACCGGTTGGATGCTCACGGAGCGGTCGAGGTGATGGGGCCC
>Ga0187770_10000860_pt1 | contig 15474 bp, 11 predicted proteins | sample 0116_SJ02_MP02_2_FD_133154 | JGI IMG/M metagenome (GOLD analysis project Ga0187770, IMG submission 133154) | Tropical peat soil microbial communities from peatlands in Department of Meta, Colombia - 0116_SJ02_MP02_20_MG | ecosystem: Environmental > Terrestrial > Soil > Wetlands > Peat | place...
AAGGTACGGACAATGGGACTTGAAAAGAAGCATCCACGGGCATGCCCAGGAGGCCCAAGTCTTCAAGGGCACCGGTCCATCTTATCCATTCCTCCTTGGGAATATTGGAGAGTGGGGTTTCTTTCGCCACCCATCTTGCCCCCTTTGCCTGAATGGCAGCATTCAATTGATCAATGTCATTTGAATAGGAAAAACTCGCCAACAAAAACATGAAACCTGTAAATCCCAGAATAAAGATAGTCCATTTTTTCATAGCTTCTCCTTTAACCAACGATTGTTTTTGATTCATTTCTTGACAAATTTGGCATCCATTCTATTAGCTTTCTTTTTTCATGTCAAAAGAAAAATTTGCCGAAATTGTTTTATGCCCAAATTCTTTATTGCAAAAGCGAAAGAGGAGTGAAATAATAATTATTATTAGCGGTGATCAGGAGCAAAGAAGTCTTTAAAGCTGAACAGGAGGAGGTTATGAGCAAGAAGGAAAATGGAAAGAGTCAGAAGGGCATAACCCGGCGTGGATTTCTGCAGTTAGTGGGTGTTAGCGCTGTGGCCACTGCTGCAACCCGCGGGTTAGGTGCTGAGCCCGCGGCAAAGGTGATGGAGGCTGCTGAAATGGCCAAGATCAAGCTTCTGGTCAATGGACGGCGCCATTCTCTGCTGGTTGAGCCTCGCTGGTCACTCCTCTTCGTCCTGCGTGAGAGACTCGGGTTGACCGGCACCAAGGTGGGCTGTGAGCGGGGGGAGTGCGGTGCATGTACAGTCCTCATGAACGGTGAGCCGCGCTATGCCTGCATGACCTTGGCCGTGGAGGCAGAGGGGAAGGAGATTACAACCCTCGAAGGACTGATGACGGGTGAGGAGTTGGGGCCGGTGCAACAGGCGTTCTTGGAGGAGGATGGTCTCCAATGCGGTTACTGCACGCCCGGCCAGATCATGGCGGTTGAGGGACTTCTGCGGGCCAACACCAATCCTTCTATCGATCAAATCCGCCACGGTCTCAGCGGCAACCTCTGCCGTTGTGGCGGCTATGAGCATGCTTTCAGGGCAGCGCGACGAGCTGCCGATCTGAGGAAAGGCAAGAGGGGTGCATCATGAGGGACGAAAAAGAAAGACTCTATTATGTTCAGGCCATTCCTGTTCCGGAGACACCGAAGCCGACTCATACGCCTTCGCCGTGGAAGAAGACGAATATCATCGGAAAACGGCTGCCCCGCGTCGATGCCTATGAGCGAGTAAGCGGGTCAGCGGTTTTCCCGTCCGACACCTCTCTTCCGGACATGCTCTATGGAGCCATTCTTCGTTGCCCTCACGCCCACGCCAGGGTTCTGGGCATAGACACCCGTGAGGCGGAGAAGATGGCGGGCGTTCGGGCCGTCATCACTGGGAGCACCCCCGGAGCTGCCTACGAATGGTCCTATCTGCGAGGATTCAAGACCAAGATGTTTGATCCTCACTGCTGTCACGAAGGGGAAGAGGTTGCCGCGGTGGCAGCTGAGACTCCCTATCAGGCATGGGATGCGATCAAAGCGATTAAGGTGAAGTATGAAATTCTTCCCTTTGTCGTGGACGAGCAAAAAGCCCTCGCTCCGGCTGCGCCTGCCATTCATCAAGGAGGAAATCGTTCCGGAGAAGAGCAGGTCTATGAACGGGGCGATGTGGAGAAAGGATTTGCCGAGGCAGATATCGTATTGGAAGAGACCTATAGGACCGAAAGCGAACTGCACACACCCATCGAATTACATGGCTGCGTGGCAAGATGGGATGGAGACCGCCTGACCGTTTGGGAGTCCACGCAAGGAGTCTACGCCGTTCAGGCAAGGATCGCTGAAGTTCTTGGCTTACCTTTGGCCAATGTGCGCGTCATCGGTCACTACATGGGAGGTGGTTTTGGGAGCAAGCTACAGGCCGGGAAGTACTCGATCATCGCGGCATTGCTTGCCAAAAAGACTGCCCAGCCGGTCAAGCTCTTTCTTACCCGGGAGGAAACCTTCCTTTGTGTCGGCAATAGGCCCCCAAACAATATGAAACTGAAGGCCGGTATCAAAAGGGATGGTACCCTGACGGCCCTTGAATTCACCTGTATCGGTACAGGAGGGGCGTATCCGACAGGCGGAACGGCTCTTGTCGATTGGCAGGTCCGGGATCTCTATCGATGCCCAAACGTCCGCACAAAGATGACAGACGTTTACATCAATGCCGGTCCATCACGCCCCTTTAGAGCTCCTGGCCATCCACAGGGGTCTTGGGCCCTGGAGCAGATGTTGGATGCTTTGGCTGAAGCGATCAAGATGGATCCTGTTCAGCTTCGGCTGAAAAACATCTCTCTCACCAGTCAGGCACGAGAAGGCAATCCTCCTTATACGACGACAGGTCTTAGGGAATGTCTGGAAGAGGGAGCGAAGGCCTTTGGGTGGGGGGAAGCGAAAAAGAAAGCAGTCGAGACGAATAAACGTGCTCACGTCCTCCGTGGTGTTGGGATGGCGAGCTGTCTCTGGTTTGCAGGAAGTGGAGGGCCTCCCTCCACAGTGGTCCTCAAACTCTTCTCAGATGGCAGTGTAAATCTTAACATGGGTGCCAGTGACATCGGCACCGGAACGAAGACGGTGATGGCAATGGTGGTATCAGAGGAATTAGGAATTCCAATCGAAAGGATACAGATTGAGCACGCCGACACGGGGACGACCCAGTATGCGACTCCGAGCGGTGGCAGTAAGACCGTACCCACAGAGGCACCTACTGTTCGGGCTGCTGCAGTGGAGGTCAAACGACAGATCCTCGAACTGGCGAGCAAAGATCTAAAAGCAAACGTAACCCGCCTGACCCTGAGAGGTGGGGAAGTGGTTTCGGAAGATGACCCATCGAAAAGGATCAGGATCTCCGAACTGTCGGACCTCAAGAGACGGGGGGTTCTTCTGGGAGTGGGCTACCGTGGGCCCAACCCCGAAGGCAAAGTGGTCAATCCTTTTGCTGTCCAGTTCTGTGAGGTGGAGGTGAATGCCAAAACGAGTGAGGTTAAGATCTTGCGATTCCTTAGCGCCAACGACAGCGGCCGCGTGATGAACGGTTTGACCTATGACAATCAAGTGTTTGGCGGGATCACCATGGGGATTGGCCTGGCCATGACCGAGGCTCGGATTCTTGATGGGAAGCAGACGGGGAAGATGGTGAACCGGAACTGGCACGACTACAAGTTGCCCACTGCTTTGGATGTTCCCATTGAAATCCAATCTCTTCCTATTGAACTGGAAGACGCGGAGGCCAATAGCACAGGTGCCAAGGGATTGGGGGAACCGGTCACCATCCCCACCGCAGCAGCCGTTGCCAATGCGGTCTATCATGCCACTGGAATCCGGGTGACGACAACCCCATGAGCCCAATCCGATTGAGCCAGTTGCTTTCCAACCGAAGAAAGGAGAGATGAACCATGCTCATGCCGAATTTTGCCTATGTCCGGCCTAAATCTCTTAAAGAAGCGATCCACCATCTTTCGTCAGATGGTGCAAAGATCCATGCAGGGGGTACAGACCTTCTCGGTTGCCTTCGTGACGATATTTTCGGTGTCAAAAAAATCGTCAGCCTCAGCCTGCTGAACGACCTGCGAGGGATTCGAGTGACGAAGGATGGCGGATTACGGATGGGAGCACTCACGACCATCACTGAAGTGGTCGATCATGAGGTGGTTCGAGAACGTTATCCGGCCCTCAGAATGGCTGCCTCTGAGGTCGGAAGCCCCCAGCTTCGCAACCAGGGAACGATGGGTGGAAATATCTGCCAGAAACCAAGATGTTGGTACTACCGAGGAGACTTTCATTGTCTGCGCAAGGGTGGAGACAGATGTTATGCCTACCAGGGAGAAAATCATTATCATGCCATCTTCGGAAGTGGCGGCATCTGCTATATTGTTCATCCTTCTGACATAGCCCCTGTCCTGATGGCTTATGAATCGCTTCTGCGAGTGGCCGGGCCAAAGGGTTCGAGATTAGTCCCCTTTCATAAATTCTATGTTTTGCCGAATGAGGACGTCCAGAGGGAAACTGTCCTGAAGGGGAATGAGATGGTCACTGAAATTCTTCTCCCACCGCCGGTGCAAGGGCTCCGCAGTTCTTACCGCAAGGTGCGGGTGCGCCGGTCATGGGATTTCGCTTTGGCGGGAGTGGCTCTTGCAATTCAACTCGCCGGGAACCGCGTGCAAAGGGCTCGAGTCGTCCTGAGCGGTGCGGCCCCGATCCCCTGGCGATCCAAAGAGGTGGAGGAAGCCATTACTGGTAAACGATTAGATGCCCACAGCGTGGCGCATGCTGCTGAGGCCGCTGTCAAAAAGGCCGAGACCCTCGAGCATAATGCGTACAAGGTTCCTCTCTTCCGGGGTATCATAGAGGAGGAGTTGTCGGCGATGGCCACAACTTGATGAGGACTTCGCTTATATCAATTACGGTGAAAGGCAAGCTTAAGTTTAAGAAGGGAAGTGAATGGGTTCGGCAACCCGTTCATATTTTCAAGGCGTCATAAAAAATAGGATGAACGAACATAAGCCAGCCTCAACATTCCAACCAAAATAATCCAAAAAGACAGGCCAGAATCTTAGAAGATTTTAATCCAATTTTAATCTTTTTTTAATGTTTTCATCGTATAGTTGATCCAGAAACCAGTACACCAAACCATATCACCTCCTTGTTTCACCCCCATTTGATGTACTGGCAGGGATCAGTTATGACCCTCCTCTAACTGATCCCTTTTTTATTGGTTTGGTAAAGAACCCCGGCCACAGGGTGGCGCTTTAGAACCAAATTTCTCTGGACCCAAAACCGAGATCCCGAAACAAGTTCGGGATGACAAAAACGAAAACCAACCCTATTGTCATGCGGACACGAACTGCAGAATTGGATGGGAGGTGGGATACACCGAATTGAGAAGGATCCGGGGGCTGATTGGAGTTCTCAAATTTATGAAGAACGGGCCGACGCTTTAAGCAAAAAATTCCTGGCTCAGCAATTTAAGGAATGCCTTTCCGCTTCAAACCAATTAAGTGCACCGAGCCACCAGGATCGGTTTTGACGTTTCCCGGACGACTTTCTCTGCTACACTCCCAAAGAAAAAATGCTTGATTCCCCTATGGCTATGGGTAGCCATTGCGATCAATCCAACACCTTTCTGGGTCGCATGGTCCAGTATCTCCTCGACATCGTTCCCATAGCGGACATGAATATCTGCGTCAAATCCTTTGGCTCTGAGGCGACTCTCCACCCCTTTAAGATATTCCTCTGCCTCTCGGACAACTTTCACTTCGGCCTCTGTAGGATCCATACCCGGAAAAGTGTGAGCAGAAGCAACCCGCAACAAGCAGATACCTTCATTCATCCCCGTAGCCAACTCCTCGACCTTGGGGATAATCCTTTCCGCACACTCCGAACCGTCAAGGGGAACAAGAATCCTTTCGTCTTCCTCCATAAGAACCTCCTCCTTTCATACACCTTTTTAATAAAAATTAATAATCGTTGTTTTAATTGTCAAATGATTCCAAACTGAACCGCCATGCCCTCAAGGGGATCCCCACCTCCCCACAAACTGTGGAAGACCTTTCCTCTGTAGTATAAGCTCCACAAGTCCGCAGAAATGGAAGGAAGATTGGCTGGAGCATTCAACAAAAAAGGGTTAACTCACTTGGGTTAACCCCTTTTTCATGTTCTTGGTGGAGCAGACCGGATTCGAACCGGCGACCTACACGTTGCGAACGTGCCGCTCTCCCGGCTGAGCTACTGCCCCGTTTTCTTCAACGATTTTATCGTAAGACTCACTTCTCGACCCCTTAACTATGCTAAATTTGTTCCAATCTTGTCAAGTGCAGCGACTCTCCTCCAATTGTTCTTGACAGGACTGTATAACGATATTGCAATCGACGTTCTTCTCTTAGACCAATTCTCTTAATCTGCGGTATGATCTTCTGACCCGTCCCATCTCAGCGGTATTGTGTCAATCGACAAAAATCAACCGGTGGCTTACCCCATCCGTCTAATCTTCAATCGAGTCATGCTCTAAGAATCGAGGATTTCAGGTAGCACCCATGCGGGTTCAATCTATGAGAATCAAATTGAAACATTTTCAGCAGTCCAAAAACCGAAGATATATAGCAGATAATGTGCCACGAAGCAACATGAGAGATGAGGGCATGGGTTCCTCTTCTCCTCGCTCGGTAAACCGAAGAAATTTCGCCACCTGTGCCGGGTAGAAGGGGCTCCCCAATGGGTGCCCCCACCCACCACACAACGTACCATGCTGATTTCCCGCACTACGCTCTTCCGAATAAATCTATTCCCATTTCGGTCCTCAAAGGGGGTGGCAAAGTCACTGGGAACGCTCCTCCTATCGTGCCATTAAAAGCGGCACGCCGATTAACAACAGGGCGCCAAGAAATATCATGCCAAACAGGCCGCCCAACCGCCAAAAGTGCGCGCGAGGGAGATAGCCGCTGTTGTAGTAAGGGAGCGCAGCGCCAGTCGCGTAGGGAGTAATCACCGCCATTATCCCGGTAGTCATGGCCAGTGCTAGGGCGAGTTTATCGGCTGGCACGCCGGGAATAGCGATGCCGACCGCCAGCATGATGGGCATCATCGCCGAAGTGTGTGCCGTGAGGCTGGCAAACATGTAGTGCGCGAAAAAGTACACCGTAACGAGTACTAACACAATACTGGTTGGCGAGAAGCCGCCCACGTTTGTGGCTACATAATTGGCAAACCACTTAATAAAACCGGTCCTTGCCAAGCCATCCGCCATGGTCACAAGAGTCGCAAGAAGGACGATGGTGGTCCATGCGGAATGGTACTTTGCCATATCGTCCCAGGTGACCACGCGCAATATCAGCATGAGTGAGACGACAATGAACGCCACCGTTGCCGCATCGATGTAATCCCCACCGAACACCCACATCAAGATTGCCATCGAGGCCAGAACGGCGAGGGCGGTTTCCCGCGCGGAGATAGCGCCCATCTTTTTAAGTTCGTCGTTCGCCCAGATCGGCGTTTTCTCGCTGCGCTTGATTTCAGGCGGGTACAAGAAGTAGGCGAGCACAGGCAGCGCGAGTAGCAGCGGCAGGGCCCACGGTAGCGTTGCCATCATCCACTGCTTGTAAGAAATCTCGATGTGCACGATCTTCTTGATGAACTCCAGCGCAAGAAAGTTGGGAGCGCAGGCGGTCATGAAGAGAGAACTCGTGATGCAACTGGCAGCGAAGGTCGTCCACATAACGTAGCTACCGATCCTGCGTGCCGACGGATTGTTGGGCATGGAGTCGTAAAGCGGTGGCAGGTTGTTTACGATTGGAAAGAGAGTGCCCGCACTGCGGGCGGTGTTCGAGGGCGTAAACGGCGCCAATATCGTATCGGCGATAGTGGTCGCGTAGCCGAGCATGAGCGTGCTCTTGCCGAGCGCTCGCACCAGAAGCAGCGCAATGCGGCGCCCGAGACCCGTCTTGGCATACCCTAGCGCGAACATGAATGCACCACCAACCAGCCAGACGGTGCTGCTCGCAAAACCTGCCAGCGCCCATTTGATCGCTTCGCTTGCGACCTTGAAATTCGGATTGGCTACTTCTGTAGGACTGAAAAGTATCGATCCGGACAACACGGCAACCAGTGTCACTCCGATAATGCCTACCGCCGGGTTCGGCAAAGGTTCCAGCACGAGTGCGGCAATGACGCCTGAAAATATCGCGAAGTAATACCACGCATGCTTCGCCAATCCATGTGGCGCCGGCAGCAGTGAAATTGCGATCGTAACAGCAAATGGCAGGGCTATGCGCCACCATTTAATCGAATGGGGTTCTTTTTTTTGAGGTGGAGTTGACTGCATTGCCTTGTCCATCGTTTCCCTCCTGAACGAAGTGATAAGAACTTGCCTTGGAATGGGTTGAATTTATCAATTAGGAAATATCTTGTCAAGAAATATCATCTCCAGAGAAATTACCACCAAAAAATATGAAAGTATCATTCTTATCTATTCGAACGCCAGCCTGGCACAAAGCTTGGGAACCTAAATCGAGATCAACACAGGAAGGCATTTGCCCTCGGGAGCGGGTCATCAACTTCTTCTACTGATAAACCAACCCCTGGTCCCCCCAAAAAACCATTTACCGATCGGCCCACATAAGAGTCCATCGGGTAATCTGAGTCCGAGTAGAAGGAAGGGACAGAAATGTCGCCCTTGTAGGAAAAAGCTAAAAAGATATCCGTGGCCGCACTCCCAACATCACACCCGAGCAAAGGCGTCACACAGAACGCCAGAGGCTGAATAGCGGTAGGTAACGGACTGCAAATGGGGATGGCAAAATGCATGGGTCCACTCAAAGCGCTCCTCACCTGCCTTTGGCCTGTTTGGCAGCGGAGATCCCTGCCCGGAGGGCCTCGCGGTTGAGCTTCTCCGTACCTTTGGGAACCCTTGCCAGGACGGCCTGTTCCATGGCCTTCAGAGAGACAATCGGGCTCAGCTGGGTAAGGGCCCCGAGGGCGGGATATTATTCACCAGAATGGGCGCTCTGAAGACGGTACGGTCGAGAACTGTCCTGATGGTACCATTGGGGTTCTTCCACTTCTGTTTCAGGTGATACTCCTCTACCCTCTCCTTATTCGCCGTTATGGTAGCACATTTTACGCCCACACCACGTCTCATTATGGCCTCGGCGGCATCCATGGTGACCTCGTCGTCTGTCTCGTTCCTGTGCTTAAGGCCCGAGTCGTAGTATTCAAGCGTCATGTCCAGGTATGGAAGAAGAACCTTGTCCTTCACCATCCTCCACATGACTCAGGTTATCTCGTCCTCGTCCATTTCCACGATGGATGTTTTAACCCTTGTCTTCTTTTCTGCCATCCTTTTTCCTCTCCTATTCTTGAACCTATCGATCTTGATTACTGCTTCTTCGTTAAAAGATTTAACGCTCCGCCTATGAACACGATCATCTTCTGCCTCTCCGAGAGCCTGTAGGCCACCTCGAACTCGAAGCCCTTGCTCACGTCCCTCACGTTAAGAAGCTCTCCCTTCATGATCAGGTTCTTCATACCGCGTATCTCCAACTGGTCCCCTTGGTCGACCTTGTTGTAGTCTGATTCATTCTTAAAGGTCAGGGGCAGTATGCCAAAATTGACGAGATTGTCTGCGTGGATGCGTTCGAAGGATTTGGCGATGACCGCCTTCACCCCCATGAACATTGAGCAAAGGGCTGCATGCTCCCTGGAAGAGCCTTGGCCGTAGGAGACCCCGGCCACGATGACGCTGCTAAGGTTTCCCTCCTTTATCTTCTTGGCCCTTTCGTAGAAATTTGGATCAATCGTCTCGAAGAGGTATTTGGAATACTCGGGCACGTTGGACCGATATTTCATCCTCGCACCAGCGGGTATGATATGGTCTGTGGTTACCTTATCCCCCACTTTTATGGCTACCGCGGCCTTAAGTCCTTCGGGCATTGGTTCATTCTTTATTATCTTACCGATGTTGGGTCCCTTAAAGATCTTTACGGCCGAAGGATCCTTCGGCGGCTTTATGATCATGGAATCGTCGAGAAGGAACTTCTTTGGCATTTTTATAGCAGGTAACTCTATCCCAAGATCTCTTGGATCGGTAATTTTGCCTGTGATCACTGCTGCAGCTGCGGTCTCAGGCGAGACAAGGTATATTTCCGCATCCAGAGTGCCGGAGCGGCCCTTGAAGTTGCGGTTGGATGTTCTAAGAGAGATGGCTCCCGATGCCGGGGATTGGCCGTTTCCTACACAGAAGCCACAGGTGCATTCCTGAATCCTTGCGCCCGCTTTAATAAACTCAGCCAGGACGCCATTGACCGCTAGCATATTCAGAACCTGCCTGGAGCCAGGAGCAAGGACGAAGCTCACATCAGGGTGAGCTCTCTTGCGCTTCAGGATCTCGGCCACCATCATCAGATCTCTCAGGGATGAGTTCGTACAAGAGCCGATGCAGACCTGATCCACTGCGAGATCAGCCACCTCTCTGACCCTCCTGACATTGCCTGGGCTGTGAGGCGTTGCAATCATGGGCTCGATGTCGGAGAGGTCCAAGTCCACGACTTTGTGATACTCGGCGCCCGAGTCAGCTTTCAACTCCACCCAGTCTTGCTCCCTGCTTTGAGCAAGGAGGTACCTCCTGGTTTGGGCGTCGGATGGAAATACGGAGGTGGTCACCCCGCACTCGGCACCCATGTTCGTAATGGTGGCACGCTCAGGCACGGAAAGGGTGTTGACACCAGGACCACCGTACTCAAAAATGCAGTCCACGTTGCCCTTCGTGCCGAATATCTCAAGAACCTTCAGGATAACATCCTTTGCGGAAACCCATGGCTTCAGTCTGCCTTTAAGATGAATCTTGATGACGTTTGGACACAAGAGGTAGAACGGTGCACCGGCCATGGCCAATGCTACGTCTAGCCCTCCTGCGCCAATAGCTATTTGGCCTATGCCGCCACCGGTGGGTGTATGGCTGTCCGCCCCGAGAAGCGTGGTGGCGGGTTTGCCGAACCTTTCCAGGTGAACTTGATGACAGACGCCGTTACCAGCTCTTGAGTTGTCGACACCGTACTTTGCAGTAACGGTCCGCAGATATTTATGGTCGTCGGCATTCTCGAAGCCTATCTGAATGGTGTTATGGTCTATAAAGTTGACGCTGTGTTGCGTCTTAACCCGACCCACGCCGATAGCCTGCAATTGCAGATATGCCATGGTGCCGGTGGCATCTTGGGTTAGGGTTTGGTCAATTTTGATTCCAATTTCATTACCAGGCTTGTACCCACCCACGACGAGATGCTTTTCGAGTATCTTCTGTGTCAATGATTTTCCCATGTCGACGGTATCCTTTTGAACTTCGGTTTGTGTTCCGGTCATTCGAATTGATTCCCGGGTTTCATATTTAGCGGTCGAATTTATTGACGCCCCGTTATAAGGTTCCTTCTGGGAAGTTGGGATTTTGGGGAACCCAGGTTTGTTCCTCCTGGGGCTCCTGTTCTCTTTGTGTATAAAACGTTCGTCAATTCTTCGATTGGCAATTGAGCCAACTTATCCAGTATTCCATCGCATTGTCCTTTCTCGATATCAGCGACCCTCTGATGAAGGCTATCAGGGATGGGAAAAATATGCCTTCCATAAACCCGCCGGGCAAGGAGCGCCACATTCGGCTGCGAAATCTCAGCCGGACATTTTGATGTGCAGGCCCCACACATGATACATTGAAATGAGAGCATGGCCACTTCCTCAACATCTCCCCGAATGGCATGGACAATATAATCCATCACCTGGATCTCCATAGGGCAGATACGGGTACAAGTATTACTTTGAAGGCACCGATAGACCTCCGGGTACATCTTTCCTAAGATCCCTGGCTGGTTGCTTAACTTCTCAAAATCATACTGCGCCCGATTCATAGGGACAAAAGGAGACGCCAAGCTTTCAGGGTCCTGCATTGCCCTTCCGTCATCGACAGTTTTTCGGCTGGTTTCCACATAAGTCTATTTTTTATAGCACGAATCTAAATTACCTAAGAGTATCGAGTTCTTAACGATCAAGATAGCTTAATTTTGCCTTACTTTGCAAGTTTGATTTTTTTGCGATTGTCAAATCGCTAAATCGATCCACTGCCCCACGAGTTTTCTGAATCGTTTAAATGTTGGGATTTGTGTTTTGAGGTCTTGGACAAAATCGGCCTTAACGTATTCGGTTTTGATCAGAAGGGTGTAACTGATCTGATAGAACCCGCCCTTCTTTTCTTTCAGTCTCTGATTGGTATGTTAGTGACCCTGGCTTCATCTCCCATGGTAGCCTCCTTCTTTCTTGTTTGAAAAATAGTGCTCAAAACTTAAACTATCTAAATAGATGAGCAGGGGCGAGTCTTATACTATAAGATTAATTTCAGCCTTCTTTGTGCCGACAGGTCGACATGGGAGGAAGTACTCCAGAGCCCCATGGTTCGGAGGTCAGAGCTTCCAGAAGCTGAACGTATCTTGCCACTTGTAACACACTGAAAGAAAATCGGATAAGGCTCTATCTGATCCTCAAATCAACAAAATCATCCCTTCTGCCTCGTCTTAGACCACTTGATTACCAGAAGCACATCCCTCGCGTTATGGAATTTTGTAGGACATCCGCCTGAAGTATCACCTTTCAGGAGAACATCGTGCGAAAATCCCTTTACTCTCTGCCCGACTCCGTACCCTGGGGAGATCCCGGCTTCGGTAGGGTGCACATAGAAAAAAAATAATCTTAGCTATTCGGCATTAAGGCTAGTAAAGTTTGATACCATTTTGAAAATTGATTCCTTCTCCCTCCGCTTGGGCCTCGTACTGACCCTGTTGGAATGTGACGGTTGCACGTAGCGGTCCAAACTTCCCGTTTCCCTGGTACTCCCGTAACGTCTCACCCTCCTTATAATCGGATGTCGCCCACTTCCTCCAGTGCCACTTGCCATCTGCAGCGGGACCGAATCGTAAGTAAATGCCCGTGGGGAAAGTGTAGAGCGCTGCCTTGCCATTAAATGCAAGTGCTTCGGGCTTCGTTACTCTTAACTCACCCGTAAAGGCAGAGGCCCAGGGTTTGTAGACCGGGAGCACGAGATGAGAGGGATGAAGGCGATCGTGGTAGATCCGGTTATCCGCAGCCTTGACGTCTTCAAAGGTCGCTGCCGCTACGCTCCCGCCCTTGGCTGCGAGGGCGGCATAGTTATTTGGGTTCCGTGCTCTCCTCGGGAAATTGCTACTCGTAATATCCAGCTGGATGATGTGACCCACCTGGAAAACGTGAAGGACCTCACCGAGATCGATCGTAAACTGATAGACCTGCCCGGGGGCAAGCGGCTCCGGCGTGATTGCAGAATTCCGGTAAACCGCTCGGATTACTCCGTCCTGGACTAGGTTGGCTTTCCCCGTCGTCGGGTCGAAATCAATCAGCTTAGCCACAAAGTCGCTGTCGTCGCGGTTCGAAGAGGCGTAAAGAACCACCTTCACGTTGCCGGCTATAGGTATCTCCTTTTTGAGCGGTTCGCCCGAGTATGTGAGGACATCGGTCCGATTGACCCGGGCCGGAGTCTGGTCCGCAGGTCCTTTTCCGATCGAGAGGTTCCTACCGCCAAAGGTCGGCACCGGGTGGAATGGATCATATGTGTATGCCAGAAAATTAAGATCACCCTGAGGCATCTCCAGGCTGAGCGTCTTGTTGCCTCCGAGATAAAAGAGTTGTTCTTTCCTGTCCGGAAGCGGCCATTCGTCAGCATATCGCCAGTTCCATTCGGGCTTGCAGACGACATTGGGACCGCGGGCTTTGTGCGAATCGCAATTGGCCCAGTAGCAGTCGCGGGCGCCGTTTGGATCCTCAGGGTAGCACTTGGCTGCGTTATAATCATACTGAGGAACGTAATCGATGGGCGAGTAGTAAACCGATGGTCTCTCCATAATCTCGGAGGCTCCGCTGTCTTCGCCTTTCAACCAGTAGTCAAACCACTCAAAGTACGGGTCGTTCTCGATCCCAGGATCGAAACCTTGGTCCGTAGGATAGAAGCGCTCCTTCTTGGAATTCCAGTATACGGAGTAGTGGTCGCCCGGTCCTACGAAGAGCTTCTGATTTCCCTTAGCCAAGCCTCGATTCGACTTCTGAAGGTCCATATAAGCTCTGATCGTGGTGTTCGCGAAGATGTCATACCAGCAGCCGCTATGAAGGACCGGAATGTCAACTGTCGCATAAAAATCACGGCGGTCCCGAAAGGCATCCTTGTTGGGATGCGACATGAGTTCATTCAGGTACGGCTGCCATTCTGCGAAGTAAGGACGGAGTCCGGGCTGCTGGATCGGCAATGGCGTGTACCCAGAAGGTGGCGGAGTGTTGCAGATGGCGCCGCCAAGGCCGCAGCTCGATGGGTAGTTGAGCAAGGGAAGAGTTAACCACTCTGGAAAGTTGACGAACGAAGTAGGCGAGTTCACAGACTCGGCGGCCTTCAACACAGCCCCGAGGGTTTGAATGTACTTGAGATCCCCTTTGAGCCCGGCCGTGTCTGCGCCAAATTGCTCGAGAAGCTGCACGTGCCCTTTGCCGGGGACGCCCAAAAAGGAAAAGTCCGATAGGCCGACAAACCCTGTTGGAAGGGGACCAACGATGTTGCCAGAAACCCATAATATCAGTCGTTCGAGTTCTAGCGCTTGTCCTTCATAGACGACACCGGTCGGAATGCTAGCTCCACCAGCCTGGGCGAAGATTGCCTTGAGTGCACCGGTGTGGCTCCCAGAAGCCGCCGCGTACGCTGTGATCGATCCTGCTGAGGACCCTGACGCGCCTACCTTACCATTTGACCACAGCTGCCCTCCTATCCAGTCAACCAGTGCAGCTCCGTCCTTATCATCGTCACCGTACACATGGTCTGCGCCTTCGGAGCCATAGCGCCCTCGGGTATCCTGAAAGATGGCAGCGTATCCATGGTCAGTGATGAGTCGCCAACCCCTGAGAATGGCGCCTGAGCGCAAAAGCGAACCTTTCTTGGGATTTAGCCGGTCGGCATCCATTGGAAGGGATCCGATGCCGTAGGGAACTCTCTGTTGAATCGCCGGAAACTTCTTTCCTGTACACCCTCCGACGTGGTCGTCACAGGGAAGATATACGAAAGTGTTAAGCCTGTATGTCTGGGTAGAGCCAGGGACGCAGTCGAAGCCGGGGTTAATGGTACAGTCGCGGTTGGTGTCTGCGACCTCAACCCAAGTTTGGGCACACCGAACATGGTGAACGATGCCGATCGAATCAGTCCAATCGCAATCCTGCCAGTTCAACTCGGTTGCCCCAGTTACGGCATAATGACAGACGAGGCACGCAATCACGAGGAAACCAGGTATAAGTCTCTTTCTCCACATCGCGATTCCTCCTTTCTGGTCGCTTATTTATCCGAGGGCGAACTTTGAGCTCGGCCCTGTGGAAGTCGAATTCTGGAGACTGTCTTAGAGACCCCCCGTATTAAACTCAACAGGGATTTGGTTCAATTCCCGAACGCTACTGTATCGCCGTACATTCTTTCTTGTCAATACAAAAACGAAACTGACGAGGAGGCTACACAGGGCGGCTAAAAAGTTCGTGCCATGCAAGATATCCTGCCAAACATATCTCATCGAAAGAAACGAGGAAAAGGCTCGATTTGATTTTCGTAGCGAAGCCTCAACGGGTTCCGAATCAGTTCGTTGTTTCCTCGATTGCTATATCATCTTTGATGTTGATGCAGCCAATGACACTCTGAGCCGCAGGGCAGGAGGTAAGGTAAGATGAAAAGGCTTCTTTGACCTCTGCCTCCTTTGCTCGCGCCACTTTGAGATGGTACTTGACGCGGATCTCAGTTATTTTCAGGACATTGTTCACGTTTTCAATATCTCCTTCGACATTCGCCCAATATAACTCTTCCGGAGTAGGAATCCTTTTTTCGGCCAGAAATCTGGCCAGTGTTCCCATCATTCAGCCGGCG
>Ga0187770_10000861_pt1 | contig 15470 bp, 10 predicted proteins | sample 0116_SJ02_MP02_2_FD_133154 | JGI IMG/M metagenome (GOLD analysis project Ga0187770, IMG submission 133154) | Tropical peat soil microbial communities from peatlands in Department of Meta, Colombia - 0116_SJ02_MP02_20_MG | ecosystem: Environmental > Terrestrial > Soil > Wetlands > Peat | place...
GTGTTCATCCTTCACCTTGATCTCGAACATGTTCCACGGTCGGCTGGGGTCGCCGTGGCGGCGGCTGAAGGTCAGCGGCAGATACTCATGGGTAAGCCGCTCCAAATCCGTATCTTGCTGCGGGCGCACCTGCTCGAGGAGGGCACGGCGCGGCATTGACTCAGGCAGATTCTCAAGAAAGGGTTTGTGCTTCAGAGCGAGCTGGCGATTGGTGTTGGCAATGAACCGCCTTAGATCGGCGGCCGGAATCAAGTAGTTATCATTCGGAATGCCGCCGCGCATGACGTTGAAAAGGGTGCTCGAAAAATGATGCCAGACGGCCGGCTCGTCCCGAGTCAACTGGAGCCCGTCCGCTGCAGCAACAATCCTGACCAGGTTCCGCGTGCCCCGGACAACGTCCTCATCAATCTTCGAAACGATGTTCGGGGAGGAATGAAGTTCGCGGAGGATGGACTTCACTCCCGCTGCCTCTTGATTGACTTCGGCGACGATCGTCCATTCCGTCTCGGCGTGGGCGGGGAAGTCGAGCGCCGCCTTCAGAAAGTAGGCGCCGCGGCGGCCGCGGATGTCTGTCTCCTCCGAAACAGCGACGCCGCGGCGGAAGGCGTTGAGCTGAACGCTGGAGAGGAGCCGCGCCTCCGCCTGCAAGCCTACGGACCAGGCCAAGTTGACGCGCAGCGCCTCGCGGGGTTCTGGCCTGTCAACAGGGATCGACGATAGACGAAAGAGAGCAAGCCCGGTGGAGGGCTCCAGTTCCGTGCGCTTGTAGCCGTCCACCAGGGTGCTGTATTCCAACTGGAATCGCCGCGTGACGCCGCAAGGCAAAACATTCTGAATACCATCCAATACCTCAACCCGGACGCCTTGGGCTCGGCGATTCGCCAGTTGTGCGCGGCGCACAAACCCAAAACGCTCGCTGGTCATCCATCCATACGAGAACGTCAACCCAAGATCATGGTTCTCTTCTTCAAAGAAGATCTTGTTTCCATACACGCTCTTGTAAAGCGTGCGCGACACGTGATGTCGCCCGCCAGGTTGCCCTGAGAACGGCTCCCAGAGCACGACTCCAGCGTCTCCCATAACACGAACGATCGTTTTGCTTCCGGTGTGCTCGCAGCCATCTTGAATTCGGTCATCGGTGTAATAGGGAAAAAGCGCGTGGTCGGCGTCTTGACGACCTGCCGTCAGGCCGCCGTTGCTGGAAATGAAAAGCCAATGATCCGAGTCGCTGACGATACTCATGAAGAACGGTGGAATCGCATCGTAGTGGGCGAGGCGATAGTACCGCTCACCGCGAAGATCGACGAAGGAGCCCTCTGCGACTTCAGACGGGACCTTCCCCCCGGCAGCTAGCACCATTGGGCTACTCATTTTGCCTCTCGACTGGACGCAGACCCGTTGTCGACGGATGACCGCAAAGACCGGCGCTGGTTTAGATCCCTCTCGATCTGTACCATGGTGGCATCGTCCAGCTTGTAAAACAGCACCGCCCCCGCCGATAAGAAGCCAACCACCGCAGGGTAAAAGCTTATCATGTAACGTATGCCAGTCTGGACATTGAGAGGCTGGGCCACGTTTGCCTTAAATCCGATGTAGCCAATCAGCCAAAGAAATAGCGAACTCCCCGCCGCCCAGCCTAACTTCTGCGAGAATGATGCGGCCGAAAACACCAACCCCGTCGCGCGGCGTCCGGTCTTCCATTCCGAATAATCAGCCGTGTCCGCGTAGAAGGCCCACAGCAGTGGCGAGGTTGGCGCAAACAGCGTCGAAATGGCGATGTGGGTAGCAAAAATCAAAGGAATGTTGCTGAGCGGGACAAAATAGAACAATACCGTGAGCGTGCTGGCTATCGTCATCAAAATGATGTAGGCGCGCCGTTTCCCGCCGAGAAGCGTGGAAAGCGGACGCGCCATCGCGGCCCCAAAGATCACTCCGACGGTTCCCATTACCATGAACCAGGAGGCAATCGCCTCCGGCCCCAAATCGCTCTCGAAGTGGTGTCCCAGAAACGAGTGTTCAAAGTGATACAAATGGCCGGGCAGTATGACGCAGTACTTGAAGTAGTACAGGATGGCGCCCATGCGCAAGGAGACATAGAAGACCGCGAAGACTCCAATGAAGCTCACCATCACCCAGGGCACGTTCTTCACCAGATCACGCAAGTCATTTTTCAGCGCGTCGCCCGGCCGGTGGGCCGCCTGCACCCGTTCACGTGTGGTAAAGAAAGTGGTGAGGAAGAGAGCGATCGCCAGAACTCCATAGACGACCATCGCCACCTGAAAGCCCCTCTGGTCATTACCGTGGCCGAAGCGCTTCACCATCGGAATGGTGAGCCCCTGAACCATGAATAGTCCGCCATACGCGAGAACGAAACGGAAGCTCGATACGGTGGTGCGTTCCAGAGAGTTTGACGAAATTACCCCCATCAGCGCACTGTAAGGAATATTGATGAATGTGTACGCCAGCATAATCAGCCCGTAGGTCACATAGGCGTAAACCAATTTGCCTTGCGGCCCCAGGTCGGGAGTGGTGCACATTGCCACCCCCATCAACGCCATGGGCAGGCATCCCCAAAGCAAGTAGGGGCGGTAATGTCCCCAGCGCGTCTGCGTGCGATCGGCAATCACGCCCATCACCGGGTCAATAAACGTGTCGGGAATACGGACAACCACGAACATGGTGCCTGTGGCCGCAGCAGGGATGCCAAAGACGTCAGTATAAAAATAGGATAGAAAGTTGAGGAACGTTTGCCAGTAGAAGTTCGAGGCCGTGTCGCCGACACCATAACCGACTTTTTCGACGAAGGAGAGCTTACTGCTCTGGGTTTTCATTCCTTCCGCTGATTTGGCCACTAGGTCCATCACAACATTCTCCGTCGTACCTGACAGGGAGTCTGACCGCCACCTCCGCTAATGCTGAACCGGTTTAAATATGGGGATTTGACATTAGCGGAGTTGCTTTGTCAAGGATTATTTTTATCAAGGATTTTCATGACCTCTCAGGCTCGCTTGGAGCGGCGGACGGGGGCGGGTGCCGTCGAGTCGCGGACGGCTAACTTTGGGGTCATAACCAGATGCCGATCTTTCACGCCGTTGGTGATCGCATTGATGACTTCCCGGGCCGCAGTTTCCCCTATCAATTGCAGCGGCTGTTGCACGGTGGTGAGCGCGGGATAAACGATGCGGGCTGCGACCACATCGTCAAACCCCACCACGGAGAGATCCTGAGGTATGCGCCACCCGTGCTCGCGAAAGCGGTTAATGGCCCCGATTGCCGAGATATCGTTGAACGCCATCAAGGCGGTGAACTCGCGATGGCGCGAATGGAGCTGCTGGGCGCAGCACGCGCCCTCTTCGATAGCGGAAAGCTGCTGCACGCCGAGTCTCTGCAGCTGCACGACCAGTTGCGGGTCCACCTTTATCGAAAGGCTGCGGGCGGCAGTGAGGACCGCGTCCCAGCGGTCCTCCGTATCCGCACTGCCCTTGTGCCCTTTGATAAAAGCGATTTTGCGGTGCCCCAGAGAGACGAGATGTTGGAGGGCAAGGCGGATTCCCGCATGATTATCAATGGTGATCGAGATGCCTCGCTCGACGCTGTGGGCCTTCCCGATCGCCGCAAGAGGAAGATCCACTTCTGAGCTTAGGGGCGTGTTGATGAGAATGATGGCGTCTACGCCCCGTTCCAGAAACATCTCTATGGTCCGCTCGATTCGCGCTTTCGACCATTCGTGACTGGCTAGAAAGTAGTGATACTCGCTCTGGAGGAGGTATTCCTCAATTCCTTCCAGGACGCTGGCGCTGTAGCCTTCCGCCAAGTCGGGCGAAAGCACCCCAATGAGATAGCTGCGCCGTTGATTCAGATATCGGGCAAAGTAGTTTGGCTTGTATTTATATTCTTCCGCTGCCTTATAGATGCGTTCACGGGTTTCCGGTGCGAAGCTACGAGCTAGGGGAGAGTTATTGAGAACACTGGAAACGGCTGCTTTGGAAAGGCCCAGACGCTCCGCCAGGAACTTCAATGTGACTTTCTTGCGCATATCTGTGAACCCTCGAGCGATGACACCGCAGTATATCACGGGCCTCAAGGTCAGGAAAATATTTATGAAAAAACCCTTGACAAAGCGGTCCAGCAGTAGTATAGGAAGACACTGAACCGGTTTAATTAACTAGTTTAATTAACCAGTTTATATCCCAATCTGAACTCATGGAGCGGAATAGTGAACTGCCCGGGCTTAGAGTTTCGAACGAACATGGCATTTCGCCGGGCGTTGCTTCTCTGCTTGCCGTTTTTGTTGGCCAAGCCCGCTCCTTCACGGAATACACCCGTTACGCGTCTCGCGGTTTCGAGGGAGGTAGCGGTCGGGGGGCATTGGTGCGATCTCCTCCAGGAAAAAGTCGGTGGGCCCCTGTCGTTTCCTCATCCAGGCTCCGCCATTGACTCTCGTTAACCCAATAAAGGTTCCGTCAGGTAAAGGAGAAAATCTATGAACAAAAGAGTAGTACTCGTCTTATGTTCGGCAATGGCTCTCTTCTCTCTGCTCTTGCCTAGGCCTGCTCGAGCTCAGGAAGCTACCATTGTCGGCACGGTAACCGACCCTACCGGCGCCGCAGTTCCGAACGCGGCCGTTACGGCCACCAACATCGACACCGGCGTGGTGAATCGCCTCACCACCAGTGCGAGCGGGGACTATGTAGCGGCTGACGTCCACATCGGCCATTACACCGTTCGCGCGGAAGCCAAGGGCTTCAAGGCGGCCGAGCGAAGGGATGTCGTGCTAGCCGTCGGAGACCGAATCCGCGTGGATTTCATGCTAGAACTCGGGAGCACAACACAGGAAATTACCGTAGAAGCCGCCCCCGTCGCTGTCCAATCAGACACTGGCCAACGGAGCGACGTGATCACGGGTACGGAGGTGACGCAGCTTGCCACCAACGGCCGCAGCGTCTACACTCTGGCCACTCTGGTCCCCGGGGCTTCGAACACTATGGGAGACGACCAGGGACTGACGTCGACCGCCGGCAATGACCAGGTAAGTTTCAACGGCTTGCGGATGTCCCACAACCTTTATCTGGTCGACGGCGCGGAAGCTTATGACCGAGGCAGCGGGGGCGCCATCCAGATCGTGCCCTCTCTGGATGCCATTGCGGAGTTCCAGGTCATGACCTCCAACTACAGCTCGGACTACGGCTTGTCCTCCGCCGGCACCATGAGCATCGTCTTCAAATCGGGAACCAAGCAGCTCCATGGTGAAGCTTGGGAGTTCGTTCGCAATAATGACTTTGACGCGGCCAGTTACATTGCCAACGCCACTAACTCGAAGACACCTGAGCTCCGGTTGAACGAATTCGGCTTCAACATCGGAGGCCCTGTGGTGTTCCCAGGGTATAACAAGAACCACGACAAGACCTTCTTCTTTTACAATATGGAATGGCGCAGGGAGATTCAGGGAGGCTCCATCGATCAGGTGGTTCCACCCACCTCAGAGTATGGTGGCCTAGGCATCACTGCTAATGTCCCGAGCGCTTCAAAACTACCGCCTGCGGCAGTCGCTGCTCTTGCCGCCGGCGGCACGGGCATACCGGCAAATCTGCAAGCCTTGGCAAGTGCAATCCAGGGTGGCCATCTGACGCAAGGCTCGGCGTTCCCCACCACCGGCGCGTACGCTCTGCCGAACTTTTTGGATCCTAATGCACAACTCCTGTTAAAGCAGGGGATTTTCCCCGCCAACAACACCACCTCCGGTGGCTCGCCTGCCTTCTACGGCGGCGCAAACGTTCCCACCCACGTGCGGGAAGAACTCGTCCGGATCGACCATCACTTCAACGACAAGGTGTCGATCTTTGGCCATTACGTCAATGACGCGGAGTTTCAAGGCTCAAGCACGACGTTGTGGTCCGATGATAACGTGCCCAGCATCGGCACGATTTTCAACAACCCTGCGTATAGCGCCACCGTTCACCTCATGCACACCATCAGTCCCACGCTCCTCAATGAGATTGCCTACAACCAGGGTGGCAATTCCATCCTCTTTACGCCCAGCGGCATATACAAACAACCTTCGGGCCTCAGCATCCCGAGATTCTTCAATGTGGCGCCCAACACCGACACTCGGAATCCCGGCATCAGTATCAGCGGCGTGGCCACTTACGACGTTTCTGAGGTTCCTTGGACCAATGTGGCCAACGACTATCAGATCCGCGATGACCTGTCCTGGGTCAAAGGAGCGCATCAGCTCAAATTCGGGGGAAGCTGGGCGCTCTACTCGAAGGCCCAGCAACTCTTCGGCAACACGCAAGGTGAAGACTCCTTCGACGGCCGGTTCACGGGGAGCTCCTTTGCCGACTTCCTGCTGGGTATGGACAGCGGCTACAGCGAAATAGCGCTGCAAGACAGCGGTCATTGGCCCAACACTTCCTGGGCTGCCTATGTTCAGGACAACTGGCGGGCCACCCGCCGCTTGACTCTGAATCTGGGCCTGCGCTGGGATGGAATCCCGCATTGCACGGAAAAGAATGGCCGTGATTCCGACTTCTACCCCAACCTGTGGAACACCGCCAATGCGGCAGTCCTTACGCCGGCGGGCACCATCGATCCCACCAAGACTCCCGTCGCTGCGTTCGGAGCCAGCCCCAATGCCATCCTCGCTCCCTTGGGCAATGTGTTTTATCTGAATGGTATTGGCATCGCAGGCAAAAACGGCATTCCCCTCGGCCTGGTGCAAAACCACTGGAACGACTGGGGTCCGCGTATCGGCTTCGCCTACGACCTCACCGGCAAGGGCAAGACCATCTTTAGGGGCGGCTTCGGCATCATGTACGAACGCGAGCAGGGCAACGACATGTACGACAGTGGCGGCAATGTACCCTTCAGCGATAGCGCCAGCTTCAGCAACGTAGCGCTTTCGAACCCCGACCTATCGTTGGCGACCGGCGCGGCCCCCGTAAACCCGATCCCCGTGGCCGGCATCTCCGGTCTAATGTCCAGCAATTACAAGAACGGGGTAAGCAACCAGTGGAGTGTGGGTATTCAGCAACAGTTGGGGCGCGACTCCATACTGTCTATAGCTTACGTTGGCAATCAGAACCGCCATCAGTATACCCGCGCTGAAACCAACCTCCCACCCGAGAGCGAGTTGGCAAGCCTAATCGGCGCGAGCACCTATACCTATGACAGCGCCGTTCCCTACGTCGGGTTTAGCTCGATCTTTGATTTTGAAGGCGCGCTGAACTCGCACTATAACGGGCTCCAGGTGGGTCTCAAATCCCGCCTGAAGCGGGGTCTCACGTTCGATGGCGCTTTCACCTATTCACGCGCGATTGACCCGGTCCACAACAATGGCAACGAAGATGTTGGGAGCGTTGAGAACCCCTACGATTTCAGGTACGACGTAGGGCCTAGCTCATATGATCGCACCGCGATCGCACTTTTCAGCCTCGTCTATGACATCCCGTTCCTGCGGCACTCCGCCAACGCTGCCCTGAGAACCGGTTTGGGTGGCTGGGAGCTTTCCGCCATTGGCACGGTGGAAACGGGCACGCCCCTTTATATTGGTTTGTCCGGTCCGCAAGGCAGCAACGGGGTGCAAAATAGCAGCAACCGCCCGGACCTCAGTGGCTCCGTTTCCAACTCTCACAGTTACACCAGTTGGTTCAGTGGAGCCTTCAGTACTCCCGCGCTGGGCGCCTGGGGTAATCTGGGAAGCGGCGTGGTACGCAATCCCGGCCGCGACAACTGGAACATCTCCCTCTTCAAAGACTTCATGATCAACGAAAACCGGGGGAGCCTACTCGAACTCCGCTTCGAGTCGTTCAACACGCTCAATCACACCCAGTTCAATGGCGTCAACTCTTCCTACGGCGCCGGTGGCTTCGGCGCTATTAATTCCGTTTTTGACCCGCGGGTCTTCCAATTCGCCATCAAGCTCAGGTTCTAACGAGCGGGTCAAGGGTCTATCTATCCGGCAAGCTGTAAGCTAGTTCGGCCAGCAGCCTCGCTCACAAGGGCTGCTGGCCGGTTTTTTTTGTGACGAAACCGGGTCGCGCCCTGCTACCGCAGTGGCTCTTTGACTGTGAGAATCTGATAATCTTTGGCGTTGCTCTCGCACGCACCATACACTATTCTCAACCGTCTGAAATCTTCTTACACTCAAGGAGGCGGCAATGACAGGTCAGAGTTCGCGGCGGGATTTCCTCGGAATGTCGACTTTGGGGCTGGCGGCAGCCATGGCTTCTAAAGAACCAGCGGAGCCAGCGGCCTCTTTGGCTAGGGCTGGGGACAAAACTCCGAATGTGGGCGGGGGGATCTCCAGTTGGCTTACGTCTGCAGAAGAACGCTTTGCCGCCGGCCCTCAGGTGCTCTGGGGTCCAGCTCCGGAGGCCCCTGCGGTCAATCAGATTAGGTTGGACACAAGCAAGAAGTTCCAGAAGGTTTTGGGATTTGGGGGCGCTTTTACCGATGCTGCCTGCTACATGTTCAATCAACTTGCGCCTGCAGCCCGCGAGCAATTGTTCCACGAGATGTTCCACCCCTCGGAAATGGCGCTCAGCGTTTGCCGTATCTGCGTGGGATCGAGCGACTACGCGCTAAAAGCTTATAGCTTCGACGAGGGCGAGCCCGATTCGGATTTGGCGCGATTTTCCATCGCACACGACCGCGAATATATTCTGCCTGTGCTTCGCCAGGCGCGACAGGCGAACCCGGATCTGTTCCTTTTTGCCAGTCCTTGGAGCCCGCCCGGTTGGATGAAATCCAACGGCTCCATGCTGGGCGGCTCAATGCGCCGCCATTTCTTGCCGGTTTATGCGAAGTATTTCCTCAAGTTTCTACAAGCGTATGCCGCCGAGGGCGTGCCGGTGCAAGCGGTTACGCCGCAGAACGAAGTGGATACAGATCAGGATGGGAGAATGCCCGCTTGCATTTGGGCGCAAGAGTACGAAATTGAATTTGTGGGCAGCCATCTGGGACCGCTTCTCGAAAGCAGTGGTGTACCAGCCAAGATCTGGATTTTGGACCACAACTACAACTTGTGGGGACGAGTCATGGACGAATTGGAGGACGACCAGCTTCGCAAATACTGCAATGCGGTTGCCTGGCACGGCTATGCTGGCACTCCCGACATGATGAGCAGGGTCCAGGATGCCTTTCCGGCTGTGGAGATGTATTGGACAGAGGGCGGCCCGGACTGCAAAGACCCCAGCTACCTGACAGATTGGTGCAAGTGGGGCGCGACTTTCAGCTCGACCCTGCGCAACGGATGCCGCTCCATCACTGCTTGGAACCTGGCTCTTGATGAGCTTGGCCGGCCGAACATCGGACCGTTCTCGTGCGGCGGTGTGGTGACAATCAACTCTCGCACCAAGGAGATCACACGCAGCGGGATGTACTGGGCCCTGGATCATTTCTCCCGTGTCATCCGTCGCGGTGCTCGCCGTTTTGACTCGCAAGGCTCCGCCTCCGATCTGCAACACGTTGGCCTTGAGAATCCAGACGGCCAACAGGTGTTGATCGTCACGAACCCAGGAGCAGCAAGGGAGATCGAAGTGCGGCTCGGGAATAGGGCGGCACGGATTTCCTTGAAAAGCAATTCGGTAATTACCCTGGCTTGGCGGTGAGGGCTGCCCAAATCTGCCGTGCTATGGACTTATTTGGTGCGGTTTTATTGTTCTGGGGGCTCGTTCGCTCTGAGCTTTCTTGATAGCCGATAAGGCATTGAACACGGAGTTATCTGAATCCCTCCATATCCTCTCCATTGAGAATTCATCGGCCCTGAGGAGAAAGAAGTTCGTCTCGACTCCGCCCAGTAGCCGCGCTGCTTAACGTCACTCTTTCTTTGGCTGTTTCGCGAAGCTGAGCAATAAGAGGACGAGGGGGCCAAACAGCAAACCCTCGAGCGCTGCGCGCACCTTCGAGCGTCCCTTCTTGTCAGCTATATAAACGCCTGCAATGACCCACCCTGCCATCCAACAAATCGCTAGCAGCTTCATCGTGGTCTCCTCAGTCTGCGGAACAGTATGAGCAATACTAACTTTCTGACGTGTTATCGGCCAGAGCACGAAAGTACTGGCGGATGAAGTACCGCGGGCGTCCAGCGCGCTGTGGCGCTGACATCCTGGCCGCGCCTTGCCGCATGTGGGCGCGGAACGCTCCCACGCCAACGGGCTAGACGCCCGCACTTCGCCTAGCCACAGACAGCCAACGGCGCTCTTAGGTGCAGACTTCGGGGTTGACAGGGTTAGGCGGGCACCGGCCTTCAAGTCCGGCAAGGAGATTCTCCGCGGCCAGCATGGCCATCGCCAAGCGAGTCTGGGAAGTGGCGCTCCCCACATGCGGCGTCACGACGACGTTCGGCAAGCCAAGAAGCGCGGGGTGGATATGCGGCTCCTGTTCGAACACATCCAATCCCGCCCCGGCGATCTGCTTTGATCGGAGCGCCTCGACCAACGCGGGTTCGTCCACGACTTGCCCGCGCGCGGTGTTGATGACGAAGGCCGAGGGCTTCAGCATGGCCAGTTCGCGAGCGCTGATAAGATGATAGGTCTCGGGAGTGAGGGGAACGTGCAGGGTCAGGAAATCCGCATCGCGCAGAAGCGTCTCGCGGTCCACGAACTGTGCGCCGAGTTCCTGCTCGAGGGCTGGTGAGGGCCGGACGATATCAAAGTAAAGGACGCGCATGGAGAATCCGCGGGCGCGGCGCGCTACGGCTTTGCCAATGCGTCCCAGACCATACACGCCCAACGTCTTGCGATAGAGGTCGGCGCCCCAAAAATACCCCCACTGCCAGTAGTGCCAGAGGCCCTCCCGAACGAAGCAGTCGCCTTCCACAAGGCGACGCGCTACGGCCATGAGCAGGGCGAAGGCTAAGTCCGCCGTCGTCTCCGTGAGCACATCGGGAGTGTTGGTGACGAGGATGCCGCGACGCGTGCAGGCACCCACATCGATGTTGTCGTATCCGACCCCTACATTAGCGATCACGCGCAAGCGCGGCGCATGCTCGAGCAATTCTTGGCTGACCCGTGCGCCAGAGGTCATTAAGCCCTCGATCTCCCGGCAGGCTTCCACCAGTCGCGCGGGCTCAAGCGGCGCATCTTCGCAGTGCACTTTCACGTCACATCGCGTCGCGATGCGCTCGATTACGGAGGGCGGCAGTGGGCGGGTAATGAAGACTTTGGGGAGGTTCACGCGTTTTGTCCGTGTTTAGTGGCTATTGTCTAGTGCGTGGCGCTTAGTGGCTCTCGCGTGATGTCCTGCCTGACAGTCAAAACAATGGCTCGCCAGATAGCTTTACTCTAAGGCCACTCAGGCACGCGCCATCTAACTAGCCCCCAGGCACTAGCCACTGCCTTCAATTAATCCAACGGCCGGCGTCGTCCTTTCTTTCGTGCTCGCGCATGTAGACTTCGAATTTCTTGCGCAATCGGGCGCGCCGCCACTCCTGATAGCGTACGGCGAGGCGGAGAGAGGGTAAATGGGGGCCGCGGAGGTAGAGGAAGCCGAAGAGCATTCCTCCCAGGTGCGCCACATGGCTGATGCCGGATCCTGGAGTGCCAAACGAACTCACCAGTTCAATCACTCCCATAATCACCACGAACCATTTCGCTTTGATGGGGATCAGGAGGTAGAGGTAGATTGGCCGATCAGGGAAGAGCATGCCGTAGGCCAGCAAAAGGCCATAAATAGCTCCGGAAGCGCCGACCGTGGGCGCACCCGTCCCGCTGGGGAATATGGCCTCTGATAGGACAACACAAATCCCAGCCCCGATGCCGCTTAGGAAGTAATAAGTAAGGAACTTGCGAGGACCCCACAGGCTTTCCAGGTCTGATCCGAACATCCAGAGCGCAAACATGTTGAAGATGATGTGGAAAAAGCCCCAGTGGAGGAACAAATAAGTGAAGAGTTCCCAAATATAAAAGCGGTGCAGAACTTCGTCGGGTTTGAGCGCAAACCACACGTAGGGCGCGCTCCAGCCAAAAATCTGCTGGGGAATGTAAGTTACCACAAACACCGCAGACGTAATGATGATCAATTGCTTGACCACCCGCGTGAGCGGCGGCCCGAACGAATACGAAATTTGGCGATAATAGGGCATCAATAAAAGCCTACCACAATTTCGTGTGTCAGCGGCAAAGGCTAAAGTGTAAAGGTCAAAGGATGAAAGATAGGGGCGGAGGCTAAAGAGTGAAGGCTAAAGGATAAATACAAAAACCCATCGGGCATTCTTAACCCTTTAGCCTTACGGCTTTGCCTTTTATTCCAGTTTTTTCCGTCCCTCGGCGAACAGCGCTGCGGCCATCGCCAAGAAAAGGAGGAGGCTGAAAACACTGGAGCTAGCGAGAGTCGGCCAATGCTTGGGTCCGACAGAGACCTTCTGATCGACGTCGAACCCCACCAGCGCAGCCAGAATCAGGCCGCCGATGGAGCCGCCGGCTATGAGTCCTGCGGCGAATAACGCGCCGCTGGAGACCTCGCCTTCCTGGCGCTTCTTAATCTTCTGGAGCAGGCCACTCACCACGCCTCCCGTAAAGATGGGCGCCGTGGTGGCAATCGGCAAGTATGAGCCCACTGCGAAGGCCAGCGAACGCACGCCGCACAGTTCCAAGACCACCACAATGAACACCCCGAGCAGCACCAGCCCCCAAGGCAGGCTGCGGCGCAGGATGCCGTTGATCACCGTACTCATCAGCACGGCCTGAGGCGCGGGGAGCCGCTCGGAGCCAATGCCGACCCGCTCTTGGAAGTCAATCTGCCGGGTGCCGGGGTCGTAGTAATAGCGGCCATCAGGAATGGCGTGTGAACCAATGACGTTGATCACTTGATAGTTCTTCCCGTTTCGTGAAGCTTCGCCTATCACGCGCATCTCCGGGCTCATGGCGACATTCTGCATCGTGAAGGACTCAACCCGCGTGTAGGCCCGATTGAGCAGAACCAGAGTGAACCCAATCACCAAAACGGAGGTGAGGGCACCCACGATCATGGCCGTTTCCGCGCGTTGGGGAGTGGCCCCCACCAGGAATCCCGTCTTCAGTGATTGCGAAGTCGCTCCGCCCACGGCTGCGGCGATGCATACAATGCCGCCGATGTAGATCGCCACGGCCGGGTAGGCCCCGGAGGTCCAACCCGCGGCGACAAAAAGCAGTGCCGTCACCATCAGGGTGGCAATGGTCATTCCCGAAATGGGATTGGCGGAGGCTCCGATCAGTCCCACGATGCGTGCCGACACGGTCACAAAAAGGAAGCTAAAAACCACCACTAGGATCGAGGCGACCAGGTTTCCATTGACCCCAGGATTGATTCGGAAAGCGAGCACAGCCCACACGATCAGGATCATTACCAGCGAGCCGCCAAATATCAAGGTTCCAGGCAGCTCTCTTTCCGTCCGGATGGCCGCGACGTGCTCCGCCTCTCCACGGCCCTTTCGTAACTGTCGGAAGGTCGAGCGCAAGGCGCGGACGATGGTTGGCAGTGTGCGCCCCAGAGTGAAGAGGCCCGCCGTGGCCACGGACCCAGCTCCGATGGGGCGGATGTAAGCGCGCCAGATGGCGAAGGAATCCATGTCGCGGATCAGGACGGTTCCGGGGAAGATAGGGTGGTCAAGCCCCGCCCCGAAGAACTTGATCATGGGAATCGTGACCAGCCAGGAAAGTACCCCCCCGGCAAATATCATCCCCGCCGTGCGCGGCCCGATGATATAGCCCACGCCGAGGTATTCCGGCGTGACGTCGGCCGCCAGGGTCGCCCCTGCAAACCACCCCGGCTGGTAGATCGGCCGCGGCCGCCAGAACAACAAGGCCTCATTCAGAAACTTGTAAACAAGCCCGAGACCGAAACCGGCAAAGACCTTTCCCGCGAAACTGCCGCCCTTTTCCCCCGCGATAAGCACGTCCGCGCAGGCCGTGCCTTCGGGATAGGTCAGCGAGCCGTGCTCCGCCACGATCAACTGATGCCGCAGGGGAATCATAAACAGCACGCCCAGCACGCTCCCGACGAGCGCCAGCAGCAGAACGCGCGGGATATCCGAAACACCGAGCGAGTACCCGAGGAAAATCAGAGCCGGGAAGGTGAAAACCACCCCGGCAGCGATGGATTCGCCGGCCGAACCCGCCGTCTGAACGATGTTGTTCTCGAGGATGGTCGATCGCCCCAGCCATTTGAAGATGCTGATGGAAAGCACCGCCACGGGAATCGACGCGCTCACCGTAAGCCCGGCGCGTAACGCCAGGTAGACCGTGACCGCTCCGAAGACGATCCCTAGCAGGGCGCCCAGGATGACGGCGCGCAGGGTGAATTCAGGGATGTCCATTTCCGGTGGCACGTAAGGACGAAATTGAGCGCGTGGGTCCTCTTGTGGCAATTGCGTGGCCATAGGTCTCCTCTGCTGATAGTTGGAAGCTGAAGGCCAAAAGCTTCTTTCACCCACCGAGCTTGGCGCGGACTTTCTCATTCACATGTTTGCCGTCCACGCTCTTTCCCGCCAGCTTGGCCATCGCAGCCTTCATCACCTTACCCAAGTCTTTAGCGGTGCTGGCGCCCGTCTCCTGAATGGCCGCAGCCACGGCAGAGTCAATTTCCTCCTCGCTTGCGCCTGCCGGCAAGTAACCCTCAATGATTTTGATCTCGGCTTCTTCCTTGTCAGCCAAGTCGTTCCGGTTGCCCTTGCGAAACTGCTCGACGGAATCACGCCGTTGCTTTATAAGCGTGCGCAGAACCGCCAGGGCATCGGGATCTCCCAGCGGCTTGCCGAGTTCAATCTTTTTATTGGTTAAGGCTGCTTTGGCCATGCGGAGGACTGAGAGCTTGAGCCCTTCCTTGGCTTTCATTGCGGCAACCAAATCCTTGTCAATCTGCTCCACGATTGGCATGGCAATTCATCCCCCTCCAGATTCCTGCCGACTATACCACAACCCAAGAAACCAGAGTGCCTTGTTTCGTTTAGTGCGGGGGCCGGCGCCGGCCTGAGTGAAGTTCAAAGGCGAAAGGGTAGCTGGAGTTGGACATTGGCATGAACGCATTCTCTTTCTACCTCTGAACGTGGATTGACAGACTAATGCCCTGGATGCACAATGGACGAAGGTCAGGTGGCACAGTCACGCCAGGCTGTGCCACGGCTAGACAGGCAGGCGTGGCTGTGCCGCTCTCTGCGCCCGTAGCTCAGCTGGATAGAGCACTTGCCTACGAAGCAAGGGGTCGGGTGTTCGAATCACCCCGGGCGTACCACCTCAACCGTCAGTGCATCATTGGATTAGCTCAGCGTGACTTTGTACATTCCTAACACCGCGGTGTGGGAATCGGGAGGTCGAGAGACCGAGTGATCGGTTGAACCAAAAGGCTCCGAACGGCCCGCTTCAGCCGGTGGCCCGATATCCTTCTTGCTTCACGCGATGACCCGACCATCGGATCATCCGAGTTCCCGATCTTCTATGGGCGGATGGTCACGATCACCGCGGCATGGGGCGCCACGGTGGCCGTAAAGGAAC
>Ga0187770_10000864_pt1 | contig 15457 bp, 19 predicted proteins | sample 0116_SJ02_MP02_2_FD_133154 | JGI IMG/M metagenome (GOLD analysis project Ga0187770, IMG submission 133154) | Tropical peat soil microbial communities from peatlands in Department of Meta, Colombia - 0116_SJ02_MP02_20_MG | ecosystem: Environmental > Terrestrial > Soil > Wetlands > Peat | place...
ACTGGAGAGTCCCTTTGCGGATCCTCAGCTCCTTGGCGATGTATGTGGGATTGCTTCCCCCTTCCGTGCGGATGGATCGGAGGAAGTGCCGCGGGTCGAGGATCTCGTTCGCTCTGTCCCCGTCCAAGGCGACCCGCTTTCCCGCCAGTCTGTATGAGACAGCTTGCAGCTTGGCTGAGGCAACAACTCGGAGCGGCTCGCCTGACTCCGCGGATATCCTAGCGAGTTCGCCGACGATGGCGTGGGCCTGCCGGAAGGAAATGCCATGCTCTTTCACGAGATAGTTCGCCAAGCCGACCGCAGTGGAACTGTCGTTCGAAACCTGCGATTCCAGCGCCTCAGCCCTGAACCTTGTCGCAGAAAGCGCTCCGGCCATCACCCTCAGGGAGGCGATCGAGTCGTCCATGGCTTGCCACAGGTGTGGCGTGGCCTCTTGGAGGTCCAGGTTGTAGGAGTAGGGCAGGGCCTTCAGTATCGCGCAAGTCGCGACCAAGTCGCCCAGTACCGAGCCAGCCTTGGCTCGGGTTGTCTCCGCAAAGACCGCGTTCTTCTTCTGTGGCATTATGCTGCTGGACGCCGAGTAGGCATCTGGAAGGTCGACGAACCCAAACTCTGCCGAGCTCCAGAGTATCAGCTCTTCTGCCAGCCTGCTGGCGTTGAGCATGGTGATGGTAGCGCAGGCGAGGGCTTCGACGGCGATGTCCCGAGACGAAACCGCGTCCATCGCGTTGCGGACAATCCCTGAGAACCCCAGGGACTCGGCCAGCGCCTCCCTGTCGATGTTCACCGAGGTACCCGCCATAGCCGCCGACCCCATGGGCGAGAGGTTCAGTCGCTCATACAGCTGAAGGAACCTCGTGGCGTCTCGTTGGAAGGCGTCGAAGTGGGCCGTGAAGTGGTGGGCGAGAGTGACGGGCTGGGCGCGCTGCAGGTGGGTGTACCCTGGGATCAGAACGCCACCGTGCTTTCCTACCACGCCCAGAAGGGATTCTTGGAGGTCTGCGATTGCGTCAACGAGGTCAAGCACGCGTTCCCTCAGCTCCATCCTGATGGCCGTGGCGACCTGGTCGTTCCTGCTCTTCCCGAAGTTGAGGAAGCCTGCGGTCTCTACTCCGAGTGCGTCAACCGCGTCCTGCTCGAGCTGCTGATGGAAGTCCTCCGCCTTGGCTTCAGGGTTGATGACGGGCGAGGCATGCATCAGGAACCCGAGACACTTCGCGCCGACTCCCCTGTCGACTTCGGCCGACCTGACAAGCGCCGCCATGTGAGCCATGTTCACTCTGATGACGTGTCGGGCGATTCGCCCGTCTGACGCCATCGAGGATGTGAACGCGAGGGCCTCGTCACTCGGCTTCCTTAGCCTTGGTCCTCGGATGTCCATTCTCCCTTTTTTCCTCAACTTGTGCATTCAGACTTGCGGCGACTCTCGATTGGAGCCCCCAGAGCTCGATGAAGCCTACCGCGCTCTTCTGGTCGAACTTAGAGCCCCTCCCGTAGGTCGAGAGCCCGACGTCGTAGATGGAATATTCCGACGACCTTCCAACGACGCGAGTAGATCCTTTGAAGAGCTTCAGCCTCACTGTTCCCGTGACTCGGTGCTGGGTGGCGGAGATGAAGCGGTCCAGGGCGATCCTCAGAGGCTCGAGCCAGAGCCCAGAGTAGACCAGCCAGGCCCATTCCCTCTCCACCTGGGCCTTGAAGTTCAGCTCATGGCGGGTCAGGACCAGCTTCTCCAGGTCTTTGTGAGCCTCGATTATGACTGTGGCCGCAGGACACTCATAGACTTCGCGTGACTTTATGCCAACTAGCCTGTCCTCTATGTGGTCGATTCTGCCGACGCCGTGGGATCCGGCAAAGTCGTTCACGTAGCTGACAAGCTTCAGCGGTTCCATTGCCCTCCCGTTCACCCTGACCGGGACCCCTCCCCGGAAGGCGATGTCGAGGTACCCCGGTTCGTTGGGGGCTTCCTCGGCCGGTGCGGTCCATTCGAAGGCCTCCTCGGGGGGCTCCGTGTTCGGGTCTTCCAGAGGCCCGCTCTCGCTCGACCTCCCCCAGATGTTCTGGTCCACGCTGAATATCGACTTCGAGGGCTTTACCGGAAGTCCGCGCTTCTGAGCGTAGATGATCTCCTCGTCCCTGCTCATGTTCCACTCGCGCACCGGCGCTATGACCTGAAGGGAAGGATGCATGGCCCTGACAGTGACGTCGATCCTTACCTGGTCGTTCCCCTTGCCCGTGCAGCCGTGGGCCACGGCGGTGGCGCCCTCCTTTTCGGCGACTTCAACGAGCTTCTTGCCTATCAGGGGCCTTCCCAGGGCGGTACTGAGGGGGTAGCTCCCCTCGTAGAGCGCGTTCGCCTTGATTGCCGGGAAGACATACTCTCGCAAGAATTCGTCCTTGGCGTCTATTGTGTAATGGTTCTTGGCTCCGATCTGTCTGGAGCGCTTCTCGATCTGAGCCATGTCGTCCCTCTGGCCGAGGTCAAGGGTCATGGTCACGACGTCAGCGTCGTACTTCTCTTGGAGCCACTTGACGCAGACTGATGTGTCCAGTCCACCGGAGAAAGCAAGGACAACGGTCCGACGCAAATTCTACGAAGATCGTCCTTCGAAATGCTTTTATAGATTTTGGCCGAAAACTGCGTAATTGGCCAAGCGACGGCCAAAACTGGCCAAAGGTATCTCTATCAACCGAGCTGTCAGAGAGGAGGTTGATTCGGACTTTTCCATACAGGACTCGATAGCGCGGGACTACGCTAACATCAGCGCTCTGTCGAGGCTGATGGTTCCAAGCGTCGCAAGGCGGATGAAGGCCAGGGTCAAAGACATCCAGGAAGTCGGAGTGGCCAGCGCCCTGAAGCGGCTCCGCGGCGCGTACTCGGCTGCGTCTCCCCGGGTGGCCGAGGTTATCGGAGGGAGCATGGTAAACGTCCGCACCCATGTGTCGAGGCTGTCGGTGGAGAAGACCAAGAGGACCCTGCAGGCCGTGGGCTCGCTTCTGGGTGACTACCAGGGGGACTTCATACAGGTCTCCGAGTCACTTTCGTCGATCACCCTCATCTTCGACCAGAGGCTGCACAAGAAAGTCAGACGTGCCCTTTCGGGTGGCGAGATACTGGAGGAAGGGGAGGAGTGCGCCGCCATCACCGTGCACAGCCCCCGGGAGATCATCAACACTCCAGGGTGCATTAGCGCGTTCTACGACCAGCTCTCGAGGAAGCACGTGAACGTAGAGGACACTGTGAGCTGCTATACCGACACGATAATGGTGGTGAGCATGAAGGACGCCAGCCGGGCCTTCGAGGCCCTCACGGAGTTGGTCGGGGAAGAGCAGAGGAAGCTGGAAGAGAGCTCAAGCTAGAGAACAGAATAAGAGAGAGGAAGGGGCAGGCGCCGACGCAAATGAGGATAACTGTCTGCGAGATGCCCGACGACACCAGGGAGTTCGCCGACCAGTGGGAACGGTTGGCGGCCCACGTCAAGAGGGCGTCCAGTGACCTTGTGCTCCTGCCAGAGATGCCGTTCTACTACTGGGTCTGCGCAGGCCCGAAGTTCGACTCCAAGAGCTGGGACGAGGCGGTCCGCCAGCACAGGAAGTGGGTCAGGCGCATCGGCGAGCTGGGGGCTTCGGCGGTCTTGGGATCGAGCCCTGTGGAAAGGGAAGGCCGCAGGCTGAACGAGGGCTTCGTTTGGACCGCGAAAGGGATCAAGGGGGTCCATTTCAAGAACTATCTGCCGAATGAGCCTGGTTTCTACGAAGCCAGGTGGTATGCCAGAGGGGGTAAGCCGTTCACCCCGTTCTCCGTTGAGGGGTGGAAGGCAGGCTTCATGATCTGCAGCGACCTCTGGTCGATGGCCAACGCAAGGCGGTACGGCAAGCTCGGAGTGGGGCTAATCGTCGTGCCCAGGGCGACGGGGGACAAGAGCGTGGACAAGTGGGTCGCGGGAGGGAGGGTCGCCGCGGTGGTGGCAGGGGCGTACTGCGCGTCCTCCAACAGGTCAGGGATCCGGGGGGAGGCCCACTTCGGTGGGAGGGGGTGGGTGGCCGGCCCTGACGGGGAGGTCCTGGGACTGACGTCCAAGTCGAGACCCTTCGTGACCGTAACAATCGACAGGGCCAAGGCCAACCGCGCCAAGACCACCTATCCGAGGGACTCGTTGGAGCCCGACTAGGCCGGGTTCAGCAGCGACCCGAGGAACTTCTGGGTGTCGAAGGGAGCGAGGTCGTCGTAGCTCTGTCCGACCCCCAGGAACAGGACCGGCTTTTCGGTCGAACACACGATTGAAAGGGCTGCCCCTCCCCTGACGTCGGCGTCGGCCTTGGTGAGGATGGCTCCGTCGAAACCGACGTGCTGGTTGAAGAGCTCCGCCTGGGAGACTGCGTCGTTCCCAGTAAGCGCGTCTGCCACAAAGATCCGAAAGTCGGGCTTGACCACCCTCACTATCTTGGCCATCTCCTCCATCAAATTCTGGTTGGTCTGCATCCTCCCTGCTGTGTCGATCAGGAGGCAGTCCGCGTGGTGCGCCTTGGCGTAGAGGACGCCGTCCCGGCCCACGGCGGCGGGGTCGGCGCCATAGCGCTGCGAGATTACCTTCAGAGAGAGCCTACCCGCATGTTCGGTCAGCTGCTCGATGGCGCCTGGACGATGGGTGTCCCCGGCGGCGCACACGACAGAAAGCCCCTCTTTTTTGAAGAAGTTGCCCAGTTTGGCGACTGTGGTGGTCTTGCCCGTGCCGTTGATGCCGAGGAACAGGATGACGTAGGGCTCCCCGGTGCTCTTCACCTTGTCCCTGATGTTGGCTGAAAGGTCGACCATTCCAGCCTTCGCGAAGGCGGCGTCGAGGACCGCTGCCAGCCTCTGCCCCACGACCTCTGAAGGGTCTGCGGACCTGTCGACTTTGGTCCCTGCCAAGCTCTTCTTGACCTCGGTGGTCAGGGCTTCGGCGACGCTCTGGGCGACGTCGCTCTCGATGAGGGCGAGCTGGAAGTTGAAGACGATTTCGTCCAGATCATCTTCGCTGAGCTGCTTCTCGCGCACCGCACTGGTGACGGCTGCAAACGCCTGCTTCAGCCGGTCGAACATGGCTACTCCTGCTGGCTTCTGGCCACGAGGTTGTTCAGGACTTCCCTGTCAGAGTTCAGCCTCTCTGCGATCTCGTTCCTCTGGCCTATGAGCGAGACTATCGTCTTCTCCACGTCCCTGCTTCGCTCCTCCAACATGGCGACCGCCTCCTCCTTCGACTTCTCTACCACGATGTTTGACCCGACGCTCACTAGGACCCGGTCGGTGGAGGGAGGCTGGGAGCGGAGCATCGCCCCTCCCCCTATCTGGGTGAGGACTTCGCCCGACGACTTCCCGTCCAGGCCTTTAATCGAGTCGAGTGCGGCCCGGCTTTCTAGGAGGGCCCTCTCAAGGAGGTTCTGGCGGGCCGTGAGCTCGTTGTAGGTGCTCTCGAGGACCCTGACTTCGACGAGGAGGGCGTTTACCGTTTCCTCAGCGGACGGCTGCTTGCTCATTTCAGGTGAATTTTTCAGACGCCCAGCGCCCGCGTTATAAAGACAAGCTCAGGCCCGGTGGTCTGACTGCCCACCACGGCGTTCTCAGAGTTCGCAACGAGGCCGGACGCGACGTAGGGCACTCCTCTGTTGACGGAAGTGGGATAGGCTTCGACCCCGAGGATTGACCCGATTCTGCTCACCTCTCTCTCGTCAAGGCCTGGGTAGACAGCCGCCCCGCTGTTGGTGGCCACGACCAACGAGCCGACCTGGTGGTACTCGCCTATGGGCGTCCTTTCGACCTCAGTCCCCATGACATCTTTCACCTGTGAGACGGCGTGAGCGTCGAGGACAGGGGAGACGAGTGCGTACTTGTCGTTTGCAACGACGAGGTTGCCCACAGCAGTTAGCTTCGAGTCAAGCCTGGAGACCCGCATGCCCGTTGCTGCGCTGATTTCGCTTATCTCAACGTCTTCGGCGAGCCTCGATAGCAGGATCCCGTTGCTGTTCATGGCAGCTAGGGCCCCCAGCAGCCTCGACTCGCCTATGGATGCAGGGACCGACTGGACGTGCAGGCTCTGGCAGAGCTTGTCCGTCTTGGTCTGGGCCAGGCCCTTGGGGACGAGCAGGAACCTGTCGTTAGCCCGTAGGAAGATGCCTATGTTCGGGCTCCGGTAGATGTCAATCAGGTGCAGACCCATCGGTCACACTTTTTCTGACTCTGGGGGGAGCTTGACCTTCACCACGCCGTCCTCGTCCCGCTCCATCTCGAGGGTTATCCTCCTCGGCGGGTGCTTGATGCCCCTTGCCCAGATCAGCTCATTGACGTCGGCGTCGATGCTGACCTGCGTCGCCTTCATGTGGCGGGTCGCGAACTCCCTTATTACAGCCACTGCCTTCTTCGCCCTCCTATAGGGAGGCGCCTCGTAGACCACGCCCAGGGGGACGACGTAGGTCCTCGTCAGCTCTTCCATTTTCTCTTCAGACATGAATCATCACCTTAGCTTCAGCTTGCGCTGCCTCCAGCTCCTGTGCTTGGGATTCGTCCTTACGTGCCTGTCCGTCCTGACTATGACCCAGGTCGGGACAGACTTCGCCTGCTTGCCTGCCTTCTGCAGCCTGTTCTTCTTCGACTTGTCTTTGACTCTGGCCATGCTAAACCCTCCTGATCTTGATCTCCCGCTTCCTCTCCTGTAAGGCTGCAAGCATCTGCTTGACCTGCTCGTCGTCGATGGCCCTGGTGAGCTTACCTGCCGCAACAAGCTGGATCACGTACTCCTCGATGGATGAAGCGAGGTCGGGCCTCACCATCTTCACGTTGGCCAGCCGCTGTCTGGCGTCGGAGGTGAGGGCCATCCTGAGCGTCCCTTCCCTCATCATCTTCCTTTCGGCTGCGTCCTTGTCTGGCTGCTTCTGCGGCTGCTCGGCCATCGTTAAGCGTACCTCGCGAGCGCCTTGTTGTCCTGACTGAGCGAGGTGAACACCTCGTTGCAGACCTTGTCCAGCATCGCCCGCCCCTTGGAAGAGAGGACCCTCCCCTTGGGGGTCTTGGCTACAAGGTCCGCCTGCTCGAGCTGCTTCAGCATCTTCCGGGTTGACGAGCCTGCAGCGTCCCTGTGGTGCTTGGGGTTGTAGTGCAGCGCCTTGGTCCCACCGTAGGCCCTCTCCAGGTCTCCGAGACCGACCGGGCCGTGGAGGTAGAGCTTGCGCATCAGGGAAGCCGCCCTCGTGAACCACCAGTCGGAGTTTGCGGGAGGCCTTTCAGCGTGAGAACCTGTCTTGACCCAGTGAGCCCAGTCCGGCTCCTGGACTCCCGGGACGGTCTTCATTTGCACCGCTAGGGCGGGAATCAGTTTGCCGGATGGAACGTCGTGAGCATTTACCATAACGTTTCACGAAGCGGATTTCCGAGCCTTTTCTTTATGTATTTAAGCCCTATTGAGAATTCTGCGGTTTACATGTCCGCAATCGGTGCAGGTCACCCGGATTATGGTGGCCTTGCCGTGGCCGAGCCTGACCCTTGCATTTACTCCCGGGACCAGGAGGCCCTTGCAGCCTCTGCAGGTGAACCGCCTCAGGGATGAGTCGAGGCGGACGTTGAAACGTAGCTTCACCTTCCTGGCCAGGGCTGCCTGCTCTCTTGCGATTGCAGGGTTTGTGTGAGAGAGGCTCACCGCTGACTCGGTGAGGAGCTTCACGAGCGAAGCCGCGTCCTCCTTCGATCCCTTTGCGGTGCCCATGGTAGCTGACCCTCATGGAAGGCCTTAATCAGACTCCCCATGGCGGTGAATGTGATGCTCAACCTCGTCCTCGCGGAGTCGGCTCTTGAGCTCGTCCCGAACGAGATCAGAAGCCTGCCGGCGGTGGCGAACGACGCGAAGAGGAGGGGGAAGGACGCTTCAGAGATCCTGCTCGACAGGAGCTTCCACCACACGGCGATGATGAAGCTGAGGGACTCCGAGAAGAGAGGACGCCCCGACCTCGTGCATGTTACGCTGCTGGACATAACTGGGTCCCCGTTGTACCTCGATGGGATGGTGAAGGCGTTCGTCCACACCTATGACGACCTGGTGCTGGAGTTCGCAGAGAAGACGAGGATTCCAAAGAACTACCTCCGCTTCAGAGGGCTGATGGAAGAGGCGCTGGTGGAGCGGCCGAAGAGCGGGCTGATTCGGGCGTACCCCATGGGAGTCAAGAATCTGATGAGGAAGATTGGGTCCGACCTTGTTGTGGGGCTTTCCGTACAAGGGAAGCAGATGACGCCAGAGGAGCTTGCACAGATGTCGGGTTCGGCCAGGGCCCCTGCACTGGTAGTCGGGGGGTTCCCTCATGGACACTTCACTCCCGAAACGATTTCAGCCTGCGATCAGCTGGTCCGGATTCACCCCAGGCCTCTGGAAGCGCATGTCGTGGCATCCCGGCTTGTTTACGAAGTAGAGAAGCTGCGGACCGGTTGAACGATTAAAAGCGGTCGGGAAGCCGCCGGGGGTCGTGCGGTCGTCGTCCAGATCTCTCTGAGAGGAAAGTCTGGTCTAGGACATCAGCCCTCCAAGCTGGTAACCCGGGTTCAAATCCCGGCGACCGCACGTGATGATTGCCCGCAATCACGTCACCACCTGGGGCTTCAAAATCGACCACGAAGAAATTCACCATTGCGAGTAGCCCCGCGCTACCACGGCCTAGAGACGTGGCTAAGATTCCAGTATGCGCTTTACGTTGCTGATTTGAGTTCCCGCTAGCTTCCGAATACTGCGAGCCACAAACGGTCCCATTAGCCTGTAGGTTCCCCCGAGTTTCAGGTCCCACACGTGTGTGAGTTTCGTCTTTCCTCCGATGTCCTCTATGAGGAGGCTTTCTCTCGTCCCTTCCATCATCCGCGGCGAAGTGACCTCCACCGAGAGTTTTCGAATAGGGTCGTACTCTACTGTGCGAAACGACGCTTTTCCTTCTTTTTTGCGATTCGCCTCAAAGGTCGAGCCCACGGCGATTGGCCCCATGGAGGTTTGCTTGAATTCAAGAATGTCTGGGTCGATTCTTGGATAGTTCGAGAAGTCAGAAACGAACTTCCAGACCGTCTCTGCAGGCTTGTCAATCACCACACTGGCTTCTATTTTCGCCAAGCCTTTTCACCTCCCGCTTCATCTGAGGTCGGGCGTCTACTACGTCTTTCCGCTTCTGTCCCGAACGTCTCACCTTCGCCTCCCTCCGGCGACGTTAACATTGAGAGACGAAACCGTACGCCCACTCCGCAGGCCGAGGGAGACTAACCGCATGGTGCGAGAAACTTCAGAAAAAGTGATAGTGGTTAACCTGAGAGATACAGCCTACTACGCGTAGGAGAGTGTGCCTTCGGGTGTCATTCGTCATTGACCCGATTTTGCATCAAGCCTTTTCACTTCCTCGTCAAGCTCCTTGTCACAGATTGACTTCCACCATCCTTTCGCGAGGAAGCCTAGCGACCCCATCTCCATTGCTTGGATGCATTTTATCTCAGTTCCGTTTGGTAACTCCTTGAACGAATAAGTCATTCGACTACCCTTCTGCCCTCCCTGCATCTCTATCGTCTCTATAGCAATCGTGTGAGTGTCTTTGTTGCGGACAAGCCTGTTGACACCAACGACCTTCCGCCTCATCATTTCACCCTGCCATTCGTAGGTGACTGCGTCCTCGTCTTTACTCTTGATCGTTACCTGCTTGAACACGTCAGGGCTGAGTTGGGCGAGAAACTCTGGGTGCATGTAGAAATCCATAGTGTCCGCGATATTGGCCTTGGTTTGTCTTGTGAACTCGAAACTCGTTGGCACTTATCATATCACCTCCCATGCACTTGAGCCGAGACGTGTTATTTACAACTTGGCAGCGAGCTCCACCAAGGAGCGCACGTTTGTGCTCCCCCGGTTAATAGGGGGACTTGAATCGCGATGACGCGCCCACGAGGATAGAACCGAAGTGAAAGAAATCGAAGGACACGACTAGAGGATACGTCTATGCGCTTGGGTGGGCAATTCTGGGGGGGACTGTCCCGGTCATCACCAAGCTCCTTGTAAAAGGTGTCAGCCCAATCGAAGCGTCTGGACTAGCTGTCTTTTTGTCCAGCGCGATTCTCCTCCCATACAGACCAAGGGTGGTGCTTAGGGGAGGGAATACCCGGCTGATATTGGGACTCTCGTTGGCTGGGGCGACGATAGCTCCGATACTGTACTTTACAGGGGTGCAAGAATCCTCTGCGGTAAACGCTTCCCTACTGAGCAACGGCGAAGTGTTGTTCACAGCCCTCATAGGCTTCGGAATCTTTCACGAATCGCTGCGCAGAAGGCAGTTGGCTGAGGGTCTGCTCATCGCGGCGGGCGTGATCGTGGTCACTGCGAACCTGCAATCGGGCGGAGTATCGTTGACCCAGGGGATCTCCGGCAACCTGCTGCTTGTAGGGGCCACATTCTTCTGGAGCGTCGACAATAATCTGAGCCGGGTCGCGAGTCATCGCGTAGGCGTGTTGGTGGTCGCCAAGTTCAAGGGACTGATAGGAGGGGGCATCACTTTGCTTCTCCTTGTGCTGACTTCGTCAGTCGCGCTCTCGCTGGCGTCGCTTCCACTTACTGCTGTTCTTGCAGTCGTTTTCACCGCGATGACGCTGCTGTCCTTGGGAGCTTTCAGGCTTATTGGCGCCGTTAGGACCATCCTGGTGTTCTCAGCTTCTTCTATTTTGGGCCCTGTGTTCGCTTTCGTGGTCCTGGGAGAAGGCATCTCCCCCATTCAGGTAGCGGGGGGCGCACTGATCTTGGGCGGGGTCTACCTTATTCAGAGAAGCGAACCTCCCCCAGTAGTGCCATCATCCCGCGAAGTTCAGCAGGTTGTGCCTAACATGGTGTAGCGCGCGTGATGCGGCGTGGCCCTTGTCGCAGAGAGCCTAGCCGGACCATTCAAGCCTCAGCGCTGACGCCGCAGCAGTTGGGTTTGGCGCCTCTGTGATGGATCTGCCGACTATGACGAAGTCGGTACCAGAAGCCACCGCACTGGAGGCGGCACCCCCTTGCGGCCCGATTCCCGGTGAGAACAGCAGACAACGCTTCCCCACAATGCTCTTCACCTCCTTGATCATGTCGCCCGACTTGGCCGATACGATGACCCCATCGGCTCCCCAATCTCTGGCTCTGGCCGAGAATATTCTGTAGAGAGGCTCGCCCTTCTCTGAGCGTAGGCCGTAGCCGTCTTTCGCCCCTTGGTGGCTCATGTAGACAAGCAGCAGCACTCCGAAGGCTGCTTCGTGAGCGCGTTCCATCACCTTGCCGAGACCCTCTGCGTAACCCACGAAGGGGTTGGCGATCAGGCCGTCAATCCCGAACGAGATTAGCGATTGCAGTGCGTCGAGATTAGTGCTTTCGATGTCGTTCATCTTCAGGTCGGCTATTACCGGCAACCCCTCTCTTTTGCACTCGTCAAGAAGTGGCTGAACACCCTTCAGGCCGTGAGGAAGGAGGAGGTGATGGTTCAGTTTTACAGCCGCGAGATCATGCTTGGTCTGCTCGAGTACCGTCTTGGCCCTGGCCAATCGCTGCTCAATCGGGCCGGTGACATCAAGGGCGAGAACAAGTGAGCTCTTCCTCTCCTTCGCTGACGATAGGATTCTCTCGTTGAAAGTCTTCATACACCGGCACCCGCGACGACCGCTCCGGGACTCGTGCCTGCTGTGTGAGCCGCGCCAACCATGTCCTTCAGATTCCTGTACCCCTTGCTTTCAAGGTATGATATAATCCCAAGATTGATTTCGTTGAACAGGGCGAGCTTCTCAAGGGTGGCCGTTCCCACCTGGACGGCACTGGCCCCTGCGAGTAGGAACTGTACGGCGTGCTCCCATGTGGATATGCCGCCGCACCCGATGATGGGGAGGTCGATCTTCTCGCTCAGTTCGAAGACGCACCTCAACGCTATTGGTCTCAGGGCGCCCCCCGAAAGTCCGCCAAAGCGGTGTGAGAGCGATGGCTTCCCTGTCTGAAGGTCAATCAGCAAGGCCTTGGCCGTGTTGATCGCTGTGACGCCGTTGGCCCCGGCATCCGCTGCCGCCCTTGCTACTTCCACCAGTCTCTCCACGTTTGGAGAGAGCTTGACGAATATTGGCTTCGTGGTCCGAGACCTCGCTGACTTTGTAATGTGACCTACAAGCTCAGGGTCGCTACCCACTTCGACCCCGACGTTCTCGACGTGAGGACAGCTGAGGTTGAGCTCGTAGGCTGCGAAGTCATTGTGGTCCAGCATCTCGACCAACATCGCGAACTCCTCCGCAGTGGAGCCGTAGAGAGAGACGAACACCGGGAGCGCCTTTCCTTTGATCCTAGCGAGCTCCTCGGAGAAGCGCTCCGCACCAGGGTTCGGAAGGCCCGCAGCGTTCACTAGTCCGGAGTCGCAGTAGGCGATGGTGGGGTCGGGGTACCCATCCCTGGGTGCGAGCCCGACGGACTTCGTTACAGCTGCGCCCGCCCCAAGTTTCAGGGCTTCAAGCACCCTCGCCAGTGAAGGACCCTGTACACCGGAAGCCAACATGACGGGGTTGTCGAGCTTGACCCCCCCTACTTCGACCTTCAGTTGGTCAACTGTCAACGCGACGCCCTCCTGGCCCTTGTCCCAATGCTCGACGACGCGGCACTCTTCTCTTCCCGTGCGCCTCCAATCCTGAGGGATGGGGCGATGTCGTCGATTGTGATGAAGCTCTTCAGGGTCACGCCGTCCTTCCTAAGCCTTGATGCCGCGCCCTCGAGTCTATCTACGAGAACCAGAGCGCCGACGACTGAAATCCCAGAGGTCCTGAGTTCGGTTATTGCTTCGGCGAGGCTTCCCCCTGACGTCGCCAGGTCGTCCACTAACAGGGCCCTGGAGCCCACGGGAATGTCACCTTCGACCAGGCGCCTCGTCCCGTGTCCCTTTTCCTCCCTCCTTACGTAGACCATCGGCTTGCTGAGCGAAACGGCCAGAGGAGACGACATCAGGAGCCCCGAGGTTGCCACGCCAGCGACCGCGTCGAAACTTCTTGGTCCCACTTCATCAGCCATGGCTCGATAGGCGCCGAGAGCGAGCTGGTAGACCTCGGGGTGGCTAGGAACGATCCGCAAGTCGAGATAGTACCGGCTCTTCTTTCCACTGGAAAGTGTGAAGTCACCTAGCCTGAGGGCTCTGATTTCAAGGAGCCTTTTCACTAGTTCGGCCTTGGTGACTTTTGACATTCGATTCCCTGTTAAACGGCAGGTGGTTGGAGCCCTAATATCAGTGCTTCCGAGCGCGAACTTCTTTATTGCATGGAGCCACCGCAGCTGAGCATGGGCGGCATCACCGACAGCTACATGCGAAGGATGCTGAGGACCACAAAGCGGTACACCCTCGTCATCCTGCACCGGACCTCGAAGAGGAGTGAGCCTGGGGCAGACGCCATTGTGTGGGAGCATGGTCGAAGAAACTTCGAGCTTCGAAAAGATGGTTTGCTCTGTGTGGTGGGACCAGTAGTCAAAGATGAGAGCGATGTCACAGGGCTCTGCATATTCACTACCAGCTTGGAACGAACGAGGAGGATAATGAACGAAGACCCAGCCGTCAGAGCCGGCATCTTCACGTATGAGGCGCACCTGATTGAGGGGTTTCCGGGCGATTCCCTCTCAAAGTAGGGTAGCGGAAGAAGAAAGTTCGGCCAGCTGAATTTATCACGAGGCCAATGGCGATAAGTCGGGTGTATGAGGATGGAACCCCCTCCGATAAGAGACCCGTTCAAACCGTCCACTGACATAGTCATGGTTAGTACGCCGTTCGTTTCTGGATACCATGTAACGAAGGTCATCGGCATGACCTTCGGGCTGATCGTGAGGTCGTGAGGACTCGGGCAGAACGTGTGGGCTTTCTTCCGAGCCTGGGGAGGAGGGGAAATCAAAGTGTACACACAGCTGCTGGAACAGGTTCGCGCCCAGGCGCTCCAGCGGTTAGGCGACCATGCCAAGAGCCTTGGCGCAGACGCTGTCGTTTCCATCGCTTCGACACTTCGGAGATGGGCGGAGCGATGACGGAGGTTCTAGCGTAGGGAACAACTGTAGTTGTGGAGCCGGGCAGCTCTCCAGCGCAGCCCGTCGCACTCCACTAGGAGAGTCCGGAGCTGCAGCGTGGGGTAGCAGGCCTCGGTACAGTATCGAGCACTAGGCGCTTTCGGGGAGTTCCGAAGGAAGCGAACCTCCCTCCCAGGTCATCCCCTCCTGCCGCCCCAGACGCCTTATATCGCGTCTGACACTTCGACGAGGTCATGCAGCGCATCGAAGCCGACCTCCTGATAGTTGGAACAGCTGACACCATCAAGAAAGGGTGCGTGGTTATTGACGGCGGGAAGATATCGTACGCGGGCACTGTTGAAGGTTCCCCGAAGCCGACCGGGAGCGACACCACCGTGAGTGTTCCTGTGGTTATGCCTGGCATGTGGGAAGCGCATGGTCATTTCACAGGTCTGAAGACAGCGAACCTGGACGAGGGCCTGAGGACCTCGATTCCTGTCCTTGCGGGCCGCTGCGTGAGAGATGCCGAAAGGGCTCTCGCCGCGGGATTCACCAGCGTCAGAGAGGTCGGAGGGTTCGGGGTGCACCTAGCCAGGCTCATAGACGAAGGCACGGTCAACGGGCCTCATGTCTACGGTTCGGGCGCGATACTCAGCCAAACTGGCGGCCATGGGGACTACCATTCATTCCCCCTCGACTTCGTTGTGCAGGCGGCCGAGTCAATCGGGATGGGTGCGCTCTGCGACGGTGTACCTGAGTGCCTGAAGGCGGTCCGGAAGCAGCTCCGCCTCGATGCGAAGGTCATCAAGATCTGCGCGTCCGGCGGCGTCATGAGCGAGGTGGACCACCCGGTGCACCAGCAGTTCTCGGACGAAGAGCAGGCGGCGATAGTGCAGGAAGCCGCGAGAGCGGAAAGGGTGGTCGCCGCCCACTGCCATGGCAAGCCAGGGATAATGGCGGCGCTGAAAGCAGGGTGCGCCACGATAGAGCATGGGTCCTACCTTGACGAGGAGAGCGCCGACCTCATGCTCCGGAAAGGAGCGATTCTAGTCCCAACAAGGTTCATCGTCGAGAGGCTCCAGAAGTTCGCGAAGACGTCGGGGCTCCCTGAGATCTCGTACAGGAAACTCGTCGCTGGCTCGGACGCGCACAAGCAAGCAATGCGATTGGCGGTGAAGAAGGGGCTGAAAGTAGCTCTTGGGACAGACATCTTCAGCTCGGGAGATGAGTCGGTTGTGCCATGGGGGATGAACGGTAGCGAGCTCGGGTATCTCGTCGAGGCGGGCATGACCCCTCTTCAGGCGATTCAGGCGGCTACATCGATGGGTCCGCAGACGCTCGGACCCCAGGCACCGTTGTCGGGAGTTCTGAGGACTGGATACGACGCCGACGTGATTGCGTTGGCGGCCAATCCGCTACAGGATGTCTCGGTTCTGACGGGC
>Ga0187770_10000865_pt1 | contig 15450 bp, 16 predicted proteins | sample 0116_SJ02_MP02_2_FD_133154 | JGI IMG/M metagenome (GOLD analysis project Ga0187770, IMG submission 133154) | Tropical peat soil microbial communities from peatlands in Department of Meta, Colombia - 0116_SJ02_MP02_20_MG | ecosystem: Environmental > Terrestrial > Soil > Wetlands > Peat | place...
ATTTGATGCCGCCTCAGGCAGGACACTGCCGATGAGAAGCAAGGAGGAGGCCAACGATTACAGGTATTTCCCGGAACCGGACCTTCCTCCCATAAGGATTAAAGAACAGGAAATTGCAAAGATAAAAAGATCACTTCCCGAACTCCCCAGGGCAAGAAAGCACCGTTTTATTGAACAATACAGGGTAACTCCGCAGGATGCTGAGACCCTTACGGATGAGAAAGAGAGGGCGGATTACTTTGAAGCAGTAGTGAGTGAAAAGATCATCAAAGAATTCAAGGAAGATCCTGAGAAGACAGGAGAAATTTCGAAGAAGGCCGCTAACTGGATACTTACAGAAACAAGCGCCCTCGTCAATTCCTCGAAAATAACTTTCGACGAATTTAAGAAAAGGGTTCCGCCTGTAAATACTGCTGCGCTCCTTGTGTCAATTGAATCCGGCGTCATCAGCGGCAAGATGGCAAAAGATATCTACCCGGAGATGGCTGCTTCAGGAAGAACATCTGAAGAAATCATCAATGAAAGGGGCTTAAAGCAGATCACTGATACTGCAGAACTGGAGAAGGCTGTAGAACAGGTCATAACCAGTCATCCCTCCGAGGTTAAACAATATAAAGAGGGAAATGAGAAACTGATCGGTTTTTTCGTTGGAGAGGTTATGAAGGCTACTAAAGGGCAGGCAAACCCCAGGGCTGTGAATGAAATTTTAAGGAGAAGATTATGAATTATTTATTACGCCTTGTTATTCTGCCTGTCAGTACGGCTAAGAGCCTTTGATTTCCATGACAGGGAAATATTTATGGTAGTGGCGATAGATATAGGCAATTCTAATACCAGTTTCGGGATATTTTCCGACAATATGAAGGGAATACCAGAAAATGAACCTGAATTTAACGGTAATATCAGGACTGAAAAAACAACAACTACTGAAGAACTGGCCATACAATTTTTAGATCTTAAGAAATTGTGGGGTCTTGGTGATGTGAATCTCAGGGGAAAGGTGGTGATATCGAGCGTTGTTCCCCAGCTTGATTACGAATTTTTACATATGTTTGAGAAATATTATGACACAAGGCCTTATTTTATTGAAAGGAAAGATATTCCGCTTGATATCAATTACGATTTTCCCGAAGAAATAGGGGCTGACAGACTGGTAAACGCATATGCAGGGAGCGTAGCATACCCTGGAGAGAACCTGATCATTGTTGATTTCGGCACGGCCACGACATTCGATGTCATAAGCGGCGGTCATTCCTATGAAGGCGGGCTGATAATGACAGGAATTATGACAAGCTTGAGGGCACTGGAGGAAAAAGCCTCGAAGCTTCCCCATATCGACCTCAATCTTCCATCTGCCCTTGTAGGCAGGAATACTGTTGACGGGATACGTTCTGGCATTTTAAATGGTACCGGTGTGATGGTTGACGGGCTTACTGCGAAAATTGCTTCAGAAATGAAATGGAAAAGTTATAAGGTTCTCGCAACAGGGGGGCTTTCCAAGCTGATTAAAACATTTTCCGGATCAATTGACATGATTGACAGGCAGCTTACACTGAAAGGCTTGTATTATTTATGGAATTTAAAAGGCTGATTATTAGCAGATTAACGCTTTTCATCACCGGTTTTTTTTTAATCCCGGCTTTTTTAATGGCAGATATCACTCTGTCCACTCTTTGTTTGAAACTGAAAATTGGGGCTAAATATAATATTACTTACGGTTTTGTGGATTTAAACCGTCCGGACAGGTCCGTGAGAATCTATCTGACAATCCCTTATATAGTCACAGGCGGCAATATTTATTACATGAATAACGTTCCGGTTATAAATCCGGAGGGCGAAATCGAACTAACCCGCGATTTCGAAGAGAAAATCACGGAATTATTTGCAGAATCAAACACCGGCAGTGTAAATATTTCCGGCAGCAGTAATTCAAGCAGCATTTCAATGATGCTTACCAATGGAAAAAGTGACTTGGGGCATAAGACGAATTATAATGTTTATGGCAGGGAATCAGGCTTCATTCCCATAGACATGGTAATTATCGATCCAGGACATGGAGGCAAAGATCCGGGAGGTATCAGCCCTGAAGGGATCAAAGAAAAAGAAGTGGTGCTTTCTGTGGCTGATATGGCCGGACAGATCCTGAAAAGTGATTGTAATATTCCTGTAGTTTTCACAAGAAAGGGGGATTATTATGTGCCCCTCAAAGAGAGGATTGATACTGCGTCCATATTATTGAAGAAGGGAAAAAATCCTATTTTTGTAAGTATCCATGGAAATATTTCATTTAACAGGAATGTTAAGGGTCTTGAGGTATATACTCTTTCTGACAGGGCAACGGATAATGAGGCTTTAGCCGTAGAAACTATGGAAAACGCCGGCTATTCGAGTAATGATATCGATAAAACGGCTAACCTTGATTTCATTCTTTCAGACCTTCTAAAAGACGCTATAAGAAAACAATCAGAAGAGCTTTCAAAGGAAATTGGACTTTTTATAAACAGGTCAGGATTGACTGAATTCAGGGGAAACAAAAAAGCGAATTTTTTTGTTCTTAAATTCAGCTATATGCCCTCAGTTCTGATTGAAATCGGTTATTTGTCGAATCCAGGCGAGGCAAGGAACCTCATTAACAGGGATTATCAGAGAAAGATAGCCAGTGAAATAGCGAGGGGAATAAACAGTTATATTGTTAGATATAATAAAACAAGGGGTCTGTAAAATATGACATTAATAAAAAAATTAAGTGTCACAATAATTATCTGTGCTTTATTAACTTTCCTCGCCTTTGCAGTCATATTATTGATAAGCACAGCCGGATCTTATGATTTTTATTATCCTGATAAAGACCTCAAGACTTTGAAATCAGAGAAGAGAAGGCTTGATAATTCACTTACTTCAGGAACTCCGAAAGATGAAATATTAATCAGGGAGTATTTCCTGGGGCCTATCAGATACGACCTGAAGCTGCCTATTGATACTAAAGTAAAAATAAATAATATCTGGCTGATAAGTTACAAAGGCGAAACTGCTGCTGTAATCAATTTCAATGCGGATTTTCTTGATTTTATACAGTCAGACAGAGAAAATGCAAAGTGGGTACTTGCCGGCCTTATAGAAACTCTTAAAGCCGGCACTGCTATTGAGAAATTCAATATTTATTCCGATGATAAACCTCTGAGAGTTAAACTTGGGAATTTGGACCTTGCTAAAGCCATTCAGATCAGAATAGCAATAAAAAAATAATTATTTTCTGTGATTAAACTTCTATATGCCTGATTCCGATCATTATGGTGAATATTAGCCGGTAATGCCCTATTTGGTTTATCGGAATATGCAGTAAATCCTTTAGTTTTTTTAAAAAAATATTGACATATTTGAAATTAGTTATAAAATAATTAAATTAACAGGAAGAATTCTTTTTAAAAGGAGTGGATATATGATGAAAGGAGTTGTGTGGTTATTTGCAAGTTTATTTTTAATGATGATTAGTTCAATCTCTTTCTCCGCAGTCAAAAATACATTGATTGACTTCAATGTTTATGACTCGAATATATCTATGGTGGCTGAGAAGGATAGAGTAATTCATTCCAATATGGTTCAGCAGGGTAAAGCAGTTGACCTTTCGCAGTATGGATATCCTGAAGTAGAGTTTACGGGTGATGACTGGACTATCAACAAGTGGAAAATTACGCTGGCCTCATCCGCGAATACAGTCAGGAATGATGTTTTGTCTTACCCATTAAAGGTCCCCAGCAAAAAGTTCGGCGATGTTTTAGGTGTAAGGATTCACTTTATTGAGGGCAGGTTCCTTTCATGGGCTACTATTTCGCCTCCTTTCGACTTTTATCCCTATTTTGATGATGGTTCTGATGTAAATGTAAATGCCAATCATGAAGAAAACAGCCTGGTAATGGGTATTTTGATGAATGTCGGTCAGATTAAATCTGTATCCTCATGGATTTACGGCCTTAACTATCAGATGCAGGTAGGGGTAAGGATTCGCGACAGGAATGATCAGATCCAGGATTTTTTCATGGGCTCTGTATTCTATGATGGATGGAGAAAACTTGTCTGGACTAATCCAGAATATACGGAATCAGTACAGAACAGGGTGCTCCAGAGAATAGCCCTTTATCCGAGAAGCTATCCTTACATAGCTTTTGATTCTTTTGTGGTTTATAAGCCTGAACAAGAATTAGGCGGTGATTTCATAATATATTTTAAGGATGTTGATATTGAATACGACAGGGCCATTATACGTGAGGAACTTGATATAAACGATGAGGCGGCCTGGGGTATTCTAGCTGCTGAAAGACTCAAAAAGAGAGTACAGGATTTGAGGACAATCGGCGAAAAGATTTATCTCTACAGGCAGGAAATGAAACGGCAGAAAGCGGCTACTGAACAGAACATTCCTAAAACTGCTCCAACAACATCTACAAATAAATAGCTTATTTAAAGACAAAAAACCCCGCTCCTTAAGAGAGCGGGGTTTTTTTATGCCTGCCCTGATATCAAGATGCTGCCTGTGCTTTGAGCCTCTTGTCAATAAGCCTTAAGATATAACTAAATCCGTCAAAGGCTTCCTCGTATAAAGAACACCATGCCTCAAGGGTAGAAGTTGTTAAACCTCCATTCATGGTCATTGAAGATATGGTTTCGATGGAACCCTGCATTGTAAATTCGATCAAGCGGGCAAGAAGGGAATTTTCATGTGCACATTTTAGGAAAAAGGTATCGAATTCCGTCATTGTATGATATTCTTCCACCGAATCCTTGTTGTTTTTAAATTTTTTCAACGCTCCTTTGGAGGCATAATAAGCCTTCATTGAGAATTCTTCCACTTTGATTAATTCTTCTTTTAATTCTTTAAGGAGATTGAGAAAGCCTGATTCATTGGAGGGCTTCGATTCTGCCTTAACTTCTTTATTTAATGGAGAGGAGCTGCCAAGAGTCTTTAGGACTTCAATTAATGGCAGATGCTTTGCACCCTTTATCAGAGCTCCGCCCTCGGTTGAATTAATGACGCTGGAGCTTGTTTCATGAATTTCCTTTTTAAACCATTCGAGAAATGTCAAAAATTTTCTGTCGGTCGAAACCATTTTTCCATCCCAGCCCTCTATTTCTATTCTGTCTGAGAGAAGAAGCATTTTTGAATTATAATTTTCGTAGGTCTCAATGCGGTTTATCCTGTAATATAATAATTCTTCGAGAATGCTGCCCCTGATATGGGTCTGCTTATGCGGATAAGAAAGATCCTGACCGATAAAAATGATCGGATCGCATTTCAGGTATCTTGCGAGATCAAAAGCCGAGGTTGATACTGAACCGCCACAGAGCAGTTCCCCCTTTTCACCCCAGAATTTCTTCAGTTCTTTATATATAGGTAAGGTAGAATCGAAAATGAAGATATTTCCTTGAGAGAATTTCGCAAAGCTCATGAATGAAGCGGCAGAGTCGATGACGAGACGGGAAGAGCCGTTGAAGGCGTACAGCAGGTAAAGAGAGTTTTTATCCTGAGGATCGACGCTGACAACAAAATCCGCAAGTATTCCGTAATTGCAGAGGTTAATATATGCAGTATCAGTAGAAATAATTGCAACTCTGTCCTGATATTTTTTAAGAACACCTATGTTTTTAGAAAGGGACGGGCCTGCCCCTACAATAACGGCTGGTTTACCTGTAAAATTGTGCCTGATATCATTAATCCCCGGCAGTTTAAAATAGTAGGAAGAATTTTTGATAATATTTCTGAGCCAGACTTTCTGAAACCTTTTTAATGTTGCCTTGTTAATCTGTTTTTTGGAAAGATAAGCCGAAATAATCCCCTCAAGGGAAGACATAATGTCGGGATAGAGATTAAAATAGGGACGGTGGATATAGAAGCTAAGTTCCTTTATGCCATTTTCTTCCAGAAAATTGATTATGAGGTCCTTGTCCTGCTTTATGATCTTTACCCTGGGATCAGCAATGATCTTTTTGGTATCAGGGAACTTTTCAGCGGCTTCCATAATATCATTATCCGGTTCAAATACAATTATCCGCAGTTCTGTGTTCTTTAAAATATAATCAATAATGTAACCGAAGCCGAAACCGGCTATCAGTACCCACTCCATGCCGGTATTGAAATTTTTTACCACTCTTTCGGCCTCCCTGTACGGCTGAGACGAATGAAGTGTAAATGATCGGCCGCTATGATGAATCCTTGCGTTTCTGAAGCCATCCTTTTCCAGTAATTCTATTGAATATGAACCCATTGGATTCTCTCCCCAGCTAGTCGTTTGTAAAGAATGAAGTTGAAGTGATCATTCTCCTTATGATGTTTGCGAAGACCGGCGCTGCTACAAGTCCGCCGCTATGATAATCGCCATGCGGTTTGCTTATTACAACGACAACCGTGTATTTAGGCCTGATGGAAGGTACATAGCCGACGAATACAGCGTTAAACAGGTCCGTATAGTATCCAGCCCCCTTTTCCTTAGCTATCTGGCCTGTGCCGGTCTTTCCTGCTATTGTTATGCCTTCTATTTTTGCTTTTATCGCTGTCCCGTTTTCACTGACTACTTTTTCCATCATTGATAAAAGCTCAGAACTGGTTTCAGAAGAAATAACCCTGTAATTTCTCATATCAGGGTTATAGATATTGCTGCCCTTCTCATCAATTATGCTTCGTATGAGAACCGGTGTTTTGTAAATTCCTTCATTTGCTATAACACTTGAGGCGACGGATAACTGAAGCGCTGTGACCCCGATTTCCTGGCCTATAGAAATCATATATTTTGACAGAATTGACCACTTGCCAGGCGGTCTTAGTATACCGCTTGAATTTTCCGAAAGAGGCAGGGGGATGCTCTCGCCAAAGCCGAATTTTTTCAGAAAATTATAAAAATCATGTTTTCCAAAGCTGTCGGCTAACTGCACCATACCGACATTGCAGGACTTCTGAATAATGGCGGTAAGATCGACCTTGCCATGCGCCCTCTCACATGAAAAAGTTTGATCATCTATGGTGGCGAAACCCGGACAGTCATAAACAGGATAAGTCGGTGTGGCGTATTTATTTTCAATTGCGAAGGCAGCGCTGAACTGCTTCATAGCAGAACCTGGTTCGAAAATACTTGAATTCGCTCGTGACTGAAGATTTAAGGGTGTAGCACTTTTTAAGTTATTCGGATCGTAAGAAGGAAAGCTAACTATTGAAAGTATTTCCATGGTACTGTTGTCAACTATCACAACACTGCCATATTCCGCTTTATTCTCGATAATTCCATTTTTCAGCTCGTCAAAAACGATCGACGAAAGTTCAGAATCAAGGGTTGTATAAATAGTATATCCCTTGGAAAGATAACTGTTCATTGACAGCTCAAGACCTGACAGCCCCGTATTGTCTATACCTACAACTCCTATTATATGCGCAACTGCCGCAGATGAATAAAACCGTCCTTCTTCATTAATAATGCCCAGTTCATCCTGGACAATAATATTACTTTTTTTGAGAACTGAAACCATATCCCTTATGGAGGAACTTTCGCTGGGGGTCATCTTTCTTTTTATCCAGATAAAACCCCTGTTGCTATTTAAAAGATATAAATCGTTTGTCAGGTTGTGATGGGCCGACAGAATATTGTAAAAGTAACGCTTACTGGCGTCACTCATCAATTTAGGTCTCGCGTAAAGTGAGTAGAAAGCTGAGCTTACAGCCAGATCCTTTGAATTTCTGTCTATTATTGATCCGCGTGTACTTGTATTGACTGGAAAAGTTTTTAAACGAGGATCCGGGAAAAGTGAGATTGATACAATTCTAATCTCCAGAAGGATAAAAAATAGAATAAATAATAAGAAAATTACAACGATCCTGTTCTCACGCATAGATAGTCCTTATGGATTCTTATTATAAAAAAAGTTATATGAAATAGCTATTTTTGACTGTTTACCTGCTTCTCTTTATTTCTAAATCTCATGTTCCGAAAAATAATTGCCGTGTGAATAAATAATTAACTGTTCCGGAGGAAATTATGGCATCATTATTCAACCTTCTGCTGTTCATCTCCTATAAAGCATTAATTGTCGGAATATTTTATTTCACATTGCAGTATTTTAATATTCGCCTTGATATACTGGCTTTATATTTTTACATTTTCCTGTCTTTTTTCCAGCTTTTATACGTCATATTCCAGGCATTTTCAGGAACAGGCAGTAAAAAAGACCCTTCTCTCCGGCAATTCGGTGTCATTTCCCAGTACACCCCGATAATAACCATTTTGATGGAAATCCTTATGTTATCACTGTCCTGTTATTATCTAATCAAACTTGAAAATGACCTCACAAGCATTCTGCTTATCTTTACATCCATTATCCCTATCCATACAGTTTATTATTATCTCAATACAGTATCCTTCGGCTTTATTATAAAAAAAAGAAACATGAAGATCGGGGAAGTTAATATTTTTCCCTTTTTTTTATTTATATTGATTATTTTTTTCGAACCGGCTGCTTATATTTTTTTTAAATACTTCTACAGCGGCACAAGAAAATTCCCGGATTTAAAGATATTGATTTCAGGCATAAATATGACGGTCATAGATATATCACTTTTTACACTTACTATGCTTATCAACGGGATAGTAATTTTTCTATTTTTATATTATAAAAAAAACAAAGCAAAAAGTATTTACAAAATTATTGGGAATCTTTCCCTTGTCAACAGTCCCGGAGAAATCAGAATTAATGACATTAATGAATACGGCTATATTGAAACTGGAATAAGGGATCTCCAGAAAAGGCTATTCAGTGAAAAAGAGAGTTTTATGCTTATTAATGACTATGTATCTAAAAATATGAGAGATGAAATTAAAAAAAGCGGAATTGTGCTTGAAGGGGAAGAAAAAACAGCTGTAGTAGTTACCATACGGATCGGATTCTATATATATGACTATACCCCTGGAAAATATATTAAACTTTTAAACAGTATTTTCAATCTTATTGGAGAATATGCCGAAGAATATGAGGCTTATCCGTTTTTTCAACTGAACAGGGCTGTCATAATCTACGGGGTTCCATATTATTATGAACATTCAAAATTAAATGCTATCGAGGCCACACAGGAAATGATTACCGATATTGAAAATTTGATAAACAATGAGGGGGGAACGGTTTCAATACATGCTGGCATTTACAGCGGCACCGTTGTCACGGGAGCTTTAAATACTAAGGGCAAGGGAATCCTGGAATATTCCGCCACTGGAGAAGGAATCGAAGTATCAGAAAAGATCGCCTGGGCGGCTGAAAATATAGATGCCCGAATACTGGTTTCTTATGACATGATTGATGGTCTTAAAAATAAATTTTATCCAGACAGGACATTAAAATTGAAATTGATAAATAGCGGGGAAATTCTATTGGCGCAATTAAAAGTTTAAACTTCTTTCCTTATTTTGAGTTTTTCCAAAACCATATCTTTAACTGATGCGCCTTCGGCCCTGCCTCTGACCCGACTCATCACTTCTTTCATAACCTTTCCCATGTCAGATGGAGAGTTAGCATCAAGTTCTTTAATTACCCCCACTGTAATATCCTCCAATTCCTTTTCTGTGAGAGCAGGAGGAAGAAGGGTCGATAAATATTCAATTTCCGCCTTTTCCTTATCGGAAAGATCGGTCCGGTCAGCACTTATGAATTCCTGCATTACTTCTTTTTTTTGTTTGATAGTCTTCTGAATAAAAGAAAGGATATCTTCATCCGTCAGGTCTTTCTTTGTGTTAATCACTTCATATTTTAAGTCCGATACGAGCATTGAGAGAACATTCGTAAGAAACTTGTCCTGCTTTTTCCTTGCCTCGATATATTTTTTCTGTATATCGTCAAATAAAGACATATTAATATCTCTTTAGATATAACGGCTCATCAAGCGCATTTTACGTATCTTTTTTTCAATCTTTCTCTGGACTGTTGAGATCTTTTTCTTTCTTGACTCGGAGGGTTTTTCATAAAAACGGTGCTTTTTTTCCTCAGTAAGAATGCCGTCCTTTTCAACCTCTTTCTTGAACCTTTTCAATGCAGAATCAACAGATTCATTGTCTCTGACATCAACCTGGAGCATTAATATCACCTCTTTAAATAATTTAAAATCTTATCCCGGTGGCCAGCCGAAGACCCTTCCTCCAAGAAGATGAAAATGAATATGGAAAACGGATTGCAGTGCATCCCTGTTGCAGTTTGCAATGACCCTGTATCCGTTGCGGTCTATTTTCATTTCTGCGGCTATATGTTGAATAGCCTTGAAAAGGTCCGCATATACAGAATAATCCTTCACATCATTTAAGGTTCTTATATGAACCCTGGGAATAATTACAACATGCACGGGGGCCTGAGGATTGACATCCTTAAAAGCCACTACCTTCTCATCTTCAAAAATTATATTTGAAGGAATCTCTCTGCTGATTATTTTGCAAAAAATGCAATCGGCAGCCATTTAAATCCCCTGTAATTAAGACATATATTATAATTAATTAAATTGTATATTGCAAAAAATATGTACAAATTTTCTTGACATATCCAAAATTAAGAGTATTATTATTATACAATATTTGAATCGGCAGCAAAGAGAAATGCCGTGGTAGGGAGCAGTGGTATGTATATGAAGGACATGATGGGAAATTCTATTGCTGATGACGCTGAGTTCGATGATTTAGACGATTTCGATTATGTTGATCAGTTTATTTCAAAGGATGAAGAAGGAGATGAGACATCAGATTTGAATGACGAGTTGGATGATCTTGATGATCTTTATGTCGATGAGGGAGATGACATAGACGAGCTGGGAAACGGTGTCGAGGAATTCGATGAAGAAGAAGAAGATGAAAATTCCGAAGATGAAGATATAAACGATATGGATGAGGAACTTGAAGCCCGCTTTATTTGTGAGGACTGCGGGCATAAATGGCTTGATTTTGTTACTGAGACCGATGAGGAAAACGATCTGCTTGAAACAAGCTGCCCGCTTTGCGGTTCACAGAACGTTTCGATGGAAAGATGAAAATTGACCCCCGCTAAAAAGGGCTGTCATAAAAGACAGCCCTTTTTTAAATGCAGGAAAAATTATTTAAAAGCAGGGAGAGAATTTTTATGCCTGAAAATAGAAGATTCTCAAGGATCGGATTCAAAATCAACTGCAATTTTAAGACAAAAACAAGTGATTATTCATGCAGGGTTATAAATCTTTCTTTAAAAGGACTTCTTGCTGAGATAGATGAAGATTTTAATCCTGATGATCTTAAAGCCGGGATTATTGAAATAAGCCTCATTAATTCGGATATCAAAATCTCCTTTGAATCCAGGCTTGCACATTTGGACGGAAAACTTGCAGGATTCATATTTGTCAGGACTGATGTTGAAAGCATAACACATCTGCGCTCGATCCTTGAAGCTAATACTGGAAATCCCAATAAAATAGAAAGCGAATTGCAATTCCTGATCGAAAAGTGAAGGTCTAGTAAGATTTTTCAGCGCTTATCAAATGTATAATAGAAGCTCCCGCAGCCGCTTTAATCAGATCTCCGAGAATAAACGGAAAGACCCCTAACTGCAAAAGAGTGCAAACACCTGGGTAACTGCCCTTTACCAGGTACAGCCAGAAACCGAGCTGAATTAAACCTGGAATATAAACCAGTACTGTCTGGCTTATGAGTATGAAAATGAAAATCCAGGGTAATTTTCCGGTGAAGGGGTAATTTTCCGTTAAATGTCCTATAAACATAGCGGCAATAATAAATCCTATAATGTAACCGCCTGTAGGACCTGCTAAAACGGAAATTCCACCTGAAAAACCGGCAAACCATGGTATTCCGGCAGCTCCAAGGACCGCATATAATAGCGCGCTTGAGCCACCCCACCACTTTCCCAGCAGAACGCCCAGAAGGACAGCCCCGAGTGTCTGTCCAGTTATTGGAACTGGCGTCCAGGGTAGGTAGATTTTGATCTGAGCTAGGGCTCCGATAAGGCAGGCCCCGGCGAAAGCAAGAATAATTCGGGAAGAAATCGCCGATTCACTCCGCCACTTATAAAAACCGTTAAGTAACTTGGAGAAATTGCTTTCAATTGTATTTGGATGCATATTAATACACCTCCGGATTGTATGCTCTTAGATTGTATATCATACCCCATTTATTGTCAACCAGAATTTTAATTGGGTTTACGAATTATGTATAAGAGTCTGTCCGAGCTGGCCGCAGGCGGCTCTTATTTCAGTGCCCTTGCTCTTCCTCAATACAAAAGGTATTTTTCGGGATGAAAGAAATTCCATAAATTTAACTATCGATTTTTCGGAAGGGCGGAAATATGGAAGATCTTCCGCTGGATTGAAGGCTATTAAATTAAGATTAAAGGTGATTCCTGAAAGCAGATCTTTAAGAGCAGCGGCATCCGTTTCAGTATCGTTGATGTTTTCCATAAGGACGTATTCAAAAGTTATCCTCCTTTTTGTTATGCTCTGGTATTCCCTTAAAGTCTTCATCAAAACAGAAAGAGGATATTTTTTTGATATCGGCATAAGGCTTGCTCTTTTGGCCTGAAGAGCGGATTGCAGGGAAACTGCGAGACGAACCTGGAACTTTTCATTCTGCAGTTTCTTTATCTGCGGGACAATTCCAGATGTTGAGATAGTGAAATGACGGCTTCCCAGGTTGTAGCCGATAGAATTATTTAAGATACTGATAGACTTGATCACATTCTCATAGTTCAGGAGGGGTTCACCCATGCCCATGAAAACAATATTTGATATTTTTCTTCTGGTGTTGCGGCTTCCGGCTTGAAAGCTGTTTTTTAACAGGTACTCTTCGGCAAGAAGAACCTGAGAGATAATCTCTGAAATATTGAGGTTTCTCTTGAATCCTGCATGTCCTGTGGCACAGAAGGAACACGCCAGCGGGCAACCTATCTGAGAGGAAATACAGAATGTAATTCTCGATCTGTCCTCCCCTGACAGGTAATCATCGGCATAGATAAGTACAGATTCGATAAAATTACCGTCTGAAGTCTCGAATAGAAACTTTATAGCGTTCGATTGACTGTCTGTGAGTGCATCCCTGAGGCTCAAATTGGCGATGATAAATCCGCTCTTCAATTTTTCTCTTATATTCTTAGGAACGTCAGACATTCTATCAAATGAAAGAATAAATTTTGAATATACCCATTTGTAGATCTGTACTGCCAGATATGACTGGTAACCCTCTGCCAGAAAGAGGCTTTTTAATTCCTCAGGCTGGAAGGATAATAATTTTTCCAATCAGCTTCCCCCTCTAAAGTTCCTGGTACCAGGCGTGTTCAAAACCAAGTTTGTCGGTGAAATCAAGAACCTGTTTATATTCATCATGGCTGATTTTCCTGTTTAATTCTGGAAGGAAATTTGCGCTTATTTTATTTGCCGGAAAATACTGGCTCATCAGAGACAGATGTACCCTGTTTGAAAGATTTTCCTTGATCCATTGAAGGACAAGTCTCGTATTATCAATATTTCCAGGCAGAACCAGATGCCTTATAATAAGACCTTTTAATGCTATACCCTCGCTGTCCGTCAGAAGATCATCACCCGTCTGTTCAAACATCCTTATCAGTGCAATGCTGTTCTCTTCGAAGTAACGGCTTGTCTCAGAATATTTTTCGGATATTTCAGGACTGAAGTACTTTGCATCGGGCAGATAAATATCAATAATGCCTTCAAGATCAGAAATAACATCCGGCCTGTCGAATCCGCTAGTATTATAGACAAGTGGAATGTCGAGCCCTTTCAAATAAGCTATTTTTAGAGCTTCCATTATCTGGTACAGGTAATGACTTGGTGTTACAAAATTTATATTATGAGCCTTCCTGACCTGAAGAGCAAGCATGGCGGAAGCAAGTTCTTCGGAAGTCAGGCTCCTGTAACCCTGACGAAGCTGGCTGATAGGATAATTCTGGCAATAGGAGCATTTCATATTACAGCCAGTAAAAAAAATAGTGCCGCTTCCGTTTGAACCCGATATTGGTGGTTCCTCTCCATGATGTATATTGTAGCTTGAGATCCTGGTGAGCCATGGCTCACCGCACCTTCCTTTGGCTTTGGACCTGTTGATGCCGCAGCGATGTGGGCATAAATCGCACTTTGTTATGACTTTTTTATACTTTTCCAGGAATTTATCTATTTTATCCAGTTTTGACTTTATATGATCCATTGTATTTTTCTATATTTTTTTGCTTCAGCCGCCTTTCTTTTCCTGTCTCGTCGCCGGAATGGGCAGAATACCAGCCATTTCACCCAGGACATTTACGAGTTCGGAGCCGGGGGGAACGATGATCTTTGAGTTGTTTTTAAGCGCATCTTCCACCATCTGGATCCTTCTTAGGATCTGGGCGTTGCCGATAAAATACTGGTTGGCGGCTTCATTAACGAGCTTTATAGCCTGAGCCTCACCTTCTGCCTTGAGAATTTCGGCCTGCTTGATGCCCTCAGCCTTTTTAATCTCGGCTCTTTTCTGGCCGTCTGCGGCAGTTTCTGTAGCCGTTGCGAAATCAATTGCTGCGATTTTTTCATTTTCAGCCTTTACAACCTTGTTCATAGTTTCCTGTACATCCTTCGGCGGATCTATCTCTTTCAATTCAGTTCTTACTATGTCGAGGCCCCAGTTGCTGGTTTCCGTCAGGAGGGTCTTCAAAAGATCCGAATTGATCCTGCTCCTCTCGCTATTGGCTGATTTCAGGGTCATTGTTCCGATTATATTCCTCAGGGTCGTCCTTGCGAGATTGACTATCTGGAGCTGGTAATTGAAAACGTTATACTGCGATTTTTTAACGCTTTCCTCATCCTGCCTCACCTTGAAATAGACCTGGGCATCTACCTTGGCGTTAAGGTTGTCATTCGTTATGATCTCCTGAGGTTCTGCGTTAACCATCTGTTCTGTTATGTTGATAAGGTAAATTTTTTCAATTACTGGAAATACCCAGTGAAAACCGGGCTGGGCAAATCTTGCATATTTGCCGAACCTTTCAATAAGCCCTCTATTTATTGGTCTGACAATTTTAATTCCAGAAAAGAAAATTATAAGAAAAACGATGCCGCATAAATAGTAAAGCCATGCGTAACTCATCGCTGTATCCGTCATTTGAACCTCCTCTGTAATTAATTTAAATTAATAAAATTATAAAGATTGAGCAACTGTTATCGCCGAAACAACCATTATATCCTCGGGGGTTGCTCCCCTGGACAGATCGTTAACAGGTTTTGAAAGACCCTGTAAAAGAGGGCCGTAAGCATCAGCTTTTGCAAGTCTCTGTGTGACTTTATATGCGATATTGCCGCTGTTTAGATCCGGAAATATCATTACATTCGCCTTTCCCGCCACTTCGGAATGAGGGGCTTTGAGTTTAGCCACAACGGAATCGACGGCTGCATCAAACTGCATCTCTCCGTCGAAA
>Ga0187770_10000866_pt1 | contig 15444 bp, 13 predicted proteins | sample 0116_SJ02_MP02_2_FD_133154 | JGI IMG/M metagenome (GOLD analysis project Ga0187770, IMG submission 133154) | Tropical peat soil microbial communities from peatlands in Department of Meta, Colombia - 0116_SJ02_MP02_20_MG | ecosystem: Environmental > Terrestrial > Soil > Wetlands > Peat | place...
ACTATTTTATAGATTTTGCGAGGTGCGCGCCGTCATGGAATTGAACTAACATCTTTTGCATTTCCTTCGAGACTTGACGGATATTTGAAAAGCGTTGTTCAATCCTACAGAAAAGCTCGCGCTGTCTGCTCCGAGCACCCTCAGTCTAGGTCGATGGGTTGGTTTGGGGTATTAGCTTTATTTGGTAGAGGTTTGGCCAGTCCTTGCCTGTTATGAAGAGTCTGTTGTTTTGTTGGTCGTACGCTATGCCGTTGAGTACGGCATTTGGGTTCGAATTGTTTTCGGCAGGTAGTCCTGTGAGGTCTATCCAGGCTTTGACTTGTCCAGTGTCTGGGTTTATTATGGCGATTTTGTTTGTTAACCAGATGTTGGCGTAGACGTCGCCGTTGATGTACTCTAGTTCGTTGATGTTTACTATGGATGTGTTGCCGTCGTGCACCTGGATTTGCCCTGTCCGGTGAAACGTGGTTGGGTCTAGGAAGTAGAGGTTGTCCGTGCCGTCACTCATGATTAGGTGTTTGCCATCGAAGGTTAGTCCCCAGCCTTGCGTTGGATAAGTGAAGTTCCGTAGCAAAGCAAAAGTGGTTTTGTCGTAGACAAAGCCTATTTGCGACTGCCAAGTTAGCTGGATGATGGTGTTGTTCACTATGGTTATGCCTTCGCCGAAATACTGGCTTGGCAAAGTAATTTCCTGCAGAATATTGCCTGTTGTCAAGTCCACGCGGCGTAAAGATGACTCGCCATTAAGTCCTGTGCTTTCGAACAGAAAACCATTTGAGTACACGAGCCCTTCCGTGAAGGCGTTTGTGTCATGTGGATATATGTTGACGATGGTGTAGGTGTAGTGTGTCGCGGTGGAGTTTGCTGCGGGTTTATTGCTATTCAAGAAAACCAGTATCGAAGTGCCCAGAGCAAGCATGGCTACCATAAACAACGCGGCTACGGCAAGCGTCTTCTTCATTGCATTTCCTGTAATATCTTCTTACTAATAGGCAAAACGGATAAACACGTGGGTGCAGAGCCGTAATAAGTAGTGATAAGAGAAAAATTGGTTATTTAAGCTTCCTAAGAAACTCATCTACAACCTTATTGTACTCTTCCAGGGCTTCAAATTCTCAATCTTCTTGTGTCCTAGTAACTTCTTCAGTAGCAATATGTTTCTCGGCTGGTGATAGAGCATTGTCGCAGCCAAGGGCCGGAAAGCCGTCTAGCGCGCTACGCGGAGACGCCATTGAACAAATGGATAATTACCGCGTGCTAAAAACGGTTTGTTAATACATCCGTTCAACTGAATGGAGAGTAAAGCTAAAGTGAACTAGAGCTGACAGCTCAGCGAGCTAAACTAATGAAGCTCGCTAAAAAAAGTTGGAAATGAGTGTTTGTTCTGTTGCTGTTGATTTCAGTGGCCGATCACAAGGGTTTCTGTCGCTACTACTCCGTTAACACCCCGTATGCAGTCTGTGACAATGTTGCCCAAGTCTGCGAGCGTCTTTGTTTCAACCCTTGCAACGAAGTCATAGCGACCGAAAACACCATAGACTTCCTTGACACCCTTGATCCTACACAAGTGTTCTTTGACGGTTTTCATGAAATTCGCTGTTTCACCTGAACCCACACGAACAAGAATCAGAGCTTCAACCATTTGAAACACCCTCAAATCCATAGATGCCAAGTGTATAAATCATTTGCGATACGTTGCTGATGAGCGTTTACGACTGTCACATCTTTTGTTAGGCTCAAAATGAAATCTTCGCCTCACCGGAATCGCGGAATTATTTCTCGAGAGTACAACTCCACAACTTGACGCGGGTCGGGCCCAATGTTGATGAGTAAGAAGTGTTTAGCCCCTGCCTTTATGTATTCATCTATCTTGGTTATGCAGTCCTCCGGGGTCCCAGCGACTGAGAATTCGATAGCCGCTTCCATGGGAATTAGTTCTCCGAACCTCAGAAATTTCTCGATCCATTCGGCATCAGGAAAAGCTTTGAAATAGGATAACGACTGAAGGTCCTCCGGCAATTCAATATCATAGCCCCCTTCTCTGAGTAGTTCTGGAGACGGGATCACTTGTGACTTGATAGTTTCAAGTTCCTTGTGGGCATCCTCAGTTTTTTCAGTAACTGATGTGTACAGATATACACCCGTATCTATGTCTTCAAGAGATTTGCCCGCTTTTTCAGCCCCTTCTTCAACGAGTTTCAAGCGTTCTTTGTACAGCTTCGGGGAAAGCGGGATTGACAGCCAACCATCTGCAATCTCCCCCGTTAACCTGAGTGTACGCGGACTGTTAGCTCCAAAGTATATCGGCACCGTTCCTTTAACGGGGTTTATCTGCAAAAAAGCATCTCTTAATTTCCAGAATTTTCCTTCATAATTTAGGACCTCGCCAGCCCAAAGCTCGCGCATGATCGTCACAGCTTCAATTAGCTTTGACACGGGTTTCTTCGATGTTATTCCAAACGGTTCTAGGTTCATGGCTTCTCCAGCACCCAGTCCAAGTATTACACGACCACCTGAAATTCGATCGACGGTCGCAACCTTTTGAGCTAGAACGGCGGGATGGTGCCTGTGTGGATCGCTGACGCATGTGCCCAGGATCGCTTTTTCTGTAACGACAGCGGTTGCAGCCAGCAGTGACCAAGCTTCCGGAACAGTCCCCGGGGGCATAAACAGGAGGTGATCTGGAGTCCATATCGAGTCGAAACCAGCTTTTTCGTTAACCTGCGCTATTCCCAGTAATCTCTCCACAGGAGTGGCAGGAATAGGAAGGAAGCAGCCAAACCGAATGCGATTCTTACCGGATTTCATTGCCAGCACCGATGAGTATCTAATACGTTCTGTTTATTATTTGATTCTTCGGATAAGTCTTATAAATCTTCAAAGACAAACGCGTGCCCCTCTGATGTTTAGCGTGCTTTGATAAGTCACGATGGTGAGTATCCAGGTCCAGGCCTCAAGTTCAGAAGACCTCACAGGTGATTTTAGAGGTCTTGCAGGCAAGTGAAATGGGGCAATGGGGGGAACCAGTAAAGCTGGGGCCGCGCTACCGTTTTTCTGGGGCTTTAGAGGGTGGCAGAATAGAAAAGGTGACGTGTGATCGCAAATAGTGCATCAGGAATGTTTGGAAATCTTTTTATATTAACAGACACATTAACCACCGCGCGCGACACTCTATGAAGAGGGATAAAACTTGACGTTTGAAAATCTAACTCTTGAGAAGATAGGAAAGGTTGCCAAAATCACCCTTAATCGACCGGACCGTTTGAACGCTATAAGCATTGCTTTAAGATGGGATCTGTACAACGCACTTGAAGACGCGCGAAAGGACCCCAACATGGGTGCGGTTATCATCACGGGGGCCCCTAGGGTCAAAGAAAAGGAGATACGATACACTTTCTCAGTGGGCTGGGACATGAGCGAGGCTACTACCGGAGGTCTGGGAAAAGGTCCTCCGGTGGACCTAATGGAGTATATAGAAGATTTTGAGAAACCTGTGGTTGCTATGGTTAATGGCTTCGCCCTAGGCGGCGGGAACGAGCTGGCAATGGTATGCGATTTCATATACGCCTCGGAAAATTCTGAGTTTGGACAACCGGAAATAGAGAGGGGCTTTCTGCCGGGTTGGGGAGGAACACAACGGCTTCCAAGACGAGTAGGGCTGAGTCGAGCAAAGAAAATAATCTTGACAGGTGACAGAATAAGCGCGAAGGAAGCAGAACGGATAGGTCTGGCAGACATCGTTGTTCCAATGGATAAACTGGAAGAGACCACGATGGAATTTGCCAAGAAACTTGCAAGCAAAGCTCCCTTGGCGATTAAACGTATCAAGGAAGTGATGAACAAGGGGATAGATACGGATCTTAAATCAGGATTAAAACTTGAGTTGGAAGCCCGGGACTTCCTCGTCACTTCGGAGGACTTCCAAGAAGGCATTAAGTCCTTCTTCGAGAAAAGGCCACCTAAATGGAAAGGGAAATAGTTTCATCGAAGTGCAGATTCTTACATCCTCTGTTTCTAGGTGTTCTCGAAGAGCTGTTAGAAGCTATCAATGCTTTCCGAAGTAGGTGCTATTTTCACTTTTATTGAACTATACGCTAGTTTCTTCCCTTGAAGGTTTATCATCTTAGCCTTAATGGCCGTTTTAGCTGCTCCTTCTCTGTGACATCAAAGGCAGCCATGCTTGGGTTGGTCGACGGTGAAGCAAAAGCTATGATGTGTGCACGTTGTTGTATTCGGGGGGAAGTGTAGGAGGGATGATAGTGCGGCCGCTCACAGTTCAGATGTCCGATTAATCACAATCGTACGAAAAGGCTTTTATGGAAATTAATATTTTCAATAAACAAAAGGTGCGAATTTATGGAACACAAATACCTAAAATACGAAAAAGCGTCCAGTTTCATTATGCCAGAGGAAGAAAACATAGCTATACTGACATTGGATAGGCCCGATGCCATGAACGCCTTGAGCAAAGGTCTGCTCGAAGAACTCGACAAAACACTCGAAGAGATTAGGAAAGACGATAAAATAAGAAGCGTTATCATAATTGGATCAGGCAGAGCCTTCAGCTCTGGAAACGATCTAAGTGAACCTGTAACGACCGAAGCTGAGATGAGAGCTCGAATGGAGTTGGGACAGAACGTTTTCGACAAGATAGAAACTTTCGATAAACCCGTGATAGCAGCGATAAATGGATATGCACTTGGCGGAGGCCTCGAACTGGCAGCTGCGTGCGATATAAGAATTGCGGCAGACAATGCACAGCTTGGAAATCCTGAAGTTAATATAGGCTTAATCCCATCGTGGGGAGGATGCGTGCGAATTCCAAAACTCATAGGAAGAGCTAAAGCTGCCCAGATAATTCTGATGGGAGAACGAATCGACGCTAAAGAAGCTGAGAGAATAGGGCTCGTCAACAAAGTTGTTAAGCCAGACGAGTTGAAGTCAACGGCAATATACTCCGCTGGAACATTAGCAACAAGAGCACCAATAGCTATACGTTTAGCGAAAAATATCCTTGCAAAATCCATAGAAATCAGCATGAAAGAAGGAAACAAGATGATGACTGAAGGCGGCGTAACCTGTTCAAAGTCTGAAGATATCGCAGAAGGCATCGCTGCGTTCTTTGAAAAGAGAACGCCGAAGTATAAGAACAAGTAAAGACTCTTTCTCTTCTCCCTTTTTATTTTCTCAGAACTATCAATTGATTAGGAACGTATAATATTTATTCAGCTTCATTGTTGTTCTAACCTATGGCGATAGCAACAGGGCTACGCGATTTGTGCAAGGACCCAACAACAATATTAGGCCGTTACAGAGATTCCGGAGTTAAGGTTGTCGGGTACACGTGCAGTTACGTTCCCGAAGAGTTGATAATTTCGGCTGGCCTGCAGCCCTATAGGATAACAAACATTGGAGCGAACGTGAGTGCTCTCACCCCGAGCTTTGTATGTCCTTTTGCTAGCGCAGTATTGGAAAACATGGTCAGGCTCGAGGGCCTCTTTGATGGATTTGTGTTAGCCCACACGTGTGATCCCATGTGGAGACTTTACGACATATTGAAGAAAAAAATCAGTAAACCTTTATTTCTATTACGGGTGCCCCACAACACGGATAATGACCTATCATTTGAGTTCTTCAAACTGGAGCTTATAAGATTTAAAAAGTTTCTTGAGGAGAATTTTAAGGCAACGATTGATGAAAACGCGTTGTTTGGCGCGACGAGATTGTGCAATGAAAACAGAAGTCTGCTCAAGAGTATTTACATGTCAAACGACGACGGCCAGTTCAAGGTTGACGCACTTGATCGCTTTTCCCTCGGTCTAGCAAGCATGTGGATGCCAAAAACAGAAGTCAATGCACAAATCAAAACACTACACTTCAATGATAGCAAAAGCGATGGTAATGTTAGGTTGCATTTAAACGGAACAAGCATTTACGATTTGGATTTGATAAGGATAATAGGCGAGTCTGGAGGATTTGTCGCCTCTGATGACCTGTGCACAGGCTCGAGGTACTTCTGGAGCAACGTTGAGAAATCTGAAGATCCTATTTCAGCATTAGCCTACAGATACCTGAAGAGAACCCCTTGTCCATCTCAAGGACCTATTGAGGATAGACTTGAATACATAAACTTCATGATTAAAGAATTCAGGGCGCAAGGAGTAATAACGTTTGCTGAAAGGTTCTGCGACCCGATTTTATATGATAGCGTGCACATGAGGAACATGCTTTCAAAAAATGGAGTTGCTACCACGTTAATAGATTATGAAAACGCAACGCAAGAGATTGGGAGAGTCAAAACAAGAGTAGAAGCCTTTATCGAATCTATAGGTGGTTAATACGAGCGCACAAACAGGAAGAAGCCGGGTTCTTCAGGCCACGAGAAAGACAGGCGAGCTCATCATGGACTATTTTTCAAAGGCTTGGGATGCGAAGGCTCAAGGCAAGCCGATTGCTTGGATAACCGTGTTCACGCCTGTTGAGCTCCTCCGCGCTCTAGATATTTACCCAGTAGCCCCTGAACACTTTGCTGCAATGTGCAGTGCTCGCGGTGTCATATTGGATTATCTGGAAGAAGCTGAAAGAAAAGGGTATTCACAAAACCTATGCTCATATAGTAGAGGCAACTTGGGCTATGCTCTGAGCGGGATGAGTGGACTCATGCCTTCTCCCGACATTTTGGTAACTTTTAGGAATTCGTGCGATGTTTATGTTAAATGGTGGCAGAGTCTCCACGTGCACCTTGGGACGCCGTTGTTCGTAGGTGAATCCCCTTACGTTTTGACCGTAGATGACCTAGACAACTACGTCTTGGATTACGTTGTCAAACAGTTAGAGCAGCTCGTAAACATAGCTGAGAAAAGGTTTGGACTAAGATTTGACATGGAAAGGTTTGTGAATATTCTGAAGCTTTCAGACAGGGCGAGTGAGCTTTGGCTTGAAACTTTGAAACTCAGAAGATTCAGGCCATGCCCCTTGGGAGGCAGAGACTCAGCTTCAGACATCTTTCCGCTCGTGGTGATGCAAGGAAAAGAAGAAGCCATCGAATTTTACGAGGAGCTTATCGGAGAGGTTAAGGAAAAAGTCGCCAAGGCCGAGGGGACTATAGAAAATGAAAGGTTTAGGCTGCTGTTTGATGGAATATGGCTTTGGTACGCGCTTGATCTCATAAAGTACTTTGAGGACAGGGGGGCGGTTTTCGTGTACGAGCCTTACAGTGAAGCGTGGGCTTATAGGCTTGATGCATCCAAGCCGTTAGAAAGCCTGGCAAGAAAGGTTCTAGCCAATGGTTTGAACCTTGACATTGACTTGCGAATTGAAAGATTTTCAGAGAGCATTAAAGAGTTTCAAATAGATGGAGCTGTCTTATTCTCCAACAGAAGTTGCAAGTCTTGGTCGGTCCCGCAACAGGTAACCGCGGATATCCTGACCAAAGAGTTCAACATTCCACACCTTCTGTTTGAAGCTGACATGGCTGATCCCAGACAGTATGCAGAAGCCCAAATCAAAAACAGAATTGACGCTTTTCTTGAAGTTCTAGGAGAAAGCTAATGTACCTGGGGATTGACTCCGGAGCTTCGGCAACAAAAGCCGTGATAATCAATGAAGATGGCCAAATTGTGGCATATGCAATAGTTCCTTCAGGAATCAACTTCAAAGTCTCATCCGAGGATGCTCTAAGAAAGGTGCTAGAGTCCTCTGGCTTGGGTTCGAAGGATATCTCATATGCCGTTTCCACAGGTTATGGAAGAGCCTTGGTGAATGCTAAACATGTCTCATCCGAGATAACATGCATTTCCCGCGGTATCCATAAGCTTTTTCCATTAGTGAGGACCATCGTAGATGTTGGTGGCCAGGACTCTAAGGCTGTCAGAGTAGACGAAAGCGGAAGAGTTTTGGATTTCGTTATGAACGACAAGTGTGCTGCGGGAACGGGAAGGTTCCTTGAAGTTATGTCAAGCATTCTTGGAAAACCAATAGAAGAGCTCAGCAAATTGCACTTTGAGTCATCAAAACCGGTCAAGATAAGCAGCACATGTACGGTTTTCGCCGAGTCAGAGGTCATATCTCATATAAGCCAAGGATCCGCAATTGAAGATGCAATAGCAGGCCTTCACGAAGCGATAGCTGAGAGAATCTACAACATGTCCAGCAGAATAGGATTCGAAAAAGATATAGCGTTCACGGGAGGAGTTGCAAAAAACCAAGGCTTCGTCGATGCTTTGAGCAAGAAAATAGGTCTAACTCCAGTATTGCCAAAAGAGCCCCAGATAACCTGCGCCTTTGGAGCGGCACTTGCAGCTATCAAGAAACAAAAGGAAAACGTTTAACCCGCCAGTGTTGTTTTTGTTTTGTTCAAGGATTTTTTTGGATCGCCGTTCTACCGAAACTATCAGTTTGCAGAAACCGTGGAAAAAGAAAGGTGTGAAAGAAGTTGTTATCCTTAAACGAGATAAAAAAGACCCCCTATGAGCGTGCGAATCAAATCAATTGTTACCGACAAGTCTCTTGGGGCTATTCAACAATTGAAGATGAAGCGGCCAAAGAGGATAAGAAGACACTGAAAGACGTTTCCGTCTGAGTTTTTTCTCTATTTTACGAGTGTGGGGGGAAGAGAGCACAGGGGCTTGCCCCGGGGGGAAACTATTTTTTGGCGCGCGCTCCATAACGGATTTGATTGGCATGAATGGGAGGCCCAAACTGCGTGCGCTTCTAACATTAGCGCCCGCTAGAGCTACTGTTCAATATGAACGAATTAGAAATAAACTCCACCTATAGTATCGCATTTCAACATAGCAAAACAAAACTTTCTTATATCACATTTCATTATGCAGTATGGCACGATGAAAAGAAGGCGGAATTAAGGTAAAATAAAAAGGATTTGATGAAATGGAATTTGAATTAACTGAACAGCAAAAGGCCATAAAGAATGCAGCCAAAGAATTTGCAGAAAAGGAATTTACATCAGAACTCGGAAGAAAAATCGATGAAACATACGAATTTCCATGGGAATTATACAGAAAAGCTGCTAAATTAGGCTTTATCGGTGGAGACCTTCCTGAAGAATATGGTGGGCAAGGATTAGGCATAATCGAAGCATGCTTAGTTAACGAAGAATTCAATAGGGTAGATTCGACGTGTGCCCAATTCTTGAGCGGAGTCGGTTTTTCTGCCCTCATTCCAAAATTCGGCACCGAAGAACAAAAGAAGAAATACGTTCCCCGAATATGTAAGGGTGAAATCGTATGCGCGATGGCCCTGACTGAGCCTAATCATGGTTCTGACGCTGGAATGGTAGGCTTGGATACGACCGCAGTGAAAGATGGAGATGAATGGGTTATCAATGGGGCGAAAACTTACATAACATGTGGCGCAGAAGCTGAATTCGTCATGGTCTGCTGCCAGACAGATCCCAAGGCTCAGCCTCCCTACAGAGGAGTAAGCATGATTATAGTTGAAAAGGGAACCCCACGATTTGACACTAACTCACTGAAGCCAAAAATGGGCTGGAGAGGAGCTCCGCAAGCAGAGCTATCATTTGATAATGTTAGGGTACCGCAGAGCAACCTTCTCGGCCAAGAAAACAGAGGATTCCACCAAATCATGTCATACTTCGACTACAGCCGAATACCCATCGCCGCAGGAGCAATAGGGATAGCCCAAGGAGCCTATGAACGCTCACTAAAATATTCTACGGAGAGACAACAGTTCTTCCAACCCATCGCAAACCTCGAAGTCACACAATTTAAAATCGCCGAAATGGCAACAAAAATAGAGACCGCAAGATTGCTTGTACAAAAAGCCGCTTGGCTAATCGAAAACAAACCTGATCAGTCCAAGTTAATCACCAAAATAGCTGCGATGACAAAAGCATACGCAGCCAGAGTTTCTAAGGAAGTTACTGACGAAGCTCTACAGATTCATAGCGGTGTTGGCTACGTTGACTCCGATATTGAACGCTTCTACCGCGACGCCAGAATCAACGACATCATAGAGGGAACGGGCGAAATTCAAAGATACATAGTTGCCAGGGAATGCTACAGGGAAATAGGCTTCTCAGTTTAAACGCCATGGCTTTTCAACGTCACAGCGCGCGCGTAGGATCACAGCCCTAGAAGCTTGGCCGCGTTTAGGCCAAGAATGTTTTTCTTTTCGTCCTCGGTTAGATGCTCGCATGTTCTTATTATGTTGACTTCATATTCCATGTCGCTTCCCATCACAACCGGGTAGTCAGAGCCGTAGAGGAGACGATCAAGGCCCACTTCCTCTCTTATTCTCTTTAGGATTTTTTCTGAATAGATAATAGTGGACACGGCGGCCGAGTCAAAATAGACGTTGTCGAAGCTTTTTCCCAGCTCGAACGCCTCTTCAAACCATATTCCAGGCTTGTATGCGCTGTAGCTTCCCATGTGAGCTAAAATGATAGTTGGGTGGTATCTTTCTAGAATGGGCTTCAGGTGTTCTGGGTTGGCGTCCTCGGACAACTCGGGGATTTCCCATGGTCCAGGATCGCAGCCGGTGTGATAGAGAAGGACTTTCTTGTTTTTTTCGCAATATTCGCAAATCCGTTCAAAGTTTTTGTTATCGAGTGGAGAGAAGAGTTGCAGAGTTGGAAGCATTTTTATTCCCTTAAACCCGAAACTGTTTATCTCGTTGAGTTTTTTTTCTACATAATCTTCATCCTTGTTCGGGTTCACACTGCCAAACCCAAGGAATTTGCTTTCGTTCCTTTTGACCAAATCCGCTATTTCCTCGTTGGAACTCTTGAGCTCGGGGTAATAGTTGATCAACTCTTGGAAGAACCGTTTTACCTGGTCTTCTATGGGGGTGAAACTGAGGGAGCCGAAGCCAAGACGGGATTCTAAATGACGTATTCTTAGTTTATTCTTGATCTCCGGCTTTTCCACATCGGATGGATCCGTATCCACGCCTAGCAGGACTGCACGGTCCACACCGGCTCGTTTCATGTCATTCAAGATTTGTCTCTCGTGGAAGAAAGGATGGACGTGAATGTCTATTATCAATGCATTCTCAACTCTAAGCAGAAAGGAAGAGGGAGTATTTTGGTTTATGGCTTGGGCTTGTTGTTAAGGTAGAGGCAGGTTCATTTCTCTGTAGGATTCTCTAGCGACTATGTACCTTTGAATTTCCCCGGTTCCCTCTATTATGTCTGTGATTCTGGCATCGCGGTAATAGCGCTCAAGGTCTGAGTCAACGTACCCGTATCCTCCGTAGATTTGAATGGCTGCATCGGTAACTTGTATAGCGGTTCTGGCTGCATACGCCTTTGCCATGGAAGCATACTTGGTGATTTCCTTCGTGTCGCCAGGTTTGTGATCTATAAACCAAGCTGTTCTGTAGGTTAGCAGTCTTGCGGCTTCTATTTTCATGGCCATCTCGGCAACTTTCCACTGGGTGAACTGGAATCTGTGTATTGGTGTGAAGAATTGTTCCCTCTCGGTGGAGTATTTTAGCGCGCGTTCAAAGGCTCCTTGAGCCATGCCTACGGCTCCCGCAGCGATGGGTGTCCTGCTGAAGTCGAAGTATGACATTATTTGATGAAAGCCTTTGTTTTCTTGACCAAGAAGATTGCTGAGTGGTACTCGAACGTCGCTGAATGACAGTTCTGCTTGTGGAGATCCTCTTATTCCCATTTTTGGCTTTAGTTGTGAAATGTCTAGTCCTGGGTTTCCTTTTTCAACTATGATTTGGCTAACTCCTCTATGCGGTGGGGAAGCGTTGGGGTCCGTTTGGCAACAGACTATGGTGAACTCTGCGATGTCTCCACACGTGATGAACGTTTTGGTTCCGTTGATCTTCCAGTCGTTTCCATCTTTTACTGCTGTTGTATCTAGCCCCGTTGAGCCAGCATCAGAGCCATGTTTGGGTTCTGTGAGTGCCATTGCACATGCTGTTTCGCCTTTAGCTATTCCGGGAAGGTACCTCTGCTTCTGTTGGTCAGTGCCATATTTTTCGACCAGTTCAGCGAAACCAACGCCGCTTAGTATTCCAGCAAGCGTGGAATCTACTCTGCTAAACTCTTCTGAAACGATGCACGCTTCGATGCAACCAAGGCCTTGTCCTCCATATTTCTCGGGGAGGCTTGCTCCTATGAAGCCTAGTTTGCCCGCTTTTCTGTAGAATTCCCACGGAAACTGATAGTTTTGATCGTATTCCCTTCCCTTTTCGGAGGTGAACTCCTTCTCTGCAAATTCTCGGGCTGCCCTTTTGATTTCCATCTGTTCTTTCGTGAACTCAAAATCCATTTTAGCACCTCATTTTCTGATGCTTTTGCTGGGCACGTGTACTTGAACTTTTTCCTTGAACGACACTATTATCAATATCTTGAAGCAGTCTTTGATGTTGGTGCAAATCTCATTTGAAAGAATCCTTAATGACCAAGGGGCATCGAACTTTTGTTACCGTGCAAAATTGTTGTCAGTTCCAAAACCGCGCGCGCCGATATATGGTGGTTTTCTCCGTGCCAAATCGCTGCTTCCGTTTTGGGAAGCGCAGATGATTAAGAAACACTTGGAAGAATTGGAAACGGTTGGTAAAGTGAGACGGCTTGGTAACTCGTATTTCAAGATAACGGAAAGATGATTTTTGATGAGAGCTAAGCGACTCGCAATTTGGGATTCCCAAACCGTGATTGAGAAAAAGGGAGATTATTGATTGAAAGAGGTCATTTTTTGTAGCTGTAGAATCCTTTTCCTGTCTTGGTTCCGAGTTCGCCTTTCTTAACCATCTGCTCTAACAACGGGCTCGGCTTGAAGAATACTCCGTATCTGGCTTCGATGTCTTTCAGTTTTGATAGTATGAGGTCTATCCCCAGTGTGTCAGCAAGTTCTAGAACGCCTATGGGCATGTTGAAGCCAAGCTTTAACGTTTTGTCTATGTCTTCAGGAGTGGCTACATCATTTCTTATGAGTTCTGCAGCTATGTTGACCATTTCGTATTCTTGGGTCATTGAATCGAATTTCTCCGCCTTCTCTGGGGATATCTTTGGCATAACCCACTTTCCTTTCTCCGGGTACGTGTAGAATCCTTTTCCTGTTTTTACGCCAAGCTCGCCTTTACTAATCTTCTCTTTTATCAGAGGTGATGCTTTGAAGTTTGGCTCTTTTTCTTCCATGAACTCCGCGACATGGTAGCCTATGTCTAAGCCAGTGAAATCCATTAGTGCGAAAGTACCCATTGGCATGCCATTTTTATATATTGCTGCTGCATCGACTTCTTCGACGGTAGCGGCTCCTTTGTAGACCATCCACTCGACAAGGTTTGTGGCAGCGATGGTTATCCTATTTGCTATGAAGCCTGGTACATCCTTTTTGCATAATACTGGTTCTTTTCCGAATTTCTTTGCCAAGTCGAGTGTCACATCGCGGGTGTCGCTGCTCGTTTTTTGACCCATTATGACTTCTACAAGACGCATGAGCTGCGCTGGATTGAAAAAGTGCATGCCTACGACTTTTTGTGGGTGGTTTGTTGCAGATGCAATTTCTGATACTAGAATGGCGCTTGTGTTAGTGGCCAATATTGTATGCGCCGGTGCATAGCTGTCAATTTCCTTGAATACTTGCTGCTTTAACTTTAGGATTTCTGGAACTGCTTCTATCACGAAATCGACGTTTTCTACAGCTTCTTTCAATGGAACAATCGTTTTTATCCTTTTCAATGCTTTATCTGCGTCAGCCGGGGATATCCTTCCTTTTTCGATCATCTTGCCTATGCTCCACCTGATGTTTTTCATGCCTCCCGCGAGAAATTCCTCACTTATGTCTCTCATGTTTACGTCGAAACCAGCTACTGCTGCAACTTGTGCTATTCCGTGTCCCATGGCCCCGGCGCCTAGAACAGCTATCTTTTTGATTTCCATATTACGTCACCATTTTGTGAACAGACAATAAACGTTGGCTCCCTTAAAACATTTTTCATTGTGTCTCTATTCTAATCATTATGGCAAAGAGCAAGTTCTCTTCACGATGGCCAGGAAGGTCAAAACGTCATTGAGAAAGTCTGCAACTGCACGTTGAAACATGGCTATTCGCGCGCGCCAACTTTTTCCAATGCATATATATTCAGTACGCACTATAAATTCGACAGGGAGACAAGATTATGATTGAAAACGACTTCTTGAGCACTGAGCAGGAAATCAGACTCAGAGGAGAAGTTAAGGATTTTGTGAAAATTGTTGATCCAGAACTCCTCAGAAAGATGGACAGAAACGAGGTAGAGTATCCTTTAGAGTTTCTCCACGAAGCTGCAAAAAGGAAGTTGCTGGGACTTCGTTTTCCGAAAGAATACGGGGGAAGGGGGATGACGTGGACCGCTGAGATGACGGCTCTGGAAGAAATCGGTGTGCTGGGCATGGGTTTAGGGTGCAGCTACGCAATGGTCAGCATAGTTGGCGAGGCCCTAAATCGTTATGGTACTGAATGGCAAAAGCGAGAGTTTCTTAGGCCCATAATTAGGGGAGAAAAACTCTCTGCTGAAGGCCTAACCGAACCCAGAGGGGGAAGCGACTTCTTTGGCACCACGACAAAAGCAGAAAGAAAAGGTAACAATTGGATTGTAAACGGAGAAAAGAGATTTATTGCAGGCGGCAAAGCCGCAGACTTCTACTTGATCTATGCCCGAACTGATCCGAAGGCACCAGGACACAAAGCCTTAACAGCATTCATAATCGAAAAAAACAAGGGTGTAAAAGTGGAAGAGGTCTACAACCTCCTAGGCTTCAGAGGTATGGGAACAGCCAGGATAGTGTTCGAAAACGTTGAGGTGCCCGATGAGTACAGGGTTGGGGCATTGAACAGCGGATCAGTTTTGTTCAATCACATGATGGTTCCCGAGAGGTTAACGTCCGCGACAGGAGCGGTAGGAACAGCCAGAACAGCTTTGGAAATTGCAACAAAATACTCAACAAGGAGGAAGGCGTTCGGAATGCCAATACGCAGTTTCCAAGACATCAGCTTCAAGATTGCTGAGAGCGTCGTGAAACTGGACGCTGCAAGGGCTCTCGTCTACACGGCCGCTAGGGCCGCGGACGCAGCAGAAAAAGACTCCCACATAGACCCGCGACGTCTTGTAAGCGAAGCAAAATGCTTCGCCACAAACATAAGCTGGGAGACTGCCAACGTCGCCATGCAGATTATGGGAGGAATAGGTTACACTCAGGTCTATCCGATTGAGAGACTCCTTAGGGATATGAGGTTGGCGCCGATTTGGACGGGCAGCAACGAGATAATGAAACTGCTTGTAGAGCATGAAGTCTACAAAATGATGGAACTGCCACTTAAAGATAGAGATGTAGAAATGGACGCGATGGAATGGGACAAGAAAGCTGAGAAAGTCTTCGAATGAGAGTCCTATCATTCAGTTTTTCATTCGTGGAATAATAGCGCGCTGGCTTGTCCTTAAATTGAGTTAATGTTTATTTTGAGA
>Ga0187770_10000868_pt1 | contig 15422 bp, 11 predicted proteins | sample 0116_SJ02_MP02_2_FD_133154 | JGI IMG/M metagenome (GOLD analysis project Ga0187770, IMG submission 133154) | Tropical peat soil microbial communities from peatlands in Department of Meta, Colombia - 0116_SJ02_MP02_20_MG | ecosystem: Environmental > Terrestrial > Soil > Wetlands > Peat | place...
CCAAGCGCGTGGCGGCCTTTGAGTCGTATATCGGCCTGGTGGAGGTCGGTGTCGGACTGATCCCTGCCGGCGGAGGTCTCAAGGAAGGGGCGCTACGAGCTGCCGCGGCGGCCAGCACGTCCTATGGCGGCAAGGATCCGTTGCCCTTTCTTGCCAACTGGGCGCAAAACGCGGCCACGGCCAAAGTTGCCGGATCGGCGCTCGAGGCGCAGCAAATGGGCTATTTGGGCGCCAGCGATACGGTGGTTATGCACCGGCACGAGTTGTTATGGGCGGCGATCGGCGAAGCCTATGCGTTGCACGCGCTGGGCTACCGGCCGCCGCTGCGCGCGCGCCAAGTGCCCGCGGCGGGCCGATCGGTTCTCGCGACCCTCAAGGCCTCTGGGGCCAACATGCGGGAGGCGGGCTATGCCAGCGAGCACGATTTTCACTTGGCCGCTTGTATTGCCGACGTGCTCTGTGGCGGCGACGTGGATCCCGGCGCGCTGGTTGACGAGCAGTGGTTCTTGGACTTGGAGCGCAAGCATTTTGTTGCGCTGCTCGGGCACCCCAAGTCGCAGGAGCGCATGATGGGGATGATGCAAACCGGCAAACCGGTGCGCAATTGATCGATTCTGGCGATAGACACACTGGGGAGACTGGCATGAGCCGTCAAATTCAAGATGCGTACATCGTGGCCGCGACGCGCACGCCCGTGGGCAAGGCCCCCAAGGGCAGCTTGCGCAACACCCGGCCGGACGATTTGCTTGTGACGGCCATCCGCGGGGCTCTGGCGGCCGTGCCGGATCTGGATCCGGCGGCAATCGAGGACGCCATCATCGGCTGCGCCATGCCCGAGGCCGAGCAGGGTGCGAACGTTGCGCGCAGTGCGGTGCTGTACGCAGGCCTGCCCGATTCGGTCGGCGGCTGCACCATCAATCGCTTCTGCTCCTCGGGGCTCAACGCGATCGCGATGGCGGCCGATCGAATTCGCGTGGGCGAGGCCGACGTCATGCTGGCAGGGGGCACGGAATCGATGAGCATGGTGCCGATGATGGGCAACAAGCCGTCGATCAATCCACGCCTGTTCGAGAACAACGAGCACCTGGGCATCGCCTTTGGCATGGGACTGACCGCCGAACGGGTTGCTTCCCAGTGGAAGGTGAGCCGCGAGGCGCAGGACGAATTTGCCCTGAACTCGCACCAGCGTGCGCTGGCGGCGCAGGGCAAGGGGGAATTTCGCGATGAAATCACGCCCGTGGAAGTCGTAGAACGCGTCCCGAACCTGGCGAAGCACGAAGTCGAGGTGCATCGCCGGCGCATGGAGCTCGACGAAGGACCGCGGGCCGACACGAGTCTGGTAGCGCTGGCCAAGCTCAAGCCGGCCTTCGCGGCCAAGGGCAGCGTGACGGCAGGCAACAGTTCGCAGACCTCCGACGGGGCCGGGGCGCTGATTCTGGTGAGCGAATCGGCGCTGCGTCGCTTTCACCTCACGCCGCTGGCACGCTTCGTGTCTTTCGCGGTGCGCGGCGTACCTCCGGAGATCATGGGTATCGGCCCCAAGGAAGCGATTCCCGCGGCCCTGCGAGCGGCCGGACTGCAGCAAGAGGACATGGACTGGATCGAACTCAATGAGGCCTTTGCCGCGCAGTCCCTTGCGGTTATCGACTCCCTCGGTCTGGACCGCGCGAAAGTCAACCCGATGGGCGGCGCGATTGCCCTGGGTCATCCGCTGGGAGCCACGGGTGCGGTCCGCGCCGCCACGGTCGTACACGCGCTGCGCCGCCGTTCGTTGCGCTACGGCATGGTCACCATGTGCGTGGGCACGGGAATGGGCGCTGCGGGCATCTTTGAGCGTGTGTAAACGCGAAGGCGCTCAGCGCGCGGGTTCGGTGCGTACAACGTTTGCAAGGAGGGGGCGATGACCATACGCCTGCAGATCGAAGAAGACGTGGGGTGCATCGAAATCGCACGCCCGGAGCGCAAGAACGCGCTCACAACCCGGATGTACGGCGAGCTGGCCGATGCGCTCGGGAGCTGCGGCGGCAACGACGCCGTGCGCGCGATCGTGCTGCGCGGCGCACCGACCGTGTTTTGCGCCGGCAACGACATCCACGACTTTTTGCAGCCGCCCTCGACAAGCGAAGCGACCATCTCGCGATTCATGAAGGCGCTCATCGAACAAGAAAAACCGGTCATCGCGGCAGTCAACGGCGCGGCGGTGGGCATCGGCACGACGATGCTCATGCATTGCGATCTGGTATACGCCGCCGACGATGCGATGTTCTCCATGCCGTTCGTGAGTCTCGGGATCTGCCCCGAATTTGGTTCCTCCGTGCTTGTACCTCTGGCGGCGGGCTACCACAAGGCGGCGGAAAAACTGCTCTTCGGTGAGCCGATTTCGGCCGAGGAGGCCGTGGAGATGGGCCTCGTAAACCGCCTGCTGCCGCCGGGCGGTGTGCTCGAATACGCAATGCACCAGGCGCGGCGCTTTCGGGCGCTGCCGCCGGGGGCCGTGCGCGAGACGAAGCGGCTTCTCAAATCCGGCTGGCGTGCCGCCGTGCAGGCGGCCATCGACGACGAACTGCGCAGCGTCATGCGGCTGCTCGCTACGCCCGAGTCGCGCGAGGCATTGAGCGCGTTTTTGGAGCGGCGCAAACCCGACTTCGCGCGCGCGGTCTCAAGTGCAGCCAAAAACGCATGAAGCGAAGGAGCTGATGATGCCTTCTGTCCGGGGCAAGACCATTTTCCTTTCGGGCGCATCGCGCGGCATTGGCCTGGAGATCGCCAAGCACGCGGCGCGCGCGGGCGCCAACATCGTGATTGCGGCCAAGACGGCCGAACCAAACCCCAAGCTGCCCGGTACGATTTACTCGGCCGCCGAGCAGATCGAGGCGCAGGGCGGGGCCTGCCTGCCGCTACAGGTGGACATCCGCGACGAGTCGCAGGTGCTTGCAGCCGTGCAGCGGGCAGCGGAGCATTTTGGCGGCATCGACGTGCTGGTCAACAATGCCAGCGCGATCAACCTGACGGCGACGGATGCAACGCCGATGAAGCGTTTCGATCTGATGTTCGGCGTGAACGTGCGCGGCACGTTTTTGTGCACCCAGGCCTGCCTGCCCCACTTGAAGCGCTCGGCCCAACTCGGCCGCAACCCCCATGTCCTGACGCTGTCGCCGCCGCTGAACATGGATGCGCGCTGGTTCGCTCCCCATGTGGCTTACACGATGTCCAAGTACGGCATGAGCATGTGCGTGCTCGGCCATGCCCAGGAGTTTCGCCCTTACGGAATCGCCGTCAACGCCCTTTGGCCCAGGACGGTGATTCAGACGGCCGCCTTGCAGATGATCCCCGGCGTGCGCCCGGAACACTGTCGCTCGCCGCGCATCATGGCCGAGGCAGCCCTTGTCGTTCTGGAGCGCGACGCGGCCAGCACCAGCGGCAATTTTTTCATCGACGAGGAGGTGCTGGCCAGCGCCGGCGTACGTGACTTCTCGGCCTTTTCGGTCGTGGCCGGCAGCCGCGAGCTGCTTCCAGACCTGTTTTTGTAATCGCGCGCGGCCCGCTGCGCGCGGCACCTACGCGGACCAGGGGAAGAGTTCCTTGAGCGTCGCAATCTGGCCCGGCTGATCGGGCGCATAGCCGGCCACCGAGGCGATCAGCGCCGCGAATTCGGGCCGGCGCAGAAGCGAGACGAGCTCGCGGACCGGCGCGAGGGTCAGGTTGTTTTTGTGGCAGGCCAGCATGTAGCGCTCCTGGACGATCGGCACGAAATCCAATTTGAACTGGCGCGCCGCCGGCTCGATGCCAAAGCCCACGTCGGCCATGCCGCTCGCAACGAAGGCGGCCACCGCGGCGTGCGTGAACTCGCCGCTGTCATAGCCCTGAATGGAGCTGGTATCGATGAGGCTGCGGCGCACAAGCCCATCGAGCAAGATGCGCGTGCCCGAGCCGAACTGCCGGTTGACAAAACGCAAGCCCGACTGCTTGAGGTCCTGCAAGACCGCGATGCGCCGCGGGTTGCCCTTGGGAACGATGAGCCCCTGCGTTCGGATCACCAGGCGGATGATGCGCTGCTGTCGAGGCCGAAGCCACTTTGCGTAGTGCTCCCACAAAGTCCGCCCCAAGTCGCCGAGGGGGACGTGAAATCCGGCCAACTCGCATTCAGAGCGGCATAGCGATGCGAGAGCGGCAACGCTGGCCATGTATTGCAGGTCGACACTCGCGTTGCCGTGCTGGCGCATCAGCGTGGGGAGTTTCTCCACCGCATAGCCGTAGCTCGCGTGGATCCGCAAGACCGACTGCGATTCCTTTTGCGCACGACTGATCTCCAGGTTGAGCTCGGAGGCGATGTTCTCGAGCTGCGGAAACAGGCTCGCCCCGCTCCGTTGTTCGGCCCAAAGGAGCTTTTCCCCCAGCATGGTGAGCTGCGCACCCTTGCCGCGGGCCATCTTCACCAGTGGCGTGCCGAAAAACCGTCCCCACTTGAGCAGCAGGTCCCACGCGTAGCGGTAGGACAAGCCCGCTTGAGCCGCTGCCACTGTGAGCTTTCCGCCTTCGTGCACCGCGCGCAGCAACCGGAATAATTGCGGATCGACGGTCTCGCCGCTCTCGCTGATGAAAGTCCAGGACGGCTTGATGACAATCTTGCTCATAGCGGCGCCGGGGCTGTTGCGCATGAGTCAGTATAGGCACCGAAAAGCATATTTTGATTGCGCTCGAAGAGTGCTACCTTCCGTGATGCGTGGATCAAAAATCCCCCTAAATATGCAATCGAGTGCATATATGGCAACCCGGGCTGATGGCGACCGTTGGCGCGGCGGCGCAAGCGCAAGGAGTGGGCGCGTATGACACCTGAGGCGGCCGTTGCCGCGGCCATCGAGTTGCACGCCCAGCAACCTGGCGGATTGCTTCCGCTGCTGCACGAGATTCAGGACCGCCTGGGTTATGTGCCGCCGCAAAGCCTGGGGCCCATCGCCAAGGCAATGCACCTATCCGTGGCCGAGGTCCACGGCGTGCTGGGCTTTTATCACCACTTTCGCCAAAAGCCGCCGGGGCGTCACATCCTGCGCCTATGCCTGGCGGAGGCCTGTCAGTCGATGGGTTCGCGACAGCTGCTGGAGCACGCTCGCAAGATCACGGGCGCTGATTTGCACGCGACCTCACCCGATGGTGCGCTCACCCTGGAGCCGGTCTACTGTCTGGGCAACTGTGCATGCTCGCCTGCGGTGCTGCTCGACAAGCAGCTCTTCGGTCGCGTCGACGCGCAGCGTCTGGAAGACATCGTCGAGCGTTGCCGGGAGGCCACGTGAGCGCCCGCGTTTTTGTCGCGCGCGATTCGAGCGCCATTTCGGTGGGCGCGCAAACCGTGGCCGAAGCAATTGCCGCGCAGGCGGCGCGCCTGGGCGAGGACGTCGAAGTCGTCCGGACAGGCTCGCGCGGCCTGTTTTGGCTCGAACCCCTTGTTGAGGTTGACACCGCGGGTGGCCGAGTCGCATATGGTCCGGTGCGCGAGCAGGACGTGGCCGATTTGTTTGCGAGCGGCTTCTTGCGCGGCGCGCACCATCGTTTGGGCCACGGCTTGACGCAGCAAATTCCCTATTTGGCCCGCCAGCAGCGGCAGACGTTCGCACGCATGGGTCTGGTCGATCCGCTGAGTCTGGACGATTACCGGCAGCACGGTGGATACGTGGGGCTACGCCAGGCCCTGTCGATGGGACCCGCGGCCGCCGTGCAGACACTCATCGATTCGGGACTGCGCGGCCGCGGCGGCGCGGCCTTCCCCACGGGTATCAAATGGAAGACCGTGCGCGATCAGCCCTCGGCGACCAAGTATGTCGTTTGCAACGCGGACGAGGGGGATTCGGGAACATTCTCCGACCGCATGATCATGGAGGGCGACCCCTTCGTGCTCGTCGAGGGAATGGCCATAGCCGGGGTGAGCGTGGGTGCCACCCAAGGCTACATTTACGTGCGCTCGGAATATCCCTACGCGGAAGCGACGATAGTCCGCGCCATCGAGGTGGCGCGCACGGCCGGCTATCTGGGCGCTGACGTGATGGGTTCGGGCCAGCGCTTTGATCTGGAGGTGCGACGCGGCGCCGGCGCCTATATCTGCGGCGAGGAAACCTCGATGCTCGAGAGCCTGGAGGGCAAGCGCGGAATGGTGCGTTTTCGTCCGCCGCTGCCCGCCGTGGAGGGGCTGTTTGGCAAGCCCACGCTCGTAAATAACGTGGTCACGCTGGCCAGCGTGCCAACGGTTTTTGCCCACGGCGCGCAGGCCTATCGGGATTTTGGCATGGGTCGCTCCCGCGGTACCCTGCCGTTTCAGCTCGCGGGCAACGTCCGCCACGGGGGTCTGGTCGAGACGGCGTTCGGTCTCACATTGCGCGAGCTCTTGTACGACTTCGGGGGCGGCTCAGCCTCGGGAAGACCCATCCGCGCCGTCCAGGTTGGTGGTCCTCTGGGAGCCTACGTGCCGCAATCGCAGTTCGACACTCCGCTCGACTACGAGGCCTTTGCAGCGCTGGGCGCGATGATCGGCCACGGAGGTATCGTAGCGTTCGACGACGCGGCGGACCTCGCTCAAATGGCGCGCTTTGCGATGGAATTTTGCGCACTAGAATCTTGCGGCAAATGCACGCCCTGCCGCATCGGCTCGACGCGCGCCGTCGAGGTGATGGACCGCATACGGGCGCATCCGGAGAATGCGGCGCACGTGGGCCTGCTGCGCGAGTTGTGCGAAACGATGACGGCGGGGTCGCTGTGCGCGCTCGGCGGCATGGCGCCAGCGCCGGTGCTGAGCGTGCTGAACCATTTTCCCGAGGACTTCGGACTGGTGGCGGCCGCGGCGGCCAAGTCCGCCTAGCGCACGCGGCCTCCGAGCGGCCGGCTGCCGTTCTACGAACAAGGAGTTTGCATCATGCCTTCGTCGGAATCGATCGACTACGGGACCCCGGCGCGCGCCTCTGAGGCGCTCGTCACCGTGGAAGTCGACGGCGTCCCGGTCACAGTGCCTGCGGGCACTTCGGTGCTGCGCGCCAGCATCGAAGCCGGCAGCAACGTGCCCAAGCTGTGCGCCACCGACAGCCTGGAGCCATTCGGCTCCTGCCGCCTGTGTCTGGTCGAGATCGAGGGCCGCAAGGGATTTCCGGCCTCGTGCACCACGTTGGTAGAAGCCGGAATGCGGGTTCGTACCCAAAGCGATGCGCTGGCGCGCATTCGCCGCGGCGTCATGGAGCTCTACATCTCGGATCACCCGCTCGATTGCCTGACCTGCAGCGCCAACGGCGACTGCGAACTGCAGGACATGGCCGGCGCGGTGGGACTGCGCGAGGTGCGCTACGGCTTCGATGGCGCCAATCACCTTTCGGCACGCAAGGACGTGTCCAACCCGTACTTCAGTTTCGACCCTTCGAAGTGCATCGTTTGTTCGCGCTGCGTGCGCGCCTGCGAGGAGGTGCAGGGCACCTATGCCTTGACGATCGATGCGCGCGGCTTTGCCTCGGTGGTGTCGGCCGGACAGGACGGCCGCTTCATGGAATCGGAGTGCGTGTCTTGCGGCGCCTGCGTACAGGCCTGCCCGACGGCGGCGCTGATCGAAAACTCGGTCATCGAGCGCGGCCAGCCGGAGCACTTCCACATCACGACCTGCGCGTATTGCGGAGTCGGCTGTTCGTTTCGCGCCGAGATGAGGGGCAACGAGGTCATTCGCATGGTGCCGCACAAGGACGGTCGAGCCAATCACGGCCACTCCTGTGTCAAGGGGCGGTTCGCGTGGGGATATGCCACGCACAAGGATCGCATCCGCTCGCCAATGATCCGCAAGAAAATCACGGACCCCTGGCGCGAGGTCTCGTGGGAGCAGGCAATCGGCTATACCGCCGCGGAGTTTCGCCGCATCCAGGACGTATACGGGCGCAACGCAATCGGCGGCATCACCTCCTCGCGCTGCACGAACGAGGAGACCTATCTGATGCAAAAGCTCGTGCGCGCCGCGTTCGGGAATAACAATGTCGACACCTGCGCGCGCGTGTGCCACTCGCCCACGGGCTACGGGCTGAAGGCGACGCTGGGCGAATCCGCCGGCACCCAGGACTTCGACTCCATCGGCAGCGCCGATGTCATCATGATCATTGGCGCCAACCCTACTGACGGCCACCCGGTGTTTGCCTCGGCGATGAAACGTCGGCTGCGCGAAGGCGCGAAGCTCATCGTTGTCGACCCGCGCGCGATCGACATGGTGGACGGCCCTCACGTCCACGCCGATTACCACCTGCAGCTGCGCCCCGGTACCAACGTGGCGGTGATCAATTCGATTGCGCACGTGATCGCCCAGGAGGGACTGCTGCGCGAGAGTTTCATCGCGCAGCGCTGCGAACCCCAGGCGTTTGCAACGTGGAAAAAGTTCATTTTGGAACCCCGCAACGCTCCCGAGGCGACCGAACCGATGACGGGCGTGCCCGCCGAGACGTTGCGCGCCGCGGCGCGACTGTATGCCACCGGCGGCAATGCCGCGATCTACTATGGGCTGGGCGTCACGGAGCACAGCCAGGGTTCGACGATGGTGATGGGAATCGCGAACCTTGCCATGGCCACGGGCAACATCGGTCGCGCGGGCGTGGGTGTCAATCCGCTGCGGGGCCAGAACAACGTGCAGGGTTCGTGCGACATGGGATCGTTCCCGCACGAATTGCCGGGCTACCGGCACATTGCCGAGGCCAAGACCCGGTCGCTGTTTGAATCGGACTGGGGGGTCGCGCTCGACTCGGAGCCGGGGCTGCGCATTCCCAATATGTTCGACGCGGCGCTCGACGGCAGCTTCAAGGCGCTGTACGTCCAGGGAGAGGATCTGGCGCAGTCCGACCCCAATACGCAGCACGTCACGGCGGCGCTCACGGCCCTCGAATGCCTTGTGGTGCAGGACCTGTTTTTAAACGAGACGGCCAAATTCGCGCACGTGTTCTTGCCCGGCTCCTCCTTTTTGGAGAAGGACGGCACCTTCACGAACGCGGAGCGGCGCGTCTCCAGGGTGCGCAAGGTCATGCCGCCGCTTGCAGGCATGGCCGATTGGGAAGTTACGGCTGCGCTGTCGGAGGCGATGGGCTACCCCATGCACTACGAGAGTCCCGCGCAGATCATGGACGAGATTGCACGTCTGACCCCGACGTTTGCCGGCGTGAGTTTCGCCGCCATCGAGCGGCTGGGGAGCATCCAGTGGCCCTGTAACGCCGTCGCCCCCGAAGGCACTCCGGTAATGCACGTGGAGGAATTCGTTCGTGGCAAGGGCCGCTTTATGGTCACGGAATTCATACCGACCGACGAGAAGGTCAACGAGCGCTATCCGCTGATACTCACCACGGGGCGCATTTTGTCGCAGTACAACGTCGGCGCCCAAACCCGGCGCACCGCCAATATCGCGTGGCACGACGAGGACCGCTTGGAGATCCATCCGCACGACGCGCAGGACCGCGGCATCCAAGACGGTGACTGGGTCGGTATTTGCAGCCGCGCTGGCGAGACCGTGCTGCGCGCGTGCCTGAGCCAGCGCATGCAGCCCGGCGTCGTGTACACCACCTTCCACTTTCCCGGTTCGGGTGCCAACGTGATTACGACGGAAAACTCGGACTGGGCCACAAACTGCCCGGAGTACAAGGTCACGGCCGTGCAAGTGATGCGGGTCTCGCAACCCTCGCAGTGGCAGGAGCGCTTTCGTCGCTTCTCCGAGCAGCAAGAGCGACTGGTCGAAAACCGCAAGGCCGTGCACACATGAACGTCGAGCACCTGGTGACGATGGCCAACCAGATCGGGGCGTTTTTCGCCTCCCAGGGGCAGCGCGAGGACGCGGTAAAGGCCATCGCCGATCACCTGCGGCGGTTCTGGGAGCCGCGCATGCGCGATGCGATCGGCCGGTACGTTGCCGCTGGCGGCGAAGGGCTGCGCGAGGAGGTTGCCGAAGCGGTGCGCCGCCTCGGGGCCACCCCCGAGGCGCTACCCCAGCGCCGGCCGGCACCTTCGACCCAAGGTAAAAGCACAAGCGGCTGAGGCGTTCGGCTGATATTCTTCGGGCTGCCCGCAGAAAGCTGCCCGCGCGCCCGTGCGCCTTGCCCACGCGCCTGCGCGGGACGGCGTTTGCCTGCGGCGCCTGCAATTTTTTCGCCGTGCCGCCGATGAGTGAGACCGCAACGCCCGCCGCCCCCAGCCGACACGACGCACTGCGCGAAGACATCCGCTTTTTGGGACGCATACTCGGGGAAGTGATCCGCGAGCAGGCGGGAGGGAAGATTTTCGACGTGGTCGAGACGGTGCGGCGTCTGGCGGTGCAGTTTCGTCGTGGCACGGACCCGGATGCGGGCGCGAAGATGTACCGCCTGCTCAATCGCCTCAGCCCGACGCAGACCAACTCGGTGGTGCGCGCGTTTAGCTATTTTTCCCATCTGGCCAATATCGCGGAGGATCAGCACCTGATCCGCATGCGCCGGGCGCAGGAACTGGCCGGCGCCGCGCCCGAGCCCGGCAGCGTCGCCTTTGCCCTTGCGCGCTTGCAGACGGCACGGGTTTCGATCGACCGCATCGTGCAATTCTTCGAGCGGGCGCTGGTCGTTCCCGTGCTCACTGCGCACCCTACCGAAGTGCAGCGCAAAAGCATTTTGGACACGGAACGCGAAATCGAGCGTCTGCTCGCCGAGCGCAGCACGCCGCTCACGGAGCAAGAGCGAACGCACAACGCGGAACTGATTCGGGCGTGCGTGACGACGCTCTGGCAGACGCGGATGCTGCGCGACAATCGGCTGACCGTTACCGACGAGATCGAGAACGTGCTGTCTTACTATCGGCTGACGTTCTTGCGCGAAATCCCGAACCTGTACATGGACCTCGAAGAGCAGCTGAAGACGGCGCGCTCCGGCGGCAGCGGCCTGCGGCGGCGACGCAATCTCAACGAGCGCCTGCCCCCCTTTCTCCAGATGGGCTCGTGGATCGGCGGGGATCGCGATGGCAACCCCAATGTGGACGCGTTGACGCTCGAGCAGGCGCTGGACCGCCAGGCGGCGGTCGCTTTTCAGTTCTACCTCGAAGAGATCCATGCGCTGGGAGGCGAATTGTCGGTGTCGTCCTTGCTCGCGTCCGTCAGCGATTCCTTGCTCGAGCTCGCGGAGAAGTCGCCCGACCGCTCGCCGCATCGCGCGGGAGAGCCATACCGCCGGGCGCTGGTGGGCGTGTACGCGCGCCTGGCGGCCAGCGCACGCTCCTTGGGGCACACGACGGTGCTGCGGCGGGAGATCGGCCGCGCCGAGCCCTACCTGTCGCCGCAGGAATTTGCCGACGATCTCGATATCGTCGTGCAGTCCCTGGCGGGACACCGGAGCGCGACGCTCATCAAGCCGCGTCTCGGACGCGTGCGACGCGCGGTGGACGCATTCGGATTTCACCTGGCGTCAGTCGATCTGCGCCAGAGCTCGGATGTTCACGAACGCACCATCGCCGAGTTGCTGCGTGGCGCCGACGTTTGCGAGGACTACGCCGCGCTCGACGAGCAGGCGCGCGTGGCGTTGCTCACGGCCGAGATGAGCCACCCCCGTCTGCTGCACTCTCCGTACGCTCGCTACTCCGACGAGACGCGTAAGGAGCTCGAGGTCTTTGCCGCGGCGCGCAGGGCGCGCGAGCGCTACGGCAAAGCGTCCGTTCGCAACACCATCATTTCGCATACGGAGACCCTCAGCGACCTACTCGAAGTCGTGGTGCTGCTCAAAGAGGCCGGCCTCGCCCGGCTTTCGCAGCGTGGGGCACCGGCGGAAGTCGACCTGCATGTGATCCCGCTTTTCGAGACGATCGGCGACTTGCGCAACGCGCCGCAGATCATGCACTCGGCGCTGGCGCTGCGCGAGCTCGTGCGCTTTTACCCCATGGGAGCGAACGCCGCCCAAGAGATCATGCTGGGCTACTCGGACAGCAACAAGGACGGCGGATTCCTCACTTCGAATTGGGAACTCTATAAGGCCGAGGTTGCGCTCGTCGCATTGTTTGACAAGGCACAAATTCCTTTGCGCCTGTTCCACGGTCGCGGCGGTACGATCGGACGCGGGGGCGGCCCCACCTACGACGCCATCCTCGCACAGCCCCCCGGCACCGTCGATGGCCAGATCCGCGTAACCGAACAAGGCGAAATCATCGCCAACAAGTTCTCCAGTCCGCAAACCGGGCGACGCAACCTCGAAACGCTGGTCGCCGCGACGCTCGAAGCCTCCTTTGCGCCGCTGCTGCGACACAATCCGACCGCCGCAGCGCTCAAGAGGCAGTTCGACTCGACGATGGAGGCCTTGAGCGCCTTGGCCTACCGCGCCTATCGCGGTTTGGTCTACGAGACGCCGGGTTTTGCCGACTATTTCTTTTCGGCAACACCCATTGCCGAAATCGCCGAACTCAATATTGGCAGTCGGCCTGCAAGCCGGCCGCGCGGCGACAAGGCGAGCCGGCGTATCGAGGACCTCAGGGCCATCCCCTGGGGATTTTCCTGGGGACAATGTCGCCTGTTGCTGCCGGGTTGGTTCGGATTTGGGAGCGCGGTTGATACCTGGCTCAACGAACGCCCCAAGCAGGCCGCGCAGCGCTTGGCGCTTTTGCGCCGCATGGCAAGGGAGTGGCCTTTTTTTGCCACGCTGCTTTCGAATATGGACATGGTGCTCGCCAAGACCGATTTGGGCGTGGCCTCGCGTTACGCCGGGCTCGTCACCAACGCGCGATTGCGCCAGACGGTCTTCGGAGCCATCGAGGCCGAGCACGCACTGGCGCTGCGGCATCTCTTGTCGATTCTCGGGCAGACCGCGAATTTGCAGCGCAACCCGACCCTGGCCAATTCCATCCGGGCCCGGTTTCCCTACATCGATCCGCTCAATCACCTGCAGGTCGAACTGATTCGGCGCTATCGAGCCGATGCCGAGGGTCTGGACGAGCGCGCCCGGCGCGCGATCCACATATCGATCAACGGCGTGGCGGCGGGACTGCGCAATACCGGCTAAGGACGTCACAGCGCCCTTCGGCGCGAGGAGGCCGTTTATGCGAGTTGTCGAGATCAGTACGCCCGGGGGTCCCGAGGTCCTGCGGCTGGGCGAGCGCCCGCGCCCGCAGCCGGGAGCTGGCGAAGTCCTCATTGAGGTCGCCGCCGCGGGTGTGAACCGGCCCGATGTCATGCAGCGCCAGGGCAAGTATCCGCCTCCGCCCGGCGCGAGCGATATTCCGGGGCTCGAAGTCGCTGGCAAGATCGTCGCGCTCGGGGCGGGAGCGCAGGCATTTGCCCCGGGTGACCACGTGTGCGCTCTGGTGAGCGGGGGCGGATATGCGCAGTATTGCGTCGCTCCCGAAGCGCAATGTCTGCCGGTGCCGACGGGCCTGAGCGACGTGGAAGCGGCGTCTTTGCCGGAGACTTTCTTCACGGTCTGGAGCAACGTCTTTGACCGGGGCGGCCTGCGTCCGGAGGAAAGCCTGCTCGTGCAGGGCGGTTCGAGCGGGATCGGCGTGGCGGCGATCCAGATTGCGGCGGCATTGGGCAGCCGCGTCTTTGCCACGGCCGGCTCCGAGGAGAAATGCGCCGCCTGCGTTCGCCTCGGTGCGCAGCGCGCGATCAACTATCGCACGGAGGATTTCGTGGCGGTCGTCAAGGCGCAGACCGCCGGACGCGGTGTCGATGTCATTCTCGACATGGTGGGCGGCGACTATCTCTTGCGGGAGACAGCGGCGCTGGCCGAAGACGGCCGCCTGGTGTTCATCAACACAATGGCGGGCACCAAGGCGACGATTGACTTGCGCGAGATCATGGTCAAGCGCCTGACGATCACCGGCTCGACATTGCGCTCGCGCCCCGTCGCATTCAAGGCGCAAATCGCGCACCGGCTGCAGCAGCACGTCTGGCCGCTGCTCGAGGTGGGCAAGGTCAAACCCGTAGTGTTTCGTAGTTTTTCGTTTGCGCAAGCCGCCGAGGCGCACGCATTGATGGAGCGCAGCGAGCACATCGGCAAGATCGTGCTGCTTGCGTAAAACGGGCTAGCGCGGTGACGGCGCCGGCGGGCGGCGCGCAGTATTGCCGTGTGGCGCGCTTTGGGCCATGCTGCGCATCGCCGAAATTCACGACAAGGGGAGGTCCGGATGCGCAGGCTGAGACAATTCGCGGCGATGGCCCTGGCCATTTTGCTGACTGGGTGCGGGTACAACGGAATCCAAACAAGGGACCAGGCCGTGAGCGCCGCGTGGGCGGAGGTCCTGTCGCAGTACCAGCGGCGGGCGGACCTGATACCGAACATCGTAAATTCGGTCAAGGGTGAGACCAACTTCGAGCAAGAAACTCTCACGCGCGTGGTCGAGGCGCGTGCCAAGGCCACTTCCATACAGGTGACTCCGGAACTGGCCAACGATCCGGCGGCGCTGCAAAAATTTCAGCAGGCGCAAGGCGAACTGTCCACGGCGCTCTCGCGCCTGCTGGTCGTTTCGGAAAACTACCCGAACCTCAAGTCGAACCAGGGCTTCCAGGATCTGCGGGCGGAACTCGAGGGAACGGAGAATCGGATCGCCATCGCGCGCAATCGCTACATCAAGGCGGTCCAGGAGTACAACTCCTTCATTCGCCAGGTGCCGCAAAACCTCACGGCTTTGGCCTTCGGCTTCAAGGAAAAGCCGCAATTCACGGTGGAAGACGAACGGGCGCTGGCGAAACCCCCGACGGTCGATTTCGGGGCGGCGAAGAAGTAAGGAGCGAGTGCCGGGCGCGGCGCGGTGGATCGCATGGTTCGATGGCTCGCCACTTTGGTCGTGCTGTGCGCTTTCGTGCTTCCGGGCGCGCGGGCCGCGGAGGCCGCGCGGGGGGCCGACGGCCTGCTGCTCGTGCCACCGCTGGCGCGCGTGTATGACCCGGAGGGCTATCTCACCGCCGCCGACCGGACTTCGCTCGAGAACCGGCTGGCGGCGTTCGAAGCCGCGCACGGCTCCCAGATTGCGATTGTCCTGGTCGCGTCGACTCGACCCGAACCGATTGAGGATTATGCGCACCGCGTCGGGGAGGCCTGGAAAATCGGCCGCCGCGGCATTGGCGACGGCGTCTTGATCGTGGTTGCGATCCAGGATCGGGCGGCGCGAATCGACGTCGCGCGCCGACTGGAGGGTGCAATTCCGGACGTTGTGGCCCATCGCCTGATCCGGGAGAAAATGGGCCCGCGCTTTGCGGCCAAGGACTACGCCGGGGGTCTGATTGCGGCCACGGATGCTTTGTTTGCATTGATCAGCGCCGAGGGCCTGCCGCCGGGCGTGGGCACAGCCGATGCGGGCCGTGGCGGCGCTGCTCCGCCGGGCGCTGACGCAGAGCAAACCATCCGGTCCCTCATCCCCTTCGTCATCGGGGGGCTGCTCTTGGGCGCGGTGCTGCGGCGGCTCCTGGGATTGCTAGGAACCTTGTTCGC
>Ga0187770_10000871_pt1 | contig 15420 bp, 14 predicted proteins | sample 0116_SJ02_MP02_2_FD_133154 | JGI IMG/M metagenome (GOLD analysis project Ga0187770, IMG submission 133154) | Tropical peat soil microbial communities from peatlands in Department of Meta, Colombia - 0116_SJ02_MP02_20_MG | ecosystem: Environmental > Terrestrial > Soil > Wetlands > Peat | place...
ATCTTATATTGCTCGACATTATATCCCAGGAAACGAACTCTCTCCGCATTTCCGCGGATTCCCTGAAAGACATCCCCCAGGGGGGAGTTGACCGTTTTCCGCAAGAGGAAATAGGAAACCACTAGAATCAGGAGGGTGAAATAGTAAAAATTCAATTCCGGTTTGACGGAAAACAAGCCCAGAACGGCTGTCCGCTTGATTCCAGAAATTCCGTTTTCGCCGTTCGTCAACCCCGCGGGATTGGAGAAGGCGATCAGCTGCATCACTTCCGTGCTGGCAAAGGTGACCAAAAAGACGGCGACGCTGCCCACCCGAGAGGAAAGATAACCGACGAAAACAGAGACGAGAACGGCAAAGGCCAACCCGCCGAGGATGACGATCATCGCCTCCGTCACCTGAAACCGGGTAAAGAAGATGGCGGAAGCATAAGCGCTGGCGCCAAAAGCAGCCGCGTGGCCAAAGGAGAAGATGCCAGTAAAACCGAAGAGAAGATCAAAACTCATGGCATAGAGACCCAGGATCATCATCCGCACGGCGGTATACTGCAAATAGCTCGCCTCTGAACTCAGCTCAAAAAGCAGAGGCAAAAGAGCGGCCCCCAGAAAAAGGAGGATTCCCCCGATCCATCCCCAGGCAGATCTCCGAAGAAACGAAAGAGAGTTCTTCTCCATAATTAATCCAGAATACCGGTTTTTCCGAACAGACCGAGCGGGCGTACCAGCAAGATGGCGATCATGACCACAAAAGCAAGAATCTTGGCGATCATCCCAGTCATGAGGGCCGTCCCGAAGGAAATAATCATCCCCACGATTACGCCGCTTACCACGACCCCCAACAGGCTTCCCAGGCCCCCGAAAATGATCACCACGAAAAGAACGATCAAAAGATCAAAGACCATATTGGGTTCGACGCCCAAAATAGGGCTGGAGAGAACTCCGGCAATGCCGGCAATCCCTGTGCCGAGGCCAAAGACGGCCGTATTAATTCGCGGGGCGTTGGTCCCCAATGCCTGGGTCACTTCGCTGTTCATGGTGATGGACTGGACCAAAATGCCTAAACCGGTGCGCATGAACAGGAAACCCAACGTCGCCATGATGGCGGCCGTAAAAGCGATGACGAAAAGCCAGTAGACAGGATAGGTAACGGAACCGACGGTGAGGGTCCCCTGCAATATTGCCGGGGCTTCCGCGAGCTGGGGAACCGCACCCCAGGTAATTTTTACCAACTCCCGGATCAGAATGGCGAGACCCAGCGTCAAAACCAGAACATGAGTTCCTTCCCTCTTGTTTTGCACCAAAAAACGAATTCCGGTGTATTCCATCAGGCAACCCAGTCCGAAATTGAAAAGGAAAGCAATCACCAGGGCCAACCAATAATTTCCGGCCAAAGGCATGACCACCTTGACGGCGAGATAGGCTCCGAGCATGTAGAAAACACCATGGGCGCAGTTCGTGATGCCCTGCAAGCCGAAAACGATGGTCAAACCGGAAGAAAGGAGGATAAAGATCGAACCAATCGTAAGGCCATTCAACATCTGCATGAAAAAAAATTCAAGGGTCATAAGAGCTTCCGGGCCAGTGGTTTGAACCGCGATTTTCGGGGAAGCGGAGCAGGGTCATTTCTCATCGGGGACCCCCAGATATTGGTGAAGAATTTCCGGATTTCTCCGAATCTCGTCAATCGTTCCTTGAGCCTTGATACGGCCTTTTTCCAGGATATAGCAACGATCGGCGATCTCCAAGGCCGTGTTTACGCTTTGCTCGACAAGCAGAATGGTAAAATTCTGCTTCTTAATCGCCTGCAGGGAGTCTATTAAATCCTGGACGATATTCGGGGCCAAACCTTCGGTCGGTTCGTCGAGAAGAATCAGATGATCCCCGGCAATCATCCCTCTGGCGGTAGTGAGCATTTGCTGCTCCCCTCCGCTCAAACTTCCGGCCATTTGCTGGCTCCGCTCTTTCAGAATCGGGAAAAGAGCATAAACCTTTTCGCGGTCTCGTTCCCAGTTCTCCCGCCGCCCTTTATTCAGGTGGGGGATGCGCAGATTCTGGATCACCGTCAAAGATTTAAAGATTCCTCGATCCTCTGGAACGTAGCCGATCCCCTTGCGGGCGATTTCAAAAGGATGAAGGCGAGTAATGTCTTCCCCCTTAAAAAGAACATGGCCGGATTTGGCAGGAGTCAAAGCCATGACGGAACGAAGCGTGGTGGTCTTCCCCATGCCATTCGGACCGAGAAGCGCCACAATTTCCCCCTCGTCAACCTTGAGGGAAATTCCCTGAAGAATATGGCTCTGTCCGTAATAGGTGTGCAGCTCTTTCACTTCAAGCAACATGGAGCTTTGTTTTTCCCAAATAAATTTCCCGCACCCGGCCATTGGACTGGATTTCCCGAGGAACTCCTTCGGCAATGATTTCTCCCCGGTTCAAAACGATGACCCGATCGGAAATGCTCATGATCACATTCATATCATGTTCAACCAGGATCAGAGTGATGGTTTGAGCAAGCGACCGAAGCAAATCTGCCGTGCGATGCGTTTCCTCGGGGGACATCCCGGCGGTCGGTTCATCCAGAAGTAAAAGTTCCGGATCGCTGACCAAACCCATGGCAATTTCAAGCCGACGCTTATCCCCATAAGCGAGCAGTCCGGCTTGCTGCCAGGCCAGTTCCTGCAGTCCAATCAATTCCAAAGTTTGGATGGATTTTTCACGAATTTCTTTCCGGGGCAAGGTCAATCGTCCCCAGGGAGAATTGGAATGACGATAGCGCCCCTGGGCGGCGATTTCGACATGTTTCAAAACGCTCAATTCCTTAAAAATACTCGATATCTGGAAAGTGCGAACAATGCGGCGGCGAAAAATATCGGGGGGCGAAAGAAAAGTGATCTCTTCTCCCTTATAAAGAATTTGGCCAGAGGTGGGAGGAAAGCTGGCCGTCAAAAGATTAAAGAAGGTGGTTTTCCCAGCGCCGTTGGGGCCGATGATTGAGCAGAGTTCCCCTTTTTTAAACTTCAGGCTTACCATGTTAACGGCAACGACACCCCCAAATGCTTTCGTAAGGTTCTTCGTTTCCAGCAAGAGAAAAGCCTCCGTTAATAATTTCCCCTTTAATTAATTCTAATCTTCCTGTCCAAAATGGTTCAAAAAAAAATTCGCAGGCATTGTTTTGGTTGAACTTTTGAGACAGTTTTCTGCTTTCTCAGGGTAAAGTTCAAGAAACCAGTTCCTATCGAAACAAGGAGAATAGCTCCAATTGTAAGGGCGTCACTCCTGCGAAAGCAGGAGTCCAGGACATTTTTAAAGGAATTTCTGGATTCCGGCTTACGCCGGAATGACGGATCTGCCGATTCCCTAAAACCTAATTTGGACAAGAATGAATTCAAATCATTTATAAAATGGGGGAAGTGCATAGGAATCGAAATCATAGGATAAAATATAGCATATTGAATTGTAACGGAAAATCAAGATCAAAATTGGGTAGGGGTACAGAATGGGGACAGATGGGAAACGCTATCATTTCTAATTCGTGAAAGTCAGGATACCGCAGAAGAAGAGCTCGGGCAAACCCGTCAAAAATCGCCTCCACTTCCAGCCCGAGCCGATTCTGCAAGATTTCCAGATTTTAGGCGAATATCGGTGGAATGGCAAATTCGATCGGATCTGTTCATTTGTAAGTAAGTCTCACCTTCGTCTATTCCTTGCTCAGCCAAAGATGGGAAAGGTCCTGGTTGAGGAAGTGGCTGGGGAGAAGCTTTACCCCCTTCAGTTTGGCCGAGTGGAGGACAATCCGGTGCCACCAGAAAGTGGGGAACGAATAGGCCATCTCGCCCAGGACCCGCTGCTGATATTTCTTGCAGAGATTTCGCCTCTCCACCGGGTCCATGGTCCGGTTCTGTTTCTGGTAAAGATCATCCAGGATCGTATCCTTATACCGCCCTAAGTTACTCGCCGATTTATCCGAGGAAAGGGACCAGATAAATTGTAAATCGGGTTCATCCATGTAGTCGGAGATGTTATAAAGGCCAGCCACATAGTTGCCCGCCCGGTAGACATTCAGCATGGCACCGTAATCCTGAACCTTCTGCTTGACGTTCAGACCAATCTGGCGCCACTGGTCGGCAACCCAGATGGCATCGATCTCGTAGGGCATGGCCGTGGGTCGGTTATCAAGGTCGAAGCTGAATCCTTCGGGTACGCCCACCTCCCGGAGCAAACGTCGAGCTTCCCTTCGGGACGCTTGAATATCCCGGGAATAACCGGGTATCTGGACAAGCTCTTCTTCGGAGAGGGCGAATTCCGAACCCGGTCTCAGCAGTCCGCCCACCCATTTCCCGATGGACATTTTGGACAGGGCTTTGGACCCTTCCCACCGGTCCAGAGCGAGGGTGAGGGCCCGGCGAAACCGCGGATCGCTAAAGGGCTTCTTCTCACAGTTGAAGATGACCGATATGCACGTGGTCATCGAGTTCTCCTGCACCCGGATCTGGTCTCCCATGGCCCGCACGAGGTCATCGCGCTGGGTTGGGGGGAAACCGCGGAACTCCGTGTGCACCCGGCCTCCCCGGATCGCCGCCACCCGGGCGGCGGTGTCCTGTATGAAAAGGGCCCTATAGCCGTCAAGGTAGGGCAGGCCTTTTTGGAAATAGTCCTCGTGGCGTTTCCCTATCCAGTGGGAGCCAGCGACGTGTTCCACGAATTTGAAGGGCCCCGTGCCCATGACGTTCTTCTCGTACCAATGGATGTTCTTGCCCAGGATCTCCGCCTTATAGATGTAATTCCAGGGCGAGGCCAGGCTGGTCAGGAAGGAGACCGAGGGCCACTTGAGATGGAAGACCACCGTGGCGTCATCCGGGGCCTCAACCTTTTCCACGCACGAATAAAAGGCGAAGCGGGGGCTGATGACCCCTTGGGGAGGAAAGATGATCTTATCATACGTGGCCTTGACATCCTTAGAAGTCAAAATGCTTCCATCGTGGAATTTCACGCCCCTGCGGATCTTGAAGGTGTAGATCTTCTGGTCCTTGGAGATCGTCCAGCTCTCGGCCGAGTCTCCGATCACCGTGGGATACCGATCTTCGTCAAATTTGAGCAGGAGGCTGTAGTGGGGAGATATGGGGTGGATCAAGCCAAAGGTGCTCTCCCGGTGGCCGTCATATGTGGGGGGTTCGCCTCCGACGGCAAAGACCAGGATTCCGCCATGCTGGGGCTTCTCCTCCGTGGCCGCATAGACAGGTGAAATGAAGAGAAAAAGAAAAGAGAGAATCAGGCTTCCATCCTTACAAAGCAAATGAAACATCTTGCTCCCTTTCAATCCCGCCATTTCCAGCCTCCTTTCCTTTATGGATCGGCCCATTATGCTAAATGACGCCCTTGTCCTTAAGCTCCTTCAGCTTTTCCTCTCCCAGCCCAAGCCAATCCCGCAGGATTTCCATGTTGTAGGCCCCCTTGGGCGGACCGGCAAATTCAATCGAACCCGGCGTTGCCGAAAAACGGGGACCCAATCCCTGCATCTTGATTTGACCCAGCTCCGGGTCCGGCACCTCAACGATATCCTGGCGGCTTAAAAAGTGCGGGTCCTTAACCTGGTCGGCAACGCTGTAAACGGGCCCGATAGCCGCTTCATACTGTTCAAACGTGCCCAGTACTTCCTGGAGATCGTGTCCCTGAATCCACTTGCCCAGCAGGGCATCCAATTCGTTTCCATTCTTATAAGCCTCCGTCAGAGTCGCAAAGCGCGGATCCTTCTCTAGGGCCAGAAGGCGTACGATGCGTTCCACAATGGCCGGAGCATTGGCGGAAAAGGCCACCCACCGCCCATCCCTGGTTGGGTAGGCATTGCGGGGCGCCCCCCCCAATCCTCGATTGCCCGATCTCTGCTGAACGAACCCGAGCTTGTCGAAGTAAGACACATGAGGGCCAAGGATGTAAAACAAAGGCTCATAGAGACTTAAATCGATATACTGCCCTTCTCCTTTTCCGCCACCCACATCCCGCCACCGAAGAGCAAACATCACCGCCGCCGCACCGAACAGGCCGGCAACTCCGTCCGCCAGGGCGAGGGGAGGAAGGGTTGGCGGTCCATTGCGCTCTCCGGTGATGTGGGCAAACCCGCTCATGGCTTCGGCTACCGTACCGAATCCCGGCCGATGCGAATACGGGCCATCTTGACCGAATCCGGTGACGCGCAGCATGACCAGCCCGCGGTTCAAAGAATGGAGGACATCGAATCCCAGACCCCAGCGTTCCATGGTGCCGGGCCGGAAATTTTCAATCAACACATCCGCCTTGGCAACTATTTTCAGGAATACTTCGCGGCCCTCCGGACTGGAAAGGTTTAGGGTGATTGCTTTTTTGTTCCTAGAGAGTACCTTCCACCAGAGCGGGACCCCGTCTCTCTTCAGGCCCATGTTCCGCAGGGCATCCCCCCGGGCCGGATGTTCAATCTTTATCACGTTGGCGCCGTAATCGGCCATAACGGTGGCCGCCATGGGGCCGGCAACGATTGAAGAAGCATCAATGACCGTGAGTCCTTCGAGGGGTCCTTTGCCCATTAAAAAATCCTCCTTTAAATACATGTGCCAGTGTCATTGTGAGGGTCAGCAAAAATTACGGAAGGCTCTTGCAATTTCCTCTCCAACCGCTCTCCCTTCCTCGTACGGAGGAGAGAAAAAAGCCTAGGGCAATCACCAACAACTAACCCAGTGATTGGGTTGAATCTCCCTGAGTTCCGGCACCTCCCGGCGGCACTCATCCCTGGCGTCGAAGCACCGCGGATGGAATGCGCATCCCGCGGGCGGATTCAGGGGACTGGGAATCTCTCCTTTCAGGATAATGGGCGCCCGGTTAATTTCGACTGCCGGGTCGGGAATGGGCACGGCCGAGAGAAGCGCTCTGGTGTAAGGATGGAGGGGGTTGTCATAGAGTTCCTGTCGATCGGTAATTTCTACAATCTTTCCTAAATACATAACTGCTACCCGGTCGCTGATATGGCGGACCACGGAGAGGTCATGGGCGATAAACAGATACGTGAGGCCCAGCCTCTCCTGTAACTCCTCCAGTAGATTAATGATCTGGGCCTGGATGGAAACGTCGAGTGCAGAAACCGGCTCATCGCAGATGATGAACCTTGCCTCCATCGAAACAGCCCGGGCAATCCCGACCCGCTGCCGTTGGCCGCCGCTCAACTCATGGGGATAGCGGGAACCCATGGAAGGATTCAATCCCACGACGGAAAGGAGGTTGGCCACTCGTTCCTTTAGTTCCCGACGGTTCTTCACCAGCCTGAAGACGCTCGGACCCTCCCCCACAATCTGCCCGATGGTCATTCGGGGATTTAACGAACTGAAAGGGTCCTGGAAGATGACCTGAATCTTCGGGCGAACCAATCGCAGCTCCGCCCCGGGCATTTGGGCCAGATTCTTTCCCTCGAAGATAACCTCCCCGGAAGTGGGTCGGTCCAGCTGTAGGATGCAACGTCCCGTAGTGGTCTTGCCGCAACCCGATTCCCCCACTAGCCCCAGCGTTTCTCCGCGCCGGATTGAAAAACTTACGCCGTCCACGGCCTTGATCAACCCGACAAGCTTCTGCACGATTATGGAGGACGTCAGGAAAAAATGCTTCTTCAGGTTGCGGACTTCCAGGATAACCCCGTCCTGTTTTTTCGTTTGCCTATTTTCTGCCGGAGAAAACCCAGCCAATGACGAAACTCCCCCTGATCAGTTTTTTAGCCCTGGCACTTCACCCCTGCGCAATTTGGATTCCTGCATCGCCTGCCTGCCTCGCGCCCTACGGCTTACCCCTTGCGCCTTTATTAAGCCGGTCAGCCACCCAGCAGGCACTCCAGTGTCTTTCACCGACTTCCCGCAGGGAAGGAACTTCTTGAGCACATTTCTCCTCCGCATACTTGCATCGTACTCCAAAGCTGCACCCCGGGGGCAAATCGGCCAAGTCCGGGGGTTGTCCCTCGATCGGGTCCAGTTTGGCTTTGCGAGGCTGGTCCAGCCTCGGTACGGAGCGCAGGAGTCCCAGAGTATAGGGATGTTTGGGAGTTCCGTAGATATCCCGGGAAAACCCGCTTTCGATGATCTTTCCCGCATACATGACGTTGACCCGGTCGGCGTAACGGGCCACGACTCCTAGATTATGCGTGATAATGATGATGGCCACGTGGAGGCGCCGGCAGGTGTTTTTCAGCAGTTCCAGGATCTGGGCTTGAATGGTTACATCCAGCGCCGTGGTAGGTTCATCCGCCAAAATCAGCCGGGGCTCACAAATCAGGGCCATGGCGATCATGACCCGCTGGCGCATGCCCCCGCTGAACTGGTGGGGATACTGGGACAGCCTCCGCTGGGGGTCGGGGATCCCCACCAATCTTAAAAATTCCAGACAACGCTTCTGGGCTTCCATCGCTCTCATATTCAGGTGCATTTCCAGCGCTTCGGTCAGCTGAAGGCCGATGGTCAAGACCGGATTCAGGCTGGTCATGGGCTCCTGGAAGACCATGGCGATCTCTTTGCCCCTGATCCTTCTCATCGTTTCCATATCCACCTGGCAGAGGTCCTGGCCGCGGAAAGTGATCTGTCCTCCCACAATTCGGCCGGGCGGGTCCGGGATCAGGCGCATGATGGAGAGGGCGCTCACCGATTTGCCGCAACCGCTCTCCCCCACCAGAGCAACCGTCTCCCCCTCCCCGACATCAAAAGAGATTCCATCAACGGCCCGAACGACTCCCTCCGGCGTGAAGAATTGGGTTTTGAGATTTCTCACTTCCAGCAACATGTTATTAATTCTCTAAATGCTTCATAGACGTGGAGATAAATTTTATGAAGTACGAAGCTTGGGGTCCAACTCATCGCGCAGGGAATCCCCAAAGATGTTAAAGGCAAAAACAGCCGCGCTGATGGCCAAGCCGGGGAAAATAGCCATCCAGGGCGCAGTCTCGGCGAAGGTCACCGCCGCACCTTTCAGCATAAGGCCCCAGGCTGGAGTCGGTTCCGCCACTCCCACCCCCAGGAAACTGAGGGACGCCTCCGTTAGGATCGCTCCCCCCAGGTAGGCGGTAACCAAAATCAGGAAGGGAGCGACCACATTGGGCAGAATATGACGGAACATGATCCGGATATGGCCGAACCCGCAGGCCCGGGCGGCGTCCACATAAGGCGTATTCCGAATGGACAGGGCGCACGACCGGATCACCTGAGCACTGCGCGGGATCATGGGAATGGTGATCGCCACGATCACGTTGAGGATGCCGGTGCCCAGAACGGCCATCATGGCCAGAGCCATCACGATAAGGGGGAAGGAGAGAAGGATTTCCATAAATCGTTGTACGATTACATCTATCTTTCCCCCGAAATAGGCACAGATTACTCCAATGATCACCCCGAGCATGGTTCCGCAGAAGGAAGAGGAAAAACCCACCAGGAGAGCGGTCCGGGAGCCGTAAATGATGCGGGATAATACATCCCGCCCGTGGGCATCCGTGCCCATGAGGTGGTGCATGCTCGGGCGGCTGAGCATGGCCTTGTAATCGTTTACCAGGGGTTCGTAGGGGGCGATCCAATCCGCGGTAAGAGCGGTGAAGACCATGATCAGGAGAATCAATCCCCCGATGGCCCCCAGGGGACGCTGACGGCAGAAGCGGATGACCCTCCGGAATTTCCCGGAGGAAAATGAGGACCGGGTTTGGCTCGCCATGATCGCGGCAGTCTCCTTATTTAAACCGAACCCGGGGGTCCAGCCAGGCGAAGAGGAGGTCGGTCACAAAGTTCATGAGAATGAAAAAAATCGCGGTCAAAAGGACCAGGCTCTGGGTCATGGTGTAATCTCGCTGCTCGATACTCTGCACCAGCAGACGTCCGAGGCCGTTGAGGTTAAAGACCTGTTCGGTGACGACCATGCCTCCGATGAGAAAAGCCAGTTCCAGGCCGATTACGCTAATGACGGGGAGCATGGCATTTTTCAAGGCGTGACGGATGAGAATCAATCTCTCCCGCAATCCCTTGGCCCGGGCCGTACGGATGTAATCCTCCCGCAACACCTCCAGGACCGAAGACCGGGTCATCCGCATGATCATGGCCGAGTAGCGGTAACTGATGGCCAGCGTGGGCCAAATCAACTGGGCCATGTTGGCGGCAGGGTTCTCCCAGAAGGGAGTGAATTCCATGGGCGGGAGCCACCCGAAGAGAATCAGTAAACCCAGGATGACGATGATGCCCAGCCAGAAGGAAGGGGTGGCCAGGCCCGCGATGGAAAAGACCCGGATCACATAATCCACCCAGGTATCCTGCTTGAGAGCGGCCACCGTTCCCAGGGGGATGGCCAAAAGAACGGCCAGGAAAGCGGCCATGATGGCCAGCTGAAGGCTCAACTGGAAACGGATCGAAATTTCATAGAGAACCGGGCGGCCCGTCCACATGGAAACCCCGAAGTCTCCCCGGGCTATATCCCAGATCCAGGCCCCAAACTGATACCAGAGCGGTTTATCCAGTCCTAGAAGCTCCCGTTCTTTCTGCAGGGTCTCCGCGGAGACGGAACTTCCTTCTCCGGCGTGCTTCAGTTCCACCAGATCACCCGGCACGACCCGCATCAGGAGAAAGATGAGGGCCGCCACCCCCAGGAGAGTGGGAATCATGAGCAGGATGCGTTTCAAAAGGTATTGCCGCATAAAGCCCGCGAAAACAGCCCGTGAATAAGCCCCAGTCTAGTTTCTCTTCTGCAAATTTATCCTTAAATCCTGTGACCCTTACCATGGCCCGGGCCGCAGGCCGCTGGGCTCGCTAAAAAAGGAGTTGATTCCCCCATTGACGGCCCGAGGCGAGGTGAGGATCTTTTTCCTGACCACGTATCAAGCGGAATGGTTCGCCCCGCTTTTCCATTGAGGAACGCGAGCTTCCCTTCGAAACCCAGTGCCATCCCGGCCGTGGTTTTGGCTTCTCCCATCGGCCTGCGGCCTGACCTCGACACAAGTGAATATACTATGAAACAAACTTAGGAGACTCGACAAATAGGTTAGGGCATCCCGCCGGCGGCCGCCATAGCGGCCTCCTTTTCGGCTTCCCGCCGGGCTACGAATTCAGCCCGCTCCAGGATTTTTTGGACCTGCTTCATGTTGGCCACGTCAACCATGCGACCATCGACGGCCGCAGAACCCCGGCCTTTGCTGTAAGCCTCATCCAATGCGGCTTGCACTCTGCGCGCAAACCCCAGCTCAGCCGAAGAGGCTTTGAACCCTTCATTCAGGGGACGGCACCAAGCCGGGTGGATGGTTGAACTGCCCAGGTAGCCCATCTGAAACGACCTTCGGCAGATCTGGAGCATGACCTCCTCGGTCAAAGAGGTGTCCGTAAAATCCCCACGATTCTGGGGCCAAAGGCCACTGGCCTGTACCCCCGCGGCCCTGGCCGCAAAAAGGAGTTTGCTCGAGGGGTAAAGAAATTGGTCAAAGTTCAAATCCGGGGAACGGATAAAACCCATATCCATCGTCAGGTCCACGCCGCCAACGCTGACCTGCACGATCCGGGGGCTCGCGGCAGCGATACTCTCCATGTTTACGATTCCCCGCGCCGTTTCCATGATGAGGTCAAACTGTATTTTCCCCCCGGGAATTCCTCGTTCTTTTTCGAGCCGGGTAACCATTTCATCCAGGCGGAGGATTTCCTCCGCGGATTCGCATTTAGGAATCATCACGCTCGTCAGGCTGGGAAACAGGATGGCATCGAGATCTTCCTCCTCAAACTCCCGGTTGATGCGCACCTGGACTTCCGCCCCCCCTTTGCTAACGATGGGAATGGCATCCTTAACTAACTTACGGGCAGATGATTTTTCCGCCGGGGGAATCGAATCCTCCAGGTCCAGGATGATGCAATCGGCCCCACGGGTCCAGGCCTTGACCAGGAATGTTTCCCGATTCACCGGAATGAATAGTTTTGACCGGCGCACCAGTTTCAACGGATCTTTTGGGCCAGACGACATAAGACTCCTTTCTGATCAGGAATTCGGAAGCGGCCACCCTCCCCTCTTTCTCAATCTTTCTCCAGCCACACATCCACCAGGTCCACGTTAAGGAAGTGATGCGGGAGGGCCACCCAACCCTTCATCTTGGCCGAATGGATGGCGATTCGCTGGGTCCACCCCACTGGCGGGAAGGCGTAGGCCATCTCATCCAGGACCCGGGTCTGGAACTGGCGAGAAAGCTTCTTCCGCTCTAACGGGTTCATGGTGCTGCTCTGCTTTAGGTACAGTTCATCCAGCGTCCGGTCGATGTACCTCCCAAAATTGGCCGGGCTGATATCGGAAGAGAGAAATCCGAGGAAGAGAAGGTCCGGGTCGGATATGTAGTCAGAAATGTAATGGATAGCAACTTTGTATTCTCCCGAACGAAGGGCCTTGTAGTAGGCCCCCACTTCCTGAACTTTCTGGGTAACATTGAGTCCAACCTGCCGCCACTGGTCAATAAGCCAGATGGACATGGGCTCATACTCGATCCGGTTCAGAAGCTCGAAGCTGAAGCCCTCGGGAACTCCCGCTTCCTTCAGGAGGCGGCGAGCCTCCTTCTTGGAGGCTTCGCCATTCTTGGAGAAACCGGCCAGCTGCATAAGCTCCGCCTCGCTCATGGCGAATTCCGAGGCCGGACTGAGAAGGCCGGTTATACTCGTTCCCACCTCGGCAATGCGTTCAAGAGCTTTGAACCCCTCCCAGCGGTCGAGGGCCAGGGACATGGCCCTACGGACTCGCGGGTCGTTGAAGGGCTTGGCTTCACAATTAAAGATCACCGTGTTCACCGACCCGCCCAGCAGCTCTTGAACCTTGACCTTGTCCCCCATGGCCCGGACCAGGTCATCGCGAGTGTTGGGTGAAAAGTAACGAAACTCCGCCTGCACCCTGCCCCCTCGGATGGCCGATGCCCGGGCGCCCACATCCCGGATGAAGACGGCCCGGTATCCATCCAGGTAGGGGCGGTCTTTTACAAAATAGCCTTCGTGACGCTTCCCTACCCAGTGCGAGCCGGTCACATACTCTACGAATTTGAAAGCTCCCGTACCCATGACGTTCTTCCCATACCATCGGGGGTCCTTGGCCAGGATATCGGCCTTATAAATCCAGTTCCAGGGGGAAGCCAGGCTGATAATAAAAGATGCCCAGGGCCTCTTCAGACGGAACACCACCGTGTGATCATCCGGCGTCTCGATCCTCTCCACGGCTTCGTAGAAAGCCTTGCGAGAACTGATGATCCCGGGTGGAGGGAAGATGATCTTGTCGTAGCTCGCCTTGATATCCTTCGAAGTCAGGATACTTCCATCGTGGAATTTCACCCCTTTATGGATTTTAAAGGTGTAAGTCTTATGGTCTGAAGAAACTGTCCAGCTCTCGGCCAAATCCCCCACGACCTTGGGATAATTCTTCTGATCAAATTTGAGAAGCAAACTGTAGTGAGGAGCGATGGGGTGGATCACCGCATAAGTCGACTCCCGGTGGGCATCGTAAGAAGGGGGCGCTGCCCCCACGGCGTAAGTCAGGGTTCCGCCGTTCTGAGGTTTTTCCTCCGCCGCCCAAATCATTCCCACGAACGCAAATAAGACAATACAAACCAGGGCCAACCCTATGCTGTTCTTAATCCTGCCCTTCCTTCTGGCTTCTTTCATGATTGCGCTTCCCTTTTGGGGATTTGAGGTAACCAGGAACCCAGGCCAATAAGACTTTTGGTGGAAATCCAGAATTGCTTTAAGAAGACGGACGCCGGGTCGGGCTTCGCCCCGTACACTATGCGTTGCGGCGCTTCTCTTGCGCGGAATGACACCTTTCTCTTGATTCCAAGATTTTTGCATAAGGCCCCCAATTTTCCACATTACGAACGACTGGGTAAAAACAGAATCTTGCGAGCATTCTTCACTCCCAGGCGTATCGAACGGCTGGCGATCTGAATGTGGGCGACATCCAAAACTTCCAGCTCGGGCTTGACTCCGGCACCTTTGATCAACTCCGCCATTTTATCGATCACCACTTCTACATTTAAGAAGACGCCCCCGGTTTGATTCGCACTGCTCACGTCGAGCGAGCACATCTCGGGCTTTAGCTTGAGCCCAGGCTCCACCCGCTTTTCGGGGCTCACCAGGTAAGAGGCCTCGAGGCGTGGTTAGTTATCCGGCCCGGTCAAGAACTCCCCCCTCCGCTCCGGTAGTCAGATTGATGATCATATCACATTTGGCCCGCAGGCGCTCCACCACTTCGGCATAGTGTTCGATGGCCAGGGACCGTTTCTGGGTCTTTGGGTCCCGCACATGAACATGGACTATGCTGGCGCCTTCGTTGAAACATTCATAAGCGGCGTTGGCGATATCTTCGGGCGTAACGGGGACATTCGGGTTGTTCCTTCGTCGGCCCCGACCCGGTCGTTGCGACGGTGATGATGACTTTATCCGCTTTATGCTCTCTTTCTTTAAAGGGATACGGAGATCTGCTTATATCCTAAATTTTTCTACCGCCTTCTCATCGATCTCCAACCCCAGTCCCGCCCTATCGGGTACGGTCAGCTCCCCGTTCTTGAATTCCGAGAGTTCGCAACAGATCCCCTTTCATCCGTAGATGATAAGATACCTCGGCCGGAAAGAGAATGTTGGAAAAAGCCACCGCCGCATGGAGGCTCGCTGCGGCCCCCAGGCTCGAGTCTCCCTGGCTACCGATCATGCAGGGAATCTCGGCTTGCTGGCAGAGGTAGATGATTTTTCGGGTTTTGAAAAAACCGGTCCGGGCCACTTTTACCAGGACGACCCTTAAGGCGCCCAGTTCCAACTCCTGGGCCACATCTTCTGAAGTGAAGCAGCTTTCATCACCCATGATCGGAATGGAGATCAAACGGGAGGCTTCCAGACGGTCCTTCCGATTTCAGACCGGAAAGGGCTCTTTGACGAAGGCCAGCCCATGTTTTTCCAGGTCGGAGACGAAGGCCACCGTCTCTTTCAATGATTTAAACCCCCGGTTGGCGTCGATATAAAGAAGGATATCGCTCCCCACGGTTTTCCGGATAAAAATCTCTCCCGATCCTCCTTGAAATCCACACCGGCTTTGATCTTAATCCATTTCCAGGACTTTCAATCCTTCCAGAACTTCAGCCATGCCGTTTTCTCCTCAGCGCCGCTCGATATTCCTCTATATCTATTTACCTTCAATCTTCTATTAGAATGAGCCTCTCCCCGCTGTCAAGGCAAAAAGTAGGCAACATTTGGTGCATTGAAAGGGACCACTGTCATGCGGATGGAAGTAAACTCATCAGGTGTATAAAAAATGTGTGTTAGACATCGATAAATAATTGAAAGGTGGCCTCAACATTGGGTAAAGTAGGTTTGCACATGCACTAAAATACCCGTTGCAGGAGGCCACCCACGGTGAAGTATAGCAAAAGCGAAATAATGAGTCGAGCCTA
>Ga0187770_10000872_pt1 | contig 15392 bp, 14 predicted proteins | sample 0116_SJ02_MP02_2_FD_133154 | JGI IMG/M metagenome (GOLD analysis project Ga0187770, IMG submission 133154) | Tropical peat soil microbial communities from peatlands in Department of Meta, Colombia - 0116_SJ02_MP02_20_MG | ecosystem: Environmental > Terrestrial > Soil > Wetlands > Peat | place...
CAGAAGAAGAGGTCTAGATAGTCGAGCTGCAATCTTCTCAGCGAGTTTCGGCACGCCTCCGTGACATGTTTGCGGGAAAGGCCCCTATCGTTGGGTCCCTCTCCTCCCCAGAACACCTTGCTCGACACCACGATGCTCTCGCGTCGCCATCCAAGTTTCTTGATGACGTTTCCCATCACCACTTCGGCGTTGCCCCCCGCGTAGGCTTCTGCATTGTCGAAGAAGTTGACCCCGGCATCGTAGGCCGCCGACATGCACCCAGCCGCTACGTCCTCCCCAACCTGTCCCCCGTAGGTTACCCAGGCACCGAGAGAGTACTCACTGACTTTCAGTCCAGCGCTTCCCAGCTTTCGATAGTTCAACTGCCAGGATGTTGGAATCAAGCGCCTATTATTAATGTGGAGAGTGCGAAGCCGAGTCCGGTCTTGGAGATTATCTAGACGTCAGTATGGCATCTGGAGACTTTCGCATGGCACATGTTATGCTTACGACGGTTGGGACGCCGGGCGTTCAGCCGGTCAAGGCTGCGGCGCTGCGTGTGTAGGCGGCTTCTGAATGGCCCCGATGACTGCAACGACAATCCCTGCGAGGATGAAGACGAAACCCAGCAGAACCAGTGCGCCATACCTGATTATGCCCGAATTGAGAGGAGTTGCGACTATAGTGGTGCTAGGGGGGGACGAAGCGAAGGCGATGTAATAGTAGTCCCCAGTCAGTCGCGTGTACGTGTTGCTTCCCGCTCCCGACCCGTTGATGGGGATTACATAGGTGCCAATATTCGTCAAGTTCACCAGACCGAGATCTTGGGCGTGGATTACCCCACCATTTGCAGCAGGAGACGAGATGACCAATGCCGATGTTGTGTTCAACACTATCTCGGCGGAGACGTACTCGCCCGGATGGGGCTCGGTGAAAGACCTGCTTATCGTCAGCGAGCTAAGTGCTCCGAAGGCACCTGCCGCAAGGAGAGCCACTCCGATGACAAGCACAACCACTCCAATCACCACTCTACGGGTTCTCATGCCGGATAGTTGGCTATCCTCTGCTTAAATGGAATTCGTTTGGTACAGACATGGTTCCGAAGGGGACTGTGACATCCTTGTGAGCATTTCACAGCAATATCTTTAGGTGGTAGTTTGTTGTTCGAAGCATATGAAGGTCCGTGCCCTGTTCTGTGACTATGACGGCACGCTCGCGCCTCTTCGAGTACCGAGGTCCCGCTCGAAGGTTCCACTCTCGCTCTCCCGCGTTCTCTCTAAGATTCACGAGAGAGTCCCCGTAGGCATAGTCACGGCGAAAGACTACAATTTCATTAGAAGCAGAACTCCATTTGCTGACGCTTGGTCATGCGTCTACGGGGTCGAGACCGTGGTGAAAGGAGGAACCAGGAGGATCGTGAGCGAGCCCGGGGACCTCTCAAGAGCGGTAACGGTCGTGGATAGGGTACAACCAAGGCCCCGAATCGAGTACAAGAAGACGTCAAAAGGCGACCTGTGCGGATTCTGTGCTGAGTGGAGTCCTGGCAACGCCCCTAGCCCATTTGCTATTGGCGACATTATTTTCAAGATAAGGCGGCTTGGGTTCCAAGTCCTGCATGGTTCCTTATATCCGATGCTCGATGTAACGCTTGGCACCGGCGATAAGGGAATGGCAGTCAAGACCTTACAGACGATGCTACGTACCAGGGGAGGTCTGATGTTCGTGGGAGACTCGTCCGCAGACAATCCGGCTTTCGCAGTCGCCCGCTTCAGCATCGGGGTGTTAGACGGTGAAAGACAATCTGAACTGAAATGCGACTACCTGGTGACGAGGAATCATCTAGCTCATTTCTTCGTGGCTCTTTTGAAGAACAACCTCGAGTTCTCAGAAGAACTGCCCTGGATCGTCAGGAAGTGACTGTCTGAATGTTAAGGATCGGCGTGATAATGTACGAGACCAGTCGTTCCAAGGGCCAGGAACTAGTCGCTCAGAGGATGGTGAAAGAGTTCAATCACCTCGGTCATTCAGCCTATCTTATCACAAGTGCCTATCATGATTGGGAGCCAACAGTCTCAGAGTCCGAGATAGAGGCAAGAGGCGGGTACCTGCACACCTTTGACGCTAGCCTCGGCATCCCAGTCATCAGAGTAGGCAGTGAAATCGCAAGCTGGCCTCCTCGGAGGATACTCTTCAGGAACTTCGTAGGGGTACTGACCAAAATCGTCTCGGACCTCAAGCTGAACGTCTTGATAACTCATTCAACCCTCTGGAATGGGCCAGAGGACACAATCAAGTTTGTGGTCTGGAACAGGCACCTGGCGGGGGAGGGGGGACAGAATCCACCTATCCTCTTCTGTCACATGAGCCACTTCCAAGAGGCCAGCGACGAGAGGTACACGGTCGAGGAACGAACGTTCAGGGAGGTGTGGAATAGAATAAGCCTAGAAGAGATAATGCGTCACGCAGATTTCGTTATCGTAACGACTCCCCTTGAAAAGGACCAGATGAGAGCATTGGGTGCGGAAGACAGTAAGTTCGTCCTTCTCCCCGGGGGCATCGATGAGGAAATCTTCGAAACGGAAAGGAGGAACGGAACCATCAAACAGAGCCTTGGTGTCAGGGCGTCTGTCAAGCTAGTCGCTTCTCTTGGAACAATCGAAGAGAGAAAGAATGCCCTATCTGTCGTCGAGGTCGCCAAGACACTTGCCCAGGACGATAAAGTCCATTTCATAATCGCGGGCAAGCTGGAGGGATCATACGCCGAGAAGGTCAGGGCGGCAGCTCGGGGAATGAGTAACCTGACCCTGCTTGGGGAGATAACGGACGACCAGAAGGCGCAGCTCATTGACGAGTCATTTGTGAACATCACCATGAGCAGAAGCGAGGCTCTCGGAATCGCGCAGCTTGAATTCATGTACAGGGGGGTCCCGGTCATAACCTCGGGCGTCGGCGGCCAGTCTTGGGTGGTTCGAAACGGCGTCAACGGAATTGTTCTCAAAGGCCCAGATGACGTTGAGGGTGCCTCCGCGGCAGTCAGGTCGCTGCTTAAGGATCCGAGGACGAGGAGCAAGCTCTCGAAGGGGGCCCTAAAGACTTCGTCACAGGCCACTCTGTCTAACCTCATCGCCGGGCTCTCGAGGGAACTAATGGCCAGACTATCGAAAGAGCCCGGAATCGCACCACTGCAAGAGGCGAAGGAGAAGCTCGTAGAGGCAAGAGTTCAAGGAGGAAAGAAGCTTGCTGTGACAACGAAGAGGCTCATCATGTCCTCGGCTGAGGGAGGCAAACGCATTGTCTCGATACCCTACACTGAAATAGTTGGAATAGAAAAGTTGGCGAGGCGCCGATGGGGCGTTCTTGCGATAGGTATAGCACTTTCCATTGCAGGCTACGCAATAGATTTTCTGGCCCCTGCCCAGGCAGTAGCCCTCCTCGAATACGTGAGAATTCTCCCAATGCTCGGGACATCTGGGGCACTGGCCTCCGCCTTACGAGTGATTATTCCCGGCATTCCCTTGATTGCGGCCGCTTCAGTGTACCTAGTTCGGGTCAGGGTCGGCTACGTCATTCGATATGGGAAGTCACAAAAGGTCTTCCTTGCAAGAGAGTTTGGTAGGGCTCTAAGAGTGGCTGACTCGATTACTGAAAGGAGTCTGATTACAACGCCAGCAGAAGAGCGGGAGCGAGAGGCAGCCTAAGCGAACCGAGACCGAACGGCTGTGTTAACCCGAGTGCGGCTCGACTAAAGAGGATTGTCGTTCTCAGAACCATCCGTTAGCAGTTCACGCACTTCAGCATCCTGGTCCTCGGTTCCGAGCCTGAGATATTCTGCATGCGACCACCCTAGAGGACAAGCCCAGGCGACATAGCCAGGGGTCGATAGCGGTGTGCTTTCGGCCCTGTTAATGCCGTTTGTCACCCTCTCGTTGTACTCCGTTTCGTTCTCCCTCCATTCTAGGTAACCTTTCATTGGTGCCACTTTCTCCGGTATCTCCATCTCTGGTGTTGATGCAGCGCGAACGAACCGAAGGCATCGTTCCATCGAGTCCAAATCTCCCAGGCTCTGATAGAACCTGGCCATCCAGAGAGTGAAGAGTGGCCATGACGCACCTGTCCCTCCGGTGTACCAGTGCCAGTCCTTTACCACTTCGAAGTCACGGAACCGATTCACGCCGCCGATTTGGGCGTTCCAGAGCGTATCCATGAGATGTTTCAGAGTTCTTTCCAGTATCTTCTTATCCCGACAGAGTCCGAAGTAGAAGGGGGCGAGCTGGGCGACATCCGGCGCATTCACCAGAGTTCCATCCGTCCGCAGATTCTTCAAGAACAGGCCGCTCTTCTGATCGTAAAGTCTCTCGAGGATCCTCCTCCAGAGTCCACTCGCCTTGGCAGACCACTCTCGGCCAAGTTCGTGGTGCCCGAGGTTTGCAGCAATTATCGATGCGTCGAGCAGTCCCCTTACCGATGCCGAGTTTGCCCAGATTTCGAATCCCTCTTCGAGGCTCTGGTTCTCATGTACCGAGCAGTTGGTCTGGACCAGCCTCATATGGGCGTCTATGCCGGCTACGACGAAGGCCGCGCCGTCTCCGACCAGTCCCCACATGCTCTCCAGGAAAACTCGATCTCCTGAGGATCTGTACGTATCGTAAACACCCTGAATGACGATAGGGGTGACGTCAGCCTCTCTCCTTCGTGTTACATATGGCATTCCTTTGTTGTACCTCTGGTAGATCTCTCCATTTGGCCTTCTGACTTTGCTTAGGTAACGATAGAATCTCATGGATTGGTCTTGGAATCCGTGCATGTTCAGAGCAGTGGTCATGACCGATGCGTCTCTAGGGTAAACGAAGGGGTAAGCGTCGTCCCTCTTCGTCGCAAGGATACCACCGTCCTGTTCCTGCAACCCACAGATTATTTCGATGCTCTTCTCGGTAAACCCGTCCTCCAGGTTCAAGAGATTGTCTGATTTTGGTGGGACATAATTAAGCGTCGTTTTTGAACGGCTGCAATTTGTCCCGCGCCACGGGGCCAACAAATGTGTGGTTCAACGAGAAACGGAAGTCACTCAATCAGCCTCTTGAGAAGCACAGAGGCGCTTAGTATGAATGCTGTTGTGAAGGCGAGAAGAACCAGAATGTCGACGGGGAGGCCTGAATAGTCCCCGGTGAGCAGCATCGCCCTCATAGCGTCGACGACGTAGCTGAGAGGGTTGTAGACCGAGACGGTCTGCAGCCAAGCGGGCATGAGAGAAATGGGGTAGATGGCGTTGCTGGCAAAGAAGAGGGGCATCGTTATCACCTGGCCGATCCCCATCATCCTATCTCGCGTCTTCAGGAAGGACGCCAGGGTCATGGAAAGGCTCGCGAAGCACATAGCGAAGAGAACTGACACCAGCAGGACCCCAGCGATGTCCAGGGGGTCGAAACGTAGATTCACACCAATAATCAGCGCCAGGGCGAATATCATTATCCCCTGAAAGATGCCCCTGACACCCGCCGCCAGGGCCTTGCCGACGACGACCGAGATTCTGGGGGAGGGGGTTGAAAGGAGCTTGGTGAGCAGACCCACGTCCCGCTCCCACACAATCGTTATCCCGTAGAATATCGCTATGAAGAGTACTGACTGCGCTAGTACGCCAGGCGCTATGTACTGGATGTAGCTGAATCCCCCCGGGGCCAGTCCCCGGATGGCGTTGAAGACTTCCCCGAAAACCAAGAGCCAAAGGGCCGGCTGGACTGTCCTCATCCAGAGCTCGGTCGAATCATGGCGTAACTTCCTCGCCTCCATCTCAGCTATTGTGAACGCGCTGGAGACTGACCTCTGTAGGCTGCTCATCTTCCGTGCCTCGTCGCGCTCCTGCGAGCGGAGCGTGCATCTTTGTAGGTCCCTTCCTGCTGGAGCGAGCCCTTGGCGTACTTCATGAAAACGTCGTCGAGGGTGGGCCGGCTCAAGGACACGGATTCGACCACGGCCCCCAGGCCCTCGAGGTGGTCTGTGACGCGCGGGATTGCCTTTTCGCCGTCTACCGTCAGAATCTTCATTGTCCCTTGACCGGAGCTCGCCACGGAACCGAGCTCAGGGGGGATCGAATCCGGGAGCTTCCCCGAGGCTACTACTGTCAAGACGTCTCCGCCGACGGAGCGCTTGAGTTCTTTGGGGGCTCCTGAAGTGGCTATCTTCCCCATGCTCATTATGGCCAACCTGTCGCAGAGCTCGTCGGCCTCCGCCATGTCGTGGGTGGTAAGGAGGATCGTCGTCCCGAAGTTACGGTTCAGCTGCCTGATGTGGTCTATGACCTGCAGGCGAGAATAGGGGTCGAGCCCTATGCTTGGTTCGTCGAGGAAGAGGAGCCTCGGGCGGTTGACCAGGGCCTGGGCGATTTCGAGGCGCCTCATCATCCCCCCTGAGTAGTGTTTCACGAGGTCGTTGGCCCTGTCGGCGAGCCCGAAGAGCTCCAGTGCCTCGTGTATCCGCCTGTCACGCTGGTCGCGGTCAACGTAGAAGAGCTTGGCAAAGATGAGGAGGTTCTCGTAGCCGCTCAGGTCACCGTCGACAGAGATTGCTTGGGGAACGAATCCGAGCATTCGCCTGACCGTCTCGGGGGCGCTTAGCGCGTCGACTCCGAACACCCGAATGGCGCCTGCGGTGGGCCTCGAAATGGTGGTGATTATTTTGATGGTTGTGGTCTTACCAGCGCCATTGGGGCCAAGCAGACCGAAGATTTCCCCCTCCTTCACTTCGAAGCTCACGTCGTCAACGGCCTTCGTACCACCCGGGTAGATCTTTGTCAGGCCCGACACTTGGACTGCGAGCGAGCTGTCTCCCTCTTCGGGTTCCCTTCCGGTCTCGAGCTGCTGAGGGACGGTCAACTTCTCTTACCTCGGGTGCTTCCTGTAGACACCGGCAGATCGCCTCCGACAACAAGTGCCTTTTCGAGAATGCCGTGGAGGACTCGCTTCTCTCTAGCGCTCAACGGTTCGAAGAGCGCGGACATGGAGACCAGCTGTCCTCTCCTCCAGGAATCAAGCTTCTTGGCGCCCTTTTTCGCCAGTGTAACAGTGACAATTCTTTCGTCCTTCTCCCCTCTTTCCCTTCTTACCAGTCCCGCCCTTTCCAGCCGTTTTGCCGCAATGGAAGCTGACCCTGCGGTGCACCCAATTCCCGAGGCGATGTCCTTGATTTTCATCCTATCTCGCTCGCTGAGCATCCTGAGTATCCAGTACTGTTCTCGCGTTATCGCCCCCTTCTTAACCGGGGAAGCGGACCTCCACCTCTGCCATAAAACCTGCAGCAGGTCGCTAATGCTGTCCGACGACACGGGGGGGCGGTAACCCGGCGGGATTAATTAGACTATCTATTCGTTTGATAATCAAATATTCGTCGCATCGAGCATTGGGACGGAGCTGTTGCTCTAGCGCCTTGGCGAGGCTGCGGCCTTAGAGAAGGGGAACCAGAAGCACGGCCACAATCCCTGTCAGAAAGACACCGTCGAACGTGCCAGCCCCTCCGATGCTCGCCATGGGGCCTCCCAGTTTTCCTATTCCCCTTAGGTTCGTCAGGTCCGCGCCTATCAAAGTGCCGAGCGTCCCGGATACGTATGCAACCACGGCGGGAGAGCCAGGCACGAGCAGGTAGGACACGACAGCGGCTACGATTGGAGGGAGAAACGAGGGTGTCACGATTCCAACCCCTTTCACCTTACGCGCCATCAGATGCACCATGACCGCAACGACAACCGTGCCCAGGAGGGCCGCCGGTAGGAGGGTGCTGTGGCTGAAAAGCACGTAACCCGAGACGAAGATGGGGATGACTGCTCCTCCGACGTTCACAGCGATCACGGTGATCGCCTGTTTGTACACGACGCTCGGGATTCGGTAATACAACCCAAACACCTTGACCTCCTGAACGGCCACCCGGGGTTCGGCACTCTTCACCTCCCCAACTGGGACGTTGATCATGCTACCCAAGAGTGTGCCCCATAGGATCAGGAGATACTCAATAGAGTCGAACCCGATGCGCTCGAAGGCGATGTCTCCCAGGCTGAAAAGAAGGATGACGATGATCATCCCCGCCACCAATGCGAGAACAGTGGACCAGGCGTTCCGATGATAACGGTGGACGAAAACGCGTTGGCTCAAATCGACAAGTCCCCTCTAGGGAAAAATGCTGACTCTAATAGCCGTTCGAGGCCCATGGCTGAGGAGCCAAGTCACAGCCCGAAAGTCGCCACCTGCAATTGCGGTGGCTACCTTTCATCCTCATAATTTCGCCGAAGTCCTTGGAGTCATTATATACGACTCCGTGTCAATGCGGCTTGGAATGGCCGAGGTAGAGCTCAAAGTCGCCGAGGCGCCGCGTACAGACGCTGGAAGCCCGATCGCACGGGTGCACGATGCCGTGATGAAGAGGAACAGGTGGGTTGCAGGGGACATCTTGGAAATCACCGGGACCAAGAAAGCGTACGCGAAGGCCTGGCCCACCGTTGACGGAAATGCCGATGTCATAAGAATCAACGGGGACCTGAGGAGAGCCGCAGGAGCTGGTATCGACGATACGGTGAAGGTGAGGAAGGTCGTGCTCAAGGAAGCGACTTACATCGAGCTCGCCCCGACCGCCGAGCTCCCGTTCTCAGGATTCGAGGATTACCTGTTAGACAGGCTCCAGGGTGTTCCTTTCGTCAGAGGAGACGTGGTCTCCCTCAGCCTGATGGGAAACCGCATGGACTTCGTGATAACGAAGACGAAACCCGAGGACGCGGACGTTCTAGTCCTTGGAGAGGACACGGAGGTGGAGCTGAGCGACAAGGTGGTGACGCCGCCGAAAGAGAGGGCGCAGAAGGTCTCCTACGAGGACATTGGGGGACTCTCGAAGGAGATACAGAGAATCAGGGAGATAGTCGAGCTTCCCATGAAGAGGCCAGAGCTCTTCGAAAGGCTCGGCGTCGAAAGCTCGAGGGGTGTCCTGCTAACTGGCCCGCCCGGGACCGGAAAGACGCTTTTGGCCAGGGCCGTCGCCTCTGAAACGAACGCACACTTCATACCAGTAAACGGGCCCGAGGTCATGTCGGGGGTTTACGGTGGCTCAGAGACAAACGTGCGCAAGATATTCGAGGAAGCGGAACAGAACGCGCCCAGCATAATCTTCATCGACGAAATAGACAGCATTGCCCCCAAGAGGACGGAGGTGCAGGGCGAAGTCGAAAAGAGGGTGGTGGCTGAATTGCTGGCTCGCATGGACGGGCTGAAGAGCAGAGGGAAGGTCATTGTCCTGGCAGCGACAAACATCCCCGATGTCCTAGACCCTGCTCTTAGGAGGCCTGGAAGATTCGACAAGGAGATAGAGATTGGCGTACCCGACGCGAAGGGGAGGTTGGAGATTCTCCAGATTCACACGAGGGGGATGCCTCTAGCCAAGGACGTCGAGCTGAAGAAGATCGCAGACTCGACGCACGGCTTCGTCGGAGCCGACTTGGAAGCTCTGGCGAAGGAAGCCGCCATGAGCGCGCTGAGGAAGGTGCTTCCGACTATAGACATCAACAAGAAACTGCCCGTGGAGAAGCTGAAGCAAATCAACGTCACTATGGACGACTTCCAGTCGGCGATGACGGAGGTCGGACCTTCGGCGATGAGGGAGGTGATGATAGAGAGACCGAACGTTCACTGGACCGACGTTGGAGGGTTGGAGCAGGTGAAGAGGGAACTCAACGAGGCTATCGAGTGGCCTCTGAAGTACGGGAAGACCATGGAAAGGGCGAGGCTCAAAGGGACGAAGGGCATCCTGCTATCGGGACCGCCAGGGACGGGTAAGACACTTCTGGCGAAGGCCGTAGCCACTGAGGGCCAGGCCAACTTCATCTCGGTCAAGGGTCCAGAACTCTTCTCCAAGTGGGTAGGGGAAACCGAAAAAGGCATCAGAGAGGTGTTCAGGAAAGCTCGACAGGCGGCACCTACGGTGCTCTTCTTCGATGAGATTGACAGCCTTGCGCCCGTCCGAGGGTCCGACCTCGGGACACATGTTACCGAGCAGGCCGTGAGCCAGCTTCTCACGGAGATGGACGGGCTTGAGGAGCTCAGGAATGTCATAATTCTTGCGGCGACCAACAGGGCTGAGCTCATCGACCCGGCGCTACTGCGGCCAGGGAGGTTCGACTCCATCATAACCGTGCCCATGCCCGATCTTGAGGCAAGGAAGCAAATAGCGGCGATACACTTGAGAGGCAAACCGACCAGTGTCGAACCGGACTTTGTTGCGGAGAAGACAGAAGGGTTCTCTGGCGCTGACATAGCAGGGCTCATCGAGAATGCTACCAAGAGAGCCACGAGGCGCTATCTCGAAGCCCACCCAATCGAGGACAAGCCGGAGGAGCTTGTTATCACAAAAGAGGACATCGAGGCTGAGCTCGAGAATGTCCAGAAGCAACCCGGAATGCTGAAACCGTCCAAGGAGACTACCTATCTAGGATAATGGTTCACTAGCCCATCAGCGAGCTCGTACCCGGCTCTTTCTGATTACCACGCTCCGCCGGCCTGGGTCCAACGGGGGCCGGTATCCGAATAGCGACTCGCACAACCCTTATTGCGAGCTCGCAGACTCCGCAGAACTCCTTCGTTTGGCGAGCTCACTGGACGACTCATCTCAATCTAAGCGTGCGCGTTATCTATTCGCGGGTGCGATCGCGGGAATAATCCTCTACGTCATTCTGGACGCTGTGGCCCAGTCCCTCCCACCATACTACAGTCCGATTAGCCAAGCCGAGAGCGACCTCGCAGTCGGACCATACGGGTACATCATGACACTGAATTTCATCGATAGGGGGGTCCTATCGCTCTGTTTCCTCTTTGGCCTCGTCCTGACAATCTACAGCACGGACACGGCGAGTCCAAGGGTCAAGAGAGGCACATACGCGTTCGCAGTCTGGTCCGTGGGCGCCCTCCTCCTGGCGGCGTTTCCCACGGATGTCCCCGCCACCCCTGTCTCTTGGCACGGGGCTGTCCATCTGCTGGTGGCCATAGCGGCCTTCCTCGGCGGAGCATTCGGGGCCCTCTACATCTCCTTGGGAATGGTCGGGAGCAGCCCTGTCGCAAGGGTAAGGGGGGTTGCTCTGCCGCTTGCCTCCTTGGCCGTTATTCTTTGCATCCTAGAGCTCCTTGGCCCCCCTGCCGCCCCGGGCTTCTACTCTAACTACGGGGGGCTGGTGGAGCGCTTGTTCCTTGGATCTGTGCTACTCTGGGTCGGCGCCGTCTCCGCAAGGATGCTGATGACCACTCAACCTCAGATGGCCGGGGAGCCCACTGCCACGAAACACACGGCCACATAGCCGTTAGAGCCAAAACCTTCAAGCGACGGTTACATCAGTTGTACCTCAGCCGAAGGGTTGTGATTTGACAGTCGAGATTCCTGGCTAGGATTCGTCCCTGTGTAGGAGAGACCTCCTCGACAGATACTCGCCCAACACTTTCCTCTGTCCACGCCTGAGGATTTCATCTAGGGTCGAGGCCCTGATCCCCGTTTCGGCAGCGAGTTCCTTGAGCCCTCTCTTTTTCGGGAAATCGAAGTAGCCCCTCTCGAACGCGATTGAGAGTATTTGCTCCTGCCTAGTCGTTAGCAGGTCAGTGTCCCCAAGCTCCTTCTTCAGCTTGATTTCAACGGGAATCCTGCGCTTGTCGAGGGCTCTGTTAAGGTCCTTGAAGGACTCGTCGCTCCCGAGCAAGGTCCATTGCGCCTTTTCTTTCGAGCTCACAGACACGGACGTCAGAAAGCACCTCGACTTTGCGATCTCCTTGCAAACGGTGCACCTGGACGAAGCCGCCGACCCGTAGATATGGCCGTTCTTCGACCTGATCACTTCCAGGAGGGCCAGGTCCCCATCTCTCCTCATCTCGGCGATGAGATCATCCATCATGCTCGGCTGTACCTGGATATCGAAGAGATGCTGGACCGTATCCTTTGTCGGCATCTTGGAGTCGAGTATCTCGACATCTGCAGAGTACCCTCCCACTGCGATTTTCATCCACCTGTGCGGGTGCGGGCCCTGAAGAACTACTTCGAGCACGGGCTGGCCCGCTCTAAGTCCTCCTAAAAACATCGGGTCATGACAGGAAAGGCGTATCGCGGCTTGGATCACGCCATCCCTGAAAATTAAGGGCCAAGCCTTAACCCGAATCCGCACCCGGCGGTTAACCGGCGAGCAGTAGGATGGTTCGAGAGGGCCGGATAGGGATGTCTTCGGTTGGAGTCGTGTCAGTTGCCGTCCTGGTTATCCTTGCGACGTCTGGAATAGTTTACATGGACACGGTCCAGTCATTCAACACCCAGATTTCCTCACTACAGAGCAGCATAAGCCAGCTCTCTACCCAAAGCACAAGTCCTGTTAACTACAACAGCTCTTGGGCAGAACAGACCTGCTCTTCGACCACAGGAAGTGTAACTTATACCCTTGTGGCCAAAACTGCGAAGGTACAGATTGTTGCCGGCGTCACCTACAACGCCTGGACCTTCAACGGCACTGTCCCGGGCCCGACCATCTGGGTGAAGCAGTGCGAACAAGTTCACTTCACGCTGATCAACAACGATACGATGCCCCACTCCATCGACTTCCATGCTGCTGAGGTCAATTGGGCCACGGTCTATGCCCCTGTGGCTCCGGGTAAGTCCCTGTCCTTCGATTTCACTCCAGCCTATCCTGGCATCTTCATGTACCACTGCGGAGTCCCGCCCGTCCTCGAGCACATCGGAAACGGGATGTACGGGGTCATCATAGTGAACGGCACGGGCAGCAATGCCCTGCCGCCAGCCCCAGGGGGCCAGTACGTCCTGATTGAAAGCGAGTTCTATCTCAACTCACACCCCAACCCCGACGGCACCTACAGTGGCAATTACTCGAAGATGCTGGCTGTCGAGCCGGATTACGTCGTGTTTAACGGAGAGGCATTCAGATATCAGTCGTCCCCCCTGGTGGTGAAACCCAACCAACTCGTCCGCCTGTATCTCTTCAACGAGGGTCCAAGCGTCTGGGAGGCATTTCACGTCATCGGCGCAATCATGAATACGGCATACGTCGACGGGGACCCTTCCAACGCGCTCTACGGCCTCCAGACTCTGAGCATTCCTCCCTCAGGGGGTGCGATAGTCGACATGTACTTCAAGGACGCCGGAGGGGAGAACCCATTCGTCTCTCATGCTTTCGCCTACATGCAGAAGGGCGCCATGGGCCTGTTCCAGGTCCAGAATGGAACCGGCGGCATCACAACACAGACGACAACTACTACTACACAAGCCCCGGCCGGACCCGTGGTTGACATCCCGTCTGGAGCAGGGATGCAGATGGTCCCTGGCAATGAGTTCTACTCCCCTTCGACCCTCACCGTAGTCATCGGGGTCAACAACACAGTGACGTGGGTCAATAACGACGACGTCCCGCACACAGTCACAGCCAGTGACGGCTCCTTCAATTCAGGCAACCTGAACGCCGGTCAGAGCTGGAGCCACACCTTTACGACCCCGGGCACCTACACCTACTACTGTTCATACCACTCGTGGATGAAAGGCACGATAATCGTAAAGGCTGCAGCAGCGTAGAGCTACCTGTGGTCGAGCAGGGCATAGGGCCCATTGGAGGGTCCTCCAACGAATTCTTCTGACGACTCGAAGCAGGAAAAGGCGTCTGCTTCGAGGCGCTTCCTGCCGAGACAGATGGACTTCGAGTCCCTGATCAGGGTGCTCGCCGAAGAACACAGGGTCATGGAGACGGGGCTCCTACGGATGGAGCAGGCCGCTGGCCGGGGTGATTTCGCCGAAGTCGCTGCCGCTCTTGCGGAGCTCGAGCCGATTTTCAGACAGCACATAGCAGACGAGGAGTCCCAGATACTGCGGTTGTTGATTGGCGAGCTGGGTGTGACGGGCGCTGAAGATGAGATCAAGGTCTTCCAGCAACACAGGCCCATACACAGACTAATGCAGCTTATCGCGGAGCTTGCAGCCAAGTCGGCGACGGAACTGGCGGAAGACCAGCGCCAGCTGAAAGAGCTGTTCCGAGAGCACACATCAATGGAGGAGCAGGGCGTCTTTCCGAAGGCGTTGGGGATTTACAGGAATCAGCGTGGGCGGCAGGCTGCTAAACGCACATAGCCCGAGGACACCGTCCGGCGCAGGCAACCTTTTTCCAACCGATTGCCCTCTGGTCCCTCCACTTGGCAAGAGGTCTCTTTGCATTCGTCGTCCAGAAGCACTTGGCGACCGCCCTCCACTACGACTTCAGGCTCGAAATAGGCGGGGTCATGCCCTCCTGGTCGATTCCGAAGGGCCCGACCCTCGACCCCACCGCGAAGAGGCTGGCAATGCCGACTGGGCCCCACGACTTGGAGTACCGGAAGTTCGAGGGCATAATCGAGAAGGGGAACTACGGTGCAGGGACCGTCATGATATGGGACGAAGGGACCTACACCCCCGAGGTGGAGGTTCGCAAGGGCGTCCGGGAGCTGGTGAAGGGCAGAGGGGAGGCCGAAGAGACGGCCGAGGCAGGATTGCGCGACGGGAATCTGAAGTTCACCCTCTACGGCAAGAAGCTCCAGGGCTCCTTCGCACTCGTCCGGACTAGGGGCATTGGCGGAGCGAAGGAAGCATGGCTTCTCATCAAGCACAGGGACGAGTACTGCGTTGCATGATACGATGCAAACGCCTACGACCTCTCCGCCGCTACCAACCGCTCCCTAGAGCAGATAGCCATGGAAGGTTAGGCTCGTCTCTTTCACAGGAGGGCACTAGCAGGGTTCGGAGAATCTTTTAAGGCACCCCGGCCCCCTTGTTAGCGTTCTGTCATGGCGAGGATCGTCCTGGTCTCAGACACCACTTTAGCCCGAAACTACAGGAGTGTCCCCCTACTGGATTTCCTCGCGAGCGCTCCCACAAGCATTCTTCCCGAAAGGATCTACAACTTCCTGAAGGGTCCCCCGCCTCCCTCCCAGGATGGAAAGGCCGTAATTGCCCCCTACGCCACAAGGAAGCTTGAGGCGTCTTGTCTGAAGTTCTACAAGAGGGAAGAAGTGGTGGTGGCACACGAGGACCGCGTCGCCGATTTTGTCGATAATGACACCGAGATAATCGGGGTGTCCACCATGGACCCTCTGGGCCTTGGTCCGCTTACCATGTCTTACAGTGTTTTCTTCGAGACACCCTCCCCCGCTTATGTCTACAGGGAGTTCGTGTCCCTCCTGGCCAGGATTAACCGGGCCAGAGCTGGGAAGAGGGCTAAACTTGTCGTGGGCGGCCCAGGCGTCTGGGAGCTCACCGTCCGTCCCGAGGAGCTTGAGAGGAACCACATCGACTACGCCTATCAGGGGGAGGCGGACGACATCATAGGGGACCTCTTCAGGTACGTCGTCGAGGACGGAGGTGAGAATACGGAGTTCTTCCGC
>Ga0187770_10000873_pt1 | contig 15380 bp, 16 predicted proteins | sample 0116_SJ02_MP02_2_FD_133154 | JGI IMG/M metagenome (GOLD analysis project Ga0187770, IMG submission 133154) | Tropical peat soil microbial communities from peatlands in Department of Meta, Colombia - 0116_SJ02_MP02_20_MG | ecosystem: Environmental > Terrestrial > Soil > Wetlands > Peat | place...
CGTCCCGGGCGGCCTGGAGAGGGACGTGGAGGGCCCCCTTGCCCTCTACGAAGCCGATGACGATCGGATTATAGCTTTGCAGTGGTGGCATGGCGCATTGGGACGAGCGCAACGGACGACCCCGCCCTTACTGATCGCCGGGGGCGACACGGCATTGTCTCTCATCGGCCCCGGATGAGCAAGTGTAGACAGAGCCTGGCAGCGGGCTGGGGTCCGCAAAAGCTTCGCCGACTGCAAAGTTTTATCTCGAAGTGTGAACCGGGGGGCGGCGGGTGGAAGCCGCCGGGATGACCGAGCGCAACAGCCCACCCTTGGTCCCCGGCTCCTCGATCCGCCAGTGGCGTGGAGAGGAGAGAGCACAAATCGTTGCGTGGAAAAAGTTATATTTTCATGGGCGTCCCCTTTTTATGGGCGCTAAAGGGCAGGGGCGTTTTCGTCGCCGGCGGAGGCGGGGTTCAGGCCGCCACTGCCAGGAAGAGACCGAGGGACAGCGAGGTAGACCAGCGGAGCGTCGTGAATCGAAACCCATGCCGGAACGGCGGCCCGACCGCCTGTCCCCCGGGTGGCTCCACCCATACGACCGCCCCCTCAACCGTGATCGGCCCTTTGGGCGTGTCAAGGGTGACGTTCATCGTCGAGCCCAGAGGAAGGACCTCGGGAAGAAGGAGCAACAGACCGCCCCGACTGATATCTCCCGTCAAGCCATGGATGGTCTTTCGCCTGGACCCTGTCGGCGTGCACGTGACCGAGATCTCCAGCGGCACCCGAACCCCGGCGTTCCGCACCTGTCCCTTGGAGTGGATCAGGTCACGCAAGGCCCGGAGCTGATCGGGGAGTAGGCGGGTGAATGCCACACCATGGAGGATGCCTCCACCCAGCCGACCGGGCTCTCCGATCCAGACGACCTGCGCCTCCACCTGAATCCCGCCTTGATCCGTTCGCAAGAGGAGGCTAAGGGGCATCCGGGCCGGGAGGGGTTCGGCCAGCTCCACGCAGGCGCCGCCCTCGCTCAGGTTGCGGGTCCAGCCCACGCCCGCCCGAATGGCCGCGGGGGGCTTCGCCTTATGGAGGAACGGGACCTGGATCGAGTAGCGCGGGAATTGTCGTTGGACCGACCACCACTCGGACACAGTGACGCCTCCGCTTGCAGATCACGGTCAACTGTTACCGAACACTTTACCAGAGAACTCCCCCACCAATTCCTCCGCACGCTACCGAACGTGTCCTTGCCTGTCAACAGGAAAGCCCGGGGCAGCCCGAGCCTCCTTGGCGCCTTGGCGATTCGCAGTCCCAGGGCCGACCTAAAACGGGCGGGCGAGGGCGAAGACGGCGACGATGCGGTCGGTCGTCTCCCGCAATCGCACGGACAAGGTGCGACAGAAGGCCCAGAGGATTTTTTTGGCGATGACCGGCTCGCCCTGGAGAAGTTTCAGGAAGCCCTGCTTGTCGATGAACAGGACCCGGCACTCCTCCTGCGCGATGGCCGTGGCCGACCGGGGAAACTCGTCGAACAGGGCCATTTCGCCAAAGCAGCCCCCGCGCTCGATCAAGGCCATGGCTTCCTCCTTGGCCCCGGGGACGAGCTTGCCAATGCGGACCGATCCATCCACGACGATGTACAGCGCCTCGCCGGGGTCTCCTTCTTTGAACAGCAAAGAGCCCTTGGGGTATGTGACCAGACGGCCGAGGGCGATGATCTGGTCGAGTTCTTCCGAAGCCAGCTCGCGGAAAAAGGGGACGGCAGCCAGGACGTCGTGGAGCCTGATCACCTCTCTATCCTCGATCATCACCAGACTTCCTCCCCCTCCGCCGGGAAAGCGTCCCGCACCCAATCCACCCGTGGGGTCCCTCCGTCTTCGGGGAACGTCACGGCCAGGACGTCGAACCGGCACGCCACATCCCGCATCCGCTGCTCGGCCAAGTACCACTGCGCGGCCCGGACGATCTGCCGTTGCTTCCGGAGATGCACCGCCAGGTGCGGCGGCCCGAAGGCATCCGATGTCCGCGTCTTGACCTCGATGAAGACCAGGCTGTCTCCGTCCCGCCCGATCAGGTCAATCTCGCCGGCGGCGCAGACAAAATTCTCCGCCAGGATTCGGACCCCACGGCGCTTCAGGAAGGCTCGGGCGGCTTCCTCGCCGCGGCGGCCCACCGCCTGCCGGCGGCCCGTCACCACAGCGGGACCCGGAGGCCGGCCTCCGCCAGGTACTCGCGGACGCCGGCGAACGTCCGGCGGTGGATAGGCGACGGCCCGTATTGCGCGATCGCCGCGCAATGGGCAGCCGTCCCGTACCCCTTGTGCCGTGCGAACCCGTAGGCAGGGAACCGGGCCGCCCAATCTTCCATGATGCGGTCTCGGGTCACTTTTGCCAGGATGGATGCGGCCGAGATGGCCGGCACGCGTCGGTCGCCCCGGATGATGGCGAGCGCGGGCACGCGCAGGGCCGGCACCGTATTGCCATCCACCAGCACCAAATCGGGCTGGGGCGCAAGCTGGCGCACCGCCTCCGCCATGGCTCGAAGGGTCGCGCGCAAGATGTCCGTGGCGTCGATATCCGCGGCCTCGACGGCCGCCACCGCCCAGCATGTGGCGGCGGCGTGGATCGCTTCCGCCAGCCGGGACCGGACCGCCGGGCTCAAGAGCTTGCTGTCCGTAAGGCCCGGGAGCACGGCATCACGCGGGAGGATCACCGCAGCCGCCACGACCGGACCGGCCAGGCTCCCGCGGCCGGCCTCATCCACGCCAGCGACGAGGGACCCCGCGGGGACCTCGACCTCCCGGAGACCGATTCCCCGCTTGTCCGTGTCCCCACGCCGCCGCAAAGAGGACGCCGCTCCCGCCAACCCCGGTTGCCCGTATGGCTTGCCGTCTCCCCTGCGCGATCTGGCCATGGGGCTGCATTCAGTGCCGGTGCATCTACTGCGTGCGCCGCTCCTTGATTCGCGCCGCCTTGCCCTTCAGCTTGCGCAGGAAGTAGAGCTTGGCCCGGCGCACCTCGCCCTGGCGCAGGACCTCGATTCGATCGATGCTCGGCGAGTGCAGGGGGAAGGTCCGCTCCACCCCCACGCCGTAGGTCACCTTGCGAACCGTGAAGGTCGCGCTGAGCCCGCCCCCCCGGCGCCGGATGCAGATCCCCTCGAACGCCTGCAGTCGCTCCTTGTCGCCTTCGACCACCTTCACCTGGACCTTCACGGTGTCTCCGGGCCTGAACGGCGGCAGGTCCTTGCGCAGGTGCTGCTCTTCAACCGCCTGGATGAGTGACATGGCCGTGTCCCCCTGCTCCGCCCGCTGGGCGGACGAGAATGCAAAATGAGAACCGGGTCCGCCTTTGGCGGAATAACGGATAACCGCAAGACGAACCCATCTTCAATTGTCGGTTGTCAGTTCGTCATTTTTCATTGCGGCCTTCTCCGCCGCCGCCTCCTCTTCGATCTCGGCCAAGAGCTCGCGGTCCAGCTCCGAGACTGTTGCCCGCGCCAGAAGATCCGGTCGCCGCTCGCGCGTGCGCCGGATCGCCTGCTTGCGCCGCCACCTGGCGATGGCCTTGTGGTCGCCCGACAGCAGGACGGGCGGCACCGCCATGCCTCGGTACGCCGGAGGGCGGGTGTACTGCGGGTACTCCAGGAGCCCCGTCGCGAAGGAATCCGCCTGGGCCGACGCCGCGTCTCCCAGGACCCCGGGGATCAGGCGGGCCACCGCGTCCAGGACCACCAGGGCGGGCAACTCCCCTCCGGTCAGGACGTAGTCCCCGATGGAGAGCTCCAGCGCGTCGAGCCCCTGCGGGATCCGGTCGTCGAAGCCCTCGTAGCGTCCGCAGAGGAGGATGAGGTGTTCCTCGCGGGCCAGCCCGTCGGCCATCGCCTGCGAGAACGGGAGGCCCTGGGGCGACAGGACGATGACCCGGGTGTGCAGTCCGCGGCGTAGGGCGTCCACGGCCTCGAAAGCGGGCTCGGGTTTCAGCACCATGCCGGCGCCGCCCCCGTAGGGCTCGTCGTCCACTTGACGATGCCGGTCGTGCGTCCAGGCCCGGAGGTCGTGCACCCGGATCTGCACCAGGCCGTTGTCCTGCGCCCGGCGCAGGATGCTCTCCTCCAGCGGGCCCTGGAAGATCCCCGGAAACAGCGTCAGGACATCAAACCGCTTCAGCGCTCTCCTCGCCTCCCGATGTCGCGGACGCCAGGTCTGTACCGGGCTCGATCTCGATGCACCCCGCGGCCGGATCGATCCGCCGGATGTGCGCCCAGGCGGCCGGCAGCATCCATTCCCCGGCCGGCCCCCGGACCACATACACGTCGTGCGCCGGCGTCTCCAGGATCTCGCAGACGGTCCCGAGGGATCGGTCGCCCTCGCGCACCTCGAGCCCCAGGAGGTCGTAGTGGTAAAAGACACCCTCCGGAAGCGACGGGGCCTCGACGCGCGGGATGGTCACCTCGTATCCCACCAGGCCGGCCGCGCCCTCGGGGGTCTCCACACCGGCCAGCTTGAGGACTACCTCCCGATCCTGCGCCCGCGCGCGCTCCAGCCTGAGGGGCTGAAACGGACCGTGCCTCGGGCCCACCCACACGTGGCTCAGGGCTCGGAAGGGCTCCCACGAATCGGCGAAGCAGGCCATCATCACCTCGCCCCGGATCCCGTACGGCCTGACCATTCGGCCCAGGATGAGAAAGCCCTGCTGCGCCATGCGTCGCCCTTCGACAGTCCCCGCCATCGCCGCGGGACGCCTGCCCGCTGCGCCTCGCCTCCCGCGCGCGCGGCAAGCTACGCGGTCGCCGGTGGTTTGGCGCGGAGCTCTGCAAGACGGCGCATCACGCCCGCCTTGCTCAGCAACTGTCGGACGGTATCGGTGGGCTGGGCGCCGCGCTTCAGCCAATCCAACGCCTTGTCCGCGTCCACCGTGAGCCCGATGGGGCGCTTGCGGGGATCGTACGTCCCCAGGCTCTCCAGAAACCGTCCATCTCGTGCCGTGCGCGAGTCAGCCACCACCAGACGGTAGAAGGGCGTCTGCTTGGTGCCCATGCGGCGCAACCTGATCTTGACCGCCATACAACCTCCTCAAAAGTCCTTGAGCGCCCCGCAGCATTCGAGAGCGCTGGGGCGCGGTCGGGGTTAGCGAAGGGAGGACGGCAACTGGCGGGGCATGCGACCGCCCTTGCCCGCCTGCATGAGCTGCCGCATCATTTTCTGCATGTCCGCAAACTGCTTCAGCAGCCGGTTGACCTCCGCCACGCTGGTGCCGGAGCCGGACGCGATGCGCTTGCGCCGGCCGCCGTTCAGGATCTCGGGCCGCTGTCGCTCGCCGGGCGTCATGGAATCGATGATGGCCTCCACCCGCTTCAACTCGCGCTCTTGCGCAGCGGCATCCGGCAGCCCCTTGAGCCGCGAGAGACCCGGGATCATCCCCACCAGTTGCTCCAGCGGGCCCATGCCCCGGATCTGCCGGAGTTGGTCCCGAAAGTCCTCCAGCGTGAAACGCTGCGCCTTGAGCTTCTTCTCAAGGGTGGCCGCCTGCTTGGCATCGAAGGCTTCCTGCGCGCGCTCCACCAGGCCCAGGACATCGCCCATCCCCAGGATGCGCGAGGCCATGCGGTCCGGGTGGAACACCTCCAGGGCGTCCAGCTTCTCGCCAACGCCCACGAATTTGATCGGGGTCCCCGTGACGGCGCGGATGGACAGCGCCGCGCCCCCGCGCGTGTCCCCATCCAGCTTGGTCAGGATGACGCCGGTGAGGTCCAGCGCCTGGTGGAAGCTGTTGGCGGAGTTCACCGCGTCCTGGCCCGTCATGGCGTCCACCACCATCAGGATCTCTGCCGGCTTGACCTCGCCCTTGATGGCGCCGAGTTCCTGCATCAGGGGCTCGTCGATGTGCAGGCGCCCGGCCGTGTCCAGGATGACGGGATCCAGCAGGCGCGATCGCGCCTGGCTCACCGCCTCGCGGCAGACGACCACGGCGCTGGCGGCGCCGGCCTTGTGATACACTTCGACGCCGAGGTTCCTCCCCAGCGTGGCCAACTGTTCCTGCGCCGCCGGCCGCTGCAGGTCCGCCGCCACCAGCAGGGGCCGGCGCCCCTTCTCTTTCAGGAGGCGGGCGAGTTTCCCGGCCGTGGTCGTCTTCCCCGATCCCTGCAGGCCCACCAGCATCAACACGCTGGGAAACTGTCCGGCCGTCCTGAGCTGGCTGGCCGCCCCGCCCATCAGGGCTGTCAGCTCCTCATGGACCACCTTGACGAGCTGCTGGCCGGGGGTCAGGCTCTCCAGGACGTCGCGACCGACGGCCCGCTCGCGCACGCGTTCCAGGAAGGACCGGACGACCTTGAAGTTGACGTCCGCCTCCAGGAGGGCCAGGCGCACCTCCCGAAGGGCCTCGGCGATGTTGTCTTCGCTCAGCCGTCCGTAGCCGCGAAGCCGCTTGAAAATATCGTTGAGCCGATCGCTCAGCCCCTGAAACATGTCATCCCCATGGAAGGCAAATCGTCAAATTAACGGGGCGATTCCACTTTGTCAAGGTGAAAATCCCCTCGCGAGACGCCAACTCTGCGTCGGGATTGGAGATTCGCGCACTAGGTTGGTCCCCGTCACTCCACTAAGGACGCAGGCCCGCCAGGCTCCCGACAGACCCGCTTCGAATCATTGACCCAAGGGCCTGAGCTCGATATGCTCGGATGGAAACGAGAAGGCTTGGAAGCCAGGAGGCCGAAAGGTTCGATGCTTCCCTGCATCCTAGCCTCCCAGCGTCTCTGGCGTGGGGCGATGACAAAGGCGCACCAGGCGGAAAGCAACGAACGGATGGCGGAATTACTGGCGGGACTCGACCCGAAGGGAGCGCCCCGGCTGGCCTTCGTGCGTCGCACCTCGGCGGGAATCGGGAAGCAGGCGGGTCACCTGCTTTGTCTATCCGCCTCCTTCAATCCTCTGACCGCAGCGCACGTCTGGCTCATCCGGGAGGCCAGTCGCATCTTCTCGCCCGATGAAGTCCTGCTCGTCCTGGCCAAAACGAACGTGGACAAATCGGTGGAGGGCTTCCCTTTGGAGCGGCGCCTCGGTCTGCTGCTACGCTTCGCCGAGTCGCGCCCAACATTTTCTGTCGCCGCCTGCAGCCACGGTCGCTTCATGGACAAAGCCGAGGCCGTTCTGCCCCACTATCCTCCAGGGACACGACTGGCCTTCATCGTCGGCTTCGATACCCTCGTTCGTCTGTTCGATCCGAAGTACTACGCTGACCTAGAGGCCTCGCTATCCGCCCTGTTCGGCGCGAGCGAGTTCATCGCTGCCAACCGTGCGCCCGATCCCCTCGAGGCCGTCGCGTCCTTCCTCGCCCGGCCGGACGTTGCGCCACATGCCCATCGGATCCACATGATGCAGCTCCCGGCAAGGATTGCGGCCATGTCTGCCACGGAGATCCGCGCGCGTCTCGCCCGCGGCGAGTCCGTCGCCGGCCTTGTGCCACCAGAGATCCAGCCCTTGCTCAACTCCTAATACGGGTGTCCTGGACGCAATCAGGAAACACCCCTCCAATGGAGCGGAAACGTTCTCTTTGCCTGGAGATCCCTAGGCGACTTTGGCATGAAACCTTCCCGCCCCCTGGATGGCGACGATCATCTGGTCAACCGACGTGGCCGAACCCTCCACGCTGACGCGGGCTTCCTTCTTCGTCCGGTCAACCCCTTCGACTTTCACGCCTGCAAGCCTTTCCAAGGCTTGTCGCACTCCTCGCTCGCACCTCCCTCACGTCATCCCCGTCACGGTGAACCGGATCTGCCGAGATTCCGCCATGGGATCCTCTTTTCCGCTCACGCCACCTGATCCGCAGAGCTTCGCGGCGCGGCTACCCAACCAGGACGAGGCGGACGTCCATAACGTTGGTCTTAGTGGGACCTGTCAGGATGAGGTCCCCGAGCTTCTCGAAGAGCGGGTAGGCATCATTGGCATCCAGGGCCTTCCGGGGGCTGAGGCCCACGGCCAGGGCCCGCGCGCAAGTGTCCCCGTCAGCGATGGCCCCCGCAGCGTCCGTGGGGCCGTCCGTCCCGTCCGTCCCCGCGCTCAGGATCACCGTCTGCGGCAGCCCCGCGATATCGACAGCGGCGGCCAGGACGAACTCCTGGTTGCGCCCCCCCTTGCCGGAGCCTCGCAGGGTGACGGTAGTCTCCCCGCCCGAGATGAGGCACGCCGGCGGCGGGAGCGGATTCCCGCTGGTCCGGACCTCGCGGGCCAAGGCGGCGTGCATCCGGGCGATCTCTCGCGTCTCCCCCTCGATGGACGAGGACAGGATCATCGGCGTCAGTCCCAAGGCGCGCGCCTCCGACTGCGCCGCCTGGAGGGCCTGGATGTTGCTGCCGACGATCAGATTGCTCACGCGGGCGAAGAGCGGGTTGTCCGGCTTGGGTGTCTCGGACACTTCGCCGCGGGCGCCGGCTTCGAATCGGTCCCGGATCGCCGCAGGAATCTCCCCGCGGATCCGGTACTTGTCCAGAATGGACAGGGCGTCGGCATACGTGGTGGGATCGGGCACCGTGGGGCCCGAGGCGATGGCGTCCAGCGGGTCCCCGACGATGTCGGAAAGGATCAGCGTCACGACCCTCGCGGGCTGGGCCGCCCGGGCGAGCTGGCCCCCCTTGAACCGGGAGATGTGTTTGCGCACGGTATTCATCTCCCGGATGTCCGCGCCGCAGGCGAGGAGGGCCTTGGTGAGGGCCTGTTTCTCCGCCAAGGTGATGCCCTCGACGGGCGCGGGGGTGAGTGCAGAGCCGCCGCCCGAGATCAGGACGATCACCAAGTCGTCAAAGCCGAGACCCCGGACGTGATCCAGGATCTCCTGTCCCCCGGCGATTCCCGCATCGTCGGGGACGGGATGGCCGGCCTCGTGGATTCGGATTATCCGCGTCGGCTGGACGTGGCCGTACTTCGTGACGACGATGCCGCGACGGATTCGATCGCCGACGATCTCTTCAACGGCGGCGGCCATGGGCCCGGCCGCCTTGCCGCATCCCACCACCACGATCTCGCCGACCTTGCCGAGATCGACCGTCTCCCGGCCGATGCGCAGGCGCAACCCCTCTCGGGTGAGGTGACGGCGCATCGCCTCTCCGGGGTCCACGGCCCGGACAGCGGCGTTAAAGATCCCAAGGCCCGCCTGCCTCAACCCTTCAACTCGCATGGCGTTCTTCCTGTCCGTTCCCCCTCACGCGCCTCTCAGGGGAAACCGCTGCAGCACCGTATAGACCGACCCGCTGGGGCGAAGCTCGCTCTGCATCAAGTCGAAGTGCATCGCTGTGAGGGTCCCGAACTTCTCCGCGCGAAATTCCTCCAGCGCGGCAAGGAGGGCCTCCGCGTTCCGGGGCGAGCGCACCCGGCCAAGCGTGAGATGGGCGGTGAACCCCCGCCGTTCCTTCGAAAAGCCCACACGGCTGAGCGCGGCCTCGATGCGCCCCGCGAGTTCCGTGAGCGGCTCCGCACCCTCACCTATGCCGACATAGACTACCCGTGGGATCCGGCCGCCGAAACTGCCGACCCCCAACACTTCCATGGAAATGGGGGCGCCGGCCTGGGCCACCTCGTGGAGCGCCGGGCAGATCCGCTCCAGACGCTTCTCTTCGGTCTCGCCCAAGAACTTCAGCGTGACGTGGATGTTCTCAGCCCAGACCCAGCTCACGTCGGCCTGGGCGCGGCGCAGCCGATCCTGCGCGGCCGCCAGCCGCTCTCGGACCTCGGGGGGAAGATTCACCGCCACGAAGAGACGCATCCTCGCCCCAATGCGGAGTGCGGAATGCGGAATTTCTCGGAGGCACTGGACAAATCCGAAATCCGCAATTCGAAATCCGAAATCAACTCTCAGTGATGGGCACCCCCAGCAGGTGGCGGCGAAGCATCTCCAGGGCCATCTGCGCGGCGCGATATTTGATCAGGTCCCGCGCCCCGTGGAGCCGGTACTCGCGTGCCACGTCTCCCGCATCCCACGCCAGCGCGACACACACCAGGCCTACCGGCTTTTCCGGCGTCCCGCCCGTGGGACCCGCGATGCCCGTCGTCGCCAGGCCGAAGGTGGTTCCGCTCAGACGCCGGACGCCATCTGCCATGGCCCGGACGACCGGCAGGCTGACGGCATCGAATTCGCGGAGCATCGCCTGCGGCACGCCCAGGATCTGCTCCTTGGCGGTGATGCTGTACGACACGACCCCCCGCTCGAAGTAGTCGGAGCTGCCGGGGATGTCGGTGAGGCGGTTGGCGATGAGACCCCCGGTGCACGACTCGGCCACCGCCAGCGTGGCGTTCCGCTCCCGTAGGAGCTGTCCTACCAGGGCCTCCAGCTTGTCCTCGTCCCGGCCGAAGATGAGGGACCCCAGACGCTCGCGGATCTTGCCCTCCAGGTCGTCCAGCATCCGGGCGATCTCGGCCGGATCGTCCCCCTTGCACGTCAGGCGGACGTGGATCTCTCCGGCATGGGCGAGCACGCCGATGGTCGGGTTCCGCATCTCGCGGAAATAGTCCCCGATGGCCTGGTCCACCCTGGACTCGCTGATCCCGCACGTCTTGAGGACGCGGGACACGATGCGGCTCTTGATGCCGAAGGTCTCTCGGATCCGCGGGATCACCTGCTCGGTGAGCATGGGCTTCATCTCGGCCGGCACGCCGGGCATGCAGGCGATGCAACGCCCGCCGTCCCTCAGGAACAGGCCGGGTGCCGTCCCGTTGGGATTGTGGAGCACTTCGGCTCCTTCGGGGACCATGGCTTGCTTCCGGTTGTTCTCCGACATGAGGATGCGACGGTGGGCGAACCGTCGCTCGATGTGTGCCAGGACGGCCGGGTCCAGGTGCAGGGGCCGTCCCAGGACGGCCGCCACGACGTCGCGGGTCAGGTCGTCCTCGGTGGGCCCCAGGCCGCCGGTGGTGATGACGACCTCGGCGCGGCTTAGGGCCTGGCGAAGCGCCGCCTCGATCCGCGCGAGGTTATCCCCCACTGTGGTCTTGTAGAAAAGGTCAATGCCCGCCTCGGCCAGCCCCTGTGCGATCCAGCTTGCATTAGTGTCCACGATCTGGCCTAAGAGCAGTTCCGTTCCGACCGTGATGATTTCGGTCCCCATTGTCCACCCAGCATAAACGCTGGCAAGCTTGAAAGCGAGCAGGCCGGAAGGCTCAAATCGCTTTGAGCCTGCCAGCGTCCCAGCCTCCTGGCGTCCTAGCCGTGATCGGCAGGATCACAGGAAGTCGAAGTTCGCCTTGAGCAGCCACCACATCACCCGCGCCAGGAGACCCGCGGCGACATCGTCGGCGACGATGCCGAACCCGCCCGGCAACCGTTCCAGCCGGGAGATGCCTGACGGTTTGACCACGTCCATGAGGCGGTACAGGAGGAACACGGCGGCGAAATCGTAGAAGGTCGCGGGCAGGGCAATGGCGGCGACCCACATCCCCGCGATCTCGTCGATGACGATCTGCGGCGGATCCGGATGGCCCAACTCGGCGGCCACCCGACCTGCGGCCCACACTGCGATGGCGGTCAGTAGGAGGGTCGCCCCGACATACACCGGCCACGGGAGGTCCACCAAGGGGTAGCAGAGGACCGCGCCCAGCAGGCTGCCCATCGTCCCCGGGGCGAGAGGGAAGTACCCCACACCACCGCCGGACGCCAGGAGCCGCAGGGCGAATCCTGCCCTAGAGTCGGCCCGGGACCTCGCCGGACGCGCACGATTCGTCACGGCTATCCCACCACCTCGACAATGTCTGCCGCCAGGTCGTGCTCGTAGGTTTCCCGGATCCACGCCTGCACGAGCGTCCCCGGCGGCTGGATCGGTCCCCGGAGGTAGACCATCCCGTCCACTTCCGGGGCGTGCGCCGCCGTGCGCCCACACTGAACGCCTGGAAATTCCATCGCCGGGCTGTCCACCATCACGTCCTGGACGGTCCCGAGGAGGGCCTGCCCCTTCTCCTCGGCGATCCGCGCCTGGGTCGCCATCAACCTCGCTCGCCGCGCCTCCGCGGTTCGTCGGCACACCTTGGGACCGAGGCCGAACGCTGCCGTTCCTTCTTCATCCGAGTAGCAGAAGACCCCGACCCGGTCGAAGCGCATCTCCTGCACGAACTTGAGCAGGTGAGAGAACTGTGCTGGCGTCTCGCCGGGGAATCCGGTGATGAAAGACGTACGGATCGTGATGCCGGGCACGGCCCGCCGGACCCGGTCCAGCAGGCGCCGGAGACTCCGCTCATCGCCACCGCGCCTCATGGCCTTAAGCACGGCACCGTCACAGTGCTGGAGCGGCATGTCGAGATAGCGGCAGAGCCGCGGCTCGGACGCCAGGAGCCCGATGAGCTCAGGCGCGATCCGGTTGGGATACAGGTAGTGCAGGCGAATCCACCGTAGCGACGGGATCTCCAAGAGCGCGCGGAGCAAGCGGACCAGTCCGTGCTCCTCGCCCAGGTCCCGGCCGTAGTCGGTCGTGTCCTGGGAGATCAGGACGAGTTCCCGCACGCCGCTCTCGGCCAGACGCCGCGCCTCGGCCAGGAGGTCCTCCCGCGTCCGGGACTGCATCCGCCCGCGAATCCCGGGGATCGCGCAGAAGGCGCAGGCGTGGTCGCAGCCCTCGGAGATTTTCAGGTAGGCGATGTGGCCCGGCGTGAGGAGGCGTCGCGGTAGCTCGGCCGAGACCAGCGCTGTGTGCCCAGTGACCCAGGTCCGTTCCGGCGCGGACCGCCGGAGTGTCGCGGACGCGATCTCGGCAATACGGGGGAACTCCCCCGTGCCCACGAACGCATCTACCTCGGGCAGCAGGGCCGGCAGCTCCTGCCCGTAGCGCTGGGCCAGGCACCCACTCACGACAACCGCCTGGCAACGGCCGGTCCGCTTCAACTCGGCCGCTTCCAGGACATTCCGGATGGATTCTTCCTTGGCCTCTTGGATGAAGCTGCACGTATTCACGACCACCAGGTCCGCCCGCTCGGGGGCATCCTCGATCTGGTACCCCGCCGCCACGAGCTGCCCCAGCATGACCTCGGCGTCCACCTGGTTCTTGGGGCAGCCTAGGTTCACGAGGCTCACCGTGAGCGGCCGCCCCTTCTTGCGTGCTCTGTCCTCAGCCATCTTGGATTGCGTCCCGCACCTCGGTCAAGCGGTTTCTGCACTGTAAGACTGACAACGGACAACCGAATATCTGTGTTCAGCGTCCGAATCGACCAGGTGTCCGTGCTCGGTTTTTCATTTGAAAGTCCGCAAGGGCCCTTCGGCTGCATCTCTTCTGCATCGGGAGTGGCGGAAGAGGGGAGAGTCAAGACAGGGGCGCCCGTCGGCGCACGATTAGACTGCCGTCCGGTTTTGGATCGGTGCCATCTCCAGTCGGTTGCGGCCCTGCGACTTGGCCCTATAGAGGGCCTGGTCGGCGTCATGCACCAGTTCTTCGATCTTGCGCATCGTGGGCGCCAGGGCGGCCACGCCGATGCTCACCGTCAGGTCGCCCTGCGGGTTGGATTCTCTCCCCCGGAAAGCGTGGCTGGCGATGGCATTCCGGGTCCGTTCGGCCTGGATCATTGCCCGCTCCAGGTCGGTTTCCGGGAGGATTATGGCGAATTCTTCCCCTCCGTAGCGGGCCAGGATGTCCACATCCCGGGCGTTCCGGCGCAGCACCTCGGCCGTCTCACGCAGGGCCTGGTCCCCGGCCAGGTGACCGTAGCGGTCGTTGTAATGCTTGAAGTGGTCCAGGTCGAGCATGAGGAGGGTGAGGGGCCGCCGGTACCGCTGGGCCCGCCGGACCTCGCGCGCCAGCTGGTGATAGAACTGGCGGTGGTTCGCCAGCCCCGTCAGCTCGTCGGTGATGGCGAGCTGTCGCGTCTCCTCGAAGAGGCGGGCGTTCTCGATGGAAATGGCTGCCTGGCTGGCGAAGGTCGAAAGGAGCTGAATCTCATCGGCGTCGAACTCGTGCCGCTCGATCAGGTAGAGGTTCATGCATCCCAGGGCGCGGTCCTGCGCGATCAGGGGAATGGCCAAGAAGGATCCGTATCCTCGCTCCAGCGCCGTCTGCAACCAGGGGGCGTAGACCATATCGGCCGAGAGGTCCGGGATTGCCACCGGGCGCTTCTCCCGCACGGCGATCAGGCTGGGGCTCACGTCCTGGCGCGTTCGGATGGCCTCCACCACTTGGAGCGCCTCGTCGGAGAGATTGTACCCCGCGACCGTGGACAGGGTGCGCCCGTCCGGGCTGAGCAGCATCAGCGACATCGCCTGCGCGTGCAGCAGCGTGGACACCGTCTGGCTGATCCGGGTCAGGATGTCCTGCAAGTTGAACGTCGAAGTCATCGTCTGGCCCAGCTGGTAGAGGGCCTCGAACTCCTTGATCTTGCGTCGGCTGTCAGCGTACAGGTGCGCGTTCTCCAGGGCCATGGCCACTTGGCGGCCGATGGCCGCCAGCAGGGCCCGCTCCTCGGGCGAGAACGGCTGGCCGGGCCGACCGACCACGCTGAGAACGCCGAGGCCCCGGTCATGGAACCGGAGCGAGGTCGACGCCAGCGGCCGGGGCGGCTCCTCGCGCGGCATCCCGATCCCCTTGGCTTGCGCGGCGTCGGGCAAGACCAAGGGCTCCTCCAGCTCCAGGGTTCGCTGAGCCCACGCGGTTCCGGAAGGCAGGCGACGCGCCTCTTCCCTGGGCTCCTCCGGGAGGCCTCGCCAGGCCTGGAGGACCAGTTCACCGCTTCTGGGGTCGGCCAGGTGCACCAGTCCCACGGACAGCCCGAGGCTCTCCAGGGTGCGCGCCAGGGCGCCCCCCAGGATCTCTTCGGGGCTCAGGGTGCGACTGACCGCCAGGGCCACCGCGTTGAGGGCCTGCAACTCCCGGTTCCGGCGGACCAGCTCCTGGCTCATCCCCTGGATGCGGAGCAGGACCTTGATGCGTGCGATCAGCTCCTCGGTGTTGAACGGTTTGGTGATGTAGTCGTCCGCCCCGATCTCCAGGCCCAGGACCATGTCCCGCACCGCATCCCTGGCGGTGAGCATCACCACCGGGATGTGCCGCCACCGCTCATCGGCCTTGAGGCGCCGGCAGACCTCGAAGCCATCCATGCCCGGCATCATCACGTCCAGCAGCACCAGGTCCACCAAATTGGCGCGCAGACGCGCCAAGGCCTCTTCCCCCGAATGGCTCACCTGGGTGCCGAAACCGCGAGCCTCGAGCAGGACCTGGATCATGCGCGCGATCCCCTCCTCATCCTCGACGATGAGGATCGTGGACCGTGGCGCGACCATCACAGCCGGCTTCGCCGACACGCCGATCCTCCAGACACGCTCTTTGTGCGCCTCAGGGCGATGGGGCGTCAGATCCAGCGCGGCCTCATGATACACAAATGACCATGGGGGCCCAAGAAAAAATGGCACCCGGACGGGTGCCACGGCTTCGCCTCGTCC
>Ga0187770_10000875_pt1 | contig 15369 bp, 9 predicted proteins | sample 0116_SJ02_MP02_2_FD_133154 | JGI IMG/M metagenome (GOLD analysis project Ga0187770, IMG submission 133154) | Tropical peat soil microbial communities from peatlands in Department of Meta, Colombia - 0116_SJ02_MP02_20_MG | ecosystem: Environmental > Terrestrial > Soil > Wetlands > Peat | place...
GAATGCAGCAACACTCGGGGCACCCGGTCGGTAACGAACACCGTCGTGAGCACGTTGCCGATCTCTGCGAAACCGTCCCAGACTTCAGGCACCACCGCGCCGCTTTCGATCGCCCGTTCGGCGGTTGCGGCGTCGTCACCGATGAGGGCGGCTCCAGTGCCTGCAACGGCTGGCAGATCGGCGCCTATGAGCGCCACCGGGTCTCCCTCGGGCGTCACGCAGAAGCAGAGCGCATGCCAAGGAGGTTCCGTCGTCCGAGGACCCTCCGTGACCGCTACGGCCTTGCCGAGCAGCATGGTCAGCACCTCGGAGACGGCCGATGTCGTCGGTAGTGACATTGCGCTGCCGTGGGTTTCCGTCTCAGGACCCGAGATCAAGCAAATTGCGCGAGCGCGCTGTGCAGGTCTTCGGGGGCGAAGGGCTTGGTGATGAAGCTGAACGCGCCTGCCTCAGCGGCGGCGTCTCGCATCTCTGGACTCGCCTCCGTCGTGATGAAGCCAAACGGGACGGCGCACCCGCGGCCCCGCAACTTCTGAAGCAGCTCGAGCCCGGTCATGCCCGGCATGTTCCAGTCGGAGAGGACGACCTGAGGGTTGAACTCCTCGACCGCGGTGATCGCATCGGCTCCGCATGCTGCCTCCGCGACCTCGAGCGTGGCGAAGTTGGCAGATTGCAGCCCGCGCGTGACGATCATCCGCATGGCCTTGCTGTCGTCGACGATGAGGACTCGCACGTCTTCTTCACCTCGCTCGTGGCCCATCCGGGCTCACCTGCCAGCAAGGTGTCGGGAGTCGTTGTTCGCGACTTGATGGACACAATGTCCGTTCGCCGGACAGCTTGCCGCCCCGGGGACGAGGGATCGCCACTGCGGCGTAGTGTCTGCCTTCTTTGGACAGATTGTCGCCTCAAGCCATCGGTGCCTTCCGGCGATCTACCGAGGGTGACACGCAATGGCCCGACGCACCCGCTCACGATGGCCATGGCCGGCGCCCTGCCCAACCAGGTCCTCGCCGACGCCATCCCGGATGCGTTGCTCGTGGTCGACATGAACGGCACGATCCGTTTCGCCAATGCCGCTGCGGGTGCCATCTTTCGTGTGTCCGGGGACGACACACTTGTGGGCCTGGCCGTCGAGGACCTGATACCGGCCGCGCGACGGACCGATCACATGCAGTTCCGGTCCGCCGCCGCCCGGACCGTACAGGCCAGGCCAATGTCACCAGACCTGATCTTCGTGACCACGCGCAGGGACGGCAGTGAGCTCTCCTGCCAAATTGGCCTCTCCCGTGGGATGCTCGGTGACGAGGACGTTTGGTTCTGCGTCGTCCACGACGTCTCGGATCGCCTCGAGTCCCGTGCCTTGCTCGATCGGGCGCGTCGCTGGCTGGCCGCCACCACCGAAGTCGCACGTGTAGGGACGGCAGAGTTGAGCGAATCGGGGCTCCTGGGTGCTGTCAGCGCCAGGTTCAGCGAACTGGTCGGATGCAGAGGGGACCTCACGACGCTCGGGGACCTGGCTTCGCGAATCGAACCCTCCGATCGGAACCGGCTCACCACCACGGTGAGAGACGCTCAAGCTGCACGGCGAAACTTCGTGGTCCAGGCTCGCCTGGTCGAGTCCGACGAGCCGCGGTGGATCCGGCTGACCGGCGACGCCATCAGGGGCTCGGAAGCCGGCTTCGTCGGTTGGTTTCTCATATGCCAGGATGTGACGCTTCAGCGACAGGCGGAGCAGATGCTGATCAGCCAGTCGCTCTACGACCCGCTGACGAATCTGCCGAACCGGGCGATGTTCAGCCAGATGCTGGCCGAGCGTGCCTCAGTCAGGAGGCACATGCCGTCCGACGAGCTCGCACTTCTCTCGGTCGACATCGACCGCTTCAAGACTGTCAACGAACAGGTCGGCCATGGACGCGGTGACAGAGTCCTCGTGGAGGTGGCGGCTCGGCTCCTGCAATGCACGGGTCCCGAAGACATCGTCGCCCGGGTCGCCGCCGACGAGTTCGCCATCGCCATCAGCGGCGTCAGTGGCGACGACGTCAAGGCCGCCGCCGAACGGGTCATCGCTTGCTTCGAGTCTCCGTTCTCCCTCGAGGACCAGAGCATCCGATTGAGCGCCAGTGTCGGCGTGGCGACGGGTACCCATGCGAGCTACGAGCTCATCCGGAGGAATGCCAGTACCGCGGCCGAGGCGGCCAAGCCGCTGGGGGGAAGGCGCATCTCCTATTTTGCGCCGACGCTCGCCGACGACCAGAATCGCCGGCACCGCACGGAGCGAGCCGTTCAGCAGGCACTGGCTGACATCCCCTCGGGGGTCAATGCCCCTCGCATGGTCTACCAACCCATCGTCGATGTGCGGCACGGGCGCGTGGTCGCGCTCGAGGCGCTTGCTCGCTTCCCGCACCCATCGGTTGCCACCATCGACCTGATCGAGTTTGCGGAAGAGACGGGGCTCATCGTCCCCCTGGGACGACGGCTGTTCGGGTTGGCGATCCCCGAGTTCGCGGCGGCGCCGCTCGAAGAGAAGGTCCAGCTCCATCTGAATGTATCGCCGCGTCAGCTGATGGACCCCGGATTCGTCAGGGAGCTGACGGAGACCCTGGGCGCCTCTTCGCTCTCGCCGGAGCGGGTCGTGCTGGAGCTCACCGAGACCAGCGCCATGCCCCCAGAGTCGTCGCGGGTGATCTCGGCGCTTCAGGACCATGGTTTTCGGCTCGCCGTCGACGATTTCGGGTCGGGACACGCCTCTCTGAGCGTGTTGTCCAGCCTTCCGGTCAGCTCGGTCAAGATCGACCGTTCCTTCGTCGCGGGCATCGACGCGGGTGGACGGGGACGGAACATGGTGGCAACCATTGTGCGGCTCGTGGATTCTCTTGGGCTCGACAGCATCGCTGAAGGTGTCGAGACCGCAGGGCAGCGGGACTTCCTTCTGTCGATCGGCTGTGAACTGATGCAGGGCTACTTCTTCGCGAGGCCGTCTGCAATCGGACAGGTGCCGAGTGAAGTGGCCGAACTGCCGTGTCGCGTCGCCGCCGGTGTTACTTCCTCGGCTAGTTTCAAGAGTCCGAGGCGGTCCTTGGGTGCGCCTGGAGCCGCGTAGTCTCCGCCGGAGTCCTTCTGCTGCCCTCGATCACCCGGAGCTCAGTTCCTCGACAGCAAGAGCTCCAGCAGTGCTGCCTGATCGTGGACGCCGAGTTTGCGATAGATGCTGCTCAGGTGATTCCGGACGCTGCTTGGGCTAAGTGAGAGTCGGAAGCTGATGCCCTTTGGGCGTAGACCCTGCGCGACGAGATTCAGAATTTCATGTTCCTTTTCGGTCAGGAGTTCCATGCCGGGGATGTCCGGCGTGGCGCGGCTCATTCCCGCCGAAGGGCCAAGACGGAGTCGCCTCAGTTCTCCCTTGATTCGGTCGATCGCCGCGATCGCGTCGAACGTCAAATTCTCGTCGAGCGGCGGTCGGGCCTGCCAGAGGAACGTATGCGAGCTTGGGGTCGTCAATGGCTCGATGCGGACCTCCACAGCGAATTCGCGGTCTGATCGAGACACCAAGAGGCGATCGGAATAAGCGCGGGGCGTGCCTTGGAGAGCAGCGCGAAAGGCATCCCGTGCGGGACTCATCGGTGCCTCTGTATTCCAGACCTTGTCTCCGAGTTGCTTGGGTTGGAGGAGTTCGAGGGCTCCAGGCGTCGCCCAGAGGATGGTGCCGGTTTCGTCGGTGACCACTGCAAGCACCGCAGCCCGTTCAATGACGTGCGTGAGGAACTCGTCATCGGCCGGAGAGAGGAAGAGCACGGCTTGGTGGCGCGCATTCTTCGTCGGGATGGTGACCAAGACGTCCCAGACCCGCAGAAGCGCCCCGTCTCGCCCGTGTAGGGCACGCGCGGCAATGCCGTAGCGATTCGTCACCGCCTGCGCCAAGATCGCCTGCAATGACTCTTGGTCGCGCGCCAGGTCGGCGAGAGCCGTCTCGATCACGTCGCCCAGGCGAAGCTGCGTCTCCTCGTTGGCCCAGACAATCCTGTTGTCCCGAAGACAGACGGCCAGGATGGGCATGGGTGCTCTGCCGGCAATCGTCGCCAGGCCGTCATCGGGACATGACGACGTATAGGGACACTCCGGTCTCGCGCACAGCGGACTTGCTATGGGAAGGGCTGCCGACGCGATGAAGGGATTCTTCCCGAAATGTCGAATATCGTCAATGACGGGTGACGTTCTACAGATTAAAACAAGACGTCGATCACGTAACTATTGTATTAAACCCGCTGGAAAAGGGCGAGATGCTCCTTCTGGGCATCGCCGCCTACAAGACAGAACGTCTAGCGTGCTAGACATTGTGCCGGAGCCACCGGGGTAACATCTGGTCGCTGGAGCCGATGACATGATCCAGAAATCGCGCGCGAACTCGATGAATAAGAGTTGCCAGGTGACGTCTGCGGAGGTTGTCGTCCACCTGGCTGCCGAGGAGGCCGAAATAGCAGCGGCGAACTATGTCAACGCCCTTGCCACATTCATCGGCCAGACACGGACCATCCGCCACCTTACGGCGGACAGCTCTCCACTTGGCGAAGTGCTTCGAGCCACCATCGCCGTGCCACCAGCTCGTGAGGGTCTCGCTTCCGCCAGCGAGGGGTTCGATCGTGCTCGCAAGGAACTCCGACGGGCAATGATCACCCTTGGCGTTGAACAGGGCGAATCGGTGTCCGAGATGGGGCGACTGCTCGGGTTGTCGAAGCAGTACGCCCAACGCCTCCATAGCGGTCTCGAATAGGAGTCGTCATTGGTCGGCGCACGAGCAGGCGACCCGGGGAAGTCGGCGTCGGTCGGGAGGAAGGACCAGTCGCGGTACTATCTCGGTCTGGCCGACTGGGCGCAGCTGACCGAGGCCGTCAACCGGGTCGATATCGGCCTCGCTGTGGTCGAGGACGGGATTGTGCGCCTTGCCAACCACGCGGCCGAGACCATCGCCGGGAGAAAGCGCGGCGATGGCGTCGGCGTGTCCCTCGACGACATCGTTCGTCCCACCGATGTCGTCTTGCGGGACGTCGATGAGATGGCAGCCGGCAATTGGGAGGGCATGCGCGCCCGGCGCGTCCTGGTCACCCCGGTAGGCAAGGAGGTCCCGATCTGGGTGACCATCCGCGTGGTCGAGGTCGGCGGAAGGCGACTGGGCGTGTCCCTGTTCATGCCCGAGGAGGAGCTCGGGCACCTGGGACGTCACCCGACGCGAGGCTGGATGGATCTCATGCCGGTGTGCGTGGGTTTCGCCGACACGACGTGGCGGATCCACGCCATCAGTGCAGAGGTCTACGACCTCCTCGGGAGGTTCCCAGGCGACTGCGTCGGTGTCTGCCTTCTCGACTGGGTGGCGGGCGATGACGCGCAGGAGCTGGGGGACGTCGCCATCTCCGACCCCGTCGCGCCGAACTCGTTCCCCCGAGTGGCGATGCGCGCCGCCGACGGTTCCACAATCGAATTGTGCCTGCTCTTGGCCCAGGGTCCCCCCCGCGACCACAAGCCGGGTCCGATCGACTTCGCGCTCGTCGGGAGGGTCGAGGACTACTTCCCGGTGCCTGCCGACCGAATCGCGGAGCTCGAGATGCACCTGCGCCGCATCGGTGCCGAGGTCCGCGCGGCTGGCGTCCTGAACTCGTTCTCATCCCTTCCGGAGCCGGCCATACCCGAGTTGACCGACCTCACCACGAGGCAGTGGGAGATCCTGACCAGGATCGCCCAGGGCCAGCGCGTGTCGACGATTGCCAAGGCGCTCGACATCAGCCCGAGCACGGTCCGGAATCATCTGGCCGTGATCTTCCAGAAGTTCGGCGTCCGCAACCAGGCCGAGCTCATCGAGCACCTGCGGACGGCACCGGAGGGCCCGTAGCACAGCATCCGCTCCGACTGGCAGGTTCTTCGGGCTTGTCCACGCAGAGGCTGTTCGCCGCGAGGCATCGCAGGGCTCCTATCGCTACCCAGCGATTGGGGGTAACCATCCGAACGGTTGCGCCGCCGCCGGTCCCACGTCTGCGCGTGCGCTGATCCGCAGCCGGCGGGCGGGCGCAATGCCGGCGCGGCGGATGGCACGAATGCCGGCTCCGTTGAGCCGGACTGGCGGCAGGGCTGTCACCGACCAAGCCATGACGTCCTCTTCTTCGAGCCCGAAGATCGGTCTTTCGGCGGCCTTGGCCATCCGGGCCATCGCCGAGCCGATGCCCCTGGCAGTGATACCGAGCGACGCCCCCAAAGCAGCGATGTTGGTCCAGACCTTTCCGGCACCGCCGAGGTAGGCCGCACTCAGGTAGAACACGCCACCGAGGGCGGCTATCAGCACCACGAGGGCAGCCCAGTAATGCCGAACTATCCCGAGAACGATCTTGGTCGTCCGCCGAATCGAGAGCTCTCCAGCCGCGACATAGCCTTCCGGATCCAGTAGCCCTTGGGTCGTCTGGGTCCCGGTCAAGAGTTCCAGCCATACGTCACCTTGCCGAAGCAGGTAGCTCCGCAGGGTTCTGCAGAAGTACCCAATGGGGGACCCCTTGAGGCTTCCGGGCCTGGAATTGTCGATCGAGGCTCCCACGAACTCGCTCCACCGGCCCAGTGATGCACTTACGACGCGGGCGGTGTTGGGCTGGAGGTGGGGTGACAAAGTCTCCAACCACTGCTGGATGGTGGCAATGCGTCCTTGCCCAAGAACGTGGACAAGGGCCTGCCGGAGTTCGTCGTCAGTCCGCGTTGCGCCGGTGTCAAGCGGAGGAAGGCTGGCAGTGTCTCGGAGCGAGCGTCCAACCTCGTAGGCCAGTTCGACCTCGTCACTTGCACAGGCGAGATCCTGAAGGATCTGCTCGTTGAGGGCGACCAACGCCGTTCGCAGCGCTGCCCGGCGTCGCGTGGCCGTGGCATCATCGGTGGGCGTCGTGCCAAGCCACGCGTTGCGAGCGTTCGCTGCCGCGGTGGACGCGTCCCCCAGGGTGCCGACGCCTGCCTGGACAAGGTCAGCGATGAGACACGTCAAGCGGCGGAGCTCGACGTCTCGACGGCTGTCCTCGTCGAGTTCATGTTCGGTTGGGAGCTGATCCACCTGCGCGGCCCCAGCATGAACCGGTGGGTTATAGAGGGTCGCGATTGTCCAACCGAGCTCAAGTGCCTTCGGCACCGTGACGAGCAATGGATTTGCGGGAGCAACGGACATTCCGCCTCCTGTGCTGGCGGCAGGTTCCGCCTGACTGGTAGTTGATAGCCGTGGTTGCCATTTCGAGCCTGTCCGACCGATCTCATCCTCGCCACGGCTTGGCCGGAGCTGCCAATGGTGGCGGGGCGAGGAACGCGGGCGGCGCCTCGAGATCGAGTGCTTCCTCTATTGGATCGTTTGCGGCGGCATCGCGCCGGGTCAACGCCGGCAGATTCCACTTGCGTTCGATGATCTTGAGGATCGACGTGTGATCGTAGGTGCGGGTGCAAACGCGATCCGGTCGCGCATATGGAGAGACGATCACGGCTGGGACCCGGAAACCCAGGCGATCGAAGGTGGAGGGACCGCTATCGGCCGCGACGATCTGCTTGCCCCAGGTGGTGTTGCGAAGGGGACGCAACAGGAAGACGCGTTCCATCGGATCTCTGGCCTCGCTGTCGTCCGGCGCAACTGCGGCCGGAGGCGGCACGTGGTCGTAGTAACCGCCATGTTCGTCGTAGAGCCAGATGAGCAGGGTCTTGGGCCAGGCCTTGCCCTGCATCACGGCGTTGACCACTCGGGCGGCGAAACCCTCGCCAGTTCGGATGTCCTGGGGGTTCTCTTCAGAGCAGCTTCCGAAGTCAGGGTCGACGATTGACACCGCGGGTAGGTTGCCGTTTCGAGCTGCGATCCAGAATTCGTCGATCGACCTAAGATGGTTGATCGTCGATAGCAGCCCCAGCGGATAGAGCGTGGCGGTTGCCTGCAGTTTGCTCTGCACATAGGGCAGGAGCTGCGGGAAGACGTTCGCGAGCCATGCGCCGAGCGAGCGGATGAAGCTCATGCCCCTGGCTCGGAGCAAACCCTTGAGGTTGAGCTTCAGAGGCGCCAGGTGATGGTAGTTGACCCACGAGATCCCGTGTGCGCTGAGCAGGTCGAAGATCGTGCCGGCCTCCGGGTAGTCCGCCATACCGAAGGGCAGGTCATCGATCAGCCCGTGCGCCGTGCCGGCAATCATGAATCGACGGTTCGGAAAGGTAGGGCCCAGACACGAGGAGTACCAATGGTCGGCTAGCGGAAATGCGCGGGCCAGGCTGTAGTAGAAGGGCAGATCTGCCTCGGTCCAGTAGGTCATTGGGACCGTTGGATCGAGCCCGGGCAGAGTCTCCTCCATGCTACGGACGAATCCGTCGTTGGCACCGCCGGAGAACTGGACGTGGCTGGCATTCCAGCTCTGTGACGGTGTGCCGGCTTTCTGAACCGTGCCGCCGTGAGGATTCCGCGTCGTGGGAATCCCATGTTGCATCCCAACCGCGTTTCCTTGTGCATCACGATTCGTTGTTACCGGCATGCCCTTGGCATCGCGTTGGAGGCCCTCCCCGCGGTGCTCGAGACAGCCGAAGTAGTTGTCGTAGGAGTGGTTCTCCATCATGAGCACCACGATGTGGTCGATCTGAGAGAGACAATCCTGGCCGCGAGGCATCGTCGTGTCGGGTACGGCGGCAGCGAACGAATCGACCTTACGGCCGACCCGTTTCTTTGCCAGTGCCTGCTCGACCCTATTCAGCACGAGACCGTTCGCCAGCGATGAGAATCAGTCCATCCAAGCGTGAGTATGTTGCGGTGTCTGAGGTCGGACGGTTGAATCTGCTCGGTCCAGCAGCGCCCTCACCCTGAGCACGTTGGTGTCCTCGGCGTTCGTTCGCGGTGCGGGGTCGGCCCCTGCGTGACTCGCTCCAGGTGCTCCGCGATCTTGGGGAAGGCCCAGCGCCGGGCGCCGTCACCCATCAACAGGTCCTGGTGGCCGTGGTCGGGATCGACGAATCGGGTGTAGTCATCTGGCCCGAATCGGCGCACCAGCATGTCGTAGGTCACCGCGCTCGACGCCGGAAGCCAGACAAGGTTTCGTCCGCCATGAAGGAAGGTGATAGGCGTGCCCCGGAGCCGCCCCAGGTTCGGCATGTAGAGGTCATCGCCGTTGGCGGCGACGAGCGACCGCTGGCGTGCGCACTCGGAGAGATGACACAGCATCTTCACGTTCACCACGCCGAACAGCTCGTGGAGGGCCAGGTGGGTCTCGTCGTTGATCGCAGGGTGGTGCGTGGCTACCCCATAGATGAACTCGAGCCGGTGGCACACCGCCTGGTCGCACCGCTCCACCCTCGGCACCCAGTTGAGCCGCACGAGCTCGTCGAACACCCGCTGGAAAAGTGACTCGTCCGTGTAGGAGTCGGTGGTGAGCCGCTCGATCCCTAGCCCACGCAAGATCTCACCCAGATGGATCCGGGTCTTGATCCTGATGGGCAAGGAGGCGACCGGATGAGCCCCCGCCGATGAGCACACCACGGATGCGGGGTGTACATGTCCGGCCATCCACGACATGAGGAAGGTCATAGTTCCCACGCAGTGGGTCACCCAATGGACACGGTCTGTCTGCGTCAACCGCTTGACCGCTGCCTCCGCAGCTGGATGGTCGAAGGTGGCCACCTGGTCACAGGTGAAAGCGCTGTTCTGTGCCACCTCCAGCAGGGTGGATCCCCGCCATTCCTGGAGCCACACGTCGTACTCGAGCGCTGTCAGGTACTCCACCAGGTTGGTCTCGATGGTGTCGAGCGTGAACGTGAACGGGTTGGCGCCCATGCCGTGGGTCAGGACGACCACCGCCTTGTCACCTCCGCGGTAGCGCGTGAGCCGCAGGTCGACCCCGTCGGCCGTGCGATACGGGTGCACCTCTGGATCGGGGGCCCGAAGGGGGCGGCGGCGCCTGGGGGGAGCGTCCCTGTCCAGCTTGATCGACGGGTGCACGAGATGGCCGTAGTCGTGGAGCAGGTAACCACCGAACATCTCCACGAACCGGGCGAGCAGGGCCGTGTGCTCGACGGGGTCGGCCACCCCGCGCACCTTGATCGACTGCACCAGGTGCCCGAACCCCTCCCCGGAGAGGTTGAGCACGCCGAGGCCGATCACGGGGCCGTCCTCGCCGCTGCGCCGCAACGTCACGTAGAGCGTGGTCGTCGCCGGCCACAGCTCGTCGATCGTGCCGGGCCGGATGACCTTGAACCCCGACAGCTGATACCGGCTGCCGTCGTCGGCGACCAGGGGAAGCTCGTAGATCATGTGGCGCTCGTCAGGGGTTCCCGGCTGGCGCACGAGGAGCTGGAACCGGCCGCGGTCGACCCGCAGGGGGCCTGCCGCCAGCGCCGGTGCCGTCACGGAGCCGCGCACCGTCATCGGCGTGTCCGGCCTGACGAGGACGGCCCTGAGGTCGCCGGCCGTGATCTCGAGGTCGTAGCGCAGAGCCGTCGCCCCCGGGACTTTCGCGGCTGCCTCGAAGTCGGCGACATCTTCGGCCGCCTCGTCCGAACTCGACCAGTGGCCCTTGAGGGTCTCGCTCAGGTGCAGGCTCGCGCGCTGGGGAGGGAAGGTGGGCGGGCCCGCAGGGGGGGGCGGCGGCAACGCGTAGTCAATGGTCCAACCCCGATCGTCGGCCATGGCGGCCACGGCACGCTCGGCCAGGGCGGTGATCGTGAGGAGCGGGTTGACCCCGAGTGAGCGCGGCACGATAGAGCCGTCCCACACGTACAGCCCCTCGTGGAACTCCCGATCCGAGTCGAAGGCGGCGTCGAACACGCGGCCGACGTGGTCGACGACGCCGGTGGCGGAGTCCTCGCCCATGGCGCAGCCGCCCAAGGGGTGGACCGTCAGCAGCCGGTGGTGCAAGAGCTCCGACCACAGCGGGTTCGGCAGGTACTCGCCCCCCACGTTGTCGGCCGCCCGCCGCAGCGCGTGCTCGACGTGCCCGTTGTAGGGACCGTCTCCGACACCGGGCCAGCGGACGACCGGCGCTCCGGCGTCGTCGATGGCCACCTGGCCGTCCGAGCCGTCGTGGCCCATCACCAAATAGGTCTGGGTGTGGTCCAGGGCGCTGCGCAGGCCGTGGGCGAGCGCGTCCTTCACGAACGCCGCTCCGTTCCTGCGGCCGTGGAGGAACCGGTGCCACCACCGGTCGAGCGACTCGACGGCGAGCACCGGGGTCACGGCCGAGGCCAGTTGACCGGGGATGACGGCGTCCTCCACGACGATCCCGTCGTCGAGGCGCCGCCCCGGGCGCTGGTCGATGACGGCGGTGATGCAGGGGCCGGCCGGGCGCCGGAAGTTGGCCCGATCGGCCCGCTCACCGATGCCGTCGACCGGGACGGCGGTGCCGGTGGCGAACGCCAGCACGTCGCCGTTGGCGCTGAAGCGGTCCCCGAGCCTGGGGGAGAGGGCGAGGGCGCCCGTAGAGCGGAGCAGGATGCCGGTCGACCCCATCGTGCCGGCCGCCAGGATCACGACGTCGGCGGTGATCGGGCGCGGCTCGCTCCACCCGCGGGAGTCCAGGGCCAGGTCGCGCACCCAGAGCCGCCAGACACCCTCCGCCCGGTCGATGCGGTCCACGTCGATCCCCGTGAAGATGGCGGCCCCGTGGTCGACGGCATCGGGTAGGTAGTTCATGAGGAGCGTGTTCTTGGCTCCGACGTTGCATCCGGTCACGCAGTTGCCACAGCACGTGCACGGCTCTTGCTCCACACCAACCGCGTTGGGCCCTCCCACGAAGCGCACGTTGACGTCGGTCATGTCCACGCGTGCCCGTCCGGCGGCCGCATGGAGCGCCTCGACCTTCGGCAGCAATGGGTACCCGGTGGCATCCGGCACCTCGCCGATGCCGGTGGGGTAGGGGTTGGGCTGGAGGATCTCCCGAGCTCGCTTGAACCCGCGTTCGAGGCCGTCTGGGTCGTTGCGCAGCTCCTCGGGCCACACGGCGTCCTCGAAGACGGCGTCATCAGGTCGCATCGACACGTTGGCGTTGATCAGCGAGGAGCCGCCGAGCCCGCACCCGGAGAACACGTTGACGTCGTCGCCGAGGTGGAACCAATAGAGGCTGCGACGGTCGGTGAGTTCTTCGGGCAGCGCCGGCCGCCCCGAGAACTGGAGCTGGCCAAGGGCGGCGGAATCCGTGTCGGGGTAGTCGGGCGGGAGGATCTCCCGCCCGCGCTCGAGGAGCGTCACCGCCTGGCCGGCCCGGGCCAGACGGCAGGCGGCCACGGCCCCGCCGTACCCCGAACCCACCACGACGATCTGGTGGTAACCCCAGACCTGCTCCGAAGGCTTCGAGAGTCTCCGAAGCTCCCTCATCAGCCGTACCCCCACTGCCGTCGGCGCTCCGCGGTCGGGTCGCTGCGGGCGGAGACGACGTCCTCCTGGGTCCCAGGGGCCGGCTCATGGGCCGGCCCCTGGGCCTCTGTCAGCGTCCCTGTCCGGCGGGGCCAGCGCATCTGCGCCGCCATGGACGAGAGCATCCGGCGTCCCACCTTGGGCGAGGACTCGAGCAGGACCTCGAACTCGAGGCGGTCGAAAACCATCACCTCCATCGGTGACTCTGCGACCACCGTGGCCGTACGCGGCCCGCGGTCGAGCACGGCGACCTCTCCGAAGGAGTCTCCGGGACCGAAGATGGCGACGCAACGGCCGTCACGCTCATAGCGGGCCGTCCCCGACACCACCACGAATACCTCGGAGCCCGGCTCGCCCTCGACGGTGAACACGGTGCCTTCGGCGACCCGCAACGTCCTGGCCAGATCCACGATCCGGGCCCGCTCTCTGGGGGTGTGGTCGGCGAAGAGGGGCAATTCGCCGACCGTCTGCAACAATTGCCTCGGCACGCGTCGTCTCATTTGGCCGTCCCGACCTCCCTTGCCTGCCGTCGCCTCGGTGCGCATCCCATCGTTCGTCGAGATGCCCTGGATCCCGCCACCACACGCCGTTGACGGTGAGCCCCCGCGACCCGAATGGGGGGACGCGGATCGCGGGGGCCGCACCGGCTGCAGCCGACCAAGTCGACTTGGACGCCATCGTGCGCCACAGCAGTCAAATGGGGCCCAAGGCCCGGCCTGGTCGGTAAAGGCTCGGTAAAGGGTCCGAGCCCCTTGGGCGCCGGCCGCCTCCTCGCTACCCTCCGTGCATGCAGATCGCGCTGCTCGGCCCATTGGAGGTCCGGGTCGACGAGGTGGCGATCGCGGTCACCGCCCCGAAAGAGCGGGCGGTCCTCGCCCTGTTGGCCCTGCGGGCCGGCACGACGGTGTCAGTTCGTGCGCTCGAGGAAGCCCTCTGGGGCGAGAGCCCGCCTCGCTCGGCCGCCAAGGCCCTGCAGACGTATGTTTCGCACCTCCGTCGGGTGCTCCCCGAGGGATCGATCGTCACGGCCAGCGGCGGGTATCGCCTGGCGGCGGCCACCGACCAGATCGACTCGGCACGGTTCGAAGCACTCGCCTCGTTGGGGCGGCGACGGTTGGCCGAAGGGGACCTCGCCGGAGCCGTCTCCGCCTTGCGCGACGGGCTGGACCTTTGGCGCGGGGAACCGTTCGTGGAGCTGAGCGAACACACCGTGGGCGCGGCCTGGGCGAGACGTCTCGAGGAGACCCGGCGCGCGTGCGAGGAGGATCTGATCGACGGTCGACTCGCGTTGGGCGACCACGGAGCGCTGGTAGCCGAAATAGAGATGGCGGTGGCCGCCCAGCCGCTGCGCGAACGCCGCTGGGCGCAGTTGATGCTGGCCTTGTACCGCGAAGCTCGGCAGGCAGACGCCCTGGCTGCCTTCCAGCGACTTCGGACCGTGCTCGCCGAGGCGCTGGGGATCGAACCTTCGCAGGAGCTGCAACGCCTGGAGTTGGCCGTCCTTCGGCATGATCCCGTCCTCGACCGGGTGGCGACACCGGGCACGGCCATGTCGCTGGATGCGCTGGAGAGGACCGGCCTGGGCGGTGCGCTCATCGCCTCGCGCTCGTCGCTCGCCGGCGGCGAACTACACCCCGCCAACGGTACTGATGCCGACGCCAGTGCCGTTGGCGGCTTCCGGATCGGCTTCGGAGGGGAGCTCGACGTCGCTGGTCCGACCCAAAGCAAACCCCACGCCGCACGCGAAACCCAGACCGTGCTCTTCACGGACCTGGTGGAGTCGACGGCCCGGTCCGCCGCCCTCAGCGCCGATGCAGCGGACCAGTTCCGCCGGGTGCATTTCGCCCTGCTGCGCGGCGCGGTCAGTGCCCACGGGGGTGCGTTGGTCAAGAACCTCGGCGACGGTGTCATGGCCAGCTTCGCCAGCCCATCGGCAGCGCTGTCCTGTGCCGTGGCCATGCAGCAGACCATGGAGATCCACGACCGCGGTACCGACTCCCCGGCGGGGTTGCGCATCGGCCTCTCCGCCGGCGAAGTCACCGGTGAGGATGGCGACTATTTCGGCGATCCGGTGGTCGAGGCGTCGCGTCTGTGCGACCTGGCGCAACGTGGGCAGATCCTGTTGTCGGAGGTCGTGCGCCTCTTAGCGGGCCGCCACGCCACGCAGGAGTTCGAGCCCGTCGGCGCGCTGGCCCTCAAGGGCCTGCCGCTGACCGTGCCCACCCTGCAGCTTCGCTGGCTCCCGCTATCGGCTGTCGAGGCACTCATCCCTCTACCGCGCCGGTTGGCCCGGGACCTCCCCTTCGGCTTCGTCGGGCGGGCTGCGGAGCGAAAGCGGCTGGTCGAAGAGCTGGGGACGTCCCAGGCGAACCAGCGGCGGATCGTGCTGGTCGAAGGCGAGGCGGGCATCGGCAAGAGCACGCTCATGGCGGTGGTAGCCCAGGAGCTCTTCGAGGCCGGCACGACGGTTCTCTACGGCCGCAGCGACGAGAACCTGCAAGTGCCCTATCAGCCCTTCGTCGAGGCACTCTCGCACTACGTCACCCACGCACCTGCCGAGTTGCTGGCCGAACATGTCGCCGTCTACGGCGGTGAATTGCAGCGGCTCGTGCCGGGACTGGCCCAACGGGTGGTGGAGTGCCCTGAGCCCACCAGCACCGAACCGGATGCCGAACGGTATCTCGCCTTCAACGCCGTGGCAGGGCTGCTGGCTGCGGCGATCCGAACCGCCCCGGTGCTCCTGGTGATCGACGATCTTCACTGGGCCGACGAACCGAGCCTGCTTCTTCTGCGACACCTCGCTGCCGCGCCGGACCTGGCCGGCCTCCTGGTCGTCAGCGCCTATCGAGGCTCAGAGGTGTCGACTGCGAGCGAGCTGTCCGTGGCAATGGCCGCCCTGCGCCGCGATGTGGGCGTGGTGAGGGTCGAGCTGTCGGGTCTCACCGACGAGGAGGTGCTGCGGCTCACCGAGACGGTCACCGGCAGCCGCC
>Ga0187770_10000876_pt1 | contig 15363 bp, 13 predicted proteins | sample 0116_SJ02_MP02_2_FD_133154 | JGI IMG/M metagenome (GOLD analysis project Ga0187770, IMG submission 133154) | Tropical peat soil microbial communities from peatlands in Department of Meta, Colombia - 0116_SJ02_MP02_20_MG | ecosystem: Environmental > Terrestrial > Soil > Wetlands > Peat | place...
TATTGAGTGTGACCTTGAGATAAGCATTTATTCTATGAGTGATGCAGAATGGTCTGTCTCAGCTTGGGCCTGAGAGGGCGGTCAACGAGTGAGAGAGGGTGGCCGTGGTGAAGCCTGTGGACGTTGTAATACTCACGAAGAATAGCGAGAGACTGTTGAGGGAGTGTATCGATTCTGTTTATAGGAATGTGCCTGTCAACAACCTGATTGTTGTTGATGGTTACTCCGATGATGGCACCATGCAGATAGTGAAAGAGTTCCAGAAGAAGCATGGTAACGTCATTTTTGTTAAGGACAAGGGAACCCGTGGCAGCGCTAGACAGAAAGCAATGAACGAGGTGAAAAGTGACTGGTTCATGTTTGTCGACAGCGATGTCATTCTTTCTGAGAACTGGTTTGCTGAAGCGGAAAAACTGATAGGAGATGACATAGGCGCAATTTGGGGAATCGAAATATGGTCTGTATTGAGAAGAATGAAGATTCTGAAGCTTTTTGAAAGGGTTACGTTAAAGATATTTGAAAAAAGAGGTGGAACGCACGACTTGTTGGTCCGGCGCAAGGCAGTTGAAGGCATTCAGGTGCCCTATCACTTGCATACTTACGAGGATGCGTACATCAAATCATGGATTTGTAAGAAAGGCTATAAGGTGATCGGGGTTTATGAGCCGTATTGTTTTCATTTTCGACCGAATGCTGTGTGGACTGTCGGGCAGAACATCAGCTTCATAGTAAGCGACATCAAGTTCGCCATTCGTCACCCTTCACTTCTACTTTCATACGGTTTTTACACAAGTATTGTCATGTATCAAATCGTGTCGCACAAATGTAAGCTGGCAAGCTGATGAAGCATGTCAGGCTAGTGGGTCGGAGCGCGTCTCAAGGCCTGCCAAAGCTGGTCAGTCGGAGGTCTCACTAGAACTCTTGTCTTCCCATTTTCATGCATTAGCAGTCGCTTTTCTGGTGAAGGAAGAAACTCCCCTATAGTCTCTGCGTGAATCATTTTCTTTCTCAGAGTCTCCACAATCTTTTCAGCGAATGCTGGGTCGGCAGCGATTAGTAAGCTTCCTGAGGCTATTAGTTGAAGTGGATCTATTTGATAGAAATCGCATATCATCCCGGTTTCAGGTTCCACTCTTATTCTCTCTCTGAAAACTCTCACTCCTAGGTTTGACGCGTCCGCCATCTCGTGTACAGCTCCTGCTACTCCTCCCTCAGTGGGATCGTGCATGGCGTGTACCCCGCCTGTTTTGAAGGCTGTCACTGCTTCTTTCACCACGCTTATTCGCTTGTAGAATTGCTTAGCATTCTTGAGCATGTTTTTGCCCAATGCTTTCTCCAGTTGTCTCTGTCTGTCCGACGCGAGGATTGCTGTGCCTTCTATTCCGGCACTTTTGGTTAGAATAAGCTTGTCACCCTGGTTTGCGCCGCCTGCCGTTACATAGTTGTCCTTCTCGGCAACGCCTATCGCACAACCCACGACAATTGGTGCCCTCAAGCCGGGCGTCGTTTCGCAATGTCCGCCCACGATTGCTATTCCTAGGTCTTCGGCAGCTTTGCCTATCTGCTGCGTTATTGTTTCAACAGTTGTTCTGTTCGATTTTTCCGGTAGCAAGATGCATGATAGCATGAATCTTGGCTCGCAACCGAAAGTCGCCACATCATTTGCATTAACGTTTACCGCAAGCCAGCCGATGCGGTCTGTGGCTCCCGTTATGGGGTCCATGGAAGAGATCAACGACACATCCCCAACATCTATGACCGTGCCATCGATTCCAGTCGATGGCCCTAGAATTACTTCTGGGCGTTTGGCGCCCAAATTTCTAAACACCACATCTTTTAAGATATCCGCAGGGACTTTTCCAGGAGGAAGTGTCATTTTGGCGCACTCTCGGATGTATAACCTTGACCGAAGCTTAAAAGCTGTAGCAAGACGTGAATAGAAGATGCTTTGTCTCGAGCGCGCATGCATGTTCCTGATTTCGGTTTCTAGCTGTAATACAGCCCAGATGTGGGTTTCAAATTTTGCTCATAGGCAGGACTGGGCGTCTAGTGTGCGTCGACGTACCGTACCCCGGTCAACGACATGATACAAATATGATTTGGGAGAAATGTACACGCCGTCCATGGGTTCGTTCAATCCTTGCTCAACCTCACCTCAGCGTAGGTCGCGGCCGTGAAAACAAAACAGCAAACCCGCTCTAACGGCGAACGCTCAATTCGATCCCGTCCACACCAAAACAACGCAATTTGGAAACAAATATGCGCGCTAGAGAAAGAAAGCATGTTTGACACCGAAAGTGGTCATGTAGTGTTTCCCGCGCGCCGATTTCATAGAGTCTGTTTCATTCGAAACTGCTATGATACACTTTCAGTCTCTTCTTTCAGTTTGTAATTCTAATTTTCCTGCATCCAGAAGTTGACTTCTGTTTTCTTTCAGCGTAAAATTTCAAACGTGGCGTAACGGGAAAATATGCTATGCAAAGGCATGTTGTGAAGAAAGCGCGTTATCTGCTGCCATTCTGAGGAAGTATTTGTGAATTCTGAGATCTCCGCTTAGCTCGGGATGAAAAGTCAAGGCAAGTATGTTTCCTTTTTTTGCTCCTATTATCATACCTTTATATTTAATCCACGCTCTGGTGCCGTTCCAAACCCTTTCTATCGTTGGTGCACGGATAAACACTGCCTTGAAAAGTTTGTCTCCAATCTCAGGTATCTTTACATCCGCCTCGAAGGAGTCTACTTGTCTGCCATAAGCATTTCTGAGGACTTTCATTTCTAGCAAGCCCAGCAATTGTGTATTGGTCTGTTTGACTTGTTCGTCGCCTTCCTTCGCCAACAGAATCGTGCCGGCACAAGTTCCAAGGATTGGTAGTCCTTTTTTTGCGAGTTCAGCTATTCTTTCGTGCATTCCTGTGGTGAGCATTAATCTGCTTATTGTCGTCGATTCACCGCCTGGTATTACAATGCCTGAAACATTATTTAGATCTCTCAAGTTTCTTGCGTACGCAACAATACCATCCATTTTTGAATCTGCTATCGCTTTTCTCAGAACTTCAACGTGTTCAGAAACAGCGCCTTGTACAGCTACGACTCCAATCTTCAATTGGTTCCCCGTGTTTGCATTTTCTGTCTTTCATCCATTCTCGAAGTGTCGATACCTTCCATCGGTTCACCTAAACCTTCAGAAACTCTTGCCAGAATCTTCGGATCGTCATAATGCATCGTAGCTTCAACGATTGCCTTAGCATACCCTTTTGGATTCTTGGATTTAAACACTCCCGAACCGACAAATATCCCGTCTGCCCCTAACAGCATCATTAAAGCAGCATCCGAAGGCGTTGAAATGCCTCCTGCAGCGAAATTCACCACAGGCAACCTGCCTAAATCCCTCGTCTCCATAACTGCTTTCACCTGCACATGATACTCTTCTGCTTTTTTCTTCAATTGTGACTCCGACATCCTTTTTAGCTCAACTATCTCTCGATTAACAAGTTTCATGTGCCTTACAGCTTCAACGACATTTCCAGTTCCGGGTTCACCTTTGGTTCTTATCATCGCCGCGCCCTCGTTTATTCTTCTTAGGGCTTCACCCAAATTTCTTGCTCCGCAAACAAACGGAATTGTAAACTTCCTCTTGTCGATATGATCTTCTTCATCTGCAGGAGTTAACACTTCACTTTCGTCAGCCATATCCACGCCCAGGGCTTCGAGTACTTGTGCTTCTGCAAAATGGCCTATCCTACACTTGGCCATAACAGGAATCGTGACAGCATCTATTATTTCTTTGATTTTTCGGGGGTCTGCCATCCTTGCCACTCCGCCTTTGGCCCTTATATCTGCCGGCACTGCCTCCAAAGCCATGACAGAGACGGCTCCAGCTTCTTCGGCAATCTTTGCCTGCTCTCCGTTTACGACGTCCATTATCACGCCACCTTTGCACATCTTGGCGAATCCTCTCTTCAACCTATCCGTTCCTTTCTCTTCGATGATCTCCTTAGTTGCTCTCATATCATCACGGCAAATAGGATACCGAACAAACGATCGGACCGATTTAAGTTTTTTTGTCCAGCGGCGTTCCTAAACAGTCTCTGAAAATTTTCCAATGAGATATTAAAATCTTTCTTGAACCCTCTTGCTCAAGAACGGACGATCCTGCCTTCGGAGCACTTTATGATTAATGTTCCAAGGTCAATGGGCTCTCGTACACATGTATGTGTGGTTGTCCTCTGCAAAATTCCAATTCAGGCTTCGCGACGGGAAAACCTAAATGTAGGTGCAAATCTGATAGATAGAAGCCAAAGGTTGAAAGTTATGAGCGAAGTGAAAGAAGATCCGGTCAAGTTACATAAGGAAGCAGGGGCTCTTTACGATGCTGGAAAGTTTAAAGAAGCTGAAGAAATCTTCCTGCATACTGCAGAGTTGTACCATAAGGGACAGAACTATTTCGACTCTACGTCTATGCTTTACAAGGCGGGCGAATGCGCATATGCACTTAGGAATTACGAAGAAGCGGCTGAACACTTTACGAAGTCCGCAGAATTGTCCTTCCAAAAAGGATTCGACAGGTTCGGAGTCAGCGCGTTGGAATATGCCAGAGACAGCTATAATGCCCTGAACAAGAAGGCTAAGGTTAAAGAACTAGAGAAGAAGATTAAAGAGGTTAAAAAGAAGCTGGAAGTTACTTTCTAAATTCTCATGGTCAGTAATCCACGCTCTTTTTTCGCTCATCGTTAACGCTTATCTGTTCACAGGGGCAATCTAGAAATTGAGTTTGAATAATGGCTGAAGTTATGTCGTCCAGTTTTAAGGCTTTGGCAGAGTTGGGTGAAAAACTGGAAGCTACGAGAAAGCGTCTCATCATGATAGATGTTGTTTCGGAGTTTTTGCAGCATTTGGATTCTAAAGAGGTTGAGCCTGCTGTTTCGATGCTTCTGGGAAGACCTTTTCCAAAACGGAGTGAACAGACTCTTGAAATCAGTTGGGCCACCCTAAGCGAGATAATAAGACGAATCACGGGAATCGAATGGGGCGTTTTTGAAGAGGCCTTCCGTGAAACCGGAGACATAGGTTCCGCGACAAAAAAGGTTTTTGAGAGCAGCAGGGTCAAACGGCAGGCAGTGCTCTTTGAGGAAGCGTTGACCTTATTGGAGGTCAGGCACAATCTGGAAGCAATAGCTTCGACGGTGGGTCACGGTTCTAGGGAAAGGAAGGAGAGGTTGATAACCGCGTTTTTGAGCAGATGTTCGCCTGTTGAAGCCAAGTGCTTGGTAAAGGTCCTCATAGGTGAGATGCGAACGGGTTTTCATGAAGGGCTAATGGAGCAAGCAGTTTCGAAGGCCTTTAAAATTCCTTTGAAGGCGGTGCAGGAAACAACCATGATCTTAGGCGATGTTGGTGAAGTTGCTGCGATTGCAAAGAACGAAGGGGCGGAGGGGTTGGCGAGAAAAGGTTTCACTATTTTCAGACCTGTCAACCTCATGCTTGCACAGATGGCCAACGGCGTTGCAGAAGCTTTGGTCCTGCACAGTGGCAGAACAGCCTTTGAGTACAAGTATGACGGCGCTAGGGTTCAGATTCACAAGTCAGGCGACAACGTGAGGGTTTTCAGTCGAAGATTGATAGATGTCACTGATAGTCTGCCCGAAGTCGTGCAGATGGTCAAGGAAAACATCAAAGCGTCGGAAGCTATTGTCGAGGGCGAGGTGATAGCTGTCGATGATACAGGTTCTCCGATTCCATTTCAACATCTGATGCGCAGGTTCAGAAGAGTCCGTTCAATAGAGGACATGGCCAAAAGAATACCTGTCAGGCTCTTTCTGTTTGATATTCTCTATCTTGAGGGTAAAAGTCTAATTTCGACGCCGTACGTGCAGCGGAGGCAATCACTCGTTGAAAACGCTGGACAAATACCTCTGACGAAGCAGATAGTTACAGACAGCGTTCAGGAAGCTCAAAGTTTTCTCGAAAAGGCTATGGGCGAAGGACATGAGGGTCTTATGGCCAAAAGCGTTGATAGTGGGTACACGCCTGGAATACGTGGAAAGCGCTGGCTTAAGATCAAGCCTGTCCTCGAACCTTTGGACTTGGCCATCGTTGCCGCAGAATACGGTTACGGTCGCAGACACGGGTGGTTATCAGATTATTATCTTGCAGCGCGCGATGAGGAGAGCGGGGAGTTTCTGCCAGTGGGCAAAACGTTCAAGGGCTTAACCGATGCCGAAATCATCGACATGACGAACCGCCTCAAAGAGCTGACGATAAAGAGAGATGGAGGAAGGGTTGTTGTCATCCCAAGGGTGGTCGTTGAAGTCGCTTACAATGAGATCCAGACAAGCCCCAAGTACGAATGCGGCATGGCGTTGCGGTTTGCAAGAATAACCCGCATAAGAGAAGACAAGAATCCAGAGGAGGTCGATACGATAAAAAAGGTCAGGGACATTTACGAAAGACAGTTTCTAAAAAAAGGTAGATATAAGACTGGTTGACAGCAGAGTAAACGGGAGAGCTGCTTCATGGTCAAAGAACAGAACGTCGTCAAACGCGCGGAATACTATGCGCGTCAGACCATCTTGAAGGAATTTGGTAAGATAGGGCAGGAAAAACTTGGCAAGTCGAAAATTGCAGTCGTCGGACTCGGCGGGTTAGGCACAGTCTCGGCGCTCTATTTGGCGTTGGCAGGAGTCGGGCATCTGCGTTTAATCGATCAAGATACGGTGGAGGTGAGCAACCTTCACAGGCAAGTCTTGTACACGCCGAATGATTTGAACTACCCAAAGGTCGAAGTGTGCGCCAAGAGGTTGCAGAAAACCAATCCCCTCGTAAAGGTCGAGCCAATATCAGAGAACCTGAATTCAGGTAACGCCGAAGAGCTGCTGTATGGAATCGATTGCGTCGTCGACGGCTTGGACAACATGCGTACCAGGTATCTTGTTAACCGTGCATGTATAAGGTTCCGGATTCCTTATGTTTTCGGAGCGGCCGTAGGACTTGAAGGTAACCTCTCGGTTTTCGCTACTCCTGAAACTCCATGCCTCGAATGTGTCCTGCCGGGTGTTGAGGATGATTTTTTGTCAACGTGCGATGTGCGAGGTGTGCTGGGAGCTACGGCCGGAATCATCGGAACCATGCAAGCCTTGGAAACCATAAAGGTTCTCACTGGGATGGGTTCAGCCTTAAAAGGGAAGCTGATGGTGTGCGACTTCAGCGACATGTACTTCACCACCATAGGCATCTTCAAGAGAGACGGTTGTCCCGCTTGTCAAGGCGAGAAAGCATTTCCCAAAACCAAAGAAAAGCTTGTGTGGCTGTGCGGACAGAACACGGCAAACATAAACCCTGAAAAACGATTGGAAAGAAGCTTCAACGAAGCATATGAAGCCGTCAAGCACAACTTCAAGGTGCGAATAAGATCTCACCTTGCCATAGTGTTTGACTACAAAGGTTTTGAAATCAGTCTCTTCAACGGCGGAAGGATGCTGATAAAAAACGTGGAAAACGAGAAGTCAGCCCTAAGGGTTTACGGAGAGGTCAGAAAGAAGCTTGAAAGCGGTTGACAATCTATTTATTCAGGTCTCAAAAGATATGTAAGTTGCCGGGGTGGCCGAACCGTTCAGGCGGCGGCCTGCAGAGCCGCTATATATGGGTTCAACTCCCATCCCCGGCTCCATGGCATGAACCCGTAGACTCTGGATAAACCCGTAGACTCACTTTCTTTTCCTGAGCGCGCGCTAGGTGTAGATTTATTTGAAATGTTAAGAGCTATCTCAGGGACCATTTCAAGGATGGCAGCCAAAATGGTTAAGCGCGCGAGACCAGAAACCCGAGATCGTCCAAAACCGAAATTCAAGAACAAGCATGCGCGCAAAACCACGAACAAAGGCGCTCGTTGTATGTTATGAGCGGCCTCGACGTAAAACACTTCACATATAATCGCGCTAGGCATCCAGAGCATGCCGTGAAAAGGGCATTTGTCAAGATCAAACAAAGAGGATAGAACTTTGCCTCTCTCTCCCAAACTCGCATGACGTTCTGCCCATCAAAAAAAATAGTGATTAACGAACGCCTCTTTAGCAAAATAGGAACTTTATAAAAGTCTCAGGGTACAACAATATTTTAGTGAGGGCTGATGGAAAAACACGATGTAATTGTAATTGGCGCTGGGCTATCTGGACTTCGGGCCGCATTAGAGGCTAGAAGCGGACGCGTGGACGTAGCGGTTTTAACCAAGCTTCATCCAGTGAGATCGCATTCTGATCAGGCACAGGGTGGGATTAACGCCGCTTTAGGCGAGGATGACAGCTGGGAAAAGCATGCCTTTGACACGATTAAAGGAAGCGACTATCTTGCCGATCAGGACGCAGTTGAAGTTATGTGCAAAGATGCTCCTCGAGCGATCATTGAGTTAGAACACTGGGGCGCTCTGTTCAGCCGCCAGGAGACCGGTCGAATCGCCCAGCGTCCCTTCGGAGGCGCAGGCTTTCCTCGAACGTGTTACGCAGCAGATAAGACTGGACATGTTTTGCAGCACACAATGTTTGAGCAGGCGGTGAAGAATGATATCAGGATTTATGAAGAATGGTTCGCGACTTCTTTGGTCGTGGAAGACAAAGTGTGCAGAGGGGTGACAGCCATAGAAATTTTGACAGGAAGAATGCATGCGATACAGGCGAAAGCTGTGGTATTAGCTACAGGTGGCGCTGGACAGGTCTATGGCAGAACGACCAACTCGCTCACCACCACTGGAGAGGGGATGGCCATGGCCTTGAGAGCAGGCGTGCCAATCGAGGATATGGAGTTCATGCAGTTTCATCCGACCACACTCTTCAGCTCGAACATTCTCGTCACCGAGGGCGCCCGAGGCGAAGGAGGCTACTTAATCAACGCCAAAGGAGAACGATTTATGCAAAGATACGCGCCCGAAAAGATGGAGCTCGCACCCAGGGACATCGCGTCAAGGGCAATTGAGACTGAAATAAACGAAGGAAGAGGCTTCAAAGGCGGTTACGTGCACTTGGACCTTCGTCATCTGGGCAAAGAGAAAATCAATGAGCGATTGCCCACAATACGAGAGTTGGCAATTTATTTCGCTGGTGTTGATCCAGTCAATGAACCGATTCCCATACAGCCAGCCCAACATTACACTATGGGTGGAGTGCCAACAGACATAGATGGGGCGGCGCCTTTGAAAGGACTATTCGCCGCAGGTGAATGCGCATGCGTGAGCGCACACGGTGCCAACAGGCTGGGCGGCAACTCATTGTTGGACACGGTGGTTTTTGGCAAAAGAGCGGGAGCAAAAGCCGCAGAGTACGCAAAAAACGCTGGGGAAGTCAGTTTCTCAAGCGACGCCGTGAAGAAAGAAGAAGAAAAAATCGACCAAATGCTAAAAAGGAAAGATGGCGAGAAACCCGCCGAGTTGAAGCGCATTTTGGGCCAAGTCATGGTGGAAAAAGTTGGCATATTCAGAGATAAAGCAAAGCTAGAGTCAGCGGCTACGGATGTGCAACTATTGAAGCAACGCTTCGCCAACATATGCATCGACGATTCCAGTCGAACTTTTAACACGAGTTTAATTGAAGCGATTGAATCAAACTTTGCCCTAGACTTGGCCGAAGTTATCGTGGCAGCAGCCTTGGCCAGAAAAGAAAGCCGTGGAGCCCATTCCCGACTGGATTATCCGAACAGAGACGACGCTAAGTGGCTCAAGCACACGTTAGCCACATTTACTCTAAAGGGGCCCAAATTATTTTACAAGCCTGTTACAATCACCAGGTTCAAACCCGAAGTGAGGGGATACTAAGAATGCAGAAGGCGATTTTCCGAATACGTAGGTTCAACCCAGAAAAGGACAAAAAACCCTATTACGACAGTTTTGATGTCAAAATCGACAAGAACGTGTCTGTTCTAGACGTTCTCGAAGACATCAAACACGAACAAGACGCCACGCTCACCTTCAGACGTTCTTGCCGAAGTGGAATCTGCGGCTCATGCGCCATGAAAATTAACCGATTATCTAAGTTGGCTTGCAAAACGAAAGCTGCGACTGAAATCTCGAAGCGCGAGAAAGTTCTGGTGGAACCTATGGAAAACATGCCCTTAATCAGGGACTTGGTCGTGGACATGGGCATGTTCTGGAACGAGATTAACCGAAGCAAACCTTGGCTAGTCACAGACGAGAAAAGTCTAACAGGTTTTTCGAGAGAAAATCTGCTGACTAAGGAACAGTTGGAAACATCGAGCAAGCGCGCCGACTGTATAATGTGTGGTGCCTGTTTTTCCGATTGCCTTTCAAGAGTTTTCGACAAGAATTTCTCTGGCCCAGCATCGTTGGCCAAGGTCGAAAGATTCGTGGCAGACCCGCGTGACAAGGCGGGCAAAGAGAGGATTGACAATCTAGTAGATGTCGACGTTTGGGCGTGTACGCATTGTTACTTTTGCTGGTCGCAGTGCCCGCAGGACGTGAGGCCTGTGGCAGCTATTTCGGCGCTTCGTGTTCGCTCAGTGAACATTGGAGATAGAAGCCAGGGCGCTCGTCACGTCAAAACATTCTCCGACTCCATTAGAAAGACCGGGATGCTGAACGAGGCCATCGTTTACGTGAAAACCATGCGGTTCAGCTCGCTTAGAGATGTTGACCTAATGCTTTCGATGGCGAGAAAAGGAAAAGTACCCTCGCCTCTGAGAAAGCCCATTCCCAAAATCGAAGAGGTACAGTTGCTTTACAAGTCTCGAGGAGAGAGAAAACCATGAAATACGCCTACTTTCCAGGCTGCGTTGCGAAGTCAGCGGCGCCAGAGCTCTACAATTCCACGGCAGAAGTTGCCAAGAAACTGGGAATCGAATTGGTTGAATTGACAGCCGCATCTTGCTGCGGCGCCGGAGTCCAGAATGAGGATGACCCATTTCTGAACGTTGCCTTGAACGCGCGGACGTTCGCCCAAGCTGAAGAGATGAACATGGACATTCTAACTATATGCAGCACTTGTCAAGGGGTTATGGGTCAAGTCAAGAGACAGCTTGAAGACGATCCTAAACTGAGAGGAAAGACGAACGAAACCTTAGACAAGCTGCACTTGCAGTACAGGGGCAGAGTCAAGATAAAGCACTTGCTCTGGGCGTTGATAAAGGACTACGGGTTCAAGAACCTTGAGAGTCAAGTGACAAAACCCTTAAAGGGTTTCAAGATTGCGCCTTTTTATGGCTGCTATCTACTAAGACCCGAAGAAACATTGGGGTTCGACGATCATGAAAAGCCGTCCTCTCTGGAAAGCCTTATTACAGCCATCGGCGGAGAAATCGTACATTATGACGCTGAAGACAAGTGCTGCGGTTTTCCCATCCTTTTCGTGCAACACAAAACATCTCTAACCATGGCAGCCAGTTGCCTGAACAGCGCTAAACAAACCGACGCGCAGTTGATAGTGACTCCCTGTCCGCTATGTCACCTTTCATTGGACACCTATCAGAAAAAGGTGGAGAAAGCCACTAAAACACGTCTCAACCTTCCAGTCATCCACTTTTCCCAGCTCGTCGGCTTGGCGCTGGGCATTGACCCGCAAAAACTGGGCTTTTCAAGACACACGGTATCCATGGAAAAAATTCTAGAGGCTTGGTGAATTTTCGCTCAAGATGGAAACCTGAACGCTGTTGACCTGCATCTGATAGTCTTGTTCTGAAGTTCCGTAAAAGCGCATGGCCTCAACGAGCGCCCAAAGCGTGCTAGTGCGCATGTGAATTGGGTGCGCTCCGCAACCCCGTGATTTGTTCCCTGAATTTCTGCGCCCCGCGCGCGATTTGCGAGTGATGTCACCACTGGTCGTGGGTTCAACTCCCATCCGCGGCTTTCAAGCATACATCCATATACTTTGGATAAACCCATATACTTACTTTCTTTTCCTGAAGAGCTTAACGTAATCGACGTCGGTGACGTATTCGTAGCCTGCTTCTATCAGTTCCGTGGCTTCTTTGAAGTTTAATCGAGCAAGGCATGTTGGCTGGGACGAATTTTTCACAAAGCCTTTCAGATCCGAGTCCGCTTATTACGAGATGTTCTTTTGCATTGTTCAGAAGCTTTTGCGTCCAATCTGTGTCGCCGCCATCGACTAACTCGATTTCGTGTCCGTTCTTCGGAGTGGCATAGACTTTGAAACGTAATTCGCGGTAGTATTCTTCGTCCTTAGTTTGGACGCTTTCGAGGCCTATTTCCACATCTTTGAATTTCCTCTTCAGATTTTCTATCGTCCGTCTGAAGACTTGATCATGGGAGTTGGCAGAAAGATCAATGATATTCACGCGGAGGATGATGTCGGATCCGAGAAAGTCCTTGAGAGACTTCAAGTAAAAGCTAACGTGTAGAGACATTGCGAAGGTTCCGAACCGAATGCTCTCAGTATTGCGCCCAGCGCTGCAAAGCGAAAACAGACGAAAATGTTGCAAGCTGCCGGAGCTTCCGTATCGTTGAGTCCTTACCACTCGATGACTGCATGCGAGATGGACCGGTTTGGCATCGGTCGGTTCGGTCTGTAAACACTTTTGTCGTCGTGCAGCACACTCTAGGGCAAGTGCATTAGTGGGATCGGCTACTACCTCCATATTTCGTATAGTTGTAAGAATCCAATTCTGACTTATGGGTGCCATGCATGAAACACTACCTAGAGGGGAAACTGGAGAGAGCTCTATTGGAACGAAGTCATGGGGCAAATGGGAAAACGCGAGCCGGTCCCAGTTGAGGAACAGAACAGGGCTAGATCGAGAAGGACGAGTGAAGCTATTAGAAACATAATCCGATAATATACAGCGTGGGTTACGGCGCTTCACGCGTTCTCCATATACCTCCATAAGCAACGACTGAAGGTCCGTTGGCTTAATCTGCGCTGCTAGTTTCTCGACTAGATTAGACACACCAACTGCTCGCTCGATTCGTCCTACAATCTTGTTCATCGTGCGATTGCATCCTTGAAACTGGGCAATATATCTTACTATGATTATAGCATGTATAAGCCTCTCGAATCAGATTCAACCGGATAATGCAATTGCCCGCGAAAGAAAAAGGAGGAAATGCGGGTGATGTCTCCACTGGTCCAGGATTCAACTCCCATCCCCGGCTTCCAAGAATACATTCACATACCCGGATAAATCCATACTCACTTTCTTTTCCTGAACAGCTTCACGTTACCAATATCACAAACGTATCCATAACCAATGTCAATCAGTTCTGAAGCTTCTTTGACGTTTGACACACGCGTAATTTTTTCATTTTACTATCTGCGCTCAAGCGACAATTTGGTTGTTGTTGCAGCCTCGTGGACATACCTCCCTCCTCGCAGGGCCGATGCTGCGGCAGCGAGGCAGCAGAGCAACGCGCTCAGGTAGAAGGCAACCTGTACTGAAGACATAAATGCTCCGCTGATGGCCTGCGGGAACCAGTGCAGTCCCTCCAATGTGTTAATCGTCTTGCCGCTAAGGTTTGCTGAAACTGTTTGAGGTAGTCCATTCAGAATAGACTGCATTGGGTTGTACCCCAGGAAGGCTGCGAAGAGCGACTGTGTGGGTGAAAGAGACGTGAAGTATTTAATGTACTGAGAGGGAACGCCAGCTTGTGTTAGGGCCAAGCTGAAGGCTGATGGCAAATTCTTGGAGAGGAAGACGACGATGACGGCGAAGAAGCCCGCTATGCTTGCAACCATTCCGGTGTTTCGGGTAGTGCTCGCCGTCCCTCCCACGGTTCCCCTCCGTTCAGCGGGCACAGAGTTCATAATAGACGCCAAGTTCGGTGAAGCAAACATGCCCATCCCTAGGCCTTGAAGGTATATCAGTCCGCCGAACTGGAGATAGGAGAAATTGTAGGGTAAGAGAGCGAGGCCGACGAAGGTCCCTGCGGTGATGAGCATTCCCAAAGTCGACAGACCTCTAGCGCCGTGCCTGTCCGACAACGTGCCGCTAATGGGCCCCATGGTGACGAAACCCAATGATAGAGGAAGGAGAAAAATCCCAGCCCAGAATGGAGTGTCGACATAACTTATGCCGTGGAGGGGGAGCCAAATCGCCTGCAGCAGTATGCTCAGGGTGATTTCAACGCCGCCCCTTGCGATTGAGGCTAGGAAGCTGGCGAATATCCCCGCGGTGAAGCTCCTGATTCGGAACAGGTCAAGCCTTAGCATGGGGCACTTGACCTTGCGTTCTATGAAGGGAAACGCAATAAGCAGCGCAGCCCCTAGCGCCAGCCCAGCAATAACGTATGGGTTGAACCACCCCATAGGCGACGAACCATACGGGAGGAGACCATAGGTAAGCGCAATCAGGAATATGGTTAGGCCCGTCGCGAAGGTCAGGTTCCCCCAAACATCCACCTTCTCTCCCTTGCTTATTGCACCAAGCTCCTTCAGCTTCCAGAAGGACCATATAGCGCCGATGACACCAACAGGAACACTCACTAGAAAGACGAGCCTCCAGTCGATCGTCGCCAATGTTCCCCCTAGGACAAGGCCGATGAAAGCACCCGCCAGGGCGGCTATCTGGTTGATACCCAAGGCCTTCCCTCTTTCATTCGCGGGAAATGCGTCCGTTATTATCGCGGCGCTGTTGGAGAAAAGGAAGGATGCCCCCGCCGCTTGCACTATCCTGAAGACGATGAGCTCCGTCGCGCCTAAGGCCCAGTGTTTGGCGTCAGGTAGAGGAGGATAGAACCGAAGGCGCATACGGCGAACCCCAAGTTGTAGAGCCTGACCCTTCCGTAAATGTCAGATATCCGACCGCAAGTGATTAGAAGCGTCGCCGTGACTATCATGTAACCAAAAAGGATCCAAAGGAGATATGGGAAGGAGGTCAGCGGGTTCAGGTCTATGCCGCGAAAGATTGCAGGAAGGGAAACTAAAACGACTGTGCTGTCTATAGAGGCCATGAGCACCCCGAGGGTCGTGTTCGATAAAGCCACCCACTTGTACTGCATAATGGAACAACCTGATTAAGTCGCCAATTGTCAAGGAGTACGCGCGGTGGAGTTAAATAACTATTTTGACCCGTTTGCGGTGCATTTCACAATTTATATTTTCAGGTCCTGAGCGCCACGCCTTGAGGGTTGAAGCAGTGAGTTTGCACACGCGTTTTCCTACAAGGCAATAATCAAAGTAATCGCCAGTAATGCAAACCCGTTATTATTTTTGATCAATTATTTTTGATCAATCTTGCGAAAATTGACTTAATGACCCAGATGCGTTTGAAGTATGAGGATTTAGTTCCTACGTGAATGCGCGCGCCTTACTATGCGGCCGCTTCGAAGAGCAATCCTCTTATTATTCGATTGCATTAGCTTCGTTCCAATGTGATGGTCGATGCCGAAGATTTTTGTTCTTTACTACAGCCAAA